>Ga0307373_10012245_pt1 | contig 12230 bp, 4 predicted proteins | sample OX2MG_FD_202534 | JGI IMG/M metagenome (GOLD analysis project Ga0307373, IMG submission 202534) | Soil microbial communities from Risofladan, Vaasa, Finland - OX-2 | ecosystem: Environmental > Terrestrial > Soil > Coastal area > Acid sulfate soil | place: Finland: Risofladan, Vaasa | collected...
TGAAAGCGCTAGCCGCATTTCTCGAAGCTACGCATCCGGATTTCATACCACGATATTCTACACTCAGTGACCGGGCGATTTTGCATTACATGGCGAAGCAGGCGATTCACATTGAACCATTCTTTCTTTCGAATCTTGGGACGAATTCCTACGATGTGACGCTAGGGCCGAATTACTTCCGCGCGCAACGTCCAGAGCACAAGGGAGGGATATACACCATCTACTCGCAAGGCTCTAACGACTGGGTATGGGGAAGACCGCAAGAAGCAATCCTTGCGAGCGAGTATTTCTCGGATATTGGTGCTGAAGCAATGGAAAATATCTTGCCCACGGACAGAGTCATATGGATCGGACCTGGGGAAACGCTCTTATGCCATACAAACGAGATGATTGGTGGTACCGAGCTACCGGATCGTTCGGCGGCTATTACTACGTCAATGCATTGCAGAAGCAGCTTTGGACGCAGTTTTATCGAGGTCTGCAAATGTTTCCCCGAGAACGTGCGCTTGTTGACCAGACGAGGATTCAAATTTGTCGCGTATATTACTACAAACGATGAAATTGCCACATACAATGCGTCTACGTGCGCAATCGAGTATCATAGACCTACCGTCGTGATAAAGAAATCTGGAACACATAGTATGGTGAAAGTAGAACAAAAGTACGAAGACTACAAACTTTTCGGCTCTGCGCACGACGCAACGAATCATGTAAATTTAGCTACCACAAGTGATCATGAGTGGTTTGCACAAATGGGTACAAAGGAGAAGAGTTCAGAAAAGATCTATTTTTCTCATGAACATGGCAAAGAAAAAGCGTACGCAAAATGTTCAGCGTCATCTTTGTTGCTGGGATTGGAAGAAAATGAGAAGACTGCTTCCTTTAGAGTATTAACTGCTGCAACAGGTGGGATTTCAAATTTCACTCCCGAGAATCAGCTGCCTTTTGTAGCACTGCTCCGACTCGACACCCAGGACAAAATTGACGCGTTTCTTACGTTTTACGGATATTGGTTGGGTGACGGAACACTTGAACCTTGTGGTCATATTTCATGCACGCCTACAAAATCTACAGATAAAGTGTTTATTCAAAGGCTGTTCGATAGATTGCACTTTGTGGCTGGTGAAGACTATGTGATTTATGATCGATTTCAAGGCAAATCACTGCGATTTGAAATCAAAAATCAACAATGGAACGAATATTTGTGCGAAGAATATTCTTTCAAATATAACTTGAAAACGAAAAACAGCCCTCATAGGCTACCGGAAGCATCAGAAAACGGGATAGAGAGCTATTATTGGAACGCTGCCGAGATGCGAAGGACTAGGTCTGCCAAATGGTTTTATTCGTGGGCTTTTCAACTGAATCCTCGATGTTTAAGGTTAGTAATTGAAGGGTTACTTATGGCGGACGGCGATACTGTATCAAAAAATCGTATCTATACATCTTGCATTCGATTTAGAGACGAGTTGATGCGAATATTACTACATGCGGGCTACTCACCCTACTTTGTACGATACAGAAAGGCTGATACAGTTGTGAATACACCGTTAAACCATTCACAGCGCACGCCTGTGACTTCAACTGTAGATGGATGGGCAGTATTTTTAGGCCAAGGTACTCGTGCAAACTTGCGAAAAGCGCGTGATGTAAGCACCTTCGAGTTCACTGGCGACGTTTATTGCGTCACCGTGCCCAATCATCTAGTCTTCGCCCAAACAGCTTGCTTAGAAGCCGGTAAAATTGTTTCATGCAGCAAAACTGTGATTATAGGACAGTGTGCTGGATTGGGAGATGTAGGTTTCAACAGCTTTTGGACCATGGAAATCACAAATATCTCACAGCATTTCGAAATTCCCTTGCTCGTTGGGCATAGAATCGCACAGATCCAATTCAACGTGACCGACTCGATCCTCCGTGATGGTAAACAGTCGTACGGTGTAAATGGAAAGTACCAACACGGCAGTGATATAGAGAAAAATCGAGCCGATTTCACTCCTCAAGACATGCTAGCAAAACTCTGGAAAGACAGAGAAGTCCTGTTCAAAATGCTTGCGCAAAATTAACAACAGTTTAATGATTTTATCGTGTAACAGCAATAAACTCAGCATCGAGATGATCGCCCTTGCCATCTGACTTTGACCTTTGCTTCTTCGAGTTTAGCGAGAGCATCTGCCGCTTTGTCAATATGCTCGGCTTTATATTTCTGCAGGTGTGAGGACGAGCAAAACGTTTTGTCCGAGATTCTAAACGCCTTTGATCTGTCAAACGTGGCAGAACAGTTCGAGAAGGAGCACGAAAGCAGCGACGCGTTCGAGCTGGCGTTACTACTCATGTCTGTGTCGTTTTGTCTGAGTTTCGTGGCGACATGCATCCGAGCAATGCATGCACCCATTTTCAATCCATCCATGAGTGTCGTCGGTAAACGAGACTCTGATGAATTTATACAAGCGCCGCTTAAAAAAGCCCGTGTTGCACCCGATGCTTCACCAAACGTAGTCAGCGCGACGTACACAACGCTGAGCACAAAAAACTATGCGGAAGTTGTAGTGGACTTCTACCCGCGTGTAGCCGTCTATGCACCCTACTTGGACGACTGCTTCGTCTGCCAGCAACTGCAGAAGAAATTTGAGTTTTGGTATCAAAACACTCCAGAGAGGTTGCTTGCGGAAAATGACCACGTTTCACTGGTCTCTTACATCAACCTTGAAACGCTGGCGTCCATGGATGAGACGTTGCTCGAACGAGAAGCTGAATCGAATTTCGAGTCGCACCTGCACGCCTTTGTACTCAACGAAGAGCAATTAACCTTGCTACCCTCTAGACCAAAGACTGTGCCCCGTAAACCTAAGGTCAACGAACCAGGATTGGCCGTAGCGGTAGCGGCAGTGACACCTGTGATAGAACCTACACCTGTCGAGCCGCTTGCATCGTGGTGGGAACGCGTACTGAAGGCTTTGAAACAACGTTTCTTTGTGCGCCACGAGAACGGCCACGTCTCGTCTTGGGCGAGCTTCTCGAAATTCACGCCCTGGGACTATCAAGAACCGCTGGCAACTTATGTTGCAGAACAATTCAACTGGAAAGAAGCTATAGAAAAAAAAGAACATTATAAACCAACGTTGTTGTATCAAGAGATGGGCACTGGCAAAACTCCACAAGTCCTGTACGCTTTCCAGCGTAATCCTCCACCAAATGTTGATATTGTGTGCGATATTAGCTTAATCGATACGCGTTGGGTCGAAGAGTTGTATCATTATTTTCCGGCATTGCACGGTACTACCGTATATCGTATCTACGGCTACTCAGAGTTTAACAAGCAACTTCGTACAAAGCAACCACATTTAACTTGGGAGCATGCAGTAGTTCTCGACGAGGAACAGGAATTCCGCAGCTTAACCCCGGGCATGTTAGCGGATTTGGCGGCATTGCGTGAATCGATATGGACCATTCTTTTGACTGGAACTTGGGCAATGAATCAATTGACAGACATCTATGGACTGAACGTGATCATGGAGATTGCACCGCTGGAGACAATGCAGGAGATTTTGGACAAGCATGAGTTGTATGCAACACTGAATTTTGATCCCAAACTCGTGAAACAGCGCTACGGCGACAATGTGTATCATTACATGACAACTTCACCGACAAAGGGTTACTATCGCTACTTCTATGAGCAGTACAAGGGGCGGGTATTCTACTTCCGCCCGTCTAGTCCGATTAAGACAGAAACGGAAGAGATCCGGGTACCGATGACCTGGCACCAAGCGTACGCGTACATTGGCAACTCCAAGCAAACCATCGACTGGGGTCCTATTTCCGTTCAAAGCGGCATTCGCAATGCATTTGACACCATGCTAAGGCGGGTCTCGAATTGCTTGCTCGATGAATCGGATGAAAAGATCCTGTGCGCTCCAAAATTGGACTTGATTGCGAGTCGAATTGAGCAAAATAAGAGAGACCGCGATTCTGGGCAGCCGTCGCCGTCGTTGTTTCCGATGATCATTTTCTCCAAGTTTAAGAAGCGGGGCGTAATTGCGATGCGTAAGAAGATCCTGGAAAAGAAATTGAAGTTGAAAGTCGCGATTCTTACCGGCGATACACCCAAAGACGAACGTGACGAAGTATGCAATAGGTTCAATCGAGGGGAGATCGACATCCTGCTTCTCTCGAAAGTCGGACGTCGTGGCCTCAACTTAACTGGCTGCAAGACAATCGTAATTTTGGAAATCCCGGATTCGGACGGTGAGAAACGTCAGACGATTGCGCGTTGTTTGCGTTGGGGGCTGAAGGAGCAGCAGATTGCAGCCGCGATTCACATTTGGGAGATGAACGGTGTTTTTCCGGTAGATCCACCCACGGCAGAGGAGATCAAACATATTCACGGACTGCTGATCGAACGGATTGGAAGGCACGACGCGGAGGAAGCTCGTAAAATAGACGTCATCAAGGAAATGCGCAGACATATGGAAGCGCTGCGGTTGACGATTGATCAAAGATGTGCCGAACGCAATCCTGAAAAAGCCAAAGCATTCGAAATGTTCGACCTCGTCGTAAAGGCTGCAAGTATCCAATTTAAAGATATCCCTTCTCGCTTTTATGAGCAACTGTCGCAACTGATTTGAAATCAAGATAAACAATATGCGCTATAGGTCATAGTTTGGATCGATGAGCATTGCCGAAAATAAAATAAAATCTGCTGGTATTCTACACGTTAATCATGTCCGCTCCGCCCGATCTGCAAGTGACTATCTCGGAGGGTCTTTGGACTCTGACTGGCGAGTTATCGCATATTTTATTCGGTATGACATTGATATTCGGCTCCATTGCTTTGTTTCAAACGGACCAGTATATTTGGCTGATTACGTTTATATCGCTGTACATACTTGCATGGAAAGAGTTCTGGTATGACCAGACATTTGAAAGCGCACAGGAGCGGGGGTCAAACTATCTAGACTGGATTGCCTATGCCGGCGGGTTTTTGCTTGCCATTGCACTCTACAAACTGATCGCACCGCACTTCATGAAAAAGTAACTCTTCAGAACGTATACACACAGACTACACACTACTTAAAAGATGTGGAGTAATATCGACGAGAAGTCCGCTAATCCTGTTTCCTTGTATGAGTACTGCAAAGCCATAGATTGGGCGAATGATAGAGCTTGTTTACCTGATTATACTTTGGTGAAGTACATCTCGCATAAAACAGGTAAATTTGTTCAGGTCAAGACATTAAACCATTTTGTTGCCTACAGACACATATCCGTGGCGCATTACAAGCGATATTCTCAGGATTCGGATGATGAGTTCATTCCAGAGCATCAAATTAAGCAGCTTCGCGCTTATTTGACTTACTTTAGTTGCAATAAATGTATAGACTCTTGCGAAGAAGAGTGTCGAGAGCTGGAGGCTGAATTTCAAACTCGAGAACAGTGTCTCGAAGGACTAAATGAAGTACAAAGAGAAACCGCGCTGAGATTATTAGGAGAAGGGGTTCCACTTCCCGCCGTATTGAGTGATAAAGAGATGGCTGCCATTACATCGTTTGAAGACATGTTGGGTCACCACATTTGGGGCCTGCAATTTCGCTCTCTGATGGTTCAACTGAAGTTGACCGCCGTGAAATTGCTCAATGAAACAAGATTGCACAATACGGTGAAGATGGAGGAAAATGTCGAAATCGTTGATCCTGCGAGGTTTGTAGCTCATAGCAATTGCATTGGTGGAATTCATGCTACTACTTCGGAGCATTTTCATCAATGGCTGAATTACAATGGCCAAATCATGAGGTACTATGCAGAGGTGGAAGTCCTTGATCATTCGCAAGTGGAAGTGGGCGATAATTGGAAATTTAAGACTGACCGCTTGGTGTTGCGTAATGTCCGTCTGATTTCCGAGCTGCCGCAGTGGAGTGATCCTGATTATGTGTTTCAAGCCTGTGTTGGTCCTCGAAGCAAATGTGCAGCTGCAGCAGCCGCCAGCCCGAATGTGCCGATAGAGTATAAATTACGAGCGTTGCATCTTTATCCGGATGATTTTATTAGTAATGTAAAGGATCTTAATTTGGAGCCGGTTGTCGTGCAAAAGCTCGCCGTTCAGCACCAACCGCGCCTGATGCTTTCTCTTGTGAATCCTTCAGTGGAGCTAATGATAGATGCAATCCGCGCAAAGCCCGAACTTATCTTAAAAAGGGATTACCAAAACAGCGTCGTATACGGAATCGCCTGCGAATTTGGTGTACATACTGATGTAATTGGACAAATCCCAGCTCACATGCTCACAGAAGCGACAATTCGGTTGTATTTGGGGACTTCCGCCTTTGATTTCCTGAGTGATGAAATTCCTGTGAACGTTGTCACTGCAGCCCTTGCTCTCCCGGTGTCTTTCTACAACTGGATGATGAAGGAGAATCCAGGTGCTTTGTTTAGATTGGTGCAATTCATGGAGAATCGTGACGCGCTACTAGCGCAATTCGTTTCGGTCGTCGCGGAATTTCCGAAATTGATGAACCATGTGATAAAACAGCCAGCAGAGTTTCAATGGGCCGTGCTTCGTGAGACTAAACAGCCTGTAGTTGTAAGTTACTTAGACTCTCCGACTCCGGAAATGTGCCAGTTTGCTCTAGATTCGATGCCTGGGTCCTTGCCGTTTTTACCTCAACCCTGGTCCAACGCGGCGATTGTGAAGCATGCTGTGTTCGAAAGTGCTAGTATTTTGGACAATATTACATCAATGTCCCACTCGCTGATGCTGGAATTGATCAAGGCGTCAAAGGGTAAGGAATCGATCGCCAAGAAAGTTTATAAACAGATCAATTGGTTGGATCAGAAGTTTGTAGAGCAGTTGATATGTGCCGATCCGACATTCATCGAGAGTTTCCCAAAAAACCAGGCTGAGCAGTACCAGCTTATTGCGGTCAATGCTGCGATTTCCCAAAATTCGCTCAACGAGTTTTTTATAAAACTTGGCGGAAACTGGTACTGGAAAGCAGAGACCTGGCGAATTATGCTCCAGGCAATCCCTTCTTTAATGCGATATTTACCAAAGTATCAAGGTCAATTTGGTCCCCAATTTGACGACTTGATTTGTGAGCAGATCAAGGTAAACCCTCAATTCTTTGTGCAGTTGCATCAATTTTTTAATGCAACCGTGATTGCTCGATGCTTGGTACATGACGCAAGTCATATAAGAAATGTCTTCAATCCTACAGAAGAGCAACAATTTATTGCTGTTGCACAGAACCCGCTCAACATTCAATATATTGTGCGGCCTGCGGATGCGGTAGTTGCGTGGGCGGTTAAGGGAAATGAAGCAGCATTTGGATTGGTACAGAATTTTTCGAACCAGGGTTTAGCAGATCAGCTGGGGTCTATGATTAAAAAACGCAAAGATGCGGAATCAGACACTGGTGGTCATGATGAAGCAAAATCTGCTCGTACGTAAAGTAACCGCAAAAAATGACTGTGATTGTTTTTTATAAACTTGACTGTGTGGCACTTCACTTCATAATGCACTTCATACGACACAATTTTCAGCCTTAATTGAAAAAATGATGAGTGATTGTGAAACAGGCATCTCTTTGTATGATTACTGCACGAGTATCGTTTGGTTCGATAATAAAAGTTATTTAATTGGTGACACGTTAGTGCAGTATGTCTCTCATAGGACGCAGAAGCAGATTGATGTATCTACTGCCAATGCGGTCCTCCGATGGAGAGAATTGCCGGCAGAAAGTTACATGAATAATTGTAATGAAGCTCAAATTGATTTTTTGCCGGATCATCAGGTTGCGGAATTGAACATCTATATCAAGACTTTCACCACCTCTGGCTTAACTGAACGCGAGGAAAAGTGTCAGGCTGTTCAATTAGCCTTCTTACCTATAGAGAAACGTCTCGAAGGGCTGAATGCGTTACAACAGGCTAGAGCTGGAAAACTGTTGAGGTCAGGCGATCCATTGCCAGTTGTGAGGTCCGAGGAGTTTCTGAAAGCGATTACTTGCTTTGATCAAATGGATGGACTGCACATGTGGGGTATTCAATTTCGTCAAGTGATGGCTCAATTGGGTCAAGTTCCCGTGAAGTTGCTTAATGAAAGAAAAGTCCATCATGATGTGCCGATGTTGGAAAATGTAGAGATAGGCGATCCAGCTCACTTTTTTCCCCACAGAAAGTGTATTGCTGGTATCCACGGGACTACCTCCATTGATTTCTTCCATTGGCTCAATTACAACCATCAGAGAATGAAGTATTATGCCGAAGTCGAGGTGTTTGATGATTCTCAGGTCGTAGTCAGTGATGGCTGGAAATTTAAGACCGATCGCCTGATCCTGCGCCGAATTCGCTTAATTTCCGAGCTCCCGCAATGGTCTGATCCTGATTTTGTCTTTCGAGCCTGTGGGAGTGGCATAAATAAATGCGCAGCGGCTGCAGCCACCAGTCCTTTGACGCCTCTGATGTATAAATTACGAGGTATACGTGTTCATCCGGAAGAATACATTGCTAACATTCCGGATTTCAAGCAGGAGCCATTCGTTATGCAAAAGATTGCGATCTCCCACATGCCAACGCTGATTACGCATCTTGATGATCCCTGTCTTGAACTAGTCATGGATGCAATTCGTGTCCGTCCAGACCTCGTGTCGCAGTTGCATTGTGAAAATAGTATCGTCTTTCAGACTGCGTGCGGATTGCGTAGTGAACTGATTGTCGATATTCCCAGTCGATTTATAACAGAGGATATGCTGAAGTTATATTTAGCAACGAATCAATTTAACTTCTTAAATGACGAAGTACCTGAAAACGTTGTAGAAGCAGTGCTAGCTTCGCCTGCATCGTTTTATCAATGGATGATGAAGCAGGCACCTAAAACTTTGTTTCGATTGGTGCAATTTATGCCAAATCGCGACGATTTATTGCACGAGTTCGTGGAAGTAGTCGCACAATGTCCGAGATTGATGAAGTATGTGACGAATCAACCTGCCGATTTTCAATGGTCTGTTCTGCGTGCGACGAAAGAGGGTTACCTCATGCAATATGTCGAGCACCCAACGGATGAAATGTGCGAATTTGCAGCCACTTCTTTACCTGATTCATTAGCATATTTGCCACAGCCATGGTCCACTCAAGCGATTGTCAAGGCTGCGATAGAAAGGGATGCTGATATCTTAGACGAGATTAAGGTGTGGTCAAACGAGCTGATCGTAGAGCTTCTGAAAAAGTCACAAGGTGAGTCGAGAATCACAAAGAAAATCGTTAGGCGGGTCAATTTTTGTGACGAGAAGTTTGTTGAAGAATTGGTGCGTGCGGTTCCGATATTTATTGATCAATTTACGCGATCCTATGCGGAAAGATATCAGCTCGCCGCCGTAGAGTCTGCCATTGCAAGCAATTCTTTGCAGGATCTCGTTTTTAAGCTTGGGAAAACCTGGTACTGGAAAAAGGAGACGTGGCATCATTTAATCAAAGCGATTCCTACTTTGATGAATTCGCTACCCATAGTGAAGAATCAATCTACAAGCCGTGCACAGTTTGACCCTGATTTCGACGATCTGATATGCCATCAAGTGAGTCTGAATCCGAAACTATTCGAGGATTATCATCAGTTTTTCAGTGGACCTGTCATTGCAAGATGTTTGGCTCAGGACGCGAAAAACATAGAATATATTGCAGATTCGACACAAGAACAACAGTTCATTGCGATAGCCCCGAATCCACTTAATATTAGATACATAAAGTATCCCTTTGATGGGGTTATCGCATGGGCCGTGCAAGCAAATGAAGAGTCTTTTGCTTTGGTGAAGAATTTTGGCAAGAACTTTGGGAACAAGAACTTGCAGTCTGACCTAGTATCTATGCTGAAAAAGCGAAAAGATGAGTCTGGGCATAATGATGAAGACAATAACGCTAAAGTTGCGAGATCTCAATAATCACCCGAACCTTCCTTGCTGTATGTAATTTGCGTGTTTTTGTTTATGATGTACAATAAAAATTTATAGAGATGATCATACTGGGAGTCATTTTTTGAAGTGCATGCGAGAGACGAATTCTGACGGAAGTGAAGCACTTCCAGGTGCACAGAATCCAAACACTATACAGCGCAATGAGTACTGCTGGTGAAGAAAAGACAGTTAAATCTATTTCGTTGTTTGAATATTGTAGTCGTATCAATTGGGACAATGCAGCAGTGAATGTTGACGATGATGGAAGTTTGGTGGACTACGTCTCTCATATTACTGAGAGATTTGTAAAGGTTGCGACTTTAAACGAGTTCATTTCTATGAGGGACAGGGCGCCAAGATATTACATAAGCTGCTGCAAAGTGTCTAAACGCGAATTCATTCCCTTGGGACAAATACCGGAACTCCGTAAATATATTGCTGTATTCGAAGAAAACAGTTCGCCGCGCGGCGAAAGAAGGAAGGAAAAATGTGATTTCATGCAGTCGCAATTCCAAAGCAGAGAAAAGCTGTTTGAAGGATTGAGTGAATTGCAAGCAAAGAGGGCCCGGAAAATGTTGGAAGATGGTGATGAGATTCCTGTGCTGCTTACTGACGAGTGGATGAAATGGGCAACTTGTTTTGAGGATTTAATTTCTAAGCATATGTGGGGCCTACAGTTCCGTATCCTGATGGCAAAACTGAAGCTGGAACCAGTGAAATTGCTCAATAAGCTTAAACTACACAACAAAGTGCAGATGGACGAAAATGTTGAGATTAAAGTTCCGGCGAAGTTTATAGTCGAAAAGAAGTGCAGTGCTGGTATTCATGGTACCACTTCTCGCGAATTTTATCATTGGCTAACTTATAATGATCAGAAAATGCATTATTATGCTGATGTAGAAGTCTTTGATGATTCTCAAATTGTCATTCACGATGGTACAAAATTTAAGATAGATCGACTCATTTTGCGCAATGTTCGCTTGATTTCCGAGGTGGCTCAGTGGGATGATCCTGATTTTGTCTTCCGTGCGTGCACAAGCCACGGGCGTACAGGTTCGAGAGCTGCTGCTGCAGCAAGTTCGAAGGTGCCATTGGAGTATAAATTACGAGCATTACGTTATGATACGGATGCTTACATTAACAATGTCGAGGACATCAATCAAGAGCCGTTCATGGCACAAAAATGCATGATTGCGCGCAAACCGGAACTCATTAACTGCATGGTGAATCCTCCCGTTGAATTGGTATTGGATGCTCTGCGTGTTAAATCCGATCTCGTCTTGAGTACTAATTGTGATTATGCATTGGTGTATCAGACTCGGTTTGCATTTTCCGGTTCGTTCACGATTCAAGATATGCCAAGCCAATTTATTACAGAGAATATGATTAAGTTGTATCTATTGATGGACGACTTTGATATTTACAATGATAATATCCCTGAAAATATTATCAAAGCTGCGCTCGCTCTGCCTAAATCGTTCCATGATTGGTTGATGATCCAATCTCCTCAAACCATGTTTAGACTGATTCAATATATGCCAAATCGCAACGAGCTGCTACCTACGTTCGTCGCCATAGTTGCGCTACGTCCACAACTATTGAAGTATATGAAAAATCAACCAGCGGATTTTCAATGGGCTGTCTTGCGTGCTACGGGAGATGGCACGCTTTTGCAACATTTAGAGAATCCAAGCGAAGAAATGCTTCAATTTGCGATGGATTCCTTGCCTCGGTCTCTCGAATATTTACCTCAACCGTGGTCTAATGCAGCGATTGTCAAATTTGCATTGGAGCAAGATTGTAGTATCTTGGATCGAGTAGTAAGTTTATCCAAACCGTTGATACTTGCACTCGTGATCGAGTCAAAAGGTGGAGAGGAGATAGGTTGGCAACTTTCAAAACGTCTTGATTACAAGGATGAGAAGTTTATCCACGAGCTTCTCACTGTAGCACCAAAATTGCTTCAAGTATTCTACCCCAAATGCTTCCAGGGGCAGTATGAAGCGTTTGCCATAGAAGCTGCAATTTCGAGCAAGTCTCTTGAGGCGCTTGTGCACGGGCTTGGAAAAGACTGGGTGTGGAATTATGAGAACTGGCCTAGGATATTACAGATTCATCCCTCATTAATGGCTTTATTACCCAAAGTCACTACCGATCGTTCTGCAATTACAACGCAGAAACGTTTCGAGGAGAAATTCGACGATCTGATTTGTGAACAAGTGAAATTGGACCCAACGTTGTTCCATCAATTTCATCAATTCTTCAATCAAAATGTTATCGCTCGATGCA
>Ga0307373_10012246_pt1 | contig 12229 bp, 10 predicted proteins | sample OX2MG_FD_202534 | JGI IMG/M metagenome (GOLD analysis project Ga0307373, IMG submission 202534) | Soil microbial communities from Risofladan, Vaasa, Finland - OX-2 | ecosystem: Environmental > Terrestrial > Soil > Coastal area > Acid sulfate soil | place: Finland: Risofladan, Vaasa | collected...
CATCTGGGCGACCAGTTCTCCGGGGGTCGCGGCGGCGATCATGCGCGGCGTGGCGCGGAACAGGGGCCGCGCCTGGTAGTCGCCCTTGCGGGCGGCCCAGATCACGACCCATCTCGGGTGATCACGGCGGAGCTGCGCGGCGGTTCTCTTACAGGCTGCGTCTTTGTCGCCCGCCTCGCCCGCCTCGCCCGTGTTCGTGCTGCTGGCCACGCGAGAAGTTGACACCAGCGGGGGTGAGCCCTCGCGGCCCGGTCGAGATCCCGGTATCGGCGTGGCGGCGGCCCGAGCTGTGCCAGGCGCTAGCCGCACGCAATATGGCGGATCTTCTGCGACTGATCCAGCGTCATGGCGGCGTTAGCCAAGCCCGGCTGGCTGGTGCCACGCGGATCGGGCAAGGGCGGCTCAATGAGATCATCAACGGTCGGCGCCAGGTCGCAGGGCTGGATGTCTTCGAGCGGATCGCTGATGGCCTGACAATGCCTGACGAGGCCCGGGTGCTGATGGGCTTGGCCCCTGCGAGCGCTGCGGCGCGGGGTGCGTTCGCCGGTCATGCTGAGATCGCCCGGGTATTCGCAAGCCAGGCCGAGGCAGCGGGGGAGCTGAGAGCGCAGGCTGTCACCGCTGGGGAACTCGACCTGCTGGCCGTTCGCGCATTAGGGCTGATCGGGCTCAATGACTCGCTGCTGCGCGGCCCGCTTAGCCAGCGTGCGAGTCCTGTTCGCGTCCGTGTGCTCCTGCTGGATCCGGACACGCCTGCCGTCGCAGCGCGGGCCGCCGAGATCGGCGAATCTCATGATGCCTTTACCGCCGGGATACGGCCGTCGATTACCCGGCTGGCGGAACTTGCTGATCATCCTGGCGTTGACCTCCAGGTATCGGTGTACTCGGACCAGCCGATGTGGCGGATGATCAGGCTGGACGACACGCTCTACCTGTCCGCGTTCGGCGCGTGGGCGGAGGGACACCGGTCGGGGATTTACAGGCTCACCGCAGCGGCAAACGGAGTCCTGCATGCCGGATTCACGCGGCAATATGAGGATATCTGGCAGCGATCACGACACTTGCAGGAGACCCGGAAGTGATCGAAGCGGAACTCAAGGCCCGTGTCCGTGACCGCGCTGGCCTGCACGAGCAACTGCGCCGACTCGCGACCGCCGAGCACAGCACATACCGCGATACGTACTACGACCACCCAGACCGGGATCTCACCGCCGCCGGGCGCGAGCTGCGGCTTCGGATCGTCGAAACCTCCGGTCAGCGACGGTCACTGCTGACCTACAAGGAGGCTGCCGTTGATGCCGCCAGCGGCTCCAAGCCCGAACATGAGACTGGGATCGAGGACCCGTCAGCCATCGATGTCCTGCTGCGCGGCCTCGGCCTGGAGCACCTGGTGGCATTCGAGAAGCACTGCACCAACTACGGCTTCTGCGCCGAAGGCCGCGAGATGCTCGCGACCGTCGTGACAGTCCCCGAGCTTGAGGGCACGTTCATCGAGCTTGAGACCATGACCGACGAGGGCGGCACAAGCGCGGCGCTCTCAGGCATCCGGGCCGTGCTCACCCGGCTTGGCATCACCGATGATGACCTCACCACCGAGCAGTACACCGACGCGGTCCTGCGCTCCCGCAAGTGAGCTGCTCGGCTGTTCCTCCTGTGCTCCAGTGCGGGTCTTGCGCGGTGCCTGGGCGGCACGGCGGCAGCGTCTGCGCTATTCATGCTCTGGCTGCTATACCTCCGGGTCCAGTTTCGTTGTCGGCGCGCGGCGCGCTGGAACGCTCGGAGTCAGACCGGGTGATGTGGTACTTACCGGATTGGTGGCGGGGAGCGGCGTTACTGCGCTGGCGGTGGTGGCGGTGCCCGCGCGTGGAGCCCGTGCCGTCGCGGGGGCCGGGCGGTGACGGCGGCGGCCAGGGGGCGGGGCGGCGGGCCGGGGCGGACGCAGTGGGATGCGATGAGCGATGCGGTGGAGGGAGGCTGGCGCACGACGGTGCGGCTGGCTGTGCTGCTGCTTGTCCGGAACGGGCCGGCTGATGCCGTTGAGGGTGTCGGCTAGCTTGGCGTCGATGACCTTGAGCTGGGGTGCGCGGTTGGCGAGCTGGGCGATGGCCAGGTTGTGGCGGGGGTCGGCTCGGTGGAGTGGTTCGCACTTATCGCCGTCCCCTATAGCAAGTCTAAGCCGAACCACTCACGCCGTGGCCCGTCTCCTTCTACCCTGGTGTCGCCGCCAGGCGGTCGCTTGCGCTGGCAGGAACCCTGACCCTGGGGAGCCAGCGATGACGCGCGATCGCGGCGACGGACCCGTATCCGGTCGCGGCATGCCCCGGCACGCCCGCCGTCCCGCGCCGCGCCGCCGGACAGCCTCCTGGCTGGCCGCCGGGGTCGTGGCGGTGCTGATCGTCGGCGGGGCCGGCGTGCTCGCGGCGCGTTCGGGGGCGCTGGCCGGGCAGCGGGAGGCGCGACCCGGCCACCGCCCCGGCGCGGCGGCCACCCGCTCCGGCGGCACTCCGCTGAGCGCCGCGCGGATCAGCGGCTCGCCGAGCGACACGCCCGCGCCGCCCGGCGGCGGCACCGTCAGCATCAGCACCGTCAGCATCACCGACGTGGGCGACATGAACTTCGGCATGGACGGGCGCTATCCGCCGGGCGGGGCGGCGACCGAGTTCGACGACGTGGCTGGCGACCTGCACAGCAACCTGACCGTCGGGAACATGGAGACGGCGCTCGGCAGCAATGGCGTGACCAAGTGCCCCCCGCGCTCGACCGACTGCTACGCGTTCCAGGCGCCCGCCGACTTCGCGGTGGCCGTGCATCGGGCCGGGTTCTCCGCCGTCAACGTGGCCAACAATCACACTGACGACGCCGGCCCGGCCGGCATGCAGGAGACGGACGAGGCCCTGATCGCGGCGCACCTGCGCTGGACGGGACGGCCGGCGCAGACGACCTACCTGGTCCGGCGCGGCGTCAAGATCGCGCTGCTGGGCTTCGCCCCTTACGGCTACGACCGCGACCTGCTCGACATCCCGGCCGCCGTCGCGGCCGTGCGGCAGGCGGCGGCCCGCGCCCAGCTGGTCATCGTCTTCATTCACGCCGGCGCCGAGGGGGCGGGAGCCCAGGACGTGCGGCCGGGAATGGAGACCTACCTAGGCGAGGAGCGCGGCGACCCCATCGCCTTCTCCCACGCCGTCATCAGCGCCGGCGCCGATCTCGTGCTGGGGTCCGGGCCGCACGTCCTGCGGGCCATGCAGTGGTATCACCACCGGCTCATCGCTTACAGCCTCGGCAACTTCGCGGGCTATTACACGCTCGGCCTGGGCGGGGTCACCGCTGACAGCGCCATCCTGCACGTGCGGCTGCGCGCGGACGGGACGTTCGCCGGGGGGAGCGTGACCCCGATCCGGCTGGTCGGTGCCGGGACCCCGGAGCCGGATCCAGCGGGCACGGGCATCCAGCTCATCAACTCATTGTCCCGCAGCGACCTCGGCGCCAGCGGCGTGCGGATCACGGCGGCCGGCAAGATCGAGCCGCCCTGATCCTCGCGCCGGGGCCGCCGCGACACGCGCGTCGAGATCGAGGTGCTTGGACCAGTCTGTGTTGCTCGCTACGGTGAGCATCATGGCGACTCGTGCGCCCAAGAGCGCTGCACGCCCGCGCACCGCCGCGAGCCGTCCGCGGTCGGCGAGCGGTGCCAGCCGGACCGGGTCGGCTAACCGTTCACGGGCGGGCAGTGGGTCCGCGTCGCCCTACCGGCGCAGTTCCGGTCGGCCCGGCACCAGCGGCCGAGGTAACAGCCGGACCAGGACCGCCAAGCGGTCGCCGCCACCCCAAAATCCGCTGACGATCCTGCTGAGCTGGATCGTCAGCGCCATCGCTGGCGTCTGGATGGCGCTCGCGCACACCGTGGGCACCGCGGCCCGGACTTTCGGCCAGAGCGCCCGCGAACTGGACCCGGTCCACCGGCGGGACGGCATGGGCCTGCTGGCCATGTGCGCGGCCTTCGTGACCGCCGCCGCCATCTGGTGGCACCTCGGCGCCATCGGCAGGCCGCTGACCGCGCTGGTGCTGGGCCTGTTCGGCTCGGGGGCCTGGACGGTGCCCATCCTGCTGACCCTGCTGGCCGTCCGCTTCCTGCGGCACCCGGACAGCAACGCCGATACCGGCCGCATGGTGATCGGCTGGACGGCGCTGCTGGTCGGGGCGCTCGGCCTGGTGCATATCGCCGACGGCACCCCCGGCCCGGCGGGCGGCGGGGCAGCGATGCGGGCCGCTGGCGGCCTGGTCGGCTATCTCGCGTCGGCCCCGCTGGTCCACCTCGCGACCAAGTGGGCGGCCGCTCCCGTGCTGGCCGCGGTGACCGGCTTCGGCCTGCTGGTGGTGACCGGCACGCCGCTGCACCAGGTGCCGCGTCGGCTCGCGGTCCTGCACGGCTTCATGATGGGCCAGGACCCGGAAGAAGAACTGGATCCGGACGCGGTACCTGGCCAGGAGGACGAGGCCGGCGCGACGGGCCGGCGCCAGCTCACCAGGGGCAAGTCCCGGCGGCCCGCGGCCATCGAGGCCGGCGACCACGACCTGCCTTACGACACGCCCCTGCTCGGCGGGACGCTATCGCGCGGCCAGGCCGGCAAGGGCAAGGCGGCCGCTGGCCTGCCGGCAGCCAAGGGCCATCCCGTCGCGGAGCCCGAGCCGGTACCGGACGGGCTGAGGTTCTCCCCGCCGCCGACGGCGGGAGCCGGCGCCGCGGCGGCGGGCAACGCCGCGGTGGAGGAAACCTGGCGGGAGTCCTGGTTCGGGCCGGCGGAGGGTGCGGAGGGTGCGGAGGGTGCGCCTGCGGGGGCCGGCGCCCCGCCCGACGACAGCCTGGCGGACCTGGCGGACCTGGCCACCAAGAAGCCCGAGCAGCTGACCCTGGCCGCCTCCAGCGACTCCAGTTACACGCTGCCGCCCGCGGCGCTGCTGCGGCCGGGAAGCGCTCCCAAGGCACGTACTCGCGCCAACGACGCGATGGTCGAGGCGCTGTCCGCGGTGCTCGACCAGTTCGAGGTGGACGCACAGGTCACCGGCTTCGCCCGGGGGCCGACCGTGACCCGGTACGAGATCGAGCTGGGACCGGCGGTGAAGGTCGAGCGGGTCACTCAGCTCACCAAGAACATCGCCTACGCGGTCAAGAGCGCCGACGTCCGGATACTGTCCCCGATTCCGGGCAAGTCGGCGATCGGCGTGGAGATCCCCAACACCGACCGGGAGATCGTCAGCCTGGGCGACGTGCTCCGGTCCCCGGTGGCCACCGCCGATCACCACCCGATGGTGGTCGGCCTGGGCAAGGACGTCGAGGGCCGTACGGTCGTGGCGAACCTGGCCAAGATGCCGCACATGCTGATCGCGGGAGCGACCGGCGCGGGCAAGTCGACCTGCATCAACGGCGTGATCACCTCGATCCTGCTCCGGGCCACCCCGGAGGAGGTCCGGATGGTCCTGATCGACCCCAAGCGGGTGGAACTCGCCGCCTACTCCGGGATTCCGCACCTGATTACCCAGATCATCACCAACCCGAAGAAGGCAGCGGACGCGCTGCAGTGGGTCGTGGGCGAGATGGACCGGCGCTATGACGACCTGGCCGCCTCCGGCTTCCGGCACATGGACGACTTCAACAAGGCCGTCCGGGCCGGCCGGCTGACCGCCCCGCCCGGCAGCGAGCGCGTCTACGTGCCCTATCCGTACCTGCTGGTGATCGTGGACGAGCTGGCCGACCTGATGATGGTCGCGCCCCGGGACGTGGAGGACGCGATCGTCCGCATCACCCAGCTCGCCCGGGCCGCGGGGATCCACCTCGTCCTGGCCACGCAGCGGCCCAGCGTCGACGTGGTGACCGGCCTGATCAAGGCCAACGTGCCGTCGCGGCTCGCCTTCGCCACCTCCAGCCTGACCGACAGCCGGGTCATCCTGGACCAGCCGGGCGCGGAGAAGCTGATAGGCCAGGGCGACTCGCTGTTCCTGCCGATGGGGGCGAGCAAGCCGATGCGGCTGCAGAACGCCTACGTCAACGAGAAGGAAATCCGCGAGGTCGTTGACCACTGCAAGCGCCAGATGGAGCCGGCCTACCGCGAGGACATCGTCGTGCCGGAGGGCCGCCAGAAGGAGGTCGACGCCGACATCGGCGACGACCTGGACCTGCTCATCCAGGCGGCCGAGCTCGTCGTCGGCACCCAGTTCGGATCGACCTCCATGCTGCAGCGTAAACTGCGGGTCGGCTTCGCCAAGGCGGGTCGGCTCATGGACCTGATGGAGAGCCGGGGCGTGGTCGGGCCCAGCGAGGGATCGAAGGCCAGGGACGTCCTCATCAGGCCGGACGACCTAGAGGAGCTCCTGGCCTCGCTGCGCGGCGGTCCGAGCTAGCCTTTCCGAGGGGAATTGGCAGTCTCTGGGACCCGCGGGAGACTTGAGGAAGATACGAGCCGCCCCGCTCCGGTCCTCGCCGGAAGGTAATTGCGTGTCTACACTTAGTGACCGTTCCCGGTGCCGGGAACGGGGGAATGTATGTCACTGCGACCCGCACCCCCGGGCGGCAGCAGTGCGACTAGCAGTGGAGGCGCCGAGTGACTATCGGTGACGCCCTGGCGGAGGCACGTCGCCAAGCCGGGCTCACAATCACGCAGGTCAGTCAGCGGACCTGCATCCGCGAGACGATTATCCGGGGGATTGAACGTGACGATTTCTCCGCCTGCGGGGGTGACTTCTACGCACGCGGGCACATCCGCAGCATCGCCAGAGCCGAGGGCCTGGAGCCAGAGCCGCTGATCCGCGAGTACGACGCGACCCAGGGTGCCCCGGAGGGCATCACGGCAGCCGACGTGTTTGAGCCGTCCACTCCGATCAAGCTCAGGGAACGGCGGCGGCCGAACTGGAGCCTGGCGATGCTGGTGGCCCTGGCCGCAATTGTCGGCATTGCCACCTACCATTTCCTGTCTGCCCCGGCCAAGACGAGTCCGGTGTCCAGCGGCCGGGCCCCGGTCGTCTCACACGCTCAGCACAAGGCGGCCGGGCACAAGAAGAAGAGCGCCGACACCCAGACCGCCCAGGCCCACGCGCACGCGCACGCGCACCCCATCGTGATCGCGCTCAGCGCCGTCAGCAACGACTGCTGGGTGGAGCTGACCACGGCCGCTAACCAGATCCTCTTCGAGGGCATCATCCCGATGGGGACGTCGAAGACCTGGACCGAGCACAAGACGGTCAGCATGATCCTCGGGGACCCCGGCGCGGTGACGCTAACCGTTAACGGCAAGGATCAGTCGCCGCCGCCCGGCCAGCCGGTGACCCTGACGCTCAAGTCCAGCCAGCAGGCGGCGGGCTAGCCAGCCGCGGGTGGGTGGCCGCTGGTGCGCTGGCACCAGCGCCCTTACCGTAGTCTGCCGGTGTGTCGTCGAACGGTGTTGCAGACCATGGGGGAGCCCGGCGGCCGGCCGGGCGCAGCGTCAGCCTGATCACCCTGGGCTGCGCGAGAAACGAGGTTGATTCCGAGGAACTCGCGGGCCGGCTGGAGCAGGCTGGCTGGACGCTGGCTGACGGGGCGGACGACGCCGACGTTGTTCTCGTTAATACGTGTGGTTTCATCCAGGCGGCTAAGCAGGACTCGATCGACGAGCTGCTCGGCGCCGCGGCTGGCGGAGTCCCGGTGGTGGCGGCGGGCTGCCTGGCCGAGCGGTACGGGTCGGGCCTCGCCGAGGCCCTGCCCGAGGCCCAGATCCTCGGCTTTGATGACTATGGCGACATCGCGGCCAGACTCGACGATGTCGTGGCCGGGCGGCGCTGGCAGGCTCATGAGCCGCGAGACCGGCGCAAGCTGCTGCCGCTGACCCCGGCCGCGCGGCAAGGGGCGGCGGGCGCGCCGCTGCCGGGCCACGGGATCGTCGCCGGCTCGCCCGCGGTACCGGGCCTGCAGATCCCCGATCTCCCCGCGGGCGTGGCGCCGGCGTCCGGCCCGCGGATCATGCGGCGCCGGCTGGGCGGCGGCCCGGTGGCCCCGCTCAAGATCGCCTCCGGCTGCGACCGCCGGTGCAGCTTCTGCGCGATTCCGGCGTTCCGGGGCGCGTTCGTGTCGAAGCCGGTGCCCGACCTCATCGCCGAGGCCGGCTGGCTGGCTAGCCACGGCGCCCGTGAGCTGCTCCTCGTGAGCGAGAACTCCACCTCCTACGGGAAGGACCTGGGGGACCTCCGGCTGCTGGAGAAGCTGCTGCCGCAGCTCGCCGCGGTCGCCGGGATCTCGCGGGTCCGGGTGAGCTACCTGCAGCCGGCCGAGGTGCGGCCGGGCCTGGTCGAGGTCATGACCTCCACGCCGGGCGTGGCGCCGTACTTCGACCTGTCGTTCCAGCACGCCAGCGGCTCGGTCCTGCGCTCGATGCGCAGGTTCGGCGACGGGGAGCGCTTCTGCGCGCTCATCGATCAGATCAGGCAACTCGCGCCGGAGGCGGGCATCCGGTCCAACTTCATCGTCGGCTTCCCGGGCGAGACGGCCGATGACGTGGAGGAGCTGCAGCAGTTCCTCGCCGACGCCCGGCTGGATGCGATCGGCGTGTTCGGCTACTCGTCTGAGGACGGCACGGAGGCGGCGTCGCTGCCCGGCCAGCTGCCCGAGGACGAGATCGCCAGCCGCGTCGAGGACCTGGCCGACCTGGCCGACGAGCTGATGACGCAGCGGGCCGCTGAGCGCCTCGGCGAGGCCGTGGACGTGCTGATCGACGAGGACCTCGGCGGCGGCCGTTACCTGGGCCGGGCAGCGCACCAGGCCCCCGAGGTGGATGGCACCACCGAGCTCCGCATCACAGGGCCGGGTGGCACGGGGCCGGGTGGCACGGGGCCGGTGGCCGTCGGGGATCTGGTGCGGGTCCGCGTGACTGGCTCCGACGGGGTCGATCTGGTGGCTGACGTCGGCAGCCTCGCTGACGGGCTGGGCGCTGGGGAGTCTGCGCAGGTCCTAGCTGCGGGAAAGCATTGAGCCAGCCGGCTCCTGGCAGGCCGGGGAACGGGACGCCGGGCGGTGGGGCCGTCGCGGCGCCTCGGCTGATGAACGTGGCGAACGCGCTGACCGTGCTGCGGCTGGCGCTGGTTCCGGTGTTCATTGTGCTCCTGCTGGCCGGGGGACCTGGGTCTCGCGCCGCGGCTTTCGTGGTGTTCGCCGCGGCGTCGGTGACCGACCTGCTGGACGGCGAGCTGGCCCGGCGGCGCAACCTGATCACCGACTTCGGGAAGATCGCCGACCCCATCGCCGATAAGGCGCTAACCGGATCCGCGCTGGTAACACTGTCGTTCCTGGGCGAGCTGCCCTGGTGGGTCACGGTGGTGATCCTGCTGCGGGAGCTGGCCGTCACCGCGCTGCGGTTCTGGGTGATCCGCCAGGGCGTGATCGCCGCCAGCCGGGGCGGGAAGCTCAAGACCCTGCTGCAGGTGATCTCCATCAGCCTCTACATCCTGCCGTGGCACGTCTGGCTGGTGCGGCAGCTGTTCATGGGCGCGGCCGTGGTGGTCACGGTGGTCACCGGCATTGACTACACCGTCCGCGCCGTCCGGCTGCACCGGGCGGTGCCCGGCCACCCGGCGGGCACCGGGCCCGATCCGCCAGCCAGTCAGGGAGCTGGCCCGGCTGCGGCTGGCCGTCCGTCGGCTGGCCTGGATTCAGCTGCGGGCGATTCAGCGGCAAGCGATTCAGCGGCAAGCGAGCCGGAGGCAAGCGAACCGGAGGCGGGCGAGTCGGCGGTGCGCGCGGACGCGCCCGGGTCGGCCGGTCCCACGGCCGGAGGAGGACCCTCATGACGGACAACAGGAACCGCGCGGGCGAGCTCGCGCGCGACGCGGTGGGCCTGCTCATCGGGCGCGGCGAGACGATCGCCTCGGCCGAGTCGCTGACCGGCGGGATGCTAGCCGCGGCGCTCACGAGCGTCCCTGGTGCCTCGGCCGCCTTCCGCGGCGGTATCGTCGCATACGCCACCGACCTCAAGGCCGCGGTGCTTGGCGTACCGGATGACCTGCTAGAACGTCATGGTGCCGTCCATCCGGCGGTGGCGGAGGCGATGGCGGAAGGGGCTCGCGCCCGGCTGGGGACGAGCGTCGGGATCTCGACCACCGGCATCGCCGGACCCGATCCGGCGGAGGGCAAGCCGGTCGGGATGGTCTTCATCGCGGTCGCCGGGCCGGGCGGCACGGTCTCCCGCGAGCTGGCGCTCACCGGCGACCGGCGGGCGATCCGGGCGGCCACCGTGGAGAGCGCCCTGGACCTGCTCATCGGGACCATCCGGGAAGACGTAAGCTGATTACAGCGTTACACCGGCGAACACGCAGTTATACCCTCTCCCGAACTGTCCGTAAGGACAGGTACGGTGGAGGAGTCAGAAATCGGCCTCGGGAGGGAGTGCGGCGATGGTCTTGCTTCGTCACATGCTTGGCGATGCGCTTCGGCGACTGCGTCTCCGTCAGGGCCGGACCCTGCGCGAGGTGTCCGCTGCGGCGCGCGTGTCATTGGGTTACCTGTCGGAGGTTGAGCGCGGGCAGAAGGAAGCGTCCTCGGAGCTGCTTGCCTCCATCTGTGGCGCCCTCGGTGCGCCGCTGTCGCAGGTGCTGCGCGAGGTGTCCGACAGCTTCGCGCTCGCCGAACTGCAGAATGAGCCGGTCTACGCCGGGCCAGTGGGCGCAATGAGGCCCGGGATGGACAGGGGGCCCGCGCCCCGGCCCGCCGGGCACGACGGTTCGAGCGCTGTTCCCGCTGCGCCATCCGCGGCGCCATCCGCGGCGCACCGTGTTGCGGTGCCCGCCGGAGCGCGGCTGCCGATGGGGGCCCAGCGCAAGATCAGCGTTAGCCAGGGCCGGAGCATCATTTCGGAGCCAGAGGTACTTAACCAGGCCAAGCTCCCGGTCGCCGCGCCCCAGTTCGAGCGGATTCGCGACATCACGAACATGGTGCCTGTCTAGGCCGCGCCGCTCCATCTCCTGAGCCGAGCCCGGGCTGGCGGTCGGCTGGACGCGGTCGGGCAGTCCGAATTACTCCCAGGCGCCCGGATTGTCGGCCAGCTTTCGGACTTCGTCCGGCAGTTGGCCGGACACAATGTGCTCGAGGTTCACGTCTTCTAGAATGGCCCGCTCGTTCGCCCGCAGGGCGATCCAGACCGTCTGCAGTGGCTCGGCCGCGCCAATATAGCCCAGGTTCTCCGGGCGCTCGCCCCGCACGCCCACCAGCGGCCCGTCGATGGCCCTGATGATGTCGGCCAGGGAGATCTCGGTAGCGGGCCTGGCCAGCCAGAAACCGCCGTCCGGGCCGCGCTGGCTGCGCACGAGGCCCGCCCGGCGCAGCTGCGTCAAGATAGCCTCCAGGAACTTGCCGGGAATAGCCTGGCTGCGGGCAAGCCGGTCCGCCGTGACATGACCTCCGCCGGAGGCGGCAAGCTCGATCGCGGCGCGGAGGGCGTAATCGGCCCGTGCGGACAAGCGCATGCCAAGCATTATGCAGGTAGGCGCCGACGCGCTGCTGCTGTGGCAGGGCCGGGCGGCGGCTGGGTCAGGGGCCGGCCAGGCCGAGGACCTCGGCGGCGGCCCGGCTGCTGGTCCTGGCTGCTCCGAAGGTGGCCAGGTACACGCCGGCCGGTGGTCGCCAGACGGGCAGCCCCATCTCCACGACGACGGCGTCCGGCCGGGCGGCCAGGATCCGGCTGACCACGTCCGCGGCCGCGGGGTAGCGGTGCGCGTCGCGGATGACGACCACCAGCGAGCGCCCGGCGGCATCGGCTAGCAGTACGGCTATCGAGGTCTCCAGGTCGGCGGCCGGGGCGCCCGTGCTGATCCGCCGCAGGCTGTCGGTCTGCACCCAGGAGCCAAGTCCCCAGGGCACGGTCCCGGCCGCCATGTTGGCGGGCGGGACTACCTCCACGACGAAAGGGCGGTGCAGCGGCTGCGGCACGCCGTCGACGCGGACGGCGCGGCGAGCGGCGGCCAGCCCGATCTCGGCGTCGCTGGCGCGCGCCCGGCCCGCGGCCGAGGCGGTCCAAGAGCGCAGGTCGGCGACCCTGGCAGCGGCCTCCTCCAGCCGCTGTCCCGGCATCCTGCCGGTGCGCACGGCCCTGATCAGCGCCTCGCGGACCTCGGCGTACATGTGCTGATCCTGATCCCGGCCCAGGCACAGCAGGTCGGTGCCGGCGAGCACGGCCAGCACCGCGGCCTCGGGGATCCCGTACACGTCGCTGACGGC
>Ga0307373_10012247_pt1 | contig 12229 bp, 15 predicted proteins | sample OX2MG_FD_202534 | JGI IMG/M metagenome (GOLD analysis project Ga0307373, IMG submission 202534) | Soil microbial communities from Risofladan, Vaasa, Finland - OX-2 | ecosystem: Environmental > Terrestrial > Soil > Coastal area > Acid sulfate soil | place: Finland: Risofladan, Vaasa | collected...
GAGGGCGTGGGCGGCGGCGTCTTCACCGGCGGGGTTGGCGTCGGCGGCGTGACCGCCTGCTGCGGCGGGGGTGGCGGCGGAGGTGGCGGGGGCGGCGGCGCGAATTCGTTCGGGTTGGGCTGCGGCTTCTGGAACGCGGGCGGCGCGGGCACCGGCGTCGCGGTCTTCGCCGGGGCCGGCACCTTGCCCGGCGCAGGGGCCTTCATGGTCGTGCCGACCTTGCCCTGGAACATCATGGACACCGTCGTCTCCGGCGGCGGCGCCGGCACCGGGAACAACGGCAGGCCGAGCAGCACCAGCAACAGCACAGCCACGTGCAGCACCGCCGACGCCGCCGCACCGCGGCGCAGGTCCGGCGTCACTCCCGGAGGGACCAGCCGATCGAACATCGTGCGCGGTTCAGCCCCGCTTGCCCGCGGCGGCCCCGGCGGCAGGGACGGCCGGCGCACCGGATGTCGGGGCTGAAGCGGCCGGCACACCGGCCGGCGGCTGCGCCAGTAGCGCCACCTTGGTGAACCCGCCCTGCGCGATCGTCGCCATCACCTGCACCACCAGCCCGTAGGAGATATCCTTGTCGCCGCGCACGAAAATCCGCCGGTTCGCATCCCCCGCGGCGATCGCCTGCAACTTGGCCACCAGTTCCGGCAGTTCCACCTGCTGGTTTTGTAGGAAGATCTTGCCCTGGGCGTCGATTGACACCGAGAGCGGGGTGCTGTCGGAGTTGAGCGGCTTGGCGTCGGTCTTCGGCAGATCGACCGATACGCCGGAGGTCATCAGCGGCGCCGTGACCATGAAGATGATCAGCAGCACCAGCATCACGTCGACCAACGGAGTGACGTTGATCTCGGCCAGCGGGCGGTAGCGCCCCCGCCGGCCGACCCCGCCGTTGCGTCCGCCGAGGCTGGACATCGCCATGGTCAGACCCGCTCCTCACTCTGGCGCGACAGGATGGCGCTGAACTCGGTGCCGAAGGCTTCCAGGCGGGAGGCGAAGCGCGCCAGATCGGTGCTGATCTTGTTGTAGGCCAGCACCGCCGGGATCGCCGCCACCAGGCCCATCGCGGTGGCAAACAGCGCCTCGGCGATGCCCGGCGCCACGACCGCCAGGTTGGTGTTGTGCATGGCCGCGATCGCCGAGAAGCTGTGCATGATCCCCCACACCGTGCCGAACAGCCCGATGAACGGCGCGGTGGCGCCGACCGAGGCGAGGAAGATCGTCCAGCGCTCCAGCCGGTCCATCTCGCGCTGCACCGTGACCCCGATCGCCCGATCGACCCGCTCGCGCACCCCGGTGCGGCTCACGTCGGCGCCGGCAACGCGGACGGTGCGGCGCCATTCGCCCATGGCGGCGCCGAAGACCGCGGCCATTGGGTGCGCCGGCTGGGTGCCTTCCTGGTCATAGAGGTCGTCCAGGCTGCCGCCGGACCAGAACCGGTCCTCGAACGTATCGGCTTCCTTGTTGACCCGGCGCAGGCTCGACCATTTCTCGAACACCACCGCCCAGACCCAGACGCTGGCGAGCAGCAGGCCGATGATGACCAGCTTCACCAGGATGTCGGCCTGCAGGAACAGGCCCCAGAGCGACAGGTCGCTCCCGGCCGCCCCGAGGTTCACCGCATCGACAGCGCGATCCACCGCGTACTCCCTTGTTCATCCCCGGCGGCGGCGCCGCCTTCGTTCATCCCGACGGCGGAGCCGTCCTCGGTTCGTCCCCGACGGCAGCGCCGTCCTTGTTCGTCCCCAACGGGTTCGCCCTCAGGGCGACGCTCGCTTCGGTCATCCGCCGCCCGGAGCCGCCTGCAATCCCGCCAGTGCCTCCCGCCAGGCCGGCGGAATGCGGGCCGGGCGGCCGGTGTCGGTCCGCACGCAGGCAAGCTCGATCGCCGCCGCCGCGCACATACCCTCAGCGCCCACGATGTCCTGGCGCAGCCGCACCGAGGCCGCACCCAGGCCGCGCTGGTCGGTCAGGACCGAAAGCCGCTCGTCCAGCCTCGCGGGGCGCAGATAGTCCAATTTGACGCGGCGCACCACGAACATGCGCTGGTGGTCGTGCACGAGCGCCGCATGGGGCACCCCCAGCGCGCGCAGGGCTTCGGTGCGCGCCCGCTCGGCGAAGCGGAGGTAATTGGCGTGGTACACGATGCCGCCGGCGTCGGTGTCCTCGTAATAGACCCGCAGATCGTAGCGATGCGGGACTTCGGCGAGGATGGCGGGGGGATTGCCGATCATTGAGCCTCCGCCGCAGGATCTGTACCACGGTCATCCGCACCGCCGTCGCGACCCAGCAGATCAAGCTGGCCCGGTTGACCGGCAGGCGGCGCCAGGCCCAGATGCTGCCAGCCGGACAGGCCCAGCACGCGGCCGCGGCTGGTGCGTAACACGAGGCCTTCCTGGATCAGGAACGGCTCGATCACGTCTTCGAGCGTATCCCGCGCCTCCGACAGCGCCGCTGCCAGGGTCTCCACCCCGACCGGGCCGCCGGCGTGGTGTTCGGCGATTCGCCGCAGGTAGCGCCGGTCCATCGCATCGAGTCCGCGCGCATCGACCTCCAGCCGGGTCAACGCCGCGTCCGCCATGTTCCGATCGACCTCGGCCACGTTCTGCACGGCGGCAAAATCGCGCACCCGGCGCAGCAGCCGCCCGGCAATGCGCGGGGTGCCGCGGGACCGCGCGGCGATCTCGGCGGCCCCGGCCGGCGTCAGCGCGAGGCCCAGAATCGCGGCGCCGCGGCGGACGATCACCTCCAGTTCGGCCGGTGTGTAGAAGATGAGCCGCAGCGGGATGCCGAAGCGGTCGCGCAGCGGCGTCGCCAACAGGCCCGCGCGCGTGGTCGCGCCGACCAGGGTGAACGGCGGCAGGTCGATGCGCACGGACCGCGCGGCGGGCCCCTCGCCGATGATGAGGTCGAGCTGGAAGTCCTCCATGGCCGGGTAGAGGATTTCTTCGATGGCAGGCTGCAAGCGATGGATCTCGTCGATGAACAGCACGTCCCTGGGCTGCAGGTTTGTCAGGATTGCGGCAAGATCGCCGGCGCGCTGGATGACCGGGCCGGAGGTGGCGCGAAACCCCACCCCCAGTTCGCGCGCCACGATCTGCGCCAAGGTGGTCTTGCCGAGGCCGGGCGGGCCGTGCAGCAGCACGTGATCCAGCGCCTCCGCCCGGCCCCTGGCGGCGGCGATGAACACCGCGAGGTTCTCCCGGCTCGCCTGCTGGCCGATGAACTCGCCCAGGCGCTGCGGGCGGAGCGAGGCCTCGGCCGCGTCCTCCTCCCGTCGGACGGGGGAGACTTCGCGATCGGCGTCGTCGGTGCCGCTCACGTCGCGAGTTCCTTCAGGCTGTCACGGATCACCGCGTCCAGCTTCGCGTCCGGTCCGAGGCGGTCGAGCACCCGCGCGACCGCGGGCTGGGCTTCGGGGCGGCGGTAACCAAGGTTGACCAGGGCCGAGAGTGCGTCCTCCGCCACCCCTGCCGGCCCGGTTTGCAGGGCGGGGAGACCGGCGGTGGCCGGCATGGCGCCGGCTTTGTCGCGCAGTTCGGTGAGCAGACGCACGGCGAGGCGCGGCCCGACACCCTGGGCGCGTGTCAGACTGGCGCGGTCGCCGGCGGCGATGGCGGCCACCAGCTCGCGCGGGGCGAGGGCGGAGAGCACGCCGAGCGCCACCTTGCCGCCGACCCCCTGGACGGTGGTGAGCAGGCGGAACCAGTCGCGTTCGGCGGGGTCGGCGAAGCCGTAGAGCGTGATCGCATCTTCCCGCACCTGGGTTTCGATCAGCAGCCTTGCCGGGGCGGGCGCGGGGGGCAGGGCCGCGAGGGTGCGGGTGGAGGCGTGCACCAGATAACCGACGCCACCGACATCGACCACGCAGGTGCCATCTTCCAGCGCCGCGATGCGGCCGGTCAGCAGCGCGATCATGCCGCGGGGGCGCGGTGCTCGCGCCCGACCCAGGCCTGGCGGGTGGCACGGTGGTGGGCGTGGCAGATGGCAACCGCGAGTGCGTCGGCGGCATCGGCGCGGCGGACGGTGGCGCCGGGCAGCAGACGGCGGACCATCATCTGCACCTGTTCCTTGGCGGCCCCGCCGGTGCCGACGACGGCACGCTTGACGGTCTTGGCGCCGTATTCGGCCACGGGAATCCCGGCGAGCGCCGGGGCCAGCAGCGCGATGCCGCGGGCGTAGCCGAGCTTGAGCGTGGCGGCACCGTTGCGATTGACATAGGTCTCCTCCACCGCCGCCTCGTCCGGACGGTATTCGGCGATCAGCGCGGCGAGCGCATCGTGCAGGAGGCGCAGGCGGGCGGGCACCGGGGTGGCGGCGTCGGTGGCGACGATGCCGTCGGCGATATGACGCAGACGGTTGCCGTCCACGGCGATGAGCCCCCATCCGGTGACGCTGAGGCCGGGATCGAGGCCGAGGAGGGTGAGCATCTGGCGAATCGGGGGTTGGAGGGTGGCGGGTGCGCAGCATAGGATGCTTGGGGAGTGGCGCGAATCCCGTCCTCGGATCGTCTTCGCCGTGGATGACGGGGTGTGGTGAGTGTCGCCAACGCGCACGAGCCCCCGGGACTGCATGCGGTGTTCGTGATCCGGGGCTGCGGCCGGCGGCCGGCCTGACTGCCATGGTTGGTGCTGGAATGGCATGCCGTGAGGCGCCCGACGTACGGCTTTCGATGCCAGCCTGGCCGCTCAGGTCGCGACGGCGATACGCGGCGGACGACGGCGCAATCGGCGCAACAGCGGCTGTTCGACCAAGCGGGAAAACACCACGCCGCCCAGTATCGCGATCGCGGCGATGACAAGAAAGGTGACATCGCGCGGCAGCGGGACGTGAGAGCGGAGTCGCAACAGAGCCTGTTCGAGCACCATGATCGTGATCAGGTGCGTGAGATAGACCGAATAGGACGCCGACCCGAGCGTGACCAGCGGTCCCGGCACTGTGAGCGTGCCGGCTCGCTCTGCCCCGACCAACCCGTAGACTGCCATCGCTGCACCGAGTGCGTAGGGGAGTTGCCGCGGCGGCCACTCGGGAGGCACGTGGGGGCCAAACGATTCGATCAGGCCGTTGCCGAAGAAGATCACCACGCCAAGCAGGAGCCAAAGGCGTGGGCACCAGGCCGTCCCTCGGTTGAGGAGCAGTGCGACGCCCATGCCGAAGAAAAATTCGATGTTGAAGATACGGAACGGAATACTTCCGGCGAGACCGTGGAAGAATGGGCTGCCGGTGGTCCAGAATATGGCGATGTTCCAGCCGATGAGCACCGCCCACGCGACAAGCACAAGCCGACCGGCGGCACGGTTCAGCAACAGCACGCAGAACAGGGTATAGAACATCACCTCATGGCGGAGGGTCCAGGCGACGCCGAGAACGGGCCACTGCACCCGCGGCAGTAGCAGCACGCTGGCGAAGACATTCGCCGGGCTGGTGACGGCGGGATTTTTCTCGGGACTGTAGAGCAGTATCAGGCCCAAGCCTGTGAACACGATCCAATAGATAGGATAGATGCGGACGAAACGCTTCCAGGCATATCCGGGGACGCGGGACGGCCTGCCGATGTCCTCCCGGTGCACGTGGTAGATGATGAAGCCGCTCAGGACGAAGAAGAAGTCGATGCCGGCATTGCCGAATATGAACAGGCCGCCCAGCGGCCACGTACCGAAGTATTTTGGCACCGCGAGAAGGTCCGTTGCGTGGCGCAAAACCACCAGCACCGCCGCGATCCCCCGACTTGCCTCGACACCCCGGAGCTTCACTGCCGTTGCCGTGCCTCGGGTGGGGCGGACAGGAGTGACGCGCCGTGCGCTGTTGGCCTTCATGTTGCGGGACCACCGGCATGTCGAAGGACCACCAGATGCCGGTCCGGCATCGCGGATGGATCCACGGCGACGATCCCGATCGACCGTGCGACGTGCCGTCGATCAGGGCGCGACGCCATCGCGCAACCTCCGCATCCGGTGCATGAAACTGTGCGGAAAGGGATTGTCGACCCCACTACGCTATAACTATGATAGTGAATGCGTCGAATTCAGTCAAACGGGCTGCGCTTCGTATCTCTGCCGCGCGACGACGCGACGCGACAGCGGTCCGGATTGCGTCGTGGCAGCGCCGGCAGGTCGCTGGCCGGGGCGCCGCGGCGGCACGCATGTTACCGATGCACAGGCCACCGGCGCGCATGTCCCGGGCACCCATGTCCAGCGTGACCGATCCGGGACCGGTCGCGGTGCCGCCTGTCGGGCGGCCGCTCGGATCGGGCCGCTCGCGTCAGGGCGCACCGCTGCGCATCGCGGTTCTGATACCATGTTACAATGAAGCCCTTTCGATCGCCGAAGCGGTGGCCGGTTTTGCGACCGCACTGCCCGCGGCAGCGATCTACGTCTATGATAACAATTCCGATGACGACACCGCAACGATCGCCCGTCGTGCCGGGGCGATCGTGCGCCACGAAGGATTGCGCGGCAAGGGCAACGTCGTTCGCCGCATGTTTGCCGACATCGAGGCCGAGATCTACATCCTTGTGGACGGGGACGGCACTTACGATCCCGCGGCGGCACCGGCGATGGTGGAGCTGCTGCTCGATCGTCGGCTCGACATGGTCACCGCAACCCGGGTACCCGCCGCCGCCGGTGCCTACCGGGCCGGCCACCAGTTCGGCAACGCGCTGCTGACCGGCGTCGTGCGCACGATCTTCGGCCGCGGCGTGTCGGACATGCTGTCCGGCTACCGGGCGTTCTCGCGGCGCTTCGTCAAATCGTTCCCGGCCCTGGCCGCCGGCTTCGAGACCGAGACCGAGTTCACGGTGCACGCCCTCGAACTCCGGATGCCGATCGGCGAAGTGCCGACCCGCTACGGGGAACGGCCCCCGGGGTCCGTCTCCAAGCTGCGCACCTACGCAGACGGGCTGCGGATCCTGCGCACCATCCTGGTCCTGGTGAAGGAGGAGCGCCCGCTGCAGTTCTTCTCCGCCACCGCGGCGCTGCTGCTGGTGGCAGCGCTGGCGTTCGGCGTCCCCGTGATCAGCGGGTTCCTGCAGACGGGCCTGGTCCCGCGCCTGCCGACTGCGGTCCTCGCCACCGGGCTCGTGCTGCTGTCCTGCCTCTCGGCGACGTGCGGGCTGATCCTCGATTCCGTCACCCGGGGGCGGCGGGAACTGAAGCGTCTCAGTTACCTCGCGATCCCTTCGCCGGCGGGCTGCGACGATGCCTGGCCGACGGAGGCGCCGCCCGCCCCCTTCGCCAGACGGGCAGGCGACTGACGTCCACTCCGCTTGTGGCTGCTTCCAGGGCTTCCGTGGTCGTCTGTTCAGATGCCCGATACCCTCGTTCCGCCCGCCCGCGCCGGGGCCGCGCCGGGGCCGGATCGCCCTTCATGTCGAAGGGCCACCATATGGTGCTCGGGCGCGCGGGATCGCGGATCGTCCAAACGACCAGCCAGGGGACCAGGACGAGCGTCAGGAGATAAAGAACGCCGCTCATGGCGTCTGCGCACCGCGCGGCAGCGAGCCCCCCGACCGCGCCAGCCGTGTGGCTACCGCCGGCCCCGGCACGTGGACCTGCCCCCGTCCCACTGCGCGGATCCGTACCCCGCCCGGCACCTGAGCGCCCTGACGGAGCTCTCGGCGGACCAGTACCAGGGCCATCTGCAGCGCCACCAGCACGGTGAAGTAGATATCCCAGTAGGCGATCGGTAGGAACGTCCCGGTCACTGTGTAGGCGACGATGGAGACCTGTACCATCCGCGCCAGGTCGTTCGCCCAGGCGAGGTCCGGGCGATCACGCGTGAGTTGCATGAGGCGGCGTGCGTTGAGCACGCCGACCAGGGTGATACCGACCCAGACGAAGAACACCGGGAACCCCTGCTCGCCCAATGCCTGGAACCAGATGCTATGGATCTCGATCGTCCATTTGACAGGCGCCACCGTCTGCACCACGGCAGCGGAGGTGGTGGCGCCGAAGCCGACGCCGGTCAGCGGGTGGTGCAGCGCCAGCAGCCAGGCCACGCGCCAGATGTACAGTCGCGATTCGGCCGAGTCGTCGTGGTGGTAATGGTCGATCGTGTGCATGCGCGCGACCCAGTCGGCCGGCATGAACATGATCGCAGCCCCAAGGGCCGCCACCAGCACGACCAACCCGAGAGCCTTGCTGCGACTGCGCCACCATAGCACGACGGCAACCGCGAAAATGCCGAGGAATGCCCCGCGCGAATAGCTGGCGAGGACCGCCAGGAAGCAAATTCCCATGACGAACAGCAAACTAAGCCGCACGATTTTGTGGCGCGTCTGCAATCGCAGGTAGTTCAGCAGCGGCAGCACGACGAGCAGCGCCGCGGCGAAGATGTTGTTGTCCGTGATCATCGACGAGGGCGGCCCCATCGCCTTGTGCGCGCCCAGGGTCACCACCGACGCGCCACCCTGATACAGGATCCAGAAGCCCATCGAGATCGCGATGATCCAGATCAGCGCGTCGATCCGTCGCTTGTCGGTGAGCAGGCAGGCAGTGATGATGAAGAACAGGAACATCTTCAGGACCCGGAGCCATTCCGGATACTCGGTCCACCAGCCCGCCAGCGCGAACGGCAGGTTCGCGGTCACACCGAGCGCGAACAGAAACATCAGCACGGTGGTGGGGTTCACTGCGATGCGCTTCGGCTCGCGCGAAAGCGCCCAGCCGATCATCGTCGCCAGGAACGAGGCCAGCGCCCAGGGCCAATGCGCCCCGAACCCCCACACCATCTCATGCGGGTTCATGAACGCAATCCAGTCCCACAGCAGCACGCCGACGAACGGCCGCGCCACCGCGACGGGCAGCAAACACAGCATATCGAGGACAAACAGCAGAGAGCGCATACAGGGGCCGCCAGGCGGTTCTCGGTCAATGGCAACGCAGGACACCCGACGGTGCCACTGGCACCGGACGGCAGGCTCCCCCTCTCCCTCCTGGATACGCCTTCCGCTCCCTCCGCTGCAAGCACGCGATCGCTTGCGCCGCCGCTTCCCTCCATCCCGTCTCCGCCGCATGATCCCCTCGGACCTCCAGAAGACGGGCGCCATGACCCCAGACCCGATCGCCGCCGACCTGCTTGCAGCCGACCTGATCGCAGCCCTGGCGCGCGCCGCCGGCCTCGACAAGGCGCTCGCCGCGTTCCCCGAGGATGTCGCCGCCGCCGCGGCCCAGGCGCTCGCCACCACGGGCGCCATCCGCGTCCCCGTCGACCCCGCCGCCGAACCCTGGCCGCCGATGCGCCCGGGGATCGGGCTGTGACCGCCCCGGCGCCGCACTGGCTCTCCGCCAGCGAAGCCGCGCGCGCCTTCGCCGCCCGTACCCTCTCGCCGGTCGAGCTGCTCACCGCCCTGCTCGCCCGCATCGACGCCCTGCAGCCCACCTTGCACGCCTTCATCCGCCTCGACGCCGAAGCCGCGATGGACGCCGCGCGCACCGCCGAACGCGAACTCGCCGCCCGCCATGTCCGCGGTCCGCTGCACGGCATCCCGATCGGCGTGAAGGACATCATCGACGTCGCCGGCCTGCCGACCACCTGCCATTCGGCCATCCTGCGCGACAACATCGCCACCGCCGACGCCACCGTGATCGCCAAGCTGCGTGCGGCCGGGGCGATCATCCTCGGCAAGACCGCCACGCATGAATTCGCGATCGGCGGGCCGAGCTTCGACCTGCCGTTCCCGCCGGCGCGCAACCCGTGGAACCCGGCGCACCATCCGGGTGGCTCCTCCTCCGGCTCCGGCGCCGGGGTCGCGGCGGGGCTGATCCCGGTGGCGCTCGGATCCGACACCGGCGGGTCAGTGCGCAACCCGGCGAGCTGCTGCGGGATCGTCGGGCTGAAGCCGACCTACGGGCTTGTTTCCCGCCGCGGCGTGTTCCCGCTCTCCTACACGCTTGACCACGTCGGCCCGCTCACCCGGACGGTGGCCGACGCCGCGTTGATGCTGGACGCGCTCGCCGGCCACGATCCGGCCGATCCCGCCAGCGCACCCAGCCAGGCCCGGCTGTTCGGCCGCGAGCTCGACCGCGGCGTGCGCGACCTGCGCATCGGCTTCGTCCGGCATTTCCACGAGACCGACCTGCCCGCGCACCCGGAAATGACCGCCGCGCTCGAAGAGGCGGCGCGGGTGCTGCAAGCCGAGGGCGCGGAGGTCCGTACCGTCACACTCCCCGACCTGACGGAGTTCGCCGGCGTGAACCGGGTGATCCTGACCTCGGAGGCCTGGTCGATCCACGCCCCCTGGCTACGCGCCCGGCCCGGTGACTACGGTCAGCTCTCCCGCCGTCGCCTGCTCCCCGGCGCCTTCATCCCGGCGGGCGACTACGTCGGCGCGCAACGCCGGCGGACACAGATGATCGCCGCGGTGGAGGAGACGCTCCGCGACGTCGATGTTCTGCTTTGCGCCAGCTCGATGGACCCGGCCAGCCGGATCGAGGACGCGGCGGAGACCGCCCGCACCTATCCGCGCCAGGCGCGCACCCCGTTCAATGTCACTGGCCACCCTGCGCTCGCGATGATGGCCGGGCTGTCGCGGGACGGCCTGCCGCTCTCGCTCCAGTTCGTCGGCCGCTATTTCCAGGATGCGACAGTGCTGCGCGCCGCCGCTGCCTACGAGCGCGCCACCGACTGGCACATCCGCCGCCCGCCCATCGGCTGACGGAGGAACGCCCGATGCCCGCCGCCCCTCCCCCTCACGTCCGCAACCGCCCGGTCGTCGCCCCGACCGGCATGGCGCACGGCGACGTGGCGCGGACCAGCCGCCCGAGGCCCCCCGCACGATGAGCGCCGGCGTCTCATCCGCGCTGCTGTCGCCCCCGCCCGGGGGCCCGGTCTCCCGCGTCTATTTCTCCCAGCGGCTGCGGCTGCACTACGTCGACTGGGGCAACCAGGGCGCGCCGCCGCTGATCCTGCTGCACGGCGGGCGCGACCATGCGCGGAGCTGGGATGTCGTCGCCCAGGCGCTGCGCACGGAGTACCACGTGATCGCGCCCGACCTGCGCGGCCACGGCGACTCCGCCTGGTCGGCCTCGGGCCATTATCCGATGGCGAGCTACATCTACGACCTCGCCCAGCTCATACACTCGCAGGCGCTGGCGCCGGTGTCGGTGGTGGCGCACTCGCTCGGCGGCAATATCGCGCTGCGCTACGCGGGGATCTACCCGGACAATCTCCGCCGCCTGGTCGCGATCGAGGGCATGGGCCCCGGCCCGCGCGGCGCGGCGGAGCAGGACGCCAAGCCGGTCCACGAGCGCATGGCCGACTGGATCGCCCGCCAACGCGCCCAGGCGGCGGAAGTGGCCTGGCGCTACAAATCCCTGGACGCCGCGCTCGCCCGCATGCAGGAGGCGAACAAGCATTTGTCCGAACCGATGGCGCGGCACCTGACCGAACACGCGGTGAACCAGAACGAGGACGGCACGTTCTGCTGGAAGTTCGACCCCTACGTCCGCGTCTGGCCGCCGAATGACATGACGCGCGAGGAGATCGCCTCCCTCTGGTCGCGCATCGCCTGCCCTACCCTGCTCGTGTACGGCCGCGAAAGCTGGGCCACCAGCCCGGCCGCGGACGGCAGGCTGGGCTATTTCCGCAGTGCCAAGGTGCTGGAGGTGGAAGCGGCGGGCCACTGGGTGCACCACGACCGCCCGGAGTTGTTCATCGACGCAGTGCGAAAATTCCTGGCCACGGCCTGACCGCACCCGGGAGTTCTCGCGGCGATCAAAAGTCGATGCAGCGTCCCTTGCGTTCCCAATCGCCGTAGCGGGTCGGGTCCGGTCCCGGCGGACCGCCGATTTCCTTCACCGGCGCCGCAGGCGGCGGCGCCTTGGGCTCCGGGGCAACCGGCGGGGTCGGTGGGATGGCATCGGTTTTTTCGGACATGCGAGGCGAGATAGGGGGCCGGGCGGGCTCAGGCAACCGGCCCGGACCGGGCCGCAATGCCCCCCTTCGTCGCGGCCGTTGCGCAACGCCGGCCCGCATCCGCGGGACCGGGGCTGGACGCAGGCGGCCGGATCGCCGCCACCATCACGCACCGGCCCCCACGTCCCGCAACCGCGCACCTGCCCCTGCGCCGCCGCCCCTGTCTCTGCCCGCGCCGGCGGGGCAAACTGCGCGCCGGGACCGAAGCAAGCAGCAGAAGGCAGCGCATGAGCGACGGATTGGAAGACGTGATCGTGGCGGACACCGTCCTGAGCTTGGCCGATTCATCGGCCGGCCGGCTCTGGGTGCGCGGCGTGGAACT
>Ga0307373_10012249_pt1 | contig 12228 bp, 9 predicted proteins | sample OX2MG_FD_202534 | JGI IMG/M metagenome (GOLD analysis project Ga0307373, IMG submission 202534) | Soil microbial communities from Risofladan, Vaasa, Finland - OX-2 | ecosystem: Environmental > Terrestrial > Soil > Coastal area > Acid sulfate soil | place: Finland: Risofladan, Vaasa | collected...
CCACGGATTGGCCGGATACGCCCGCGGAAATGATCAGCGCCAACGATCTGAACGATTTGACGGATTTGTTGCAGGCATATTTGCAGGGATCGATTACGAAGTCCGAAGTTTCTGACACCAGCGCGGCGGTGGATCCAGCTCCGACGAGCACGCCTCCAACAAACGAGCAGATCCTTTCGCGCCTCGTCGAAACCTATGGCGTGAGCAGCCACGAAACCCTTGTGCGCGAAGCTGTAAAGCAACTCCTCCCGAAATGGGCGAAAACCGAAACTGACGATGCGGGCAATTTGATTCTTCACGTGGCCAGCGCGCCGGCAAGCGCGCACGCGCCGAAAATCATGGTTGTCGCCCACATGGACGAAATCGGCTACATCGTTGAGGAAGTGATGCCCAACGGCACGCTCGCGGTGAGCGGCGGTGGCGGAATCTCCGATTTCTTTTTGGGACACGCGGCGCTCGTACATACGAAGAGCGGCGCATCCGTGCCGGGAATTATGGAACTTCCCGCCGGATGGGACGAGCCCGGATTCAAATGGCCGGTCGGACGCGCGCTGTTGGCGCATGTCGACGTGGGTGCGCGTTCTCCGGAAGAAGTGGCTAAGATGGGCATCGCCGTCGGGGATTTCATCACCATTCCCAAGAAATATCGCCGGCTCGCCGGGACTCGCGCGAATGCCCGCAGTTTCGACGACCGCGTGGGTGACACAGCATTGATTTCTGCCGTCTGGGCTCTGGGACCGAATTTGAAAGATCGCGATGTGACGTTCGTGTGGTCAACGGGCGAAGAACTGGGGCTCGTCGGAGCAGGAAAACTCGCGGCGCGCCTTGCGACAGAGGGCAAAGAGCCGGATTACGTTTTCGCCGTCGATACGTTCGTCAGCTCGGATTCGCCGCTTGAATCGAAGCGATTCGGCGACGCGAAGGTCGGCGAAGGATTCGTTGTGCGCGCCGTCGACAATTCAAACGTCGTACCGCGCAAGCTTGAAGAAAAAGTCGTCACTCTCGCGCGCGCAAATCACATTCCCGTGCAATATGGAGTCACGGGCGGGGGAAATGACGGCTCGGCCTTTTTGCGATACGGCTCGATCGATGTCGCGCTGGGATGGCCGCTGCGTTATTCGCATTCGCCCGGTGAAGTGATTGACTTGCGCGATTTGGACGCCCTCGCGCACATCGTCGGCGCCGTCGCGCGAAGCTGGTAGAAATTTAAAACAAATTTCTGCACAGTGCACCTTCGCGCGGGACTACGGCTCTTACCGCCGCTGAAGCGCTCACAGGAATGGGGAGGAATCTATATAAGGATTTACTTCTTGCGGCCTGCCGCCACTAGCATCGGCGCCGTCTTGCCGCGCGTGGGCTTTTTCGTCCGGCGCTCTTCTTCGATGAGCGCGGAGATGCGTTCGCAGGAAATCCCGCGAGCCTGGAACCAGTCCCTCACATGCGACTGCGCATGGCACACGGCCGTGCGAATGAAATCGTTGGTGGCGACGACCCATTCGCTGGTGCCATCGCTGCGCTGGCCGCCCTCTTGCAAAGTCCAGCGATGTTCGATCGCGCCGCTGGGGCCCACGCGATATTCGTGGACACGGTCATAGGTGAGGCCTGGGATACGGAGCACGTTTATAGCCATGTGCACATTATAGCCGAAAATCGCTTCAAAGTATAGGCGCCCCCGCCCGTCTAAATATCGCATAATCAATAACAAACGCTTCAGGCCTTCAAAAGTTTGTGGTCAAAAGCGCTCACAATGGTGGGCCAACTCAGGGTTTTGGGGTTCCCGCTCTCTTCCGTACTGGAACGCCAGCCCGGCGAGACTGCGCCTTCACCGTCTGTTTCCGCCAGAGACGTTATGGCATTTCACAAACCACACAGGGCACTCTGTGGCCTTTGCTATAATGCCGCCCCATGCCCGAACCAAAATTTAAGCCGCCGCGCTACTTTGTCATTGAAGGACCCATCCGTGTTGGCAAATCGACGCTGGCGAAAATACTCGCGGAGCGTTTGCATGCCCGGCGCGTTTTCGATTGCGAGGACAATCCATTCCTCGGCCAATTTTACGACGAGCAGCCCGGGGCAGCGTTCCGCGCGCAGATGTATTTCTTGATGGAGCGTCACCAGCGGCTGATGGAAATTGATCGCGAGCAGAAACCGGGCCCTGTTGTCAGCGATTTTCTTTTCGAGAAGGACAAGATTTTTGCGTACATCAACCTGGAAAATGAAGAGCTGAAGATTTACGAAAGGTATTACGAAATGCTGGCTGCGTCCGTCGCCGCGCCGGACTTGGTGATTTACTTGCAGGCCAAGCCCGAAGTTCTGCGGCAGCGCATTTCGAAGAAAGCCGCGCGCAACGAATCGAATATTTCTCCGGAATATCTGGAGACGGTCGCTCAGGCGTACGAGCACTTTTTCTTCCGTTATTCCGGTTCGAATCTGCTGGTCGTGGATACTTCGGACATCGACTTCGTCGAGCGCAATCAGGATTTGCAGGAGTTGCTGCGCCGCCTCCGCCAGCCAGTAAAAGGCACGCAGTACTTCCTGCCCCTCGGCCCTGAATAAGTGTCGCGCCGACTTACTACTGAAGATCCGCGACCATGGAATGGATGGCCGTCGTAAAATCGATCTTGCCCTCGAGGTACTTTCTGCCAGTCGGCCTCGAGCACGCTGCGAAATTTTGGGTAATCGCCGCGCGCTCCTCCGCAACATCGTCTGCTACGCCAGCGCCCGCCGCCTCCACGCCAAGGTGATGAGTCGACTCGCGCTTGCGCTACTGCACGACGAACGCATTTTCGAACTGGTAGGTTTGCCCATCGGGATTCGCGAGAGTTAGCGATGTGGGACCTGCGGCTAAGCTAGGAACACCGCATGAGATATTTTCGTTGTCCGTAACGATACACGAAGCGCTTCGCCCGCCAATCTGGACAGTTGTACCGGAAACAAAGCCGCTACCTTTCAGTTGAATACTTGTTCCCACCGGTCCTTGGGCTGGCGAAACGGTTCCAACTGCTAACGGTACGACGCTCAGTTTGAAATATGAAAGTCCTGATTGCGTGGCCACCAGTATTTGTTGCCCGATTGGATCTATAGCCAGTGGTCTGTAAGGCCCCGTAGACGCGGGGAAATTGAGGAGCAGAAGAAGACGACCGTTGCGCGTATCCGAAATTGTGACGGCGTCGCTGCTGCCATTTGATGCGTACAACAGGCTTCCTGTATCGTTCAGACGAGAATCCACACCGGCCGGCTGCGTGATGGGGACAAGCGGGAGGAGCTGCTGATCCAGAGTTCCTTCGCCGAGAGCGATTACGCTTCCGTCGTGGTTTGTCGCTCCGTGTCCGGCCAGCCACGGAGAATCCGCCACGAGAATCGGGCCCTGAAATGCGTCCGAAGCATCATCATATCGCCAGACGTACTCAGGACCGGGAGGTTGCAGTTCGTTGTTGGCGGCGAAAATGATGGTACTGCCATCGGCGCTTGAGCCTCCAAGCTGAGGGTAAGGAATATACGTCGGACACGACGTCGCAGCGTCCGGGCGCGTCTGGACACTCATGTCCATCAGATTGATTTCCCGCACAGGGTTTGGAATACAGGGAGAAAGGCTCACAAAAACTCGCCCATTCGCTGCAGTAGCGACTGACATCGGGGCTGAGAGCGTAACCACTCCATCGGACGGCAACGTTACCCTAACCGCAGTGCTTGTGCCCGCGACAAGGTCAAAAATTAAAACGAGTTGGTCGCTTGGATCTGCGGCCAGCAGCGTATTGCTGTCGGGGGTCAACGCTTCGCTCTGTAGCGTTGTGCCCGCGCTTACGGCCGCTGACTGCAAGGGCGCTAGCATGCTCTGAGTGCCGGGATCGAATACCGCAACACTGTTCCCATTGCCCGTGAGATAAAAGCGGTCGCGGACGGAATCATAAACCGCGAATCCAAAAGGCCCGCCGTTGAGACTGACCTCTGTCTGTAAGTATTCGACTCCGCGTTGCAGCGTGTCAGTACCATTGGGTGTCGTCACAACGATGTTAGCCCAACCTGGTGTGCCCACAGGCACTGGCAGGGTGACGGACTGCTCCGGATAATCAAAGGAGGCGTAGGAGTTCAGAGTAGCTTTCTTCATGTCGACAGGCATGCCGCCGATGGTGACGGAGATGCTACTCAAATCGAAAAAGCCAAGCCCATAGGCGACTAGAGTGATCTGATCACCACCCTGGGAAGAGACAACGTTGGGTTCTACGCGGAGGATATGCGGGCCATAGGTATAAGCGTCAGGCAGGAAGACCGGATTGTTATTCGCATCCGTCAACAGCACGGATACAGGTCCGCTCGTGGTTGCCGCCGGGGCAGTCGCCGTCAGAAAATTTCCACCATTCGATGAGGCCGGGTAGGGCGCTACAACATCTTGCGTAGCAGGAGCCAATCCGAAATAGGCTTCCATCGAATCCACAATACCATCCGCGTTTCCCCCGGAGGCAGCTGGGGCTGGAATGAACTGAACTTGTGCCACGCCGCCCGCCGGCCCTACATTTGGATTTGCTTCTGTGCTTGGTCCGATAAAATCCGGAATATTCAGCGGGGGAGGTACCGTGTCAAGCTGAGAGGCGTTGACGAGGACAGCCCCGCCCGGCGAGATTCCACCGAACAGACGGTTGTTTTCATCCGCATCGAAAAGTGTAAGCGCCGGAAATAGGGAGCCGACAGATATTCCGAGATAGCCGACGGGCTGGCCAATTTGCGCGTTGATGGTGTACAGAAGCGTCTGATCGATAACATACAGATCGTTCCCATCCCTGCTGTAAATCGGAGCGCTATATACGGTCGCAGGAATCGTATACGAGTTGCCTTGCTGAGTCAGGCTTCCCGACCAAAACACAACCTCGGAATTGAAGTTTCCCGCGCCGGCAATTTCGCTGATTGAAACGAATTGCGAACCATTCGGATTAGCGGCTACGAACGCACTCTGGCCGGCGAGAGCGCTGGAAGTAGCCACATAACCCTGCGCGCTAACAGAATAGAGGAAGAGTGCTTGGGCGGTACTATTCAAACCAACGAAGATCAGATATTTCCCGTCGCCCGAGCGGGCCGGTGCGGATAGGAGTCCGCTGGCATTCGGATCTTCCGCCGTGAAGGTCTGGCTTGTCGGAACATATCGCAAGAGATGCGTAACAGCGATGGATGCCGAAGATGATGATTCTGGCGTAACACCCATGCCGATGAAGATGCTTCCATCTGCCATGGCGTACGGCATTACAGGCAGCGTCGTATCTCCTTGGGCATCCGTTCCCAATTGACCGGGGGGGATTGCGATTTCTGCTGTGACCTGCAGCGCGGCCGGGTCAATTAGATAGATATAGGGCGTAATCGTGCCAACAACTAATCGCTTATAATCCGGCGAAAAGCTTAGACCAGCGGGACCGGGTACGCCGATCTCCGCCACATGGTGCCCATCAATTGCGGAGTAAACTTCGACGGCATTAACGTCGGGATCGCTGACGAACACTTGTTTTGTGGCGAAGTCATAGGCTTCATCTGGGACTGGCGTATCGGTACCCTGGTTCGGCAGGCGTATGAAAAAATCTCCCGGAAACGGCCGCGGCTGGAATGGAGGCGGGGGCGGTGGAGGCCCTCCGCCTGACGACTGCGAGGGCGAACCTCCGCAGCCCGCAGCACTAAACGCGAGCACCAAGGCTGCCAAAACACGGAACCAATGCACCGCACTAGAATTCTTACTCGGAATCTAGGTACCCCTCACACCATTGACGGCCCATCTAAGCAGAGTTTACGAAGAGTACATTATCAAAGCTTGGAAAAGCAAGCAGAGTAGATCGTTCAAGGCTTGCTGAATTAATGCTTACATCAACTCTTCCAGGTTTGCGGTGATGTCGCGGTGATACAGATCGAGTTCTGCGAGCGGCTTCTCCTGTAATCCGGGGATTTTCGCCTTGAGGTGGTCTTCGTAAGTCGCCGTATCAAGCTTGTAATATACGCCCAGCGGAATTCTTCCGCCCGGCTCCTGCGTTTTCAGTAGCGCCTGCGCTTTTTTCTGCGCAATCTCCACCGGATCATCCGCATTGTGCACGATGGGATCGTATCCCGTCTGATCCAGCCGGTAGAGCCGCGGTTGCCCTTCGACTTGTCCGGCGTAAAATCCCTTCGTGTGCAAGTCGTTGTACGTCGGGCACGTTTGCAGCACATCGACGAGCGCGCTGCCGCGATGCTGAATTGCCTGCGCGATAATCTCCGACAAATATTTTGTGTCCAGCGCGTATCCACGCGCCACAAACGTGTATCCACATGCCAGCGCCAGCAGCACTGGATTGATCGCGTCCATGATCGACGGCTCGGACATCGACTTCGTCTTTTGCCCTTTCGCAATCGTCGGCGAGGCTTGCCCCTTGGTCAGGGCGTACACGTCGTTGTTCATCACCACGTACGTGATATTCAAATTACGGCGCCCGCCCGCGACAAAATGTCCGGCGCCAATTCCGTAAGCATCACCATCGCCGCCCACGCCAATCACGGTCAGGTCGTGATTCGCCAGCTTCATGGCCGTCACCGAAGGCATCACGCGCCCGTGCAGCGTGTGAAACGAATACGCCTGCATGTAATGCGCGGTCTTGCCGGCGCAACCGATTCCACTAATTATCGCCGCGCGATGCGGCGGCACCTGCAGTTTCGCCAGCGCCATTTGCACGGCCGCAACCACTCCGAAATCCCCGCAGCCCGGGCACCAGTCATTATGAATGTCCGACTTGAAATCCTGCGTCTGCAGCGTTTTCAGGTCCGTCGTCGTTGTGCTCATTTGTCTAAACTCCCGGTTACCGGTTGTATCCCGGCGGCAGAGGCACCATCGGCGCCAGCATCTTCGGATGCGCTTCTCGCAGCTCGAGCATCTCGTCGAATTCCTGATTGCCGTCGCCCGGCACAACCACCTTCCCTTGCGAAATCACCAGCCGTTCCGCTGCTCCCGCTTTCGCGGCCTCCAGAGCCACGATGATCTCTTCCTCTGAAAACGGCCGGCCATCGTATTTCACCGCTTGATGCTGCACGCAAATTCCCGTCTCCGCGCGAATCAATTGCGCCAGTTGTCCCGAATAATTTCCGTCAAGGCAAACCACGCGCTCCGCTCGCCCCAGAATTTCCTTCACGGCCTCCACCGGGAACGGCCGCATCAGGCGAATGTGCAGCGCCGCATACGTGGTGTGATGCGGATCGAATCGCTGCAGCGCATCATGCATCGCTCCCTTGGTCGACCCCCAACAGACCGCAAGCACTGGAATCTTCTTCGGCGCCACCGGCCCAAAAAATCTGTACTTCTTCCCATCCGGAATTTCCCGCGCCGCCATCCCAACTTTGCCCATGCGCTTTTCCATCATGGCCAGCCGGTTGCCAATGCCTTCCGTGATGTGTCCCCGCGGGTCGTGCTCGTCTGAAGTGGACCAGAAAATCCCGCCCGCCTGCCCCGGCACCGACCGGGGGCTGAGCCCATCCTTCGTGAACGCGTATCGCTGGTAATCACCGTTCGTGTTCGCCGGTTTTACGAGACCGCGATCGATCTTCAAATGCGAAGTCTTGAACGGTGGCAGCGTTTGATAGCAACTCGCCATGTGCTTGTCCACCAGGACAATCACGGGCAATTGATAACGGTCCGCATAATTGAACGCATCAAACGTATCGTAAAAGCATTCCTCAATATCGCCCGGCGCCATCACGATGCGCGGAATATCGCCCTGCCCTGCATTCAACGCGAACAACAAGTCGCCCTGCTCCTGCCGCGTCGGCAATCCCGTTGACGGACCGCCGCGTTGGTACAGCAGCACCACCGGCCCTGGCGCTTCCGTAATCGCCCCAAACCCAATTCCTTCCGGCATCAGCGCGAATCCCGGCCCCGACGTTGAAGTCGAAGTGCGCACGCCGCCATGGGCTCCCATCACCGCCGCGTCAATCGCGGAAACCTCGTCCTCCGTTTGCAGCACCACCAAATTGTGCTCGCTCTGGTAGCCTTCCAAATACACGCTCTCGTCTGTCGCGGGGCTAATCGGGTAATAAGTCTGTAAGCCGCAGCCCGCCTGGATCTTCGCCATCCCCACGGCCTGCGTGCCCTTCACCATGATCTGTTCGCGTTTCGGCGGCGCAGCCGGCAGCGCGAATTTCAATTCCTTCGAAAACCTCTCGCGTGCATATTCGTACGCGTATTTCGCCGCATTCACGTTCAGTTCGGCGACTTTCCCGGCCTTGCCACCGAAGCTGTCGCGAATCGCCTCCGCCACTGGCTCAAAATCGAATCCCAGCGCGCCCACCGACGCGCCCAGTGCGAGTGTATTCGTCATGATGCGATACGCGCGCGCCTGCCCCGGCTTCCCAGCTTCAGTCAATGCGCGGTCGAGCAACTCCGCATACGGCATCTCCCACAGATAGATGTCGCGGCGCTCAATCAACTCGGCAGTTTTTTTCTGCTCCACATCGTAAAGAATCGCGCCGCCGGCGGCGACTTCGTGGACGTGCCCGCGATGCGCCGGATATTCGTGGTAGAGGTCACCGATCAGCGTCTCTTCATCCAGCGAGCAGAGCAAATGCACGGGATCCACGTGCGACGCCACGGGCTCATCCGAGATCCGCAGCCGGTAGGCGCTGTGCTTGCCCTTAATGTTCGAGTGGTATTCGATCTGCCCGAAGACGTAATATCCCGACCGGCAAAGAGCTTTCGCGAAAATTTCCGCGCTGACGTTCAGGCCGCTTCCTTGCGACCCGCCGATCATGAATGAGAAATATCCCGACATATGCCTTCCCTTGAGAACCCCAGAATTTCAAGCCTAACACAGCACTGATTCGTCTCAAAATAGCCGGAGTTGCTCCTGCGGATCGAGACCCACAGCCTCTGCCCGCTTTACAGCTCCTTCAGGCCGCTAATCATTTTCGCGATCACGTCCTGCGCGTCGCCAAACACCATATGCGTGTTTGCGCCGAAGAATAATTCATTCTGGATTCCGGAAAATCCCGCGCCCGTTCCTCGTTTAATCACCAGCACCTGTTTGGCCTGGTCGGCATTCAGGATGGGCATGCCGTAGATCGGACTGCTTTTGTCGCTCCGAGCCGCCGGGTTTACCACGTCGTTCGCCCCAATCACCAGCGAAACATCCGCATTTGCAAAATCGCTGTTGATCTCCTCGAGATCATAAATCAAATCATACGGAACGCCCGCCTCCGCCAGCAGCACGCTCATGTGCCCCGGCATGCGGCCCGCGACGGGATGCACGGCAAACCGGACTTTCACATCCCGCTTCTGCAGCATCTGCACAAACTCCCACAATTTGTGCTGCGCCTGCGCCACCGCCAAACCGTAGCCCGGCACTACAATAATGTCTTCTGAATACGCCATGGTGGCGGCAGCATCGCGCGCGTCCATCGAATTCATCACTCGCGCTGGTCCGCCACTGGCCGCGACGGCTGCAACATCTCCGAATCCGCTGAACCAGACGTTCATAAATGAGCGATTCATGGCCTTGGCCATCAGGATGGTCAGAAGAGTTCCGGCCGCGCCCACGATCGTGCCCGCAATAATCATCGCCGGATTCTGCACCACGAACCCCTCGAACCCGACCGCAAGGCCGATACAAGCGTTATACGTGGAGATGACCACAGGCATATCCGCGCCACCGATTGGAAGGGTGACGATTATGCCGAGAATCAGAGAGGCCACCAGGAAGATTCCGACGAGCGAAGAAACGGGCAATCCGAACGCCGGGACCCAGGAAGGAAAGATATTGGCAATCGTGAGCAGTAGCACGACTACGGAAAGGATTCCATTAATCACGTGGCGGCCAGAAATCCGGGGACTTCCCATCAAGCCCTGCAGCTTGAGAAACGCCACGATGCTGCCGCCGAAGGCCACTGTGCCGATCAGCGCGCCCGTTACGGCAATCACGGGAAATGCGAGCGATCCCAGATACGCGCGACCGCTATATATTTCCACCGCGGCAATCGCTGCTGCGGCGCCTCCTCCAAGGCCGTTGTATATGGCCACCATCTGCGGCATTTCCGTCAGCGGAACGCGCCGGCCCGACCACCACGCCGGAATGGCTCCCGCCGCAAGCGCTATTAGTATGAGGACAAGGCGATGCCAGGAAGCGCGCTCGGTGAAGTTCCAAACTCCCGGGAGATATGCCAGGGTGACCACGGTTGCCAACAACATGCCCACGCCGGCCCACACGATGCCGTTGCGCGCCGTGCGCGGAGAACCCATGCGCTTGAGGCCCAGAACGAGCAAAAGAGTCGCAATGAAGTAGCTGGCTTGGAGAGGGAAACTGGTCAGCGAGTGCCCCACTATTTCTTCTCCTTGCCGTGGAACATCTCGAGCATTCGTTCGGTTGACACATAACCGCCGACAGCGTTGGAGGTCGCCATCACCACGCCGATGAAGCCGACGGAGACTTGCAGATTTCCATGAGCTTCCGCCAGCGCCACCATCGCGCCCACCAGAACAATTCCGTGGACGAAATTCGAGCCCGACATCAGCGGCGTGTGAAGAATCACGGGCACGCGAGCCACAATCTCGTATCCCGCGATGGCGGTAATCAGGAAAATGTAGAGCGCCACGAACCCGGTCATCATTTCATTGCTCCTTGAAGAAATTCGCGTGTGGCTTCGTGCTTGATTTCGCCCGCGAACGTCAGAGCGGTCTTCGCAATCACTTCGTCGTTCCAATCCAAGGAAATCTTCCCATCTTTGAGGAAAAGGCTGAGAAGGCTGTAGAGATTGTTGGCGTACATCTGGCTGGCATCTTCGGCCAGCATACTTGCCACCTGAAGTATCCCAAGAATTGTCACCCCGCCATGGCGCACTTCCTGGCCGGGTTGCGTGAGTTCACAGTTGCCGCCCCCATCTGCAGCAAGATCCACAACAATGGAGCCGGATTTCATCGCTTCCACCATGGGCCGCAGAATAATTTTGGGAGCGGGACGCCCGGGAACATTGGCGGCGCAGATGACGACATCAGACTGGCGGACATGCTGGAGCAGCGCGTCCTGTTGCGCACGCCGCTCTTCTTCGGTCAATTCCCGGGCGTAGCCTCCGTCGCCTTCCGCGCGAATGTTGGCAGCCACAAATTTTGCTCCGAGGGATTCCACCTCCTCGCGGCTGGAGGCTCGCACGTCGTAGCCTTCCACTTGCGCGCCGAGCCGCCGCGCCGTGGCGATGGCTTGGAGTCCGGCCACACCGGCTCCGATCACCAGCACCTTTGCCGGCCGAATCGTGCCCGCTGCCGTGGTCAGCATCGGGAAAAATCGCCCAAGCCGGTTCGCGGCAATCAGCGCCGCCTTATAGCCCGCCACCATCGCCTGCGACGACAGAACATCCAGACTTTGCGCGCGGGAGATTCTGGGGACGAGCTCCATCGCAAAGGTAGTGATATTGCGATCGCACAGCAGCCTCGCCTCTTCTGGGCGCTGATGCGCATAAACGAGACAAGCGAGAATCGCGCCTTCACGCATCAGACGAATTTGCGCAACCCCCGGCACCTGCACACTGACAACAATGTCGGCTTGGCCGAACAATTGCCCCTGATCCTTCACCACGGTCGCAACGCGCGCGTAATCCGAATCCGGAATTCCACTTTCGGCCCCGGCTCCCGATTCCACCAGCAACGCAGCTCCCAATTTCACCAGGCGCTCTCCGACTCGTGGCGTCATGGCCACGCGCTTTTCTCCTGCTGACGTTTCTTTGGGAACAGCAACTTGAACGCCCATCAAAACAGCTCCTCTGACACCACGTGTCTTACACCCGACAAATATATGAACATTTCTCTGAGTCTCGAATATTTCAGGCGCAGAATATTCCAGCGAAAGCCCCGGAAGTCCAAAGAATAATTCCCGGCTTTTGCCCAGTTGGCGTGGGTTGATTCGGTGCTGAACAGACGCCCTTTGAAGATGTTCGACAGGATCACAGGATTCCGACGATCTGAATTATTCAGTTATTTCGCCCGCTACTGCTGCTCGTGTTTCGAGTCGGTCAGGTTCCACACACAAGTCAACTTCACCACGATTCGCTCAGGGAAAATCCTCACTTCGATGACCCACAAGCGTAGCACAGCACGGAAATTACCAAAACGGGGAAAACGTCCAATGTATCTATCCGCCGAGGCAATCCGTCTTTGTCGTTCCCTACACGTGCGCTGGAAATACCCGCTCCAAGGCCTGAACTTTTCCTCTTCCGCTAACGTACCCTTATTCTAGAAGTCAAATG
>Ga0307373_10012250_pt1 | contig 12228 bp, 12 predicted proteins | sample OX2MG_FD_202534 | JGI IMG/M metagenome (GOLD analysis project Ga0307373, IMG submission 202534) | Soil microbial communities from Risofladan, Vaasa, Finland - OX-2 | ecosystem: Environmental > Terrestrial > Soil > Coastal area > Acid sulfate soil | place: Finland: Risofladan, Vaasa | collected...
TAGGTCAGCGGCGTCGCCGGATTGAACACCAGCCCGACTTTGCAGCCGTGCTCTCGGATCAGGCCGATCGTACGATCGACGTGCTCCGAGGCCTCCGGATGGAAACTGATCAGATTGGCGCCCGCCTCGGCAAAGTCGGGCACGATGCGATCGACCGGCTTCACCATCAAATGCACGTCGATCGGCAACTCGACGTGCGGACGGATCGCGGCGCAGACCTGCGGGCCCAGCGTAAGGTTGGGCACGTAATGGTTGTCCATGACGTCGAAGTGGACGAGGTCGGCGCCCGCCGCGGCCACCGCACGAACCTCGTCGGCGAGGTGCGCGAAGTCGGCGGACAGAATGCTGGGCGCGATGCGAAACGTCATGGCTTCACCTTGACGCAATTCTAGCGCACCACTGCGCGCCGCCGCTGCGGTTCGCCTTGCCGCGCGGCGCGATTTGTTGTGCAATTCGGGAACCATGGGACAGGACACGCGCAACGAGATCGGGGTCAGCGCCGCGGCGCAATACCTTCCGGAGCAGTCCGACGAGGAAGCCGGACGGTACGTGTTCACCTATACCATCACTCTGCGCAATCTGGGCAACGCCACCGCGCAGCTGGTGAGCCGGCACTGGATCATTACCGATTCCGAGGGCCTGGTACAGGAGGTACGCGGGCTCGGGGTGGTCGGGGAGCAACCGGTGCTGCGGCCGGGGGAGAGCTTCGAGTACACCAGCGGCGCAGCCATCGCGACGCCGGTCGGCACCATGCGCGGCGCCTACCAGATGCTCGCCGAGGACGGCACGCGCTTCGAGGCGCCGATCGCCGAGTTCACGCTCTCCGTGCCGCGGGTACTGCATTGATCGCAGCCGGTTGAGCGCTGCGCTTGCCAAGACGGGCGCCCCCCATCTCAACGCATCGATGATGCGCGCGCGCGCCCGCCTGGCCACTTTGGCGACCGTCGTGGCGCTCGCGGCGTGCGCGCCATTGCACGCGCCCCCTCCTTCGACCCCGATCTGCCCACCCTGCGCCGTACCTCCCGCACCGCCGCCCACCAAGGCCCGCTACGAGCAGAAGACGTTCGCCGAGCTGCCGGGTTGGGGACAGGCGACCCTCGCGGCCAGTCTGCAGGCCTTCGTGACCGGCTGCGCGCAGGTTTCCGACGCCAGCCCGCTGCGGGCAGTGTGCGCACAGGCCCAAGGCATCCGCGCAAACGACGAGCCGGCGGCGCGCGGTTTTTTCGAGGGTGCGTTCGCGCCCTATCAGGTGATTGCGCCGGACGGCTCGAGCACCGGCCTCGTCACCGGGTACTACGAGCCGATCCTGTCTGGAAGTCTGGTACGGACCGCTCTGTACCGCTTCCCGATTTACGGCGTGCCGCAGGATCTCGTAATCGTCGATCTGGCAAGCCTGCATCCCGAGCTGAAGGACCTCCGGCTGCGGGGCCGGCTGGAGGGTCGGCACCTGGTGCCTTACTACTCGCGGGCCGAGATCGAGCAGCGTACGCGCGAGGCGAGCAACGGTGATGGCCTTCCCGCCCCGGTCATCGCCTGGGTCTCGGACCCGGTCGACCTGTTCTTCCTGCAGATCCAGGGCTCCGGACAGATCCGGCTCGACTCGGGCGCGCGCATTCGCGTGGGCTACGCCGACCAGAACGGCTACCCGTACAGCTCCCTCGGACGCTATCTGATCGATCAGGGTGCGCTCGGCCCGGACCACGCGTCGATGCAGGGAATCAAGGCCTGGGCCGAGACCCACCCCGCGAAGCTGCAGCAGGCGCTCGACTCCAACGCGAGCTACGTATTCTTTCGCGAGCTTCCTGCGTCCGATGCCGGGCCGATCGGGGCGCTCGGCGCCGCGCTGACCGCCCGCTACAGCCTGGCGGTCGATGCGCGCTACATCCCCTTGGGGGCACCGATCTTTCTGGCTACAACCTATCCGCTTTCGGAGCGCCCGCTCGAGCGCCTGATGCTGGCGCAGGATACCGGCGGAGCGATCCGCGGGGCGCTGCGCGCCGATTTCTTCTGGGGATCAGGCGATGCGGCCGGGGCGCTCGCCGGCCGCATGAGGCAAGCGGGCAGGATGTGGCTCCTGTGGCCCCGCGGGATCGCCCTTCCGAAGCAGTAATGCGAGCGCCTACTTCTTCTTCAAGTCCTGCTCTGCCTCGTCGAGCGCCTTGGTCAACGGTCCGGCAGAAAGGCCGCCCTCCACGCGCTCTCCGTCGGCGAGAAAAAGCGTCGGGGTAGCGCGCACTCGCAGTTTTTCGGCCAGAGCGCCGATCTGCTTGAGCGGGGTGCTGCAGCTCGGCTTGGCGACCGGGCGTCGACCGCGCAGCGCGAGGTCGAGCCAGGCCTTCGCCCGATCCGGCGAGCACCAGATCGCGCGCGAATCGTCGCTGAGCTCGGGGTGGATGATCGGGGTCATGAACACGTAGACAGTCACGTCGTTCACCTGAGCGAGCTCCTGCTCGAAGCGTTTGCAGGCCGGGCAGTACGGGTCGGCGAACATTGCGAGCACGCGCTTGCCATCGCCGCGCTGGATCTTGACCGCCAGATCGAGCGGCAGCGAGTCGAAGCGGATCGCGGTGAGCTTTCGCAGGCGTTCCTGGGTCAGGTTGCGCTCGGTTTTGGTCTCTATCAGGCTGCCGTTGATGATCAGGTGGTCGGCCTTGGCGTCCGCGTAGACGATGTGCACCCCGCTCCCGGTGCGCACCTCCACCTCATACACGCCGGCCATCGGCGTCTGCTGCACTCCCTCGACGGCAAGGCCGAGCTTGGCTTCGATGACTTGGCGAATGGCCGCCTCGTCGGCACGCGCGGAGACGGAGACGAGCAGGGTCAGGAGCAGAACGAGGAAGCGGGCCATTGGGATCCCGGGGCAAGTGGAACAAGGGGCGCGCTCAGCCGATTGCCTGACGCATCAATACCGTCTTTAAGACCGGAATGCGGTTGGTCAAGTTCAACCCGGCGTTACGCCCGCGGGCCAGCAGCTCGCTGTTGGAATCGAACAGCCAATACAGGCCGTGCACCATCGCCCGCATCGCCAGGGCCGGCTCGGCGCGCGCGCGCTCGTAACGCCGCAGCAGCCCCAGATCGCCGGGGTCGCGCCCCGGCTCGCGCCGCGCCAACACCGCCGCCAGCTCGCGCGCATCCTGAAAGCCCAGATTCGCGCCTTGCCCGGCCAGAGGGTGCACCACGTGCGCCGCGTCGCCGACGAGCGCCACGCGCGGCGCGACCAGCCGATCTGCCTTGAGGCGCCGCAGCGCGAAGCCGCGCGCCGGAGTCACCAGCGACAGGGCGCCGAGCGCATGGCGCGAAGCCTCCGCGACCTCGCGGCTCAGCGCGTCCGGGTCGAGCTCGAGCAGGCGTCGCGCATCGGCATCCGCGGTCGACCACACCATCGAGACGTGGTTTCCGGGCAAGGGCAGCAGCGCCAGCACCGGGCCGTTGCGAAACCACTGGTAGGCGACGTTGCGATGCGGCCGCTCGCAGGCAAAGTTGGCGACCACCGCGCTCTGTCCGTAGGGCGCCTCGTGCGCGGCGATACCGGCGGCGCCGCGCACGAAGGAATGCGCGCCGTCGGCGCCCACCACCAGGCGCGCGCTCAGCGAGCGCCCGTCGCGCAACTTCAGCCTCGCGTGCGCAGGCGAGAGCTCGAGATCGTCGCACTGTGCCGGCGCGTAGCATTCCAGCTGGTCACGCGCATCGAGCGCACGCCACTGCGCTTCGCGCAGCACGCGATCTTCGAGGATCCAGGCCAGCTCGGCGACGCCGGCGCGGTACGCATCGAACTCCACGAGCGACCTGCCGTCATCGCCGTGGACGCGCATCGCGTACACCGGCGTGAGGCGCTCCTCGGGCAACAGCGGCCAGACCTTCAGCTCGCGCAGAAATGCGGCGTTACCGGGACTGATCGCATACACGCGACTGTCGAATCCCCGCTGCCCCGCCTGTGACAGCGCCGCGCGGGGCTCGCTGCCGACCAGGGCGACCGACAGGCCGCGCGCCGCGCGCGCAAAAGCTGCGCCGACCAGCCCACTGCCGACCACTGCGATGTCGAAGTCCATCTGCGAGCGCACCACCGAGGCGGGCATTCTAGCGCCCGCCGGCGGCGTTCGAAGGCGGTCGCCTCAGGCCGCGGCCGACTGGGCGCGGATGTAGACGCCCTCCTCCTTGAGCGTGCGTCCGAGCAGCTTCATGAGCGCGTACACGGTCTCGATGTGTGGCGTCGGCACGGCCACCATCCGGCCGAGCTCGATCACCGCTCCGACCAGGGCATCGATCTCCGGGTCGCGGCCCGCCTCGACGTCCTGCAGCATCGAAGTCTTGTGCTTGCCCACTTTCTCGGCCCCCGCGATGCGCTTCTCCAGCGGCACGCGGAAGCGCGCGCCCAGGCACTCGGCCACGCTCTGCGCCTCCTGCATCATGCTGGCGGCGAGCTTGCGGCTGATCGGGAAGCGACAGATGTCGACCAGCGTCGCGTGCGTAAGCGCGCTGATCGGATTGAAGCTGAGGTTGCCCCAGAGCTTGAGCCAGATCTCCGAGCGGATGTCGGCGAGCACCGGTGCCTTGAAGCCCGCCCCGACGAACGCCTCCGAAAGCGCCTGCACGCGGGGGGTCTCGATGCCGTCGAGTTCCCCCAGCGGGAAGCGGTCGCCCTCCACGTGCCGCACCAGCCCGGGCGCCTCCAGCTCGGCGGCGGGGTACACCACGCAACCCACGATGCGCGCCGGGTCGATCGCGCCGGCGATGGTGCCGTCGGGGTCGAGCGCGGCGATGCGCCGGTCGTCAAAACGCCCTGCCAGCTCTCGAGGCAGGCGCTGGAAGTACCACCAGGGGATGCCGTTCTGCATCGGCACCACCACCGTCTCGGCGTGAAGCAGCGACGGCAGGTCGCGCGCCACCGCCTCGACCTGATGCGCTTTCATCCCCAGGATCACCACGTCCTGCGGCTCCTCGACTTCGCTGATCGAGCCGGCCGCCCTCACCCAGCGGGCATGCAGTTCCTCGCCGCTTGCCATGCGAACGCGCATGCCGTCCCTGACGATCGCCTTCAGGTTCGCGCCGCGGGCGACCAGAGTCACCTCGTGCCCGACCGAGGCGAATCTGACCCCCAGCAGTCCGCCGATCGCCCCCGCTCCTATGACGCAGATTTTCATGATCCGGAACCCCGTTGCGAGTAGTGAAATAAGATATTGGTTTTGCTCATTTTTTTCACTTTTTTGCGGTGCGGCATTGATTTTGGTCAAGTCGATAAGAAAAACAACCAAAGCGTTCTTATGACCGGATAGAGTCGCCGGCGTGGCGGCGGAGGGGGAACAGTCTGGAGGCCGCCGGAAGCGGCCTTGACCGCAGGGCGGTCGAAGGCGACAATTCGCGCCCCGCGCAGCCCTGCGGTGGGCCGTTCGCGGCGTGGCGAATTAGCTCAGCTGGTTAGAGCAGCGGAATCATAATCCGTGTGTCCGGGGTTCGAGTCCCTGATTCGCCACCACATTTCTCCCCCGGTGCGCGCGCTCCGGATTTCATAGAATAGGCGCGGTCACTGGAGCTTACCGATGAACCTTCGACATTGGGCCCGCGCTGTCGTGCTCGGCGCGCTCTTCGGCTTGGCGCTTCCGGCGCAGGCACAGCTGCGCACCATTCCACCGGATACCAAACGCGGCGAGATCCAACACGTCTACGACATGGTCGTCGAGATCGATGGACAGCGGATGCAGCTCGCCCCGGGCGCGCAGATCCGCGACCCCGACAACAGGATCGTGCTGCCGGCGGCTCTTCCTCCGGACACCATCGTGAAGTACAAGCTCGACAGCCTGGGGATGGTGTCCCGGGTGTGGATCCTGTCGCCGCAGGAAGCCGCTCAGCCCGACCCGCAGAATTGAGGTCATGGCACGCAAGCTCTATATCCGCACCTTCGGCTGCCAGATGAACGAGTACGACTCGGCCCGGATGGCCGACGTGCTCGCCGATGCCGAGGGCCTCGAGCCGACCCAGCGCCCCGAGGACGCCGACGTCATCGTGTTCAACACCTGCTCGGTGCGCGAAAAGGCCCAGGAGAAGGTGTTCGCGGACCTCGGGCGCGTCAAGCACCTGAAGCATGCGAATCCGGACCTGATGATCGCGGTCGGCGGCTGCGTGGCGAGCCAGGAGGGCGCCGCGATCGTGGCGCGCGCCCCCTACGTGGACGTGGTGTTCGGCCCGCAGACCCTGCACCGGCTGCCCGATCTGCTCGCGCGCCGGCGCCGCAGCGGCGCGCCCCAGGTGGACGTGAGCTTCCCGGAGATCGAGAAGTTCGACCACCTGCCGGCGCCCCGGGTCGAAGGCGCGGCGGCCTTCGTCTCGATCATGGAGGGCTGCAGCAAGTACTGCAGCTTCTGCGTGGTCCCCTACACGCGCGGCGAGGAGGTCTCGCGCCCGTTCGACGACGTGATCGCCGAGATCGCCGGACTGGCCGGGCAGGGCGTGCGCGAGGTGACGCTGCTCGGACAGAACGTGAACGCCTGGCGCGGCACCATCGAGGGCGACGCCGGCCATGGCGATTTCGCCGCCCTTCTGCAGTACGTCGCGGAGATTGAGGGCATCGAGCGCATCCGCTACACGACCTCGCACCCGCGCGAATTCACTGCGCGCCTGGTCGCGACGCACGCCGAGCTGCCGCAGCTCGCCGCACACGTGCACCTGCCGGTGCAATCGGGCTCCGATCGGGTGCTCGCGGCGATGAAGCGCGGCTACACCGCGCTCGAATTCCGCTCGATCGTCCGCCGGCTGCGCGACGCCCGCCCCGGGATCTGCGTCTCCTCCGATTTCATCGTCGGCTTCCCGGGAGAGACCGAGGCCGACTTCGAGGCCACCCTGAAGCTCGCGCGCGACGTCGGTTTCGATGCCTCGTTTTCGTTCCTCTTCAGCCCGCGCCCCGGTACGCCGGCAGCCGAGCTGGCGGACCAGACGCCGCAGGCGGCCAAGCTCGAGCGCCTGCAGCGGCTGCAGGCGCAGCTCGACGCGCAAGAGCAGGCGATCAGCGCAGCGATGGTCGGCACGAAGCAACGCGTGCTGGTCAGCGGGCCATCGACGCGCGATCCCGCCGAGCTGTGCGGGCGCACCGAGAACAACCGCGTGGTGAACTTCAGCGGCGATCCGCGCCTGATCGGCCGGTTCGTCGACGTGCGTATCAGTGCGGCGCGCAGGCACTCGCTGCGCGGCGAACTGCCGCTGCGCGCGGCCGCGCAGGCGGCCTAGGGCGCTGCACCGCGGTGTCGCGCAGCCACGAGACGAGATCCACCTCCGCGCGCCCGCTCGAGCTGCGACTCGAGCCAGTCGACAACCAGCGACTGGCGCGACTGTGCGGCGCGCTCGACGCGAACCTGCGCCAGATCGAGTCCGCGCTCGACGTGTCCATCGCGCGCCGCGGGGCGCGCTTCACGCTACGCGGCGATCCGGCACAGGCTGCGCGGGCGGCGCGCGCGCTCGAACATTTCTACGGCAAGGCCGCCGCCGAGCTGACCCTGGACGACGTGCAGCTCGGGCTGACCGAGCTGGAGCAGGGCAGGTCCTCGACGGCGAAGGGCGACGCCGGCCCGCAACTGCTCACGCGCCGGCCGGATCTGCACGGCAGAACGCCGCGCCAGGTCCAATACCTCGAGAACATCCTGGCGCACGACATCACCTTCGGCATCGGCCCGGCGGGCACCGGCAAGACCTACCTCGCGGTCGCCTGCGCGGTGGATGCCCTCGAGCGCGACAACGTCAAGCGCATCGTGCTGGTGCGGCCGGCGGTCGAGGCCGGCGAGCGCCTAGGCTTCCTGCCGGGCGATCTGGCGCAGAAGGTCGACCCTTACCTGCGCCCGCTGTACGACGCGCTGTTCGACCTGATGGGATTCGACAAGACCGGCAAGCTGCTCGAGCGCGGCACGATCGAGCTGGCCCCGCTCGCCTACATGCGCGGGCGCACGCTCAATCACGCGTTCATCATTCTCGACGAGGCGCAGAACACCACGCCCGAGCAGATGAAGATGTTCCTCACGCGCATCGGCTTCGGCGCCAAGGCGGTGGTCACCGGCGATGTCACGCAGACCGACCTCGCGCGCGGCCAGAAGAGCGGCCTGGTGGAAGCGCGCCGCATCCTCGCCGAGGTGCGCGGGATCGCCTTCACCGAATTCGGCGCCGCGGACGTGGTCCGCCACCCTCTGGTCGCGCGCATCATCGATGCCTACGAAAAGCACACGCAAGACGAGCAAGGGCCGCAATCGGCCTGAGGTGCCGCTGCAGGCAGCGGTGCAGTGGGCCTGCCGCGCGCGCGGCGCGCCAAGCGCTGCGCGGCTGCGCGCCTTCGCGCGCGCCGCGGCGCGCGGCGCGGCCGAGGTCACGTTGCGCGTCGTGGGCGCTGCCGAGGCACGCCGCCTGAACCGCGCTTACCGCCGGCGCGACTACGCGACCAACGTGCTCACCTTCGGCTACGGCCGCAGCGCCGGCCGCGGTGGCATGCGACTGCGCGGCGACGTCGTGCTCTGCCACCCGGTCGTGGTGCGCGAAGCCCGCGCCCGGCGCAAGAGCACGGAAGCGCATTACGCGCACCTGGTGGTACACGCCATGCTGCATCTGCGCGGCTACGACCATCAACGGGCGCAGCAGAGGCACCGCATGGAGCGCGCCGAGGTGCTCGCGCTGCGTCGGCTCGGCTTCGCGAATCCCTATTTCGAATACGCCGCGCGGCCACGGTAGAATGTCGCCGGCGGCCCGCTTCGCCTCTCGATGACCGAGCCCTCACGACCTTCACTGCTGGAGCGCCTCTCGGCGCTCATCCTGCGCGAGCCGGAGGACCGCGAGCAGCTGATCAGCCTGCTGCGCTCGGCCTACCAGCGCAATCTGCTCGACGCCGACGCACTCTCGATCATCGAGGGCGCGCTGACCGTCTCCGAGATGCAGGTGCGCGACATCATGATTCCGCGCGCGCAGATGGACGTGATCGACATCAACGACCCGGTCGAGAAATTCATTCCCGAGATCATCTCCACCGCACATTCGCGCTTCCCGGTGATCGACCAGAACCGCGACGACATCATCGGCATCCTGCTCGCCAAGGACCTGCTGCGCCACTACGCCGGCGAGGAGGAATTCAACGTGCGCGAGATGCTGCGGCCGGCGGTGTTCGTGCCCGAATCCAAGCGCCTCAACGTGCTGCTGCGCGAATTCCGCGCCAGCCGCAACCACATGGCGATCGTGGCCGACGAGTACGGCGGCGTGGCCGGGCTGGTGACCATCGAGGACGTGCTCGAGCAGATCGTCGGCGAAATCGAGGACGAGTACGACTTCGACGAGGCGAGCGACAACATCCTGCTCGAATCGAGCGGGCGCTACCGCGTCAAGGCGATCACCCAGATCGCCGATTTCAACGTCGCGTTCGGCACGCGTTTTTCGGACGAGGATTACGACACGGTCGGCGGGCTGGTGATCGCGGAGTTCGGCCGTCTGCCCAAGCGCGGTGAAGTCCTCTCCATTGGCGGCCTCAAGTTTCACGTCCTGCGCGCCGACGGGCGGCGCGTGTACACGCTCCTGGTCGAGAAACCGAAGTGAACCCCGCGGCGAGCACCCTTTTCGTCGCGCAGTGCCGCGCCACGGCGTGATCCGCGCGCTCTCCCCGGAGGCCCTGCGCTCGAGCGCCGGCGGACGCGCCGCGCTCGCCTTGCTCGCGGGCGCCGCCCTGGTCAGCGCCTTCGCGCCCCTCGAATGGACCCTGGTCGGGCTCGCGGCGCTGGCGCTGCTGATCGAGCTGTGGGTCGCCGCCGCATCGCCGCGCAGCGCATTCTGGAGCGGCTTCTGGTTCGGTCTCGGGTTGTTCGGCGCGGGCGTGTCGTGGGTGTACGTCAGCCTGCACCGCTACGGCGCCATGCCGCTGCCGCTCGCCGCGCTCGCGACGCTCGGGTTGTGCGCCGGATTGGCCCTCTTTCCCGCCGCCGTCGGTTGGCTGCAGGCGCGCTGGCGCGTCCCGCAGGCGGCGCGCGCCGCCCTGCTCATTCCCGCGCTGTGGACCTTTGCCGAGTGGATACGCGGCTGGCTCTTCACCGGCTTCCCATGGCTCTCGGCGGGCTACGCGGCGATCGATACGCCGCTGGCCGGCCTGGCGCCGCTCGGCGGCGTGTACGCGGTCTCTCTCGGCGCGCTGGCGTGCGCCGGGCTGCTGTGGTGCATCGCCCGCAACCGGGCTCGCTGGGCGGCGCTTGTCGTGCTGATGCTGCTGCTCGTTGGCGGCGCCGCGCTGCGCACGCTGAGCTGGAGCTCTCCTGCGGGCACGCTGCGGGTGAGCCTGCTGCAGGGCGACATCCCGCAGGATCTCAAATTCGATCCGGCACGCTATGCGCACACCCTCGAGACTTACGCTCAGCTCGCCGAAGGCAGCCGCGGCAAGCTCATCGTGCTGCCCGAGACCGCCGTGCCGCGCTTTCTCGATCGCGTCGATCCGGCTTATCTCGCACGCCTCGAGGCGATCGCCAGGCAGCGCGGCGGCGACCTGCTGCTCGGCGTACCTTATCGCCCGGCGCCCGGCGTGTACTACAACAGCGTGGTGAGCCTCGGCACCTCGCCGCCCCAGGTCTACAACAAGGTGCATCTGGTGCCCTTCGGCGAGTTCGTTCCGCCGGGCTTCGGCTGGATCGCGCACGTGCTGTCGATCCCCCTGTCGGATTTCTCGAGCGGCTCGCCCGAGCAGCAGCCGTTGCGGGTGGCGGGCACCCGGGTCGCGGTCGACATCTGCTACGAAGACGCATTCGGCGAGCAGATCGCGCGCCAGCTGCCCGAGGCAACGCTGCTGGTCAACGTCTCGAACGACGCCTGGTTCGGCGACTCGCTCGCGCCCGCCCAGCACCTGCAGATGGGGCGCATGCGCGCGCTCGAAACCGGCCGCATGCTGCTGACCGCCACCAACACCGGCCTCACGGCGGCCGTCGCTCCCGATGGCCGCGTGCTCGGGTCCCTGCCGTTGTTCGCGATCGGGCGGCTCGAGATCAACGCGCTGCTGTACGCCGGCGCCACGCCGTACGTGCGCATCGGGGACCTGGGGGTCTTGATTGCCATCGCACTCCTGCTCGGCGCCGCGCTCGTCCTCGCGCGCCGCTCCCGGAGCGGGTAAGATCCGGCGGTTTTTCCTGCAGTCACCGGGCGCATGCTCACTTTTCAGGAACTGATCCAGCGCCTCAACGAGTTCTGGGGCCGGCGCGGCTGCGTCCTGCTCCAGCCTTATGACATGGAAGTCGGCGCGGGCACCTTCCACACCGCCACCTTCCTGCGCGCCATCGGCCCGGAGCCCTGGAACGCGGCCTATGTGCAGCCTTCGCGCCGGCCGAAAGACGGCCGCTACGGCGAGAATCCGAACCGCTTGCAGCACTACTACCAGTACCAGACGGTGCTCAAGCCCTCACCCGCCGACATCCAGGAGCTGTACCTGGGCTCGCTCGTGGCGCTCGGCATCGATCCGAAACAGCACGACATCCGCTTCGTCGAGGACGACTGGGAGTCGCCCACGCTCGGAGCCTGGGGGCTGGGCTGGGAGGTGTGGCTGGACGGCATGGAGGTGACGCAGTTCACCTACTTCCAGGAGGTGGGCAGCCTGCCCTGCAAGCCGGTGCTGGGCGAGATCACCTACGGCCTCGAGCGCTTGGCGCTGTACCTGCAGGGCAAGGAAAGCATCTTCGATCTGGTATGGACGCCGGGGGTCAGCTACGGCGACGTGTACCATCAGAACGAGGTGGAACAGTCGCGCTACAACTTCGAGCTGGCCAACGTCGACATGCTGTTTGCGCACTTCTCGCAATTCGAGGCCGAGGCCAGGCGCCTGATCGAGGCGCAGTGCGCGCTGCCGGCCTATGAGATGGTCATGAAGTGCTCGCACACTTTCAACCTGCTCGACGCACGCGGCGCGATCTCGGTCACCGAGCGCGCCGCCTACATCGGGCGCGTGCGCGCCCTGGCGCGCGCCGTGGCGCAGGCCTATTACGAAGCGCGCGAGCGACTCGGCTTTCCGATGCTGCCGCGAACGGCGGCGTAGATGGACGCGACGCTGCTGGTCGAGCTGCTGACCGAGGAGCTGCCGCCGCGGTCGCTTCGGATGCTTGCCGACACGTTCGCGGAACAGCTGCTGTCGGAGATCGTCAAGCACCGTCTGAAAGACCGCGCCGCCGCGAAACGAACGTTCGCGACGCCGCGCAGACTGGCGGTCCTGATTCCCGACGTTCGGGACAAGGCGCTCGACTCCTC
>Ga0307373_10012251_pt1 | contig 12228 bp, 11 predicted proteins | sample OX2MG_FD_202534 | JGI IMG/M metagenome (GOLD analysis project Ga0307373, IMG submission 202534) | Soil microbial communities from Risofladan, Vaasa, Finland - OX-2 | ecosystem: Environmental > Terrestrial > Soil > Coastal area > Acid sulfate soil | place: Finland: Risofladan, Vaasa | collected...
ATAGTGGGCATTTCGAAAGTGGATCTGCCCGTGTTGCCCGGCAACATTGAGTGCGATTCGGATGATCGACCGATCTTATTGCACTTTGCTCCTGGACACCTTTTTTTGCCCGCGCCGAATGCGGATCGCGTCGGCCGTCTTGATATGCTGCAAGCCTCCGGCGTCGGAATGCTATTTGACGTTCATGGTAAATGGCGAGCGTTCGTTCTGAAGGGGTCTCGTGCCGACGGGTTACTCTCGTCTACCGTCGACTTGGCCAAAGTACTCGGCCGTAGACAATGCGCCGCGGTACACCTGTTCGACTGTCCGGCAATACTCGCTCGCAGGATGGATCGCTTCGACGTGTGGGTTGAAGCGAGCTACGCGGGGGCATTCGAAGAACATTTAGGAGACCGAGGCTTAGGGCTCGCATCGGCGAGGTGGTGCGCTCAAGCGTAGCGGAGACACTGAACAGACTCCTCGATGCGGAAGCCGATCGGTTCTGCGGCGCCGTCCGCTACGAACGCGCGGCGGATCGGGGCGACCCTCGGCTGGGCACATTGCTGCGACCCGATGCGGTAAGCGACGCCGCACGCCATGGAGAGTTTGTTGAACAGAGTTCGAGAGGAGATGGTAGTTTGAGAGGCGGACCTGGTCATTGCGATAAAATGGCAAAAGAGTCGTTGCGCTACGTGTCCCTCGCTAGATCAATTGTCGGCAAACCTTTTGCGGACGGCGTGCTGCGGGGGTGCTGTTGAGCCGTCTCTTAAGTTGCCGTATAAAGCGACAGGCCGATCATCGGCTTCTGGATAGCGCCGACTGAGGCCGGCAAGCGACGATAACTCGTGCGAGTTACCACCGAGACGCTGACAGCGGACCGACAAGAATCTATGAGACACTTGCGAGAGCGCAATGTGCCGGGTGTCGGATCGGCCAAGGGTGCGAGCGGCGACGCCAAGCCAGCCATAACGCCGCGGATATCCCGCCGATTTCGTGCGCTAAGACGTCAGCCATTGCAGATGCGTGGTCAGCAACGGGTAAGCGATGTGCTCGATGCGACTGAACAGCTTTTACGACGTAAGCGATTTGACCTCATTACCATGGAGGATGTTGCACGTCGGGCAGGGTTGCGATTCGGGAGTTTGTACTTCTTCTTTAGGAACAAGTCTTCGGTATTTGTATCGGTTGTTGAGCGCGTGCTTCAGGCCGAGGCTGATACGTTTCGAGCGGTATCTGCGGGAAAGGGGCGTTCACTTTCTGGCTATTTGTGCGAGCTCGAACAACAGCTGCAAGAACTGTGGGCACCCCGCCGTGCATTGCTTGATCTATATCTCGCATATCAGCGCCACCCGGCGATTTCGTGCTTCGTACTCGAGTTGCGTGCACAAGTGTCACGCGACATAGCGGGTAAACTCCATCGGCTCTATCCTGGGTTGAGAATGCGCACGGCGATCGACATTGGCGAGCAGATTGGGATCGTCATTGCGGTGCTACACGATAATCTGGCGTATACCCCGAAAAGTGCGCATGCGCGATTGCGCCGAGAGTGTTTCGCGATGCTTAGGGCGTACGTCCTTTCGCGGACCCGCCGTCCTAGACTGCGGCGCGCAGCTTGAGGCCTCGCGGATCATAGGGCGGCTCCGCGAGTATTCGCGCGGCGCGCGGTGTGCCGAGAACCACAACGGTAAGCGGAGTCGGAGCGCTCGCGATATCGCGATCGACGTAGGCGAGCGCCAGGCTTTGGCGCACGTGGTGACCGTAGGCCCCCGAAGTTACATGGCCGACACGCCGCGAGCCAAAATAGACAGGTTCGTGTCCGGTGGCGTCGGCGTCCAGAGCCTCTACTGCCAGCAATACGAGTCGCTGTGCGGGCTCATTGTCCCGTGCCGCGAGAGCGGCGGCGCGGCCCATGAATTCACCCTTCTCAAAGGCAACGAAGCGGTCGAGGCCGCACTCGGCCGGAGTGTGCGCCGCGGTAAATTCCAGCGACCATACGCCATAGCCCTTTTCAAGCCGTAAGCTGTCTTGGGCCCTTAGGCCAATCGGCTTCAAGCCGAGGTCGGACCCGAGATTCAAGAGAGCCTGCCATAGAGCGCGTTGCTCAGAAGCCCGAACGGTAATCTCGTAACCGAGTTCACCGGTAAGCGACAGGCGCGCGACCACGGCCCGGGAAAATCCGATGTCGAGCGTCCGGCAACCGAGGAAGGGCAGCGCGGCGTCGGAGATATCAGCTCGCGTTAGGCGCTCAAGGATCTCGCGCGACTTCGGCCCCGAGAGCGAGAAGCCGATCCAGCTCTCCGAGATATTCTCGATCGCGACGCCCGATGGTGGTGCGTGGTCGCTGAACCACCGCAGGTGCCATTCCTGGAGGTGATATGAGCCCACGAGCCAAAAGCAATCGGTTTCGAGTCGCGCAATGGTGAGATCCCCCACGAGACGGCCCATTGGGCTCAGTATTGGGGCAAGGCGGATGCGGTCCAGAGCGGGCAGGCGGGCTGCAATCAGCCAGTCGAGCCAGTGCGCGGCTCCCGGTCCACGGACCTGATAGCGTGCGTATACGCTGGTGTCGAGTAGGCCCGCTGCGGTTCGAGTCGCCGCGACCTCGGCCGCGACGAAACGCTCGGCCTGCGACCGTCGTGGCGAGGGGAGATCAACAAATTCTGGCTCTCCGACCGCATAGTATTGCGGCGTTTCCATGCCCCAAACAACGCCGAAGCGAGCACCGAGCGCCTTCTGCGCCTCGTAGGTCGGGGTCGTCTTTTGAGGTCGGCCCGCCGACAGTTCCTCGTTCCTATAGGCCATTACGAATCGCCGAGCGTAGAACTGTGCGGTCGTTTCGCGCAGATACCAGTCATTGCTGGCAAATGCGCCGTAGCGCGCGACGTCCATTCCGTAAACATCGAGCCCTGGGTCGCCGTCAACAAGCCAGTTGGCGAGGACGAGTCCGATTGCGCCGCCCTGCGAAAAGCCACCCATGCAGCCGCAGGCCGCCCAGAAGTTGCGGATGCGCGGCACCGGGCCGACGAGCGGGTTCCCATCGGGCGTGAAGGTAAACGCGCCATTGACCCAGCGCCGAATTCCCGCACTCGAAAGCGACGGAAATCTGGTGAAGCCAATCATGAGCTCGGGTGCAATACGGTCGATTTCCTCAGGGAGCAGTTCGTGTCCGAAATCCCATTCGGCGCCGTCAACTTGCCAGTGACGGGGATTGCGCTCGTATACGCCGAGAAGCACTCCTTTTCGCTCCTGCTGAAGATACGTGAATCCCTCGAGATCCGTCACGCAGGGCATCTCATCAGTGCGTCCAAGAAGCTCCGGCAGATCGTCCGTGATCAGATAGTGGTGCTGCATGGGTGTGAGTGGAAGGTCGACTCCCGCCATGCGCCCCACTCGGCGTGCCCAAAGTCCCGCCGCGTTGACCACGTGCTCCGCAACAATCGCACCTTGCTCCGTGTGAAGCTGCCACTCCCCACTAGGAAGGAAGTCGAGTGCGCGGACGCAATTGTGGAGAATAACGTCGGCTCCTCGTTTGCGGGCAGCCGTAACAAATGCGTGCGTGGCGCCGTGAGGATCGACCGCACCTTCATGAGGATCGAACAACCCGCCAAGTAGCCCTCGAGGATCGACGATCGGGCAACTTGCGACGATCTCCTCGGTTGAGGCAAGGCGGGTCTCAATACCGAAAGTCTGATGAATTGCCGCGCTCGATCGCAACCACTCCAATCGATCCGGAGTGGTCGCCAGGCTGTAGCCGCCAGGCATACGTAACCCAACGTTCCGGCCGCTCTCGGTTTCGATCTCGCTGTATAGTCGGATCGTATAGGACTGCAGCGCAGCGATATTTGGATCGTCGTTAACCGCATGGAAACCAGCGGCGGCATGCCAGGTGGAACCGGCAGTCAGGTCGGCACGCTCGATGAGTGCAATATCAGTCCAACCCCGGCGCGCCAGGTGGTAGAGCACGCTTGCGCCAACGATACCGCCGCCGATGACGATGACTCGATAATGGCCCTTCATCATGCTCATTCTAACTTGAGAGATGACCACCGACAAACATCTGTATATAATAACTTGAGGAACCCTCAACAATAGACGGGTGTAGACATGGGTGCTCTTGAGGTTGCGGGCACGTGGTTCCGCATTGAATCAGTCGGCGACGGCGTGACTCTGATCACCGAGCCGGAGGTGGATGCCTTCATTCGGTGCAACATGTGGTTCGTCCGCGGTCGTGATCGCAGCTTACTCATCGACAGCGGTCTCGGGGTACGCTCACTTCGCGAGGAGCTTCCTCTGCTCGCCGAATGCCCAGTAACTTGTCTTGCGACCCATGCGCACTTCGATCATTGCGGCGGACTACATGAATTCGATGAGCGAATTGGGCATCGTCTCGAAGCGGAGATTTATGCGGCGCCCACCAATGAAGCGACGGTGGCGACCCGTTACATTGGTTCCAGTAGCTTCAGGCGGCTGCCGCGTCCTGCGTACGAGCCCCTAAGGTATGCAATTACAGCCGCGCCCCTAACTCGGCGGGTCGATGACGGAGACGTAATTGACCTCGGTAACCGAGTCTTGCGGATCCTGCATCTGCCGGGTCATACCCGTGGACACATTGGTCTGTGGGAAGAGGCGACGGGATTATTGTTTAGCGGCGATGCACTCTACGACGGTCTGTTGCTCGATCACTTTTACGCGCAAGCGCGAGAGGAATATGTGGAAACTATGCGTCGGCTTCGTGAACTCCCCGTACGCACAGTCCACGGGGGCCATTGCCGAAGCTTTGACCGCGCGCGGATGTTTGAGCTCATTTCCGATTATCTCGCGGGACGGCGTCGCCCGGGTTGTCCTAATGTATGCAATGAATAGGGTAGGGACGGATGACTAGCTCGGCGGGCGTGGATATGTGCAGCGAACGGTCGGTACGTCTTGGGTGAGGGGTATGCGTGCGCAGAATCCGTCAAGGGTCGTCGCGGGTCCGAGGCGGCAACGGTGCAGCGAGAGGTAGAAATGCCGTCAAGTGCGAGGTTGAACGGTGTTCCGTGATTCGCTATTTGACGGGCGACTCGAGACCAGGTTTCTCGTGCGGTCGGGCAGGAGGTTCACAGCATCGGCGCAATTGACGGGACTCGGATGTCACAGTGGGGCGGAATGCCGCAGCCCATCGGCGAGCAACCGTCAGGGAGTTTCTTGGCATAGGACCTCCAAGTCGAAAGTTCTTGCAAGCGTCCGGCGTCGAGCCGTTGCTTCGCGCGGAACTGTCCGCGCATCGGAGATTGAGGATGAGTGGAAAACACCCAACTTATCAAGGGGCCCGATTGTGCGGGCGGGAGCGTTAATCCTACGGATGACCGTTGGGATCGGGAACGACATGGACAAGGCTGGGGCACTTGGCGGCATCGGGTTTGAGCACGTCGTGTTCATCGCCGAAATTGGTGGCGACGCTCTAACCTGGTTGCCCGTACGTCATCATCGCGTGCGCGCCATCGGCCGCGCCAGCGCACATCCTCCCATTCGCTGGGTAGTGCTCGCGATGCTGTTCCTCGTGGCCGCGGTCATTTTCGTGCAGCGCATGTGCATCGCAATTGCGGCACCCAGCATGGAAGCGGCGCTGCGACTTTCGCCGGTGCAAATGGGATGGATATTTTCGAGCTTTCTGGTCGGGTATGTGATACTTCAGGTGCCCGGCGCGCTCTACGGCGAGCGGCTGGGTGCGCGACGTACTATCCTCTGGCTCGGGTCACTTGCAATCGTCTGTACGCTCCTTACCGCCGCAGTGCCCGGCAATCTTGGAGTCGCGCCAGCACTGTGCTCCCTGCTACTCGTGCGCTTTATCCTCGGTCTGTCCCAAGCCCCGATCTTTCCGATAGGTGCCGGGGTCATCATGCGCTGGTTCCCACCGGGACGATGGTCGCTTCCCAACGCGCTGATCTCGGGAGGTATAAGTCTCGGAGCAGCGGCAACGCCGCTGTTGCTCGCGAACATTATTGCTGCAATCGGATGGCGAGCGGCAGTGGCGATAGTCGCGGCAATGGGGACGATAATACTGGGCTTCTGGTGGCCACTGGTGCGCGATCGACCTGCCGAGCACCCACTGATCACATCGGAGGAACTTTACTTTATCGGAACGCGCCAGGACGTCGCAAGTGATGCAAGCTGGCTTGTCGTTAAACAGCTTTTCAGTGTCCCTCAGGTAGTCGCATTGTCCGTGAGCTATCTGCTGCAGAGCTACGTCATCTACGTGTTCATCTTCTGGCTTTACACATATCTCACCGTACAGCGCGGGCTAACCCTCCTTGCAAGTGGCGAGCTGGCCTCCGTGCCTTTCGTGGTCGCAGCCGCGGTATCACCGTTCGGCAGCGCCCTCAGCGACTGGCTCGTACGCCGTGGACATGCGCGTTGGGGTTTTCGTTCGGTTCCGATGGTGGCGCTTGTCCTGGCGGCCGGGGCGTTGTGGCTGGCAGTGCATGCCGGTGATACTTACGTTGCGCTGTTTGACCTCTCCTTATGCTTCAGTTTGGTACAGATGACCGACGGAGTCTATTGGGGTGCCATGACCACGTTAGCACCGAACCATGCTCCGATTGCTACGGGGATACTCAATACGTTCGGAAATATCGGCGGCGTCATCTGCACACCGGTAATACCCTGGGTCGCCGAGCACTTAGGATGGGTCGATGCGCTGCTCACAAGCTGCGTCGCCGCACTACTCGGGGCAGCGCTTTGGCTGTTGGTGTACCCGGATCGATCAGTTTTGACCAGTGTCTTCGATCCAAAATGCACCGATGCCTGAGCGTGTGGGAGGCGAATTGAACGTCGGCGAGACCTCGGGCTTAGATTTCCGTCGATCGCAGATGCGGGTGGTTGCGACGTTGGCGATATCGGCATCGTGAACGAGGGCATTGGTTGCCGCGCTGTCGCGCGCGCCGTGAAGCACGCGAACGATGACGAGCTCGTGCTCGGTCGGCAGGTAATAGATCGCGTAGGGGTATGACAAATCACACGCAACGAGGGGCCCGTAATGTCCGGATTCTCGATTCATCATGCCACTGCGCAGTTGTAGTAGTTCAGGAGTCCTGTAGTCCGCAAATACCCAGTCAAGCGCAGGCGGGCGCGAGAAAATATTCGTGATGCAGCCCGCCGAGAATAGAATTGGCTCGGACCGCGTATGATTCCTCGCGGCGATGGCGGGAATTGGGCCGTTGATAGTTGCGACAGGTGGGCGGAGGATCCGGAACACCCGGACCCGACTGTAGTCCGCAATAAACCAGTCAAGCACATGTCGGCGCGAGGAAATATTCGTGATGCAGCCCGCCGAGAATCGACTTGGCGCGGACAACGTACGAGTCCTCGCGTCGGTGACGAGAGCGGGATCTTCCGAAGCTGGAGATAGCTGGTGCGCGAATCGCATAAATGCGGAGCACAGGTCACGGGTAATATAATGTCACATCCGCCATGCGCGGGCGTCAACTGTCCCAATCGAATTATTGCGCACCACAGGTGCGCGTCGACGGGAGCGGCCGCTGATGATCAGTTGGTGCTTGAGCAACAGGGATTCTGCGATGACGGACCGGAGGCCGCCGGGGCGTACGAGCTTCGCCATGGTGACCAGGAGTTGCGCCGCCAGAAGAAGCAAGTCACGCATCGTCGAGCCAGGCTACCAGGGATACCGGTCAGCACAAGACTGCCCGTATACGGTGTCTCACGCTACGATTGACGAATTCGCACCCCACAGCCACACGCGCGCCACCATCATGTGCGACACACCGAGCTGCTCGCCCAATTTACGCGTGCTCCAGTGAGTCGAGCCGTCGGTCGGCTTGCGCTTGACGGTCCACTCCAGGATGCGCGCCCCCAGTCGCGGCGTGAGCGTGCTGGCCTCCTGACCCGCGTGGCGCGAAAAAAGTCCCGCCAGACGCTCCCCGACAAAGCGCTTGCTCCAGCGATCGATAAACGCGTCATTGCAGTCGAGCTTGCTGCGGATCGTGGCCCAGGTGTCGCCGGAGGCAAGCAGCAATATCAGCCGCGCCCGTCGTGCGTCATCCGCTCGACCGGCGCGGCTGCTGGCTCGGCGACTCAGTTCCATGCGTTCGGCATCCGACAGGGTGATCGTGCTCATGGTCACGATCATACTCCCGTTTTACCGGTTACAGTCCACTAGTAATATCTTCAGCGGCTCCTGCGACCGAGTTCCCTAAGTCCTGTTAAGGCAACTTCGATCAGTGTCGAATTCGGAGACTTCTGTGGGTACACAGCGAACGCCGGTCGAGAAAAAGTGCGCGCTCCGGGAACCCGTTTGAAGACGCCAGCTTCAATATGTTGTCTAGCAACACGTTCGAGAACATATGCGCTGCCGGGGGTGCGCAAGAGCATTAAACGCGCCGCCTCGGCAAATGGAGCGCGAATGGCGGCGCTGTCCACCAAATCGCCCAGATTATTTCGCTGTACTTCCGCAAACGCCTCATCCCACTCGATTTCGATGTAGTGAGATTTCCATTGAGAAGTCCTTGCGAAACTGGTCACAAGCACGAGTCGTTCCTTGAACAGTTGCTCGAATACGATTCCTGGAGTTCGCCGCTCCTGGTATCCGATGGCCATGTCAAGCACGCCCGATGCGATGTAACCGCTTGCATGCTCCGAATAGCCGCTGTCGATCGACAGTGATATCTGCGGTGCATGAGCGCGCATCCACGATACCCAATCAAGAGCGAATTGCTCAAGCAGCAAATATTGACTCATGAATCGCAGGTGTCCGCGAAATATGGGCGCCCGGCGAGCGGCATCACGTCCCTGAGCAATGGCAGTTACCGCAGTCTGCGCATAGGTCAAAAACCGACTGCCTTGCTCAGATAAGCTAATTCCATGCTGACTGCGAATGAATAGGGGAAATCCAAGTGATCGCTCCAGGGTCTTTATTCGTGTCGTGATGGCCGCCTGTGTGAGGTGTTGGGCATCGGCCGCCCGGCGAAAGCTTCCGCGTTTGGCGACTTCTATGAACGTCAATAGCGGTGCGTTGAGTTCCGGCACAAAATAACTTTATCACGAGGCAAAAGAACTTCAAATATCCATCGCCGGCTGCGCGTGATATACGAATGACGATCGGCGCCGATGGTGGATGCGAGCGCTGCGGGAGGCTTGGGCGTGGAGATCGGATTCACGGACTTTGTTCAGACGAATTTGGATATCGAAATGGCTACCGCGGCACATTTGGGCTTGCGCACGCGTATTGCCGCGCCGCAATGTCGTACCGAGGCAGACGTAGTGAAGTTCGGTCGAGACCTACAAGCACTGGTCGTGCAGGAAGCGCCGTTGACGCGTGCGGTTCTGCGTGCATTACCCGAATTGCGGTGCGTGTCGTTTGCGCAAGTCGGAACCAATTCTATCGATCTCGAAGCGGCGTCCGAACTGGGAATCTGGGTAGCAAACGTTCCGGATGCCAACGTGACCGAAGTCGCTGCGCATGCTGCCGCAATGACGTTGGCTCTTGTGCGCCATTTGCCAAGATTCGATGTCACGGTTCGGGCGGGAAGCTGGAACTACTCCGCCACCGGTGAATTGATACGTCCGAGTCGCTTGGTTGTTGGGCTAGTAGGGCTGGGTCGAATTGGTCGCCACTACGCCGCAATGATGAGGCCAATCGTTGGCAATGTGCTCGCCTACGATCCTTGCGTGTCTACGGACCGCTGGCCGGCCGAAATTCAGAAGGCCGAACATCTGGAGGATCTGCTGGCGGCCGCAGACGTGGTGTCGCTACATCTGCCGCTGACGCAGCACACGCGGGGCCTGATGAATGCGAAGCGATTCGCGCAGATGAAGAAAGGGGCAGTCTTGATAAATGTGTCGCGCGGCGCCCTCGTGGAGATAGCCGCCCTATTGTTGGCTCTGGATTCTGGGCATCTCGATTCGGCGGGACTCGATGTGCTCCCGGTGGAGCCACCCGATCCGCAAGAGGCCATTCTCCAGCATCCGAACGTCCTAATGAGCCCGCATGCGGCCTTTTACTCCGTCGATAGCGACGTCGAAACACGCACTCGCGCGGTGGCGTCGCTCGCCGCCTTTGGCGCTACGGGTCGGCCACTCGACGTGGTTATTGAAGGACGCCGTTGAGTAGCACGATGTCCGCAGGACCAGAAAGCGCCGTGAATCACCCGCGAACCGTTAGTCAGGCTCTGATACAACTGCTGTCGGGCTACGGAATCAATACCGCATTTGGAATACCGGGGACCCATACTTTGGAGTTGTACCGGGCTCTGGGCCAGGAGGGCATTCGGCACGTGCAATGCCGAAACGAGCAGGGCGCGAGCCTGATGGCCGACGGGTACGCGCGCGTAGCTGGGAAGCCGGCGCTTTGTACGATCGTATCCGGTCCCGGTGTGACCAACGCGACGACGGGAATAGCGCAAGCATACTGCGACTCTGTGGCAATGGTGGTAATCTCCGCGGCCGCATCTAGCGTATCGCAAGGAAAAGGGTGGGGTACGGTTCACGATTTGAACGATCAACGCGCCGTAACCGCCGGGTTTACAGGATTCAGCGCGATGATCGTCGATCCCGAAGAACTGCCGGAGCTGGTTGCACGGGCGTTCGGGCTATTTCGTTCGAGCCGTCCGCGCCCCGTTCATTTATCCATTCCGCATGATCTCCTTGGAAAGCCCGAATTGCGTGAATGGAAGGCCCGTCGTGCACCAGCAAAGCCAATGCCGGATCCTGCGGCGATCCAAGAAGCTGCGTTGCTCCTCTCGAAGGCAGCTACACCGCTGATACTCGTCGGTGGGGGTGCGATTGGCACTCGCGATTCGCTCACCAGAATCGCCGAACGCCTCGGCGCCCCGGTGCTGACGACGAACGCAGGAAAAGGCATTCTTCCCGAATCACACCGGCTATCGCTAGGCTGCTCCATATTGCAAAGAGCTAGTCAGGAAGCGTTGGCGAATTCGGACGTCGTGCTGTTAGTGGGGAGTGAAGTAGCCGAAGGCGATCATTTCCAACCGAAGCTTGCAATCGAAGGGAAGATTATCCGCATCGATATCGATCCGGTGGAGCTAACGTCCGTATACGGTGCTGCGGTGGGTATCCAGTCAGACGCAGCGGCCGCTCTGTCGGCGCTCTCCGTGGAGATTGAACGGTACGAGAATCCACGGGGCGCGGTCGCGGGAATCGAGCGGGCGCTGACGATTCGAACTGAAAACGCGGGGACACTGTCAATCGCCGAACTACGACACGCGCGATTGTGGAGAACGGTGCGCGCGGCTCTTCCGGACGACACGATCATATTTGGGGATGCAACCCAGCTCGTATATACGGGATCTTTCGCGCTATCTGTAGAGCGCGAACGATGTTGGTACTATCCAGGCACATACTGTTCCTTGGGGACGGCTCTGCCGATGGCGATTGGCGCAAAGATTGCCGCGCCTTCGCGTCCGGTCATGGCGGTCGCCGGAGACGGCGGGTTCCTCTTTACGATCAACGAATTAGCGACCGCGGCCGAAGAAGGGCTCGGGCTGCCTATCCTCGTGTGGAACAACGATGCCCTACAAGAAATCGCAGACCAAATGGATCGCAGAGCGATTCCGCGCATAGCGGTGCAACCGGCAAGTCCCGATTTCACTTTGCTAGCAAGAGGGTTCGGGTGTCAGGGACTGCGCGCAGAAAGTTCCGCGCACTTGATGAAAAGTATTCGTCAATCCTTCGAATTGTCGGTGCCGACGGTCATCGAGATTCCGGCAAACGCACGGTGGATTTGGGAATCCTGAAGCGCAAATTTAACTAGCCAACTGCTGAATTGCTCCAGCGCGCGCTTGGGGAACCCCTGAAAAACCATCAATGAGAACGCGAGAGGTTGGCAATATCGACGAGATTGCGCGAACGACGCATTGTTGCGCGTCGCGTACGTCGCTTGTTCCCCGATTCGCCACATTTTTCGCTCCGCAGACACACCGATCCTACGTCGCCAGCAAGCGACGTCGGATCATGTAGATATTCGTCAGCGCCGCCATCGCCTCCAGGCGGTGCAGGTTCGTCGCCAGACCCCGGTACCTACGGTGAACTGATATGGATCCGCAATCAGTGCAAATCAACACATGGCTGACAGGCTGGCAGGCGACTTCCTTGTCGGGACCCGCTCACTTGCGGTTTCCTGTGGGGTGCGAATTCCAAATCAAGCGGCGACCGGCGTCTGGAAAAGACCACGACAGTGCCGTGTCCAGTGATATTCGGTGAAGTTAGCGCGCGGCGGCGACGGAAATCCGGCTCGTT
>Ga0307373_10012252_pt1 | contig 12227 bp, 13 predicted proteins | sample OX2MG_FD_202534 | JGI IMG/M metagenome (GOLD analysis project Ga0307373, IMG submission 202534) | Soil microbial communities from Risofladan, Vaasa, Finland - OX-2 | ecosystem: Environmental > Terrestrial > Soil > Coastal area > Acid sulfate soil | place: Finland: Risofladan, Vaasa | collected...
CCTCATCGCCTTCCTCGAGGCCCTTTGATTATGCCGACCATTTCAGGTCGTTCACCATGACGGATGAGGAGTTATGGATTGGCGTCGGCATAACGCGAAGGTCGGCATAATCATGCGGATGCCAGTGGTCCAGTCCAGCTCGCTGGCAGATGATTGCGAAGTCTCGATTTAGGTTTCTTGGATTAACTGCCGTACCAAAATTCGTCGTAAAGATGAAGCCAGTATCGGTCCATAGCTCGTCCACCACTTCTCGCTCTTCCTCCTGCCGCCCGCGGTGCTCCACGAGCAAATTCACCAATCCTCGAGGGAGGTTCACTGACCGCCGACTCCTCGCCGTCTTCGTATCGGCGGTGACGAGTTTTCCGCCTTCGCGCTTGAGTTGTCGGCGCACGGAAAAGACTCGTGCCGCCTCGTCAAAGTCCTGCCACTTAAGACCTAAGGTTTCGCCCCGACGTAATCCCGTGGACAGGATCAAGGAATACAGCGCCTCATGTCGGTGGCCTTCGACTTCCTTCAGAAGTCGTCGCGCCTGATCGTAGGTGAGCGTCCGGCCTTCACGTCGTTGTTGCTTTGGTGACCGTGAGAGTCGTGCCACGTTTCTGTTGACGCAACCCCACCGTATGCCCTGATCGATCGCCTGATCCTAAACCCCCCGAATACGTTGGATCGTGGACACTGAAAGGCCGCTGTCCAACCACGATGACAGAAGTCGGTCGACATCAACTGTCGTAAGGTTCACGATCCTCTTGCTGCCCAAGATCGGAATAATGTGATGTCTCGCGATCGTCCAGTAGCTCAGCGCCGTGCTCGCGGCCACTTTGTGTCTGAGGACGTCGTCGTGCCACTGATTGAGCAACTGCGCCACCGTCATCTTCATGTCGGGAGCGGGCAGACCGTCATCGAGTTTTCGCTGGAGCTTCTTGAGTTTAAGAACCACCTCGGCCCGGGTCTTCGCTGGAACGGTCTTCCGAACTACACGACCATCGCTATCGCGCCCGATTGTCACTACGCCGAGCCAGCGAGGATCGGACGTCCGCTGATAAATCGAACCTTCGCCGTTGCCTCTAGAACCTGCAACAGTGCCCCGTTTTCTCGTTGCTGTTGGCGAGTGCTCGGCTCAATCGTGGTGAGGTGAACGTGTCCCCGCCAGAATCCGAAGAGCCGTTAAAAGTGGTCTGAGGTCACTGGCTCTCACCAGGGATTTTGTTAGTGGGCCGTACAGGACTTGAACCTGTGACCCCTTGCGTGTCATGCCCATATTTCCTGTTCACCCGCACTTTCTGACGTCCAAATCTCGCCTCACCGTAGCACTTTTTCTCCACTGAGATTCCCCATTGTCTTCACATATTCTCCGGCGTTGCTGACTGCGTTGCTGACGAGATTCTTGTCCGTGCCTTTGCATGTTATGCATAGGGTCTTTCGAATCACCTTCTAGAACCTTCATTACATGGTGCATTCCGCATCGGCTGCTGACTGCGTTGCTGACGGAATTGGGTTTCACGCCGGAGAGCTGACTTCAACAATCTAATGGGACCCGACATCGTCTTTTGAGAGATGTTGTCACCGATCGCTGATTGGTGTCCACTGGTCACTACTTCCAACACTCACACCACCATGATCTGCAAAGTGCCACTATTGCACTTCAGTTGCGGCCGACGCGCAAATGTAACCGATCTGTAGAAAGTGTTCTTCGCGAACCTCGTTCGATTCCAAACCGCTCGGATGCTCTCGGCTAACGCAGCTGGTCACGAATGTAATTCGACGATTCATTCGAGTCCGCTATTCCACTAGGTTCGGTCATATGAAGAGACACGGTTTCGCTCGTTCCGGATCTGTTTCGATGTGCGAGAACTCACGCCAATGCTGTCCGAGCGATGGCAAGTACTTTTTCGGGTCCGTCAAACTCGTCGAACGATGCTTCTACCAAGACTTCTTCAACGCCCAGCGCCTCGAGTTCTGGCAGAATGTGAGCAATGCTCTCGATGCTCCCTGCATTTACAATGACTCTCACCTTCTCAGGAGTCGAAGTCGCCAACGTTGCCCGCTTCATTTGCTCAATGGTTTCGACTCCCCGGCGAACGACATCTAGGGTGTGATCTGCTCCGGGAAGAGGTAACCATCCGTACCCGGATTTCGCGATCCGCGCAAAAACTGCCGGAGACTGGCCACCGATAAACACGTCGATTGGTTGGCCGGGGACCGGTTTGACGCTGTAGGAAGTGGATGACGTCGAATGAGCGCCGGTGGTCGAAATGGAGCCCGACCATACCTCTTCCATGAGTCGCAAGTGTTCATCCGTGCGAACTCGTCGATCCGAAAACGACACTTGAAATAGTGCGAGTTCTTCTTTGAGCCACCCATCTCCGACGCCAAGCGTCAGGCGTCCCGGGGCGAGTTGCTCCACGCAGGCCAATTGTTTGGCCAAATTGATGGGTTCTCGTAGATTCACGAGCATCACGGCTACCCCGAGTCTCAAGCGCGTCGTCACTGCGGCCAAGGCGGAGAGAAGTGTGACCGGATCCAGCCACGGTTCGTCCAACTGCCAAGAGATCTTCCCGTCGTTCGCATACGGGTAGCGAGAATCACTCGTGAGCGGCATGGCAATATGATCGCTGAGCCACACTGAATCGAAACCCGCCTCCTCGGCGATACGGCCCCGCTCTAAAACGCGCTCCATCGTCACTTCGGATCCGAAGTTCTCTACCTTCGCTCCAAAGCGCATCAATGTGACTTCTGATGTTCGAAAAGTTCCAAAGTGATTCCGTCGGGGTCATCGAAATACACGAAGCTGAAGCCCGCCAAAGGTCCGTCAAGAATATCGATCGGATCGGAGTAGAACACTATTCCTTCGCCAGAAAGCTCGCTCATGAGCCCTCGGAGGTCATTGACTTCGAAGCACACGTGCGAAGCCCCCACGTCGCTGTTGCCGAGTTCATAGCGGTCCCGACGTGGGTTTCGATACTCGAGTATCTCAAGATGAACCGGGCCCATGCTAATGAAGCCAAAACGAAGGGATGCGTTCTCCACTCCCACCGCCCTGCTCAATTCTGGGCCCTCGCTCTCCGTGTCGAAATCCCGAATTCGTCCAAGAAGTCGTTCGTAAAATTCCATCGACCGATCAAAGTTCGACACAGTCAAGCCGACGTGATGAACTCCCTTATAAGCGTCTGCCCTAGTTTTCATCTCTATTCCACCCTTTCATTTTGTTGCTCTCTTTGACGTGGTCACCTCAAAACCGTTATCTATTCAACTATTTCGCGTAAGGAGTTCAGAAAATATTCGCACTCGAAAGGTGTGGTGTAGCCGGCAACACCCAATCTCATCCAACCACCCTTTTCGCCCACGCCGAGTCGACTGGCGAGTGGCGTCGCGTAGAAGTCGCCTGCAGTTACAAAGACACCTCGTTCCCGAAGCGCCGTTGCTAGGTCTCCCGGGGCGATCCGGTCGACCGACATCGCAATCGTCGGCGTGTACAAGCTGTTCGCGTCGGAACCACGAAAGACGCGCACGCTCGGGAGTTTTTCGAGATTGCTCACCAACTCATTGGCCAACTCCTCTTCATACTCACTTAGCGCATTAATCGCGGTTCGGGCACCTTCACCTCCCTTCTCGCCAACCAGTGCCGCTAGCCCGTCCAACGCTCCGACGAGGCCGGCAATTGCCTCATGGTTCTGCGAACCTGTTTCGAACTTTTCTGGTCCATGAGAAGGCGCGGGTTCGACTTTGAACGCCTCAAGTTCCTCGCACAAGTCCGATCGAACGAGTGCGACTCCCACGTGGGGGCCATAGAACTTGTACGCCGAGCTAAGCAAAATGTCGGGCCTGAGTTCGCGAAGGGAGGGAGGTCCATGGGGCGTGCAATGCACTGCGTCAACGACCAATAGTGAACCCTGGGCTCGTGCAATCGCTGAAAGTTCGGCTAAATCCGGTCTCATTCCAATGGCGTTAGAGGCCGCCGTTACAGCAATGAGTGCCGGGCCGGGGCCGTCGCCAAGTCGATCTATGTCATCACGTCGCAACTGTAAGGTGTGCTCGTCCACCTTCAGCCACGAAGGTTCAGTGCCGTACGTGGCGAATGCTTGTAACCAGGGATCCACGTTAGCTCGGTGTTCAAGCTCGGTGACGACGACCGGTCGATTGTCGCGACCGTAGGCACGAGCCAGGGCGTGCGAAAAGGTAAAAGCCAAACTCGTCATGTTCTGTCCGAACACCACCTCGTAATCGTCGGCGTCATACAGCGCTTTAATTTCCATACGCGCTCGAGCGATGAACGCCTCGGTGTCATCCCCCGGTGGTGAGAAGCCGTGTCGATTTGACATGCCAGTTCGCACGTGAACCCGCATCGTACGCATCGCTCGATCGATCATCTGAGTGCCGGAAGGACCATCAAAATAACACCAACCCTTGCTCTCACCCAAGGTGATTGCCGGGGTCTCAGCTCGAAGTCGGGCACCTACTTGTTGCCCAGTGAGATTCTCCATGATTGTCCTCCAATCTTCTTTCCATTCGACGAAACCGCTTAAAACAAAACATGAGCCCCTTACGGCGCGCGGTCTGCTCCTCTATCTCATAAATATCGGATTAACTGGTGAGCCCGAAGCCCCCACGAGATTCAACGGTGCCGCGATATATAAACCTGCGTAGCGTCCATCCCGAGCGCAGGCCCGAGCCAATTCTTCGAGCCACAGGGCCTCGTGGAATTGCATACCTCGATCGCGCAAGAGATGGCGATGGAGTGGATACTCCTCTCCCGTCCGCGGTGAAACGGGTAATTCGTTTGCGAACGTATCCGTGCCGAGCCCCAGTATTCCCACTTCGTCTATCCACTCAAACAACTCCGGATCATCGCTAAATCCGGGCTCCGAATAATCCCGAAAAAATACCTCTTGGCCATCTCTCATCCACCGCGAAAGACTTCCTGTCCTAATTAGAAGCATGTCGCCGCGAACAATCTCCACGCCTTGGTCGTCGAGACATTGGCGGACCTCTTGAACCATGAGCTCGCTGTCCGGAGCTACAACTGCGCCTTTCCAGGTCACCAGATCGGCAAGGACGGCTCGACAAACGACTCCGACGGCAGCGATCGCCCCTACGTCAGCGAAATCCAGACCGCCCACCGTACGCTCGGCTGATTGACCACCAAAAATCAATCCTTCGTGCATGATGTGTCCGAGCGCGTCGACGTGCGTCCCGCCGTGGCAATTCAGAAACACTCCGTCATCGACGGAGGTCACTCCGCCGCGCAGGGCTCTCACGGTTCCCTTGAGGTAGTGCGACCAATCCCGGTAAATCACGTGAAAGGGTCGAGGCCGGTCAAAAGAGTTAGCTACCGGATTTCCGCCAAGTAGTGGGAGGCCGAGAGTCAGCACCTCAGCGTCGCGGACCATCGAGATGGCCCTCAATCGATCGGCAGCGTTAAGGAGAGCGAGTCTCCCCAATTCTTCACTGCGGTTTGGTCTTTGCGCGCCAGGCCGTGTTTCCCCATTAGCGCCAACCTCGTCCAGAGCGTGGTTCTCGGACGAGTCATTGTTAGTCGATCCCATCCTGCCATCCCACTGAAGATTCATTGAATGCCACGATCAGTTGGCCACCTTTGTAAGCAGTCCAGCATCTATTGGAAGAGCGACACCAGTGACTGATTTTGCGGAACTTGACGCCAGCCACGTCACGGCAGCCGATACCTCTTCTGGTTCGATCCATGGCACATCCAATAGGTGCATTTTTCTCGCCACCTCGGCGACCTCTTCTTCGGTAGGACTTTCGAGATCCGGACGGAAGGTTCGATAGTTTGCTTCATTTTGAATCATCGGCGTGTTGACATTCGTAGGACACACAGCGTTAACCCTGATCCCGAACTCCCCTAACTCGTTTGCCAGCGATTGCATCAGTCCTATCACGCCATGTTTGCTCGCGACGTAATGAGGGCACCCGAGGAGTCCTTGGACACCTCCAATGGAACTGGTCAGGACGATACTCGCCCCTTCGCCCGACGCCACTAACGCCGGTAGGCACGCCTGAACCGTATTCCACGCCCCGGTGAGGTTTACGTCCAACACATCTAGCCACGCCTGTGGCGAGAGTTCGAAAGCGTTCCCAACGCTAAAGATCCCCGCGTTCGCGACAACGACGTCAATTCGACCCAGCTCATCGAGGACCTTCGTTACCGCACTCTGAAGACCCTCTCTGTCGCGCACGTCGGCTACCTCTAAGACGGTGCGGGCGCCAACGTCCCGCAAACTCTGTCGAGTTACTTGAAGGTCGTCCTCGTTTGCCATCGCGTAAGGAACGGTTTCGATCGGTGCGCAGATATCGACGCCGCCAACATCGGCACCTCGACGCGCGAAGGCGAGAGCGTGCGAACGGCCCTGACCACGACCGACCCCAGTAATGAACGCCACTTTCCCAGTGAAGTCGTTACCCTCCCGATCACTCACGAGTCATTCCTAGTGTCAGGTCCCATTCGTCTCACCCGATATTCGGCGCATTGAATCATCGAACCGCGCTTGATCGGGGCTTTCTATGCTCATCTGGAACAATTGCTCCGTTTCGATGTCGGTTCTAGTTCGGAGACGAAATCCCACAACGATCGCGATAATTGCGATCGCCAAAACGATGTAGGGCGCGAGACTGTACGGGAACGCCGGCACCGGGATGACAGAAGCGTAGAAGGCGTAGACGAGCAGTCCAAACGAAACGATGGGAACGACAATGGCAATCCATCGCCTACTGCTGGCGCCCCGCAAACCAAAGACTACGACGGCGCCAACCGAAGTGGCGATGTAGACGGCGATCAGGCCCAAAGTGGTGGCACCCGCGGTGAAGCCAATGAGAAAATTCGCTCCACGCCAAAGGCCAATCCAAACGCCGTACGCGCAGGCGACTGCGACTACAGCGGCGACACCGATGTACGGAGTACGAAAGCGGATGTGTTCCTTGCGGAACACCGCAGGCATTAACCCACTCAGAGACATTCCGTGAAGAACGCGTGTTGACAGGGTTACCAAACCCAATCCCGCAGAAAAGCCACTGAGCGCCACCATTGCCTCCACCGCTGTAGCCCAATTCGGTCCAAGTGCGTGCGTCAGGATCGTTGCTAACGGCGACCCGGCTGCACCCCATGTCGCGCCTCCGTGAGGTCCGAAGCCGATGGCCAGTGCGTACGTAACGAAAATATAGAAAACAGCCGCGCCGAGAAGGGAGAAGATGATGGCGCGAGGAATACCACGCCGTGGATTCTTTGTTTCGAAACCAAGTGCGGCGGCTCCTTCGAAGCCGGCGAATCCAGAAAAGCCATATATCATTCCGTACCCGATTCCACCCCAACCTTTGGTAGCAAGATGAGGATTGAACGGCTGCAGCGACAACCCCGGCATTTTTGAGCTAGCGAGAGCAAAAATAAAAATCAATGTCACCGCAATCATGGAACCGACCTCAGCGAGCACCTGCGTTCGAACTGAGGGCTTCACTCCCAGGTAGTTCAACAGGAACACGATGACAATTTCAGCAATAAAGAACGGGAACCAACTCACGTTGTGGTGATACTCACCCAAAATTGCGCTTATGGCTACCGCGCAGATGGCCAAGGTAACTGCAATCGCGAAGAGCCACGCAAGAGCGTAAAGAAGTCCCGCCGTAAAACCCGCGGTTTTGCCAAATGCTGAATCAACGTAAGAGAACGCAACGCCACTCCCTGGCCTCCGTCGTGCGAAACGAACAATCACGTAGGCCAATGCAAACGACCCGATCATCGCAAACACGTAGCAAAGAGGCACTGCATCTCCTGCTTCAGTGGCGGCAAATGATGTCCCCAATGCCATGGCCATAGTTGGTGCAAGTCCCGCCATGCTGAGACCCGATGCCTCAATAGTTGATAACTTCCCACCCCCTAACGGCGGATTGATCGAAGTCGTTGAGCTACCTGAACTAGGAATCGTGTCGGACATTGCCCCCCTTATGTCGTGCTACCCAATTACTTCTGCGGCCCTTTTTGACCGGCCGCTTCCCCATTTACACTGCGATGTACTTTCGTGTGTGTTCCTTGTGAATGGCACTGTAGTATTAGTGTTGGAAGTTGTCAAGCCAAGTGATCGCGGACTTCGGAAGATGGCTTCTGAGGCCGAAAATTCTCGTCGACTGCTAATTCCGTCAGAGTTGATTCCGATTAATGCAATCTTCCCAATCACCAACTATTGGGGACTTCATTGATGACTTGAGCGAAACCTCAAGCCAGATATCTTGGTTTTTGATCGCGGGAGGTACTTAAAATCTCGTCCACCGTCGTACGAGACGCCAACAACCGCTAGTTCACTATCCGAGCCTGTCCATTGCGTGCAGAACGTCAACTGCCGATTTGAGTCCACGACTTTTCTGCTCGGCGTGAACACTTGAACGTTCCATGACGTCAGGCAATAGCTTGTTTTGTCGCCGCCTCCCAACGACGAACCACACGCCGCGTGCTGTTGCTGAACTGTAGTTGGCGTACATATGTGGCCTCACTGAGTCGAATTGCAGCGAGTCGCCCTTGGAGAGCACATAAGTGTCAAATTCAAGTTGAAGTGTCAGCTCACCTTCGAGGATGTACGCGTATTCGTAACCGTTGTGGCGCATCAACTTGCCCTCGATCGAGCTCGATGCCCCCGGCGAATAGCTCACCAAAAGTGGGTCAGCCGGAGCATCTCCAGCGACGGCAAGTCGTTCCCAACGAACTCCATTGTCCATTTCAAGACAAGGATTGTCATCGGCGCGTTGTATTACCGACTCGATCTGCCCAAATTGCGTAATTTCCGACGATTGCAATTGAGTATCGGGACCCTGCAATGGTGGGACAATACCGAGCAAATCATCCATAGAAAGGCCCAAATAATTAGTGAGAGCATACAACGTCGACACGGAAGGCCGAGTTTTGCCCGTCTCCACCTGCGAAATGAGACTCGCGGAAACACCAACAGCTGTCGCCAGACTTCTCAGGCTCATAGATCGCTTGAGTCGCGCGCTACGAAGGAGCGGACCGATATCAGCGGTCATAATCAGTCTCCTTTTTCCATTCGTTCCGAGGATGTTGCAGTCTGCTTAGGTTACAAAACCATATCGGTCGCCAAAATTCCCCGCTACAGGATGCTCTCGGACAATCTCAAGAATACTTGCCAACAACCCGTTTCAGCTTTCTCGGCGAGTATACCGCTCCTTCAATTCTGAACATAATCTGACGCCGATTGTATAGATTTGTGTGTTTGAAGTGAACTATGGTATGCACCAATTCAGTGAAGTTCCCTATGTACTAGGAAGGTGCCCGTGAACGAGACCTATAAGACGAATATCGATGACGTTCAACCGGTGCCAGATCTGGGTCCAGATCAAGGTTGGGTGGGCATGACAGTCCAATTCTTAATTGACGCCATGAATGGCGGATCCGAGAACTTTGTCTTTGGTCGAGCGCGATTCGCCCCCGGTCAATCAGAACATCAATGGCACCGGCATGAAAATGCCGAGGAGTTCGCGTACATCACAAGGGGCGAAGGAATCGTCTTGGATGGCGACAATGAGATTCCAGTGAAAGCCGGCGATATTACCTTTCACAAGAAAGGCGAGTGGCACGGATTTCGAAACACCTCGGACACCGAAGAAGCTGAGATGATCTGGGGCTGGGCGGGCGCGGCTTCGAAAGCTGAGGCAGGCTACGAACTTCGAAACCCAGAGCGAGCGCTAGGCCCCGATGCTCATTAGTTACGCATTCGTTGACCGACACCTTGGGTGGTAGTGATTCCAGCACATCCAATGTTATTTGCTTCGTCTAAGGGCAAGATTCACGAAAGGAGATAGGGATGGTAGTTAAGACTTTCGGGATCAATACGGTTGACTGGGAACGACGGGTCGACTTCGACAGATTGAGGGAAGAACGACTCGCTCGACTGCGAAACGAACTGGACCGAAGCAGCCTCGGGTCAGTTCTCACTTTCGATTTCAACAACATCAGATATATGACGTCGACTCACATCGGAACGTGGGCAATAGACAAACTTATCCGCTTTGCTCTGCTGCCAAGAGGCGGCCAGCCCGTTGTCTGGGACTTTGGTTCTGCCGCCAAGCACCACGAACTCTATTGCCCTTGGCTGGACCATGGTTCGGGCGCTGGTCCAGGCGTCCCGGCAGAGCACGGTTCGAGGGCCGGTATCTCGACCCTGCGTGGCGCATTTTCGCCGGACGCGGGAAGGGCCGAAGAAGTGGCCAAGTCCATTAAGCGCGAACTGGATAAATACGGCCTGGGCAACGAACCACTTGGCGTCGACGTCGTCGAAATGCCGATTCTTACTGCTCTGAAAGACATCGGAATTGACGTTGTTGACGGACAACAAGTCTTCTTGGAAGCGCGGAGAATCAAGACGGTGGATGAAATCTCACTCCTGGCGACCGCCGCATCAATGGTGGACGCTGCCTACGACGAGCTCTATGGATTCTTAAGCCCCGGAGTGAAAGAAAATGAGTGCGTCGGACTTGTCTCGAAGATTCTCTACGATCTTGGGAGCGAGCACGTCGAGGGAGTGAACGCGATCTCCGGTGAACGGTGCTCCCCTCACCCTCATGTCTTCACCGACCGCATTCTTCGCCCCGGTGACCCAGCCTTCTTTGACATCCTTCACTCATTTAATGGCTATCGCACTTGTTACTACCGCACCTTTGCAGTCGGAAGTGCGAGTGTCGCTCAGCGTGACGCATATACGAAGTGTCGTGAACTGATAGATAACGCCATCGATCTCGTGAAGCCGGGCGCCACCACTGCAGATATCGTGTCCGTTTGGCCCAAATCGAAGGAGTTTGGGTTTCCAGATGAACTTGCCGCGTTCGGTCTGCAATTTGGCCACGGAGTTGGCCTTGCCATTTGGGAAAAGCCAATCTTCTCAAGGCTTGTTTCCCTCGACCACCCCGAAGTACTGGAAGAAGGTATGGTCTTCGCGCTCGAAACGTATTGGCCGGCAAAAGACGGTTGGGGGGCGGCGAGGATTGAAGAAGAACTCATTGTAACTTCTGACGGTTACGAGGTAATAACGAAATTCCCCGCTGAGGAACTCCTGATTGCCGGAAAGCGGTACTGGACCGTTGACGGTACGTTGAATTCCTTGCGTGACTCTCAGTCGAATATGAACACCCGCGTTTCTCGCGGTTTAGAGGGCAGTTGAGTGAACCTCTCTCGTTGAACTGATCCTTAACACGCGGCAGTGACTCATCGGAAGTTCATCAGTTCGCCCTCTTCAAGTGTCGTCACAGATTCGATATGACCGACGGGCTGCATTGCGTAGGCACTTCGAAGGTTCGAGCGTTGCGTCCTCTTAGGACTTCCGACGTGTGCAGAAAACGTCAGAACTGGTTAGCCAAGACTCCATCGGCGCCTGACGTCACGTCAAGAACATCGCTCGTCCGCAGATACCATCACGAAGAGGAAATCGCAATCGGCCAGATCAGAATATCTGTCGGCAATCGTGGCCCCCAACTCGGCGAGCACCTGTGCCTTGGCCCGCGTGCGATTGACGACGATCACATCATTTACCCGATCGATCAATCGCGTAGCCATTGCTGTGCCCATCCGGCCAGATCCAATCCATCCGTTACGAGCCTTATCGTTGCTCATGCTCTGCCCACAACTTTGAACGACCCATCACACGACGGCTGCTTTGATCTTCCAAAACGAAAGTGAGTGCGACGATCCTACATGTAGCGACGATCAATTCCCGCCCGTGCGACGTCTAGCCACGCACGCTTCGACCCTGTTGCAACTTCGGCGCCAATTCACCCCAATTGGCAACTATTCAGGCCTGCGCGACTCCCGGCATCCAGGGTTGGCCTTCGAACAAACAACGTAGGGCGTTGAGCGTGTTGACGCCCTGCTTTCGAGCGGTTGAGATGTAGGAACGAATAGTGAGGTAGTTCGTGGCGCCGACCTCGGTGCGGTAGCAACCCGAGATCTTCTGTTGAAGTTTCACCATGCGCAGGTCGCGTTCGGCCTGATTGTTGTCAAAGGGTGACGTGAAGTCGGTGGCGAATCTCAGCACGTCGTCGCGGTAGTGGTGGAGGCGATGAGCCAAGTTCGCGGCCTTGGTGCGCGATGGTCGTCCGGGTTGACCGGTCCGTTTCGGTGGCGGATTGGCCCGCACTCCGGCGAGCACCAGTCCGTCGTAGTGACGCGTGAGCGAGTTGAGAGTGCGAGTGGGTAGTGACGTGCGTCCGGTTAGCTT
>Ga0307373_10012258_pt1 | contig 12214 bp, 10 predicted proteins | sample OX2MG_FD_202534 | JGI IMG/M metagenome (GOLD analysis project Ga0307373, IMG submission 202534) | Soil microbial communities from Risofladan, Vaasa, Finland - OX-2 | ecosystem: Environmental > Terrestrial > Soil > Coastal area > Acid sulfate soil | place: Finland: Risofladan, Vaasa | collected...
CAGTTCCAATTTATGTTGAGCTTCAGAGACATCTATTTCATGTATTCTGACCTGCTGTTTGTATTTTTCAAGGATATTCATCTCTTCAACTTCATGCCCATGCCTGGTTTGCGCTTTCTCTAGCAAGAAACGCTGTTGTGTGGTATTTGACTCGAGTTGATGCGTATAGCCCTGCTGCTTTAACTGCTCCTCTAAATCCGCGAGCGATTTCCTGTGTTCGTGTTCCTGCCGTTTGATTTCTTCCTGGCGTGCGAGTTCGGCATCAATCTCATCCTGCTTCCGTTTTGCTTCGATTTTTAATTGCTCGACGTCAAGTTCGCCCTGGGTAGCGAGGGTTTGCAGGTCAATGTCTTCCTGTTTTTGTACTCGACTCAGGTATCCTTCTGACTGTATCCATTGCTCTTCAATCGCTCTGTTCCGCGCAATTTCTCTCTCCCTGGCCCGGGTGGGATTCATGAAGAGGGTCGCTTTTTGCGCTTTGACGACCGTTAAACCGAAGTCAGCATTAGGCTCGATGGTGAGTGACTCTTCGGCAAACTCTCGTAGCAAACCATCGTTCATATCATCGTGCGAATAGTGACCTGAACATTGTTGTATATGGCCTTCAATAGCTGTTTTGGCCCGTGCCACCGGGTCTGTTTCTTGCACATACTGCTGGGCAAATTTTACCGGATCGATCACGCGAATATCGAGTATCAGTCTGTAATCACATGGATAGCCATCTCTTGTGGGAAGCGTATCAGAGATTTCTAATGGTTGTGGGCCGAGATTGACACTCAGAATCGTATCACCATTTTTGATGCCGATACGCTCATATCTTCGCAAAATATCACCCTCGACGGTAATATCACTGGACGGAATATAGCCAAGAAAGGCTTTCCCTCGAAATACGACCAGGCAGAAACTATATTTTTCAGCACGCTTGCGTCTGAAAATATGGAAGGTTCCATGTCCCTCCTCTTGGTGCACGAGCTTTAGTGTATCAGTCAATGGGTTATTCATCAGATCACCTCTTGTACAAGGTGCAACCGATCTGTTTCTGTATTTGCCACATTGATCTCCATCCAGCCAACTAGGCCAATCTTCATACCAGATGAGGAAAAGATACAAAGTTCCTTTGCTACTATATCCCTGCTCGTTCAATAGTAGTCCGTAAGTCGTCTTCACTGGGAGTGAGATAGATCCCTGTAGTCGAGAGCCGTGTATGGCCCAGGACTCGCTGCACTTCGGGAAGCTGTGCAACGTTTTTGAGCATGCGTTTCGCCAGACTGTGACGTAACATATGCGGCGAAACCGCGTCGAGCGGCTGCGCAAGCATCCTCAATCGCTCAGCTTGTTCTAGGTTCCGCTCTCGCTTCGCAACCTCACGTAATTGGTCTGCTGCTCGATGACCCAGATTTGCGATTGGCTGCCGCACCACACGCGTTTTGATGCCTGGAACAAGGGGGCGCGCTAGATATGTCACTTGCATGCCAACCAGGAGCGGTTCGCGCTCCTGCTCGCTCCAGATGGATGGTATACCCGACGGGCAGCGAACTTCACTCAGGTAGCGCTGCAAGATCCGTTGTGCGTCGGGATGAAGGGGCAGGCGACGGGTCTTTCCTCCTTTGCCACTGCGAACGATCATAGTTCCTCCTGCCAAGTCGATTACGTAGCTTATCGGCAATGACAATATAGCAGAGAAAAGCTCAGGCGTCAACAGTTTATCGGCACTGTTCGGGCAGTTTGAGAGGAAAACACTGCCGATAATCCCGCGTATCGGCACCGTCTTGCGCCTCTCATCTGGAAGAAGCAAGCCAATTTTCCTATTGTTTTTGCTTCCTGTGGAATGGATAGCTATGCTCTCGTCTATCAGCCCATCCCTATCTATCAATCCGATATGATAGCAATTCATATGGGCCGGAGGATTGGAAGTATGACTGCCATTGAACGGACTGCGTATCCTACCTTTGCGCGTACTCCGCAACTCAAGGAGTTGCTCACGCTCTACACCCCGACGCCGGAGGACGTCGCCTTTGTTGCGACCACCGCACGCGGTCCCAGCCAGAAATTCGCGCTCATGATTCTGCTGAAAGTGTTCCAAAAGCTGGGGTACTTTCCGGCACCGCAACAGATTCCAGGAGCCATCATCACCCATATCCGCGGAGTGATGAAACTTCCGGAGGATCTCGTGCCGGATATTACGCCGCGTACCCTGTACAAATACCATGCAGCGATCCGCAACCATCTCAACATTAACGGAGAGGGCAAGCACATCCGTCATATTGCCCGCAAAGCCATAAGCGATGTGGTTATGATCATGGACGATCCCGCCGATCTGATCAACGCGGCCATTGAAACGCTGGTGGCAAAGAATTGCGAGTTACCTGCCTTCAGCACGCTTGATATCCTGGTCGGTCGTGTCCGTAAGGTGGTACACGGCCGAATTTTTCAGACGGTGCTTTCGCGCCTCTCGGAAAACGAGCAAGCAATGCTTGCTCGCCTTCTCGACAAGCAAGACTCTGGCTATTTTACCGAGTTCAATCGTCTGCGAGAAGCTCCGAAGAGCGCTACGCTTACCCATCTAGATGAGTGGGTAGAGCGTCTCACCTGGTTGCTCTCGCTTGGGAATATGGAGCGGCTCGTTGAGGGTCTTCCTGCCACCAAGGTCACGCACTTTGCGGTGGAGGCACGCTCACTCCACGCTGACGAACTGCGGGACTTCACCCTTCCTAAGCGCCTGACGCTACTCGTTTGTCTGATCCACCAGGAGACGATTTCCACACGCGATGAAATTGTGGAGATGTTTTTGAAGCGGATGAGCAAATTCCGGGATGGGGCAACAGGTGGGCTCTGTCTCACTTTACGTGATCCAGAGTTGTAAGTATAATGAGAGGGATTAGCAGATCATCCTCTCAAGCGAGCCTATGCTGTTCAGCTTTGACTTACCGACTATCTTTTCACGTAAAGTGAGACAGAGCCAGGTCCTTACCGTATTTTACATGAGCACACAGATTGATGAGTCAGAAGCGGTCAAAGCAGTGTTACGTATGTGGCAAATGGGCGAACAGTTACATACGCGACCACGTGCCGCCGAAGAGCTTGGCCGGGAATGTGCCAGGGATTCAGTTTACGACCCTGCCTGCCTGTCGCGACTGCAACGTGAAATATTCGAGCGAGGAGTCGCGCTTACGGGACTTTCTGGCGGTAATTGGTTCCAATCTGGGGATCGCGGAAGCCGCAACCCTGGAAGAGCGTCAAGGGATGCTGATGCATAGCAGTCCCGTGACGACACAGATCTACGATACGCAACTGGAGCGCGGCACGAACAAGTACCAGGAGCAGATCTGCGATCTGCTCGGGCTGTAGAATAGAAGGACGAGGTATAATAGGCCTCTGACGAACAAGCATAACCGCGCGTTAGAGCAGGTCTTCGACACTAGCGCTTGGCGCAAAGTCGAGAGGGAATAAAGGGAAGAGAAACGATGGCAACACAGCTACCACCACTGCGCATCTTTTGTGGCTATGCACATGCAGACAAAACGCTCTTTCAACAGCTCAAAACGGCACTGGCCGTCCTCATCCGCCAAGAGGCGGTGAGCATCCGCCAAGAGGCGGTGAGCATCTGGCATGACGGTGACCTTCTGCCTGGAGATCAATGGGAGTCTGAGATCGAGCGAGAACTGAACACAGCAGATATCATCCTCCTGCTTATCAGTCCTGCTTTTATGGCGTCCGATTACTGTTGGAGCAAGGAAATGCACTGGGCGCTCACTCGGCACACGCTAGGAGAAGCACATGTGCTTCCCATTCTTCTCAGACCGACACCAGGCTGGGAAAGCACACCGCTTGGTGCATTACAAGCGCTACCGACGATGGCGAAACCCATCACGACGTGGACCAACCGTGATCAAGCCTTTGCAACTATCGCCAAAGGCATCAACAGCGTTATTCAGCAGACGCAGCATGAGGAGAAGTATCCCATACAGGAGTACGGTCTCGCGTTCGACTACTCTACCCTCATGGATGTTGGGACGCAGGAAGAACTCACTGCACGCGAACGTACCATGCAGCAAAAAGCAGCACAATGGCTTGTAGCCGTTCAAAGCACTGGAGGAACATTGCAGGCAGTGACTCCGGAGCAAACATGGGGTGACAGTATCTTCACATGGAAAAAATGGCACTTCACACAGCACCACCTGCACGGGTACATTCACCTGCGAAGCTTCAAAAAGGTCTCCGCCGGTCGCACGTATGATCCTATCTAACGCGATGTGCAAGTTTGCTTGCCAAAGAAAGGACTCATGAAATATCCTCAGAGCAATGTACAAAACATATCTGAGGAGGAATTTCATGAGTCTGGACGATTTTATTATCACATGTTTTTGCCTGATTGACGAGATGGTGCCAAGTGTCACGAAAGGAAAGCCATTGCGAGAACGAGGACCGCAGCCGAAGTTGGCTGACAGTGAAGTGATCACGATAGAAGTGGTCGGAAGCTACCTGGGACTCTCTCAGGATAAAGAGTTGTTTGCCTATTTTCAGCGGCATTACACGCACTTTTTCCCGGCTTTGCAGCAGTTCTCGCGTAGTACCTTCGTCCGACAAGCCGCCAATCTGTGGGCGATCAAAGAACGCTTCTGGTGCTGGCTGCGTGACGAACTGATCAGCTACGATCCGTGCTTGTCGATAGTGGATAGCGTGCCATTGCCAGTCTGCCGTTTTGCCCGCGCACCTTGGTGCGTCCGCTTCCGTGGCGTGGCAAGCTATGGTAAAGATCATGCGGATCGCCAGACCTTTTATGGCTTTCGGCTGCATGCACAACTGAGTTGGCCGGGTCTGCTGACCCGGGTGTTTTTGGCACCGGCCAATGAAGCCGATGGCGAAATTGTGCCGGTGTTGCTGGAAGGCACGACGGGTGTAGTGCTGGGCGATCGCAATTATTGGTTGCCCGACCTGCAAGCCTTCTTGCGCACCAAAGGCATTGTCTTGCAAGCACCATTTCGCCACGCGCATGCACCTCAAGCCGCTGCGTATCAGAGTCCCGTGTTGGGGCGAGTGCGCTACCTCATCGACACGGTGTTTGGTCAATTGACCGATCGCTGCCAGATGAAGCGGGTCTGGGCGCGGGATCTCTGGCATCTGCGCAATCGCTTGTTGCGTTTCCTTTTGATGCATACCGTCTGCTTTTTTTTCAATCAGCAAGAGCAGGCTCCTTATCTCCAATTTGATCGGCTGGTTGCTTAGCAAAACTTGCACATCGCGTTATCTATCTGAGAGTCACCACGCCACAGGTTGCCCTTCTCGATCACTTCGTACATATGGGACAACTTCCTTATAAGGGCCTCCAATGGATGCTCACCAATGACCTTGACCTCGCAGATCTCCAAACACAGGTCTATGAGCAAACGGGGAAACTTCCACTCACATCCTCGGGTAGTTCCAAAGATGCACCGACATCACTTGCCTATCGGATAGACGAGGAACACAAAAACCATGGAGTGAACGTCTCCTTTTCTTCTCAAACGCCAAGATCATTGGCCAAAGTTCGTCTTACCCATGATACCGTGTTGGATGGTCCATTCTACCGAGCGCACGAACGCTTCTCTGTTCGAACCATTTTCTCGATCCTACGTGGTGAAATTCCTTATAGACAAGTTGCCCAACTGGTGGAAGAGGCTTGTACACCATAACGAACGTATTGGGCTCCCAACAGTGGCCCAATCTCGAGCAACTCAAACAATCAGCAAAGAAGTACGGGTGTGATCTGGAGCAGGTCTTCGGCGTCTGCGTTGCCTCCAGAGGCCATGCAAAATCGGGTGCTCGTCCGTCCGTTCTCTCTTCTTGAGAGACCAAACGCCCAGAGATGACGAGAGAAGGGAGGTCGCATCTCGTTCGTTCAGATCCAGCACCCCTTTTTGCACGGTCTCCGCATACGACTGAAGCTACTGTCCATGCATTTGCAAGTAACGCTCGACGGCATGGAACTCGTCCGGAGTGGCCAGGCGAAAGCCTCCCGCCGCGTTGCTATAAACGATCTGGGTTTGCTGGAAATGCACGATCATATCCGGCTGGTGATTGCCGTTGACATCGACGAAGCTCAAGGTGACCGGTACCAGGTCCGAGCCAGCGCCATAGAGCTGCGGCCCGAGATAGATCCGCGCATGCGTCCCATCCCCGCCTGGGAACTCGATGATTTCGATACGACCAGTGAGATTGATGGCAATAAAATGGCTGGGATTTTGTGCGCTGTCGTTCTGTCCCACCACGGCATCGATCTGAAACGTCCGTGGCCGACCATAGTGGAGCTCGTCCATGGCGGTATTCCACCAGCCAATGGCACTCGTCAGCAGTGTCCACAGCGCGAGCATGGCGATCATCCCAACACCCAGATACACTAGGGGGTGCCCGCGCAGGATGCCTCTGCGCTTCATGCGAAGCGTCTTCGGCGGGTGTTTGGTCGGCGTACGCACTGAACGAGGCGCAGCGGATGCACCGCCAGGCCTGGCTTCATCATCTTCGGTTGGACGCTTCCACTCGCCCATGTCCTCGATTTCCTCCGTGTGTTTGGGACGAGAAGCACGCTGCACCACCGGAGTGATGCCAGCGGTCAGAGCAGGGCGCTTGCCCTGCTGATCGGCGTCGGCCCCAATGGGACGATGGCGCAAGACACTGCGTGGCATGGGATGCTCGGTCGATGCGAGGACAGGCATCAGCGTCTCCTTTCGGACACAGCAAAGCGGAACGATAACAACACGGCTGAGGAGAAACACGAACCTTTCTCGCAACACGCGGCCGCTCCAGCAACGAAACCGGGAGAGAGGCCACATCTCCTTCCGACAATCCTCAAGAGCATCCCCTACCAGAGGGAACGCTTTTCCCTCCAGCAGAGGACGCTTTATTTCGGTGGTGTTCCCTTTCTCACATTGAACAGCTGCACAGCTCTCTTCAGAGACGCGCTCCTGCCATCGCAGGCCGTGGCAGGACCACCGAGGTGAGCCGCCGGTCGCGTGCCTCTCTCTGCAGCGCGGGCGAGGAATCATTGGTGATGCTCTCCCCACTCTCCAGCAGATACAGCTGCTGGAAGAGCTTTCGTGCCCGCGAGAGGCGTTGGCGCACGGCAGCCTCACTCAGACCGAGCGTTCGCGCGATCTCGTATGAGGACAGCCCAGCCACGATTGACAGGAGCAGGCAAAGGCGAAGCGTCTCCGGGAGTTGCGCCATGCTACGATGGACCAGGTCCCGTTCCGCGACGAGCTCAGCTGGATCTTCCGCAGGGCCATCCATGCCATATCCCGCAGGTTGCACGGGGGCCGGGCGTTCACCCACCAGCTCACCGTCGTACTCTTCCTGCTCCTCCTTGCGCAGGGCAGAGAACGGTACAAAGCGCACGAGGCTGCGCCGTCTGCGAGACATGCGCACGGTATTGAGTGCGATTCGCAGCAGCCAGGCTTTGGCGTGGAAGTTCGCGCCGCTCGCCTGCCGCGCCGCCTCAATGGCTTTGAATGCCTGGACGAAGGTGTCCTGGGTGAGGTCCTGGCTCTCATGCCAATCGCCGGTGAGCCCGTAGATCACGTGAAACACTAACCTGCTATAGTCGTGAATGAGCGCCTCGACCGCCTGGGCCGCAGGCATGGTATCGCTACCCATCATGTTGCTTTGCCTTTGTGAATGTGTGCATGCAAACGTTCTACTCACGGAGATGCTTGACGGACGGATTTGTGACAATGAGCAAGGCGGAATCGGTGAAAGACCGGTGTCTGGTCTCTGGTTTGAGCATACCTGAAGGCGAGCAGAAATGCAAGTGGCCTGTCGGTGTATGCCGTTCATTATCTCGACTTGATGGCGTGAAACCAGTCGGAAAGCCGACTGATGTCACGTTGAACGTTCTATCATGTCAATGACGTATCCTATGAAGTGGCTTGTAGAGTGAAACGAACGGTGTGAAAACGTTTTAACGTCAACGTCAACGACGTATGATTTTCATACGTCGTTGACGTTGACGTCACTGCAAAAATGGCGTCGAGATAACGTCAGAATCGCATTGACAGGCCTATTGCAACCAGCTCCATGGACACCGCCACCAGAGGTCTACAACGAGTTTCAGCAACGCTTGGCCGAGCAGGATGCACTCTTGCTCATGCGTGGGCAAGTGCGCAACCAACTCCATGCGCTCGTTCAAGGGCCAATCGTGGTGGCACAAGTGCGTACACGAATGGAAACGTTGGACCAAACGATCACGTCTCAAATCACCGAGATTGAGATGGAACTGGTGACCATGGGAGAAGCCGAGGAGCAGATAGAGGACATGAACCAGGAGTGGGTGGCGACCATCGTGCACCTGCAAAGCATTCCTGGCATTGGCCTGCTCACAGCAATGTGGCTGGTCGTCTGTACTTTGAATTTCACGCTCTGCTCCTCAGCCGAGCAAGCGGCAGCTTATGCTGGCCTGGCACCGATGCCACGACAGTCAGGAACCAGCGTGCAAAAACGCCATGCATTGGCCATAGCGGCAATGCACGATTACGAACGGCCTTGTATCTGGCAACCCTCTCCGCGGCACGCTACAATCCGGTCATCAAGCGCTTCTACGACCGTTTGCGTGCCCAAGGAAAACCGGCGAAGGTGGCGCGTTGTGCAGCAGCACGCAAATTAGTGCACCTCGCCTTTGCGGTAGCGACTAACGAGGAGGACTTTGACCCACACTATCACCCTAAGAGCGAGCAGCAAGCCGCGAGGGCGCAAGTAGAGCAAGGGCCAGCTCTCTCAGGCAAAAGAGCCAGGACGTGCCACGAGCTGACGGATCTGCCCATTTAGGTGGAAGAGGAAGTGAGCCGTAGGCGAATCCGCGCATCCCTGCGAGCTTGAGGCTCGGTCGGGGTACCTCCCATGTGGCTCATGCCAGGAGCGCGGAGCAAGCGATGCCGAGAGTATCGACCCTTGACTGGGCCGGGTAGACTCGCAGAGCGAGAGCGACCGGGCTACAGATACGTTCATCAATGCAGAACCAGGTCGCTCTCGGCGCGTAGCGCTCACCCGGCCCAGTCAAGGGCGGCATCGCCCGCGCTTCTGGCTGGCACAAACCTGGGGATGGACAGGCAACATGGTACAAGTCGAGTGGAGCGAAGCGATCTCATAGCACGTTGCTTGCCAAAGCGAAGAACGTTGCCCTTGACAAATAATACCGTATCTAAGAGGACAATGCGAGGATTTTTGGAGCAATTCCGGCAATACTTCTTTCATTATCGCATGTTTTTCAAGCAAAACATGCGTAAAGGGTTGCTTATCAGCATTTCTTCCTGCTTCTCTTGAAGACTGTTAACGAAAGGAATTGGCCTGTGAAGCCAGCCTAACGCTTAACGTATGTTTTTCCCCGTTTGATATGGTCACCCCTAATAGGCCGTTGATGGTTTTTTTACCATCATGATGTAATGAGTTCGCGTTTACACTGAAAAGGTTGCCGGAACGCGATTATGTTGAAACTTCCAGAATGAGGGCGTGGCTCAACAGCTCATTCACTTCTGAGCATGTTTCCTATAGCCATAAGCACTACAGTTCCACGCTCATTTTAGGGGAGGAGGGGAGTGGTAGTTCGTTCCGGGCAACACACCACCGTCGTGTACCTTATGTTCTGAGCAGATAGTGATACTATGCTCAGAACGTCTCATTGGGTATTTCCCGCATCGCACCGACCAGGTGGGGGTTCAGGTGCTTCTCTTGCGCCTGCGGATCGCGAAGAAGCCGCCCATTTTGAAGCGTTCGGGCATCTCGACGGAGATGTCCGCCAGGCTGACGGCGTAGATCGGCCCTTTGCCCTCGCGCCAGCGGAAGAACGGGTAGTGGCCGTACGAGATGGTCTCATAGACCTGTGGCTCCAGGTGTTCGGGGATTGCTTTGCGTGCCTGGATGTCGGCAGCCAGCTCCGGGTCGATCTCGCGCTCCAGCTCCACGGGGACCGGTGTGCCATCGTCGCGCTGCTGGTTGGCCAAGTGTTAAGGAAGAAGCCTTGGAACCGCAGGGTAGATAAGTGCGGCGCAGTTCTGTCCAAGCGATAGCCTCATTCTACATGCAGGGTTTCACTTCTCTTGCTATCTTTCTTCTCACCAACTATATCTTTGCTCACGCGAATGGAGGCCCTTGTGCGTAAAAGTGACACACTCTCTTGTGGAAATATCGGCAACCAGAACCTAGCCTTCCCTATTCCAGGGTGGCTGCAGAATATAGCGTCTTTCAAAGCGACTGAGGTCGAGTAGGGGAAGGATTGCTTCTCTTGCAGCATTGAGGTGTTCCTGGCCACAGTGGATCGTCCCATGCTCCAATAGTGCGATCAAAGCGCTGGAGAGGTAGTCTGCCACTTCGGGACTTTCGTGCTCCACTAGATGAATCCGTCGGACGTGCGCATCCAGGCCTTCAATAATCTCATTGATCATTTGGGTGGGAGACACTTCCTCATCCTCCTGATAACGATCATCTCCTGCCTCCGAAGAGGCAAGATGTTCTTTCTCCTCAGCGACTTGGAACTGTGCTCTGTTTGCTCGCCGTGCGGCTCCAAAGATACGTCCGTGAATGTATCCAAAATACTGGGACCCAAGTTGTGAAGGATCAATATGCCGCACGACATCCGTCAAAGCGGTATAATACGGGCGCAAGAATGAAGCAGCAACCTGACAATCTTCATAGATGTGAAACCATCCCTGTATCTGATGCAAGTAAGGAGCAAGTTGTGTGGGTATGCTGACCTGAGCAAGCGATATGTCCCTCTCCGATACTGAGCGGACTGTCCAATATGGTGGTTGACGAGTGCGCTTCGGATGCCATAAAAGTCCACTCCGCAAGGGGTAACGCGCCAGCACCTGGGGGATAAGGTGGTTGACAAGCCAGTCTTCAGTATACTGTGCCGTCCAGATTCCATTCGGGCCAACCATCTGCTTCCAGGAGAGTTGATCTCCACTTTCCACAGAAGCTAAATACCGATCCTCCTCTATGCAATAGAGCAGTTCTATGGTCTCCTGGGGGAAATATACAGGTTTTCCACCATAACATGGGTAAATGAGGGCATTCTCTACCTCTTGGCCGTGATGCACACGGAGGCCAAAATTCTCTATATCGAAAATATGCCAGGGAGAAGTCCCAGCGAGGAAATCGAACTCACGAGCGAACTGACGCATGAGTTTCCAGAGCCAGGGCTCAACGGTGAGGATATTTAATCCATGCAGGTGGGACCCTGGCATCGAGATAGGCAAATAATTCCATGTCTGGAGCATATCTTCCGTACTGACGAGGATGGCTTTATAGGCATGGCAAACAGTATCAATGCAGGTACACAATTCCTGAGCTTCTTGTTCAGAAAGAATAACGGTTGTTTGCCCCAGTTGTGCTTCAAAACTTCCGTCTTCTGTTTTCTGCAGAAAACGACGTGTTCCCCATTGGGGCTGTGTGTCCAAACCGGTCATCAGGCTTTCCAGTATCTGCCGATGGGTGAGGTGGCAGGTGAGTCCTTGAAGGAGCACATTGCTAAATGCGATACGGCATGCGCCGTCGCCGAAAGCCAAGGGAAGATGACATACGACTGCCACTTTTGGCTCAACGACAGTCAGGCGTCTTCCTTCCTGCATCCGGGACCGCTCGAAGTCTCCTTTTGCCAACCGATCACGAAGATCTGGGTGATCATCTAGGGCATGCATGAGATCAACATAACGCGCATGGGTCAAATCGTCGGCGAGTTGTTCTTTGAGGCGCTTAACCACCTCGAAACGAAGCTCCCGATAGAGCTGCTTCGCTGTTGCCTGTTCCTGAAGTTCGTGGAGAGCTACATCGAATACTTGCTCCCCACTACGATAGCCATGCCGCTTGATCACTAACAACTGATGAGCGTTGGTCACAACAAAAAAGAGCGGATTGAGGTAATAGCCATAAAAGCGTGCCTGTTCCAATGCCTTATTCAGATGCGTTTCGTCTGGCTCTTTGGCTTCTACAATGACGAGTGAGGTATCAGCACCTTGCTTCTTCTGCTCACTCGTTGAGAAATAGATCTGGTCGATTGATGGCTTTCTCCCTCGTTTTCCTGTTCCTGGCTCGTATGTTTTCAACGGAAATTGCGGGCGACGACACTCTTCAGGATAACCGAGATGTTGGAATAAGGGCACGACAAATTTCGATTCCACCTCTGCTTCATTTGGGAGTAGGGATGGATCAAATGCCTGGAGCCAAGCAAGGAACTGATCGAACTGTGTAT
>Ga0307373_10012259_pt1 | contig 12212 bp, 9 predicted proteins | sample OX2MG_FD_202534 | JGI IMG/M metagenome (GOLD analysis project Ga0307373, IMG submission 202534) | Soil microbial communities from Risofladan, Vaasa, Finland - OX-2 | ecosystem: Environmental > Terrestrial > Soil > Coastal area > Acid sulfate soil | place: Finland: Risofladan, Vaasa | collected...
AACTTACCTGATGGCCCGCTGGCATCGATTGCAGAAAAGACGCAAGAACATGAAGAGCTTGCTTCTGTACGGGAGGATTTGAAGCAGAAGAAGACTGTTGCGGAAGCCATGAAACACGTCAGCAAGTACATCGCGTTTGTGGAAGAAGATCGGCCTGATCAACCGCTTGTCGTCACTACTGTTGATAACGCAAAAAGCCAGGCATTCGATACCGTGTTCTTGCTGGGTGCGCACCTGCTTAACCATCGTAATAACAAGAAACGCTGGTATGTCAGTGTATCACGGGCAAGAAATCGTTTCTTCTTTCTGGTCTGCGAACAATGTCAGGAAACAACCAGGCTCCTCTCCTGGCTCCCAGCAGAATATTACGGTGAGTTACGCTTGTCTGATCTGGAAAGCTCCAAAAACTCCTTGACAACCATAATTTAACAAAGGATGATGGCAGTGGTGATAGAGACAAAACAGACATTTGATGAAGGAAAGCAGGCAGGTGAGAAATATCTCCTAGTATGGTGGGATTAGGCCAGTGGTGCGGGTACCCTTTTCATTCAACGAACTTCCCATGGCTCGCACCAGAGCTTCGCCCGTGGGATATCGTGCCAGGCACCACGCCAGCGCGGCACCAGGTCGAGCATCGTGCGCTGCGGCAGCAAGGCCGGCGTGACGAAGCGTTTGGAGCGGTAGCGCTTGCCGGTCCACCAGTCCGGCTCTAGCAAGTAGTCCTCAAACTCGACCGGTTGCACCAGCAGGCCATCGTACCAATAGTAGACTCTACCGTAGTATATCCGGTGCAAGTAGCGTTCCCAATCTCTGGGCGCGTAGCGCGACTCAAGCAAATCCATTGAAAAGATCGGCATCCACAGCACCGCGATATTCTTTCTCGCGTAGGCTTTGGTTCTCTCCTCGAGCTTCTCTAAGGAAAGTTGGCTCAGTTGGACCTCGATGGCGACCAGCTCGCCGTTCACAACAAAGCTGACATCGGGCCGCACCTCGCGTAGGTAGCGCTCCAGCCGGATATCGGTCACACCTGGCATTTGCATGAGCGCCTGGCGGATCTCCCACTTGGCTAGCCGATGTTCTTCACTTTCCCCCTCATTGATGTACTCGCAATTGGCAGCAGGCCGGTGCGCGAAATGCGCGACCACCTTTCTGCCTTGCTTGAGGATAAGTTGGTCCTGGCAGGCCGGGCAATAAAATGGACCATCTGTCAACGTTACCTCTTCTGCTATTACGTCCTCACCTGATCGATTACAGGCACTCAACATCGTTGTTTCTCCTTGCTGCTATACCCCATCATTGCTAGCGTCACAAAGTGACATGGTGGGAACTGGTGCTTTCACTCCCCGTTTTAGGAGGCTTTCTGCGGATTCACCCTGAGTTGGTTCTCCAGGTTCATTTGTGTCATGAGTCACACATCAGCGCAGGTAATGACGCAGGATCACATCTTTGCGATTGTGGCCGAGCGCGCGTGACACCTGCATCACTGCTTCGAGATCATAATCGCTTGGTTTCAGACGCCGGTGCGTTGGCGGAAGACTCCTGCCAGGAGCCAGCGAGAGATAGAGGGCCTGGGCATACTCTCGACGATAGCTGTGGATGCGCAGCCGTTTGGGAATACGGGAAAAGACCAGATCGGAAGCCTCGCGTTCGCTCTTCTGGCTGAGAACATCCTGTTCGCGCCCTGGGAGGATCGGAACAGTGCGCGCCTTGCCACCCTTGCCGTTGGCGACAAAGACGGTCGAGTGATGGTGATAATCAGGATTCGCTTCGACGATATCGCGCACACGCAAATGTTCGAGTTCGTCACGCCGTAAGCCGGTGGCTTGCAGGAAGCGGATCTGGGGCTGCCAGTTCGCCAGTTGAATATGTCGATCTGCATCAGCGGGACCCCGCGAGCGGGTAATCGTCTCCCGTGTACGCCGCGGCAGCGCCACCTCCTGGGCCAGCGTCCGGTTCTGGAAGAACAGCCGTAGCGCCGAACGCTCGGTTTGCAGGGTATAGGCGCTCTTGCCAGCATCCAGGTGCAGGCGCAGGTACGCAGGCACGAGGACAGCCGCCTGCTCATCCAGCACAGCCAATCGGTGGATGTCGTGAGTCTCGCGCGCCCAGTTGACGAACGCCAGCACCTGCTGCTGGTAAACCTTGCGTGTGGTATGGGAGTGGATCTTGCCCGTCGAGACCGTCCACTGTCGCTCGCCTGCTGCCTCGCGGATGGCGCGTTTGGCCTCTCGGCGGCTTTCGCCAATGCCGCGAAAGCTGTCCAGCCGCTCAATCGCCTCACGGATAATGCTTTTGCGATGGGAAGCCATCCTGGTTACTATGTCTCTCCTTTCATTCATAAGATAATGAGAACGCACTCCAAGCCAATCATCGCAGGTCAATCTGTGTGCGTACAACTTGCCAGCAAGAACTGGCGAGGCGTTATACGAGACCTCACTTGCCGGGGACTGGTCGGGGGAACATCTGGTTACTGTTTATATCTCCATCAAAACGAGAGATAAGCGCAACCATTTCCCGCCGAGCAGCACTGGCTCCAACCTACAAACACGCACTCCGAAAACACCGGTCAATCCTGCCGAAGGACTCTCACCTGCGGCAGGGATATCTCGATATCGGTGAGATGCCCTGTCTCATCAAGGATGAGGCGACCTGGCCCGTCGGAGGGCTAACCCAGCTCAGATGATGGTGAGTCACTCCCCTCATTGTCCCGGCCAGGCCGGAAACGGCGTGAGGCAGACCCGTTCTTTGTGGCGAGGGCCAATCGGCACGACTGGCCCTGCTTGAGAACCACGAGGCGAACGACACCTCTGGTTATTCGAGTTCCGGCGAGCAGTACTTTCAAGCACAGCACACTCAGGTAACCGACCTGGTTGTTTGAACCCCGGCGAGTAACTCAGCGACAGACAGGTTCAGGTGACCATCCTCGTCCTTTCCAGAGGTTGCCCTACTGGCGCAGTGGACGAGCTGCGACTCCAATAGTGGAGGAGTCAGACCAATTCAACATGAATACTTTAATGTGCATTTGCACTTTCTGTCAATGTTCAATGTAAATGATCGAATGTCAATGTAAATCATTACTTTACATGGAGAGATACAGGAAGAATGCGAATCTTTGTGAGCATCATGGAACGAGCCGGAAGTATGAAGAACTCCCATGATATCCCACGGAAAAAGGCGGATGAAATTCTGAGGGGTTATCTAAGGGACTCCATCCAGCGTCCACAGATACCCAAGCATGTCATGGACAGACGACTATCAAACGACTACTTTATGGATAGCCAACGACCTTCCTTTCAACCCTTTTGTGCTTCATACTTCTCCATAGAACTTGAGGGATATCCATAGTATCCCTATCATGTTCTGTCTAAACTCAAGACTTTCATGAGCATATCAGGAGGTACTGAGATATGAGCCGTACATTTAGCTTCCGCCAAAGTCGCGAATTGCTCCGTGTCGATCCAAAGACGTTTATCAAGTGGCTACAGAAAGCAGGTATTGACCCGGCTAAGCAGGTCAATCTGGCCGATACACGAGAGCGGTATCTGACCGAAGAACAACTTACCATGCTTGCAAAGCAACACGGCAGAACCTTGCCATCCTTAGATCACCAGCCAGAACCACCAGAACCTGTGACACTTGCTATGCTGGTCGAGCAGCTGAATCTGTTAGAGCATGAAATCGCCTTGCATTTTGATCTATTGGAGGCGCAGGGGCTTCAGGCACTTCAGGTTATTACCGGTCTCCAACAGCATCTGGCAAACCTGGAGCGAATTGTTCCCACACAGCATGAGCAGCAACCAGCAAGGCAGAGTAAGAGTTCGTCATCCCGATCAACCAGGGTGCCGGTCAAGAAGGCCAGGAAAGGGACGAAAGGTAAAAAACTAGCACGCCCGCACATTCCACTCCATGTCTTCGCGCACGAGCATGGAGTATCAGAGGGTGCGGCCGATCACGCAGCACAAACAGGAAAAATCACTGTGAAACGCGGAAGATGGCTCTACAATAGTCGGTATATTACCAGCGCCCTGGATCAACAGGGTCAACATGAATTCTATACCCTTTTTCACGAGCGCGAGGGCTTTAGAGCCTGCGGGAAATGCCCTCATGCCCTCTCAGTGTGAAGGAATGTTCCAGTCTGACAATCTCTTCAACAACTCCTCGCCAAAGGCATCAGGTCTTGCAAGTCTGCCTAAGACATTCGTTCGCCGGGGCGCCGCCGTATCCAAATTTGCGTTGATGGATCCCTGGTACCGTCTTTAGAGAATGTATACGACAGGATGTTTCCCTCTTCCAGGATGCGCTTGACCGTGGATTCAAACTGATAATCATATGTATCAGCTTCATCCGTCTGCCCCCTTATCCGCAAAAAATCGGCGAAGTCACTGAGCAAGAGCAAGTAATCCGGAGATTCGAGTCCCCCTGAGTACTGGTAACCGGTAAGCGCCTCGCGGTACAATTGCTCTGCCTCATCGGCCCTCCCTTGATCATGAGCGAGAACCGCGAGCGCTCGATAGTTCTGGGCGATGTCGGGGTGATACGGACCAAGTTTCTGCTGCCGGATGGCGAGTGCCTGAGAGCAAAGTTGCTCCGCCACTTTCGGGTTAGCTCGAAACCGAGCAAGCACAGCAAGGTTTTCCAGGCTTTGCGCTGTCTGCGGATGATCATGGCCGAGGACGTTTTGCCGTACTTCTAACGCTCGTTGGAGTATGGGTTCGGCACGCTCAAAAACGCCATACCGTAGATAGAGCATTCCGAGGCCACTAAGCATGTTCGCCACTTCAGCACTTTCTTCTCCCGAAACTTGTTTGCTCATTCTAAGGGCGTCCTGGTAATATGCCTCGGCGAGGACAGCATTTCCAAGCATAGTAGCAATTTCTGCTGCAATATAATACGTCGTTGCCCTTTCCGCGGAGGCTGGCTCCGACACCCTTTTATGCCATGCCAGTGCCTGCGTACAGTAACGGGCGGCGTTAGCCATATTCTTCCCCTTCAACTCCGCCAATGCCAAGTGGTTAAGGCAATCCACTACAGAAGGATGTTCCATCCCTAGAATGCGTTCATACTCCTTTTTGGCTCTTTCGTAAAGGATCACAGCCATCCCGTAAACACCCAGCTCCATATGAACACGACCGACTTCACACAATAAATCAATGGTCCGGAGATCGTCGTTGCCCCGCAAGTCAACAGATGCTCCAAAAGCGCGAAGATAGAGAGGTGTAGCTTGAGCGTGCCATCCACGCTTGTCGACCTCACTTGCCACTCGCTCAAGGAGATGTGTAGGGGCTTCCCCTGTTAGGTTCCATTGTTTGATAAAATCCGCGCACAGTCTTGCGTGCGGGATGTAGTATTCGACCTGTTCCAGCTGAGAAAACGAAAAAGCCCTCTCCACCACATGTACTACTTGCTCTGCCCAGAGACGTTGTGTTGATTCATCCAACCTGTCCTGGAGGACGGCCTGGACGAGCCGATGAATCGAGAACAAATTAGCGGCGGCGTTGCGCCGGATGAGGGAATATCTAAGCAGTACCTCGCAGGCCTGGTTCATCTGCAAGGCACTTTCGACGATGGGATGCATTTCAGTGTTTTCAAGATAGGCGCCTTCCAGCAGGATATCTTCTGGAATGGCATCGGGATGCAGGAAAGCGCACAGATCGAGCAATTTGGCCGCCGCAGGGTACTGCTGCTCAACTTTTCGGAACGAGATCAACCAGGTCGTCGCTACCGATTCTTTGTAGTTGGTATACATCTTTCCGCGCTCGCTTTGCCGCGCCAGGAGTTCTTTCCGATGCTTATGGTATAGCCGGGTGTACTCTGACAGGCCGCAACCGGTTTCCCCTATATATGCCCCTGCTTGATCGAGCGCTAGCGGGAGACCATCAAGGAGAAGCGAGAGTTTCATAGCTTCCAGCCGATCGGCTTCTGCGAAAGTGTTTAGCGAAGTAGGCTGCGCTGGCGGGCGCGTCCGGCGAAGAAGCAAGAGAGTCGCCTCTTCTAGCTGCATCTTGTCCAGGTGAAGGTTAGAGGACAGTTCTGCAACTGTCTGTGAGCGTGTCGTCAGAAGCACGTGACCATGCAGCATGCCTGCGAGGATGTCTTTTACCTGGACATCTTCCTCTACGTTGTCAAGCAGCAACAGCCAACTCGAGTGCATCTGAAACCACTGCCTGGCCTCTGTGACGAGATACTGATGATTGGGGTGCCGCTTTCTGGCCTCCGGAACCCCTAGCAGCTTCGCAGTCTGCGCGAGATCCTCCTCCAATAGCTCTTGTTTATCGGCTCTGAGCCAAAACACCGCTTGGTAATCATCGCGCTTACGGTAGGCATACTCAAGCATCAGTTGGGTCTTGCCAATTCCACCCAGCCCACTGATTGTCTCGATGGCGACCCCGTCTTTCTCTGTAGAGAGGCGCAGATGTAAGTCCTCTATCACCTCATCATAGCCTGTAAAGTAGGGATTGCGACGGAAGGGGACGCTCCAAAGGAGTTTATCAGCTTGATCATCATCTGCCTGGAGATAACCCAGTTCTTGCACTTCCAATCCAAACAGTTCGGCCAGATGGCGCTGATGGAAGAGGTTTGGTCCCTGGCCTTCCTCCCGTTCCCAACGGCTCACAGTAATTTCAGCTGCGAAAATCTTCTCAGCCAATTCCTTCTGCGAAAGTCCCAAAAGCTCGCGCGCCCGTCGAATGAGCTTTCCCCGGGTGAGCTTCAGTCGCTCTCGCTCCAGTCGTATCCGCGCTTTTGGATCCTGTGGTTCCTCTATCAAGTGATCCTCTTTCCTCTACCTGTATCAAGAACATGGTCATCAATTCTTATTCGATTGTACACAAGAGATTACCTCCTATCAATACGAATGAGAGGTAAAACAAGCTCAGTACCAAAACGACTAGTAAACGACTAGTTCGTGGAAAGTTGCCGACCTTCCTCTCATCCCCGGAATGCTGCATACTTTGCACAAGAAGGCGGTATTATCTCAACCTCCTTATCGAAAATGTCCGCCAGGGCTTAATACAATCGTTTTCTGAAGTTTTTGCATGCAGAGCAGTATGAAAAATCTCATAATGCGGAGTAGCCTATATGGATAAACAGAGGGCTGAACAACCTGGGAACCAAAACGTACCGGAAATGGCTGTTTATGAGCAGCTATACAAATGTTTATATGACTATCACTTTGGCAGGATAAAGTTTTTAGAGTTGCTCGATAAATGGGAAGAAATATTGCATCTGCCATCCTCACCCCAGAGGCAACATTACCCACAGCAAGAGAACTCATGAACGGACAAAAGTGTTTCTCTCTGCCGGGTTTCGCTGCTGACTAGAGAAAAGCGAAATCTAATAGATGTACAGGATTGCGACGGCCATGTCTAAGCTCCATTTCGCTCTAGCTGAGATCTCGTTTTCAGAGAAAACCTCATTCTAAAAGGCTCCCGCCTCGTAACATCTCTGGTCAGATTGGCTCTTGACCTTTGACCCCTTATAGAGTATGACTCTGTATAACAGAGTTATATGCTCTGCATGAGAACTGAAAGCGAGGCTATTCCCATGTTCATCCCGAAGTTGCAGGATATTCTGCAAGCGCAAAAACGAATCCGCCCCTATCTGGCGCGTACCCCTCTTCATAGCTACCCTGCCATCAACGAATTAGTCGGAACAACGCTTTTTATAAAACACGAGAACTACCAGCCGGTAGGGGCCTTCAAGGTGCGCGGCGGCGTCAACCTCGTCTCGCAGATGAGCGCGGAGGAGCGCGAGCGTGGTGTCATCGCCGCCTCCACCGGCAATCATGGGCAATCCGTCGCCTACGCCGCGCGTCTATTCGGCGTCAAAGCGCGCATCGTCGTACCGGAGAATGCCAATCCGGGCAAAGTGGCGGCCATGCAGGGCATGGGAGCCGAGGTGATCTTCCACGGCAAGGTCTATGACGAGGCCAAAGCCTACTGCGAGGAACTGGCGCGCGCGCACGGCTATCGCTATATCCATTCTGGCAACGAGCCAATGCTGATAGCAGGCGTCGGAACCGAGGCTCTTGAAATGCTGGAAGATCAGCCCGATCTCGATATCATCTTCGTTCCCATCGGCGGCGGTAGTGGCGCAGCAGGCGTTGGCATCGCCGCGCACGCCATTAACCCGTCAATACAGATCATCGGCGTGCAATCGGAAGCATCCCCTGCGGCCTATGAAACTTGGAAGCAGCATCGACTCGTCATGGCTCCCAATCGCACCTTTGCCGAGGGCCTGGCCACCGGCGTCGCCTTCGAACTCCCCCAGGCCATCATGCGCGAACACCTGCATGACTTCCTGTTGCTGAGCGAAGAAGAGATCATGCGCGCCATGATCTGGATGATCGAGCGCGCCCATACCCTGGCCGAAGGCGCGGGAGCGGCAGCCCTTGCTGGCGCGTACCGCCTGCGGGGTGAACTGCGCGGCAAGAAGGTGGGCATCATCTGCTCCGGGGGAAATACCTCCCTGGAACATCTGCGCCTCGCCCTCACCCAGTAATCACCTTACGAGCAGCAGGAGAAGTCGTGAACGATGACCCGTGTCCCAGCTTCGCCGCTGTCCAGAGAAAAGCGAAATCTGATAGGTGTACACTCCTGCAAGCACGAGAATTACCAGCCGGTGGGCGCGTTCAAGGTGCGCGGCGGCGTCAACCTCGTCTCGCAGTTGAGCGCGGAGGAACGCGCGCGCGGCGTCATTGCCGCTTCCACCGGCAATCATGGGCAATCCGTCGCCTATGCCGCTCGCTTATTCGGTGTCAAGGCGCGCATCGTCGTGCCGGAGAACGCCAACTCTGGCAAAGTGGCTGCCATGCGGGGCATGGGAGCCGAGGTAATTTTTCACGGCAAGGTCTATGACGAGGCCAAAGCCTATTGTGAGGCGCTGGCGCGCGAGCATGGCTATCGCTACATCCACTCCGGCGACGAGCCGTTATTGATCGCTGGTGTAGCGACGGGCTACCTGGAGATGCTGGAGGATGAACCGGAACTTGACGTGATTATCGTCCCTATCGGCGGCGGTTCCGGCGCGGCGGGCGCGGCCAGTGCCGCGAAAGCGATCAAGCCGGCGGTGCGTATCATCGGCGTGCAATCCGACGCCTCGCCCGCCGCCTACGAATCGTGGCGGCAGCATCGCCTCGTCGAAGCGCCGAACCGCACGCTGGCCGAGGGACTGGCAACGGGCGTGGCCTTCGCCCTGCCGCAGGCCATCATGGCGCAGACGCTCGACGACTTCATCCTGGTCAGCGATCAAGAGATATTGCAGGCCATCGTGTGGATGGTCGAGCGCGCCCACACGCTGGCCGAGGGCGCGGGTGCGGCCGCTCTGGCGGCGGCCTATCGCTTGCGCGCCGATCTTGCGGGTAAGCGCGTCGGCATCATGTGTTCGGGCGGCAACGTCTCGCTGGAGCAGTTGCGCATGGCGCTGGAAAGAAGTGAGAGAGTATAGAGAGAAGACAACTGTCCTGTTTTGTGATATCCTTATTATCGTTTCAAGTATCGAAACGATAATAAGGAGCTATCTCATGATCGGTAACGATAATAAGAATCCATTCCGTGATCGAGCAGGCGAATATGTTGTTCAACCAGGCGGATATCAAGCATTCATCCCTAAACCGTTGCCTCCTGAGCCTTCTATACAACTGGATAATCAGATGCTCCAGTTACTCTCACTGGCAGATCAGGCATTGGGACGTCTGGATGGTGCAAGCGAAATATTGCCCAATGCAGACCTTTTTGTTGCTATGTATGTTCGCAAAGAGGCCGTTCTGTCGAGCCAGATCGAGGGGACACAAGCCTCATTAATCGATGTGCTGGCCTTTGAATCGGATGCAGCCGAACCGGAGAATCCACAGGATGTTGAGGAGGTCGTGAATTATGTATATGCTATGAATTATGGGCTGGACCGCCTCAAAACACTCCCACTCTCTCTTCGTCTTATGAAAGAAATTCATGAAAGATTGCTGGCAGGAGTAAGAGGGTCTGACAGACATCCCGGAGAATTTCGCACTTTCCAGAATTGGATCGGCCACCAGGGCTGTACCATCGAAACAGCGCGGTTTGTTCCTCCGCCTGTCACGGAAATGCTGAATACCTTGTACGATCTTGAACGATTCATCCATTCTGCTATGCCCCTGCCTATCTTGCTCAAAGTTGGATTGGTACATGCCCAATTTGAAACGGCACACCCGTTTCTTGATGGCAATGGACGCATGGGACGGCTATTGATCACGTTCATTTTGTGCCAGCATAATGTCTTGCGACAGCCTCTGCTGTATCTATCACACTTTTTCAAGCTGAACAAATCGGAATACTATGAATACCTGCAACGGGTTCGCGATGAAGGAGACTGGGAAGCCTGGCTCAAATTCTTCTTGCAGGGTGTCTATGAGGTTGCTCAGGAAGCGACAAATACCGCTCGCAGCATTCTGCAACTTAGAGAACGCCATCTGGCTATTATCGCGCACAGTTTTTCGCGTACTGCTGGCTCTGCCTATAAACTACTGGAGCATCTCTATAAACGACCAATTATCACTATTCACGGTGCGGCTGAGATCACCGGACAAAGTTATGCTAACGCGAATAAACTTGTTCAGAGATTTCAGGAATATGGCATTCTGCATGAAATGGCGCGGCAGCAGCGCCACAGGCGATTCTCGTATAACGACTATCTTGATCTGTTTGCCGACGAAGAAATCCCGCATCCTATGCAGGAAAATAGACACCCCAATATCCCAGATATAACACAATCCGCGCTCTGATGTATTTGAGCGCGCAATAAGTGTGCTATAGAAGCTACTGCTGGGTTCTCATTATCGTTTCAGGGCATGAAACGATAATGAGAACCCAGCTAATTATCGTTAACGATAATAAGATTCGCGGGTTATTCATGGAGGAGCGCAATGCATTACGCCCCTCCATAAATTACCGCTACAGCGAAAACTGTTACGCCATCATCGTCAGCGTCTCGCCGTCGGGAGATGTTACAGTGAAGATCGTGCCGAACGGCGGGTGCATGATCGGCGATGCCTCGACACCTCTGCCGAGCAGTTCCGCGCGCACACCCTCAAGATTGGGCGTCTTGAAGTAGAGTTCCACATGGCCTGGTTTCACGTTCTCGGCGACTGGCATCAGGCCGAAGTCGATACCGCCGGGCGCGCCTTTGAGGTAGCTGAAATTCGGCCCGGACTCTTCAGAAACGAGTGTGAAGCCGAGCGTTTCGGTAAAGTAGCGGGTCGATGCTGCGAGATCGGAAACTCTGATGACGACATAATCAAGTCTGGGTTGTGATGACATTGATTTTCTCCTCTTGTGTTGTACTCTTGCCGCCTCACAAGCGCGGCGGCCTCGTTCTTTCGTTCACAATCAGAGTGTAACCGATGCCAGTGACAACAGCATGTCAGCAGCGAAATGAATTATTCGAGACACCGATAATTTTGCAGCATGGCCGCCGCCTCGCGCGCCAGCTTCTCGCGCAGCGAGTCGGGCTCCAGCACGCGCACATGCTGGCCCCAGCCGAGCAGCCATTGCATGATCTCGCTTTCCTGCCGAATCTTGAGCGTCACCAGCAGTCCTTGCGCCGTCTCCTCTTCGCTGATGGTATCGTACCAGCGCGACTCGCGTACCCAGCGGCTTGTTTCGTGGTCGAAGAGCGCGCGCGCAATTATACCGCTCTGTTCTTCGCGCGCGCGCGGCCCAACCTCAAAGTCCGCCGGACGGATGAATGTTCGCGGCAGCAGTTCCAGGCCGTCCATGCGCTCCAGGCGAAAATTGCGCATATCTTTGCGCAAATGGCAGTACGCACCCAGGTACCAGCTATGACCAACGTGGGCGAGGCCATAGGGGTCGGCTTCGCGTGTCTGCTCGTCGCCCTGGCCGTTTCTGCTATAACGCGCGTGATAGTGGAAACGCACAGTCACGCGGTCGATGATCGCGCGCCGCAGTTGTTGGAGCATCTGCATTTCGCGGCTTTCATCTCGTGTGATAGCAACAATGAAACGAATGTTGCTGCGCAGATACTGCACCTCGCCGCGCAGCTTCTCAGGCAACACACCCTCGATCTTGCGGCTGGCCGACTGCGCCGCCGCCCGGTACTGAGCGTCGAAGTTATGCGCCATAAACTCGCTGCCCAGCAGCAGCATCGTCGCCTCTTCCGTCGTGAAGCTCAACGGCGGCAAGAAATAGCCTTTCATGAGCGAATAGCCGCGCCCCGGCACG
>Ga0307373_10012260_pt1 | contig 12212 bp, 11 predicted proteins | sample OX2MG_FD_202534 | JGI IMG/M metagenome (GOLD analysis project Ga0307373, IMG submission 202534) | Soil microbial communities from Risofladan, Vaasa, Finland - OX-2 | ecosystem: Environmental > Terrestrial > Soil > Coastal area > Acid sulfate soil | place: Finland: Risofladan, Vaasa | collected...
TGACGGAGATGATGGCCGGCGCCGTTGAGTACACGGAACTCCACCTGGTTATCGGCCGCGTCGACCAGGGCCCGGGCTTCCATAATCGGCACCACGGTGTCCTCGGTGCCGTGCACCACCAGGAAAGGACGGGGCGGGACGGCCGCCGCCGCCACCAGGGGGCGTAGCTCCCGCAGCTCGCGGGACCAGGCGTCCGGATCGGGCGGGAAGCTGCGCTCGGTGATGACCCCGACCCGCCTGGCCTGCTCGAGGAACCGGCGGGGATCGCTGGCCCAGCGCTCGAAATCGACCCGGGCGGCCAGGGCGGCCACTCCCTTTATGTCCGGGTCCTCTCCGGCCAGGCACAGAGCCAGCGAGCCTCCATCCCGGAAGCCGGCCAGCCATACACCGGAAACCTCCTGATCGGAGCGCATCCAGTTGACCGCCGCCCGCAGGTCGGCCATCCAGCCCCGTAAGGAGAACTGGCCGGCCGAGGAGCCGGCGCCCCGGAAGTTGAAGGCCAGCACCGTCCAGTTGGCCTCCGCCGCCAGCCAGTCGGCCAGCTGCGGGTAGCTGGCCCCGGCCTGGACTGCGCCCATCTCGGCGGCCGGAAAGCCGTGACAGAGGATGAGGCCGGGCCGGGCGAAGCCGGCCCGCTGGCGGGGCCGGGCCAGGTGGGCGGCCAGCTGACCCGCTCCGCTGGCTACGACCGTGTCCATCACGACCTGCAACCTAAACGCACCGAGGGGGCGCCGGAGCGCCCCCTCGGTCGTAATTCCTCTACTGGAAAGGCTCCCCTGATCCGTACTGCTTCGAGTGGGACCGGCTCTCGACCGGACTTCGGGGCGGTGTCTGGTTTGGAATCGCCAGGTGGTCCAGCAGGCCGTCTAGCGGCCAGCCACCTCCAGGGTCCCAAAACGTTGATGACTGATTTGGACCACCTCCTTTCTCTGGTGGGCTCAGGATATACCGGCCCGACAGAAAGAGGGTGGAGCTTTTGAGGACTCTCTTAGCGGCCGAATCTGCTGCCACGCCGGTGCGGGTGGGGCCCCGCCGACACCGTCGGGCCGGAGGCCCGACAAGGGATTCAGATCCCGATGCGCTGGGCGAGTAGCTCGCGGTGGTAGGTGGGATCGCCCAGGAGCAGCTCGGAGGACTTGGCCCGCTTGAAGTACAGATGGGCGTCGTGCTCCCAGGTGAAGCCGATGCCGCCGTGGATCTGGATGTTCTCTGCGGCGGCGTGGAAGTAGGCCTCGGAGCAGTAGGCCTTGGCCAGGGAGGCCACCACCGGCAGCTCATCGGAGTCCTCGGCGGCAGCCCAGCCGGCGTAGTAGGCGGCCGACTTGGCCGACTCCACCTCCAGGAGCATGTCGGCGCACTTGTGCTTGATGGCCTGGAAGGAGCCGATCGGCCGACCGAACTGGATGCGGACCTTGGCGTACTCAACGGACATGTCCAGGCAGCGCTGGGCGCCGCCGACCTGCTCGGCGGCCAGGGCCACCGCGGCCAGGTCCAGGGTCTTGGTCAGAGCCGCCTCGGCTCCTGACTCCGAGCCGATGAGCCGGGCCGGTGTGTTGGCGAACTCCAGGCGGGCCTGCTTGCGGGTCTGGTCCATGGTGGAGAGGTTCTTGCGCGTCAGGCCAGAGGCGTCGCCCTCGACGCTGAAGAAGGCGATGCCCGCATCGGTCCGGGCCACCACGATGATGAGGTTGGCGATACCACCGTCGATCACGAACATCTTGTGCCCGTCGAGGGTGTAGCTGTCGCCCTTCTTGGTCGCCTTGAGCTGGATGCCCTCGACGTCCCAGCGGCCGTTGTCCTCGGTCAGGGCCAGGGTGGCGATGGTCTCACCCGAGGCGATCCCGGGCAGCAACTCCTTCTTGGCGGCGTCGTCCCCGGCGGCCAGGATGGCGTTGGCGGCCAGGGCCACGGTGGAGAAGTAGGGAGCGCACAGCAGCGACTTGCCCATCTCCTCAAGCACCACGATGAGCTCGACGTAGGTGTAGCCCGATCCCCCGTACTCCTCCGGGATGGTGAGTCCCTGGAGCCCGAGCTGGTTGCCCATCTGGGACCAGACGGCCGGGTCGTAGCCCTCCTGAGTCTCCATGAGGCGGCGGACCTCGGTGACAGGAGATTTATCGTCCAAGAAGCGGCGGACCGACTTCCGGAGCTCTTCCTGCTCCTCACTGAAGGCGAAGTTCACTGAATTTATCCCCCTAGATGCTCCGGACAGCTAGAAACTTGGCGGATCCCCACTGTTGTCTCAACTAGACCGGGCGGTCAAGATGACCCTTCTCTACCAGGACGGACGAGCCGAAATCCACCAGGTGGTGGTAGGGCCCGTGGATAACAACGTCTACGTGCTCAGGTGCCGGGAGACGGGTGACGCCGTGCTCCTGGACGCCGCCAACGAACACGACCGGCTTCTGGAAATGTGCCGTGACCTGGGGGTTCGGAGGGTTCTGGAGACCCACGGCCACTGGGACCACATCCAGGCCGTCCCCGCCGTGCGGGACGCCGGCTACCAGGTGGGGGTGACGGCGGCCGATGCGGCCATGCTGCCTTCCTACGACTTCGTCTTGGAGGACGACTCGGTCATAACGGTCGGGCGCCTGCGCCTTCGGACCATCCTTACCCCCGGCCATACGCCCGGTTCGATGTGTTTCCGGGTGGAGGACCTGCCCATCCTCTTCAGCGGGGACACCCTCTTCCCCGGTGGCCCGGGGGCGACCAAGTTCGAGGGCGGGGACTTCCCCACCATCATCCGATCCATCGAGGACCGCCTCTTCTCCCCCCTCGACGCCGATGTCCAGGTCCTGCCCGGCCACGGGGACACGACCACCATCGGGGCCGAGCGCCCCCACCTGCAGGAGTGGGTCGACCGGGGCTGGTAGCGGCCCGGACCCCTCCGGCTTTTCTCCTACGGCGGTAGTGCAAATATAATCGGGTGGTGGCCGGTCCTCCCCTGTTCGAGATTCGCGATCTGCACGTGTCCGCCGATGGCCACGAGATCCTCCGCGGCCTGGATCTGGTCCTGGCCGAGGGCGAGATCCACGCCCTCATGGGCCCCAACGGCTCGGGCAAGTCCACCCTGGCCAACGCCCTGCTGGGCAGCCCCGCCTACCAGGTGACCCAGGGCCAGATCCTCTACCGAGGCGAGGACATCACCGGCTGGCCCACCGACGTGAGGGCCAAGGCCGGCGTCTTCCTGGCCTTCCAGTACCCCGAAGAGATAGCCGGGGTCCCGGTCGTGCAGTTCCTGCGCCAGGCCCTCTCCGCCCGCAAGGGCATCGAGCTGTCCATCCTGGAGTTGCGCCTTTCCATCATGGAGTGGATGGAGCGCCTGGGGATGGACCGGTCCTTCGGTGACCGGTACCTGAACGAGGGATTCTCGGGCGGGGAGAAGAAGCGCAACGAAGTCCTCCAGATGGCCATTCTCGAACCCGACGTTGCCATCCTGGACGAGACCGACTCCGGCCTCGACATCGACGCCCTGCGCACCGTGGCCGAGGGCGTCCACCTGGTGCGCAACTCCCGGCCCGCCCTCGGGGTCCTGCTCATCACCCACTACCAGCGCATCCTCGAATACCTGACGCCGGACCGGGTCCATGTCATGGTGGCAGGCCGGGTGGTCGACAGCGGCGGGCCGGAGCTGGCCGCTCGCCTGGAGCGGGAGGGCTACGACGCATGGCGCTGAACCGCGGCCTCGACGTCGATGCCATCAAGGACGACTTCCCCATCCTGGACCAGAAGGTCCACGGCCGGCGCCTGGTCTATCTCGACTCGGCCTCTTCCTCCCAGAAGCCCCGCCAGGTCCTTGAGGCCATGGACGACTACTACCGGACCACCCACGCCAACGTGCACCGGGGCGTCTACGCCATTGCCGAGGAAGCCACCCGGCGCTTCGAGGAGGCCCGGGCCAAGGTGGCCCGCTTCATCGGTGCCCGCCAAGCCCGGGAGGTCATCTTCGCCAAGAACGCCACCGAGGCCATCAACCTGGTGGCCCACTCCTGGGGGCGGCACCACCTGGGCGAGGGCGACGTGGTCGTGCTCACCCACATGGAGCACCACGCCAACCTGGTTCCCTGGCTCATGCTGGCCGAGGAGCGGGGCATCGAGCTGCGCTACATCCCCCTTACCGGGGCGGGCACCCTCGACCTGTCCGACCTGGACCGGCTCCTGGACGGGGCAAAGCTGGTCGGGGTCAGCGCCGTGTCCAACGTGCTCGGCACCATCAACCCGATCCGCCAGATAGCCGACGCCGCTCACGCCGCCGGCGCCGTGGTCCTGGCCGATGGCGCCCAGCACGTCCCCCACTTGCCCACGGACGTGACCGAGCTGGGATGCGACTTCCTCGCCTTCACCGGGCACAAGATGCTCGGGCCGACGGGCATCGGCTGCCTATGGGCCCGAGCCGAGTTGCTCGAGTCCATGCCTCCTTTCCTGGGCGGCGGTGAGATGATCACCGACGTCCGCTTGGACGGTTTCACCCCCACCGAGATCCCCTGGAAGTTCGAGGCGGGGACGCCGCCCATCGCCGAGGCCATCGGCCTGGGGGCAGCGGTCGACTACCTGAACGCCCTCGGTATGGACGCCGTGCGGGCCCATGAGATCGACCTGGTCACCTACGCCCTGGACACGCTCGGTCAACGCCACGGCCATGACCTCGTCATCCACGGCCCCACCGATCCTCAGATAAAAGGGGGCGTGCTATCCATGCAATTGGGTGATATCCACGCCCACGACGTTTCCCAGGTGCTGGACGAGGCCGGGGTCTGTGTGCGGGCCGGCCACCATTGCGCCAAACCCCTCATGCGCTGCCTCGGAGCCAACTCCACCGCCCGCGCCTCGTTCTACATATACAACGACCGTACCGACATCAATGACCTGGCCGAAGCGCTAGGCGATGTCCGTAAGTTCTTCGGCTGACCAGGAGAGAGCAGACAGCCATGCCAGGACTCGAAGATCTCTACCGGGAGATCATCCTCGACCACTATCGGAACCCCCGCAACCGGGGGGAACTGGCCGTGCCGCCGGCCCAGCGGTTCGAAGGCTTCAACCCACTCTGCGGAGACGAGATCGTCCTCTACCTCGACGTACGCGACGGCCGGGTGGCCGACCTCTCCATCACCGGCCAGGGCTGTTCCATCAGCCAGTCATCGGCCTCGATGATGTCGGCGGCGGTCAAGGGCCGCAGCGTGGCCGAGGCCAAGGCCCTGATCCGGGCCTTCAAGTCGATGATGTCGATCCATGAGGCCGGCCTGGACGGCGCCGACGGATCCGACGGCGGAGACGACGATGACGCCGACGCTGACGCCGCGCCGGGCAGCGCGGCCGAGGTGGAGACGCCGCCCCTGGGTGATCTGGAGGCCCTCCAGGGAGTGGTGAAGTTCCCCGTCCGGATCAAGTGCGCCACGCTCTCCTGGATCACCCTCGACCAGGGACTGGACGCCGCCGCATCCTGAACACCGACGGAAGCGGTCCCGACGTCCGACAGGCCGGGGAGCTCCGCTCGGCCCGGGTCGAGTCGCTGCGCGCCGTCGCCGCCCTGGCCGTGCTGGAAGGACACATCTACGGAACATCGGTGGGGTTCGGGCCTACGGCTTATCGGAGCTGGTTCCACCGGGCCCTTCTCGGGGGAGGCTTCGGTGTCTACCTCTTCTTCACCCTGTCCGGCTATCTGCTCTTTCTTCCCTTCGCCCGACAGCATTTCGGCTCCGGCCGGCCGGTGGACCTGGCCCGCTATGCCCGCAACCGAGCTCTGCGCATCCTCCCGCTCTACTACGCCGTCGCCATCGTCTACCTGCTGGTGCTGCGGGCGCCGGGGGTCGACTGGGCGGCCTATCTGCTCTTCGGAGAGACTTTCTCCAGTCACACGGTCGCCCAGGTGGACGGGCCGATGTGGTCCTTGGTCGTAGAGGTCATGTTCTACGTCCTGTTGCCCTTCCTGGCCTTTGCCCTGGCCGGACTGTCGCGCCGTTCGCTGCCCATGGCGGCCGCGGGGCTGGTGGCCCTGGCCGCGGCAGCGGGCGGCTACCGCTGGGTGGCCTACCTCCATGCGTCCCATCCCGGCCCGCTGGTGCAGTACAACCTCCCGGCCAACTTCTTCTTCTTCCTGCCCGGCATGCTCCTGGCCCTGACCAAGGTGGCGAGCGAGGGCCGTCGGCCGGGACAGAGGGTCCTGTCCCCCGTCCTGGCCGACAGCCGGCTGTGGGTGGCGGCGTCGGCCGCCCTGTGGGCGGTCGTCTTCTACCGCTACCAGTGGGACCTGTTGGCCGGGGTGGCGTCGTTCCTGTTGTTGGGAGCTTGCGTCCTTCCCCTCCGACCTTCGGCTCCGGTGCGGATACTGGGGTGGCGACCTCTGGCCCTGCTGGGAACGGCTTCCTACAGCCTCTATCTCTGGCACCTGCCCATCGTTGTGCACCTCGGTCCCGAGCACTTGGGCGGCTATGTCGGTCACCTGGTGATCGACGCCGCCGTATGCATAGCCGTTTCCCTGGCCAGCTATCGGCTGATCGAGGCGCCCTTCCTCCGCTGGCGGGAGAGGTGGGGCGACACCGCGTCCGGCTCCACGCCGGCCCCGGCCCGCTGAAGCCCGTCAGGCCAGCGGATCGGCAAAGGGATCGGCCTGGCCCGCGCTGGTCCCTCCACTTGTGGCGGGCCCGTCGGGCTCCTCGCTATCCCCGCCGTAGGCGGCGTAGCCGGTCCGCTCCAGATCGGTGGCCATGTCCGGCCCGCCCGTGTCGACGATGCGACCCCGGGCCAGCACATGGACCACATCCGGATGCAGCTCGTTCAACAGGCGGCTGTAGTGGGTGATGGCGAGGACCCCCAGGCCGAACTCGGTGGTGGCCGCCTCCACCCTCGACGAGACCATGCGCAGGGCGTCCACATCCAGCCCCGAGTCGATCTCGTCCAGGACGGCGAAGCGGGGCTTCAGCACTCCGAGCTGGAGGGTCTCGTTGCGCTTCTTCTCCCCTCCGGACATGTCCACGTTGATGGCCCGGCGCAAGATGGCGGGGTCCTGGCCGACCCGCACGGCCTCGGCTGCCAGTCGCTCGACCACGTCCCGCCGGTCCCCGCCGGCGGCGGCCACCGCCTCCTCCAGGGCATCGGCCAGGGAGACACCGGGCACCTCGACGGGGTACTGGAGAGCGAGGAACAGCCCGGCCTGGGCCCGCTTCCAGGTGGCCAGGCCCAACAACTCGACGCCGTCGATGGTCACCGACCCCCCGGTGACCTCGTAACCGGGGCGGCCCATGAGTACATGGGCCAGGGTGCTCTTGCCCGAGCCGTTCGGGCCCATGACGGCATGGACCTGGCCGGCGCCCACCTCCAGATCGATGCCGCGGAGGATCTCCCGTCCGCCGACCGAGGCGGTCAGGCCCTGGATGCGCAGGGTGGAGGTCACTACAGCTTCACCATCACGTCGGTGCCCTGGATGCTCACGTCGTAGACCGGGACCGGCTTGGTGGCGGGCAGGGACTGGGGCTTGCCAGTGACCAGGGAGAAGGTGCTGCCGTGCTTCCAGCACTCGATCTCCAGCTCCTCGGGGTAGACCTCGCCCTCCGCCAAGGAGACGTTGGCGTGGCTGCAACGGTCACCGATTGCGTAGAAGTCGTCTTCGATGCGGATGAGGGCGATGCGGTGGCCCTCGAGATCGAAACGGCGGGCCGCTCCCGGCTCCACATCGTCCACCGAACACAGGCGGAGCTCTTTCATGCCGCCCCCGGCCGCAGGCCGGCCGACACCAGGTGGCGCTCCAACTTGTCCGAGACCATCCGGCGCACGGTCGGGTGCAGGGCGGGCGCCGGAGCCCCGGCCAGCAGATCATCGAAGAAACCGAGCACGATCAGCCGCTCGGCCACCTCAGGCGGGATCCCCCGGCTCTGCAGGTAGTACATCTGCTCCTCGTCCACGGGACCGACGGCCGAAGCGTGGCTGCACCGGACATCGTTCTCCTCGATCTCCAGATTGGGGACCGACCAGGCCGTCGCCCCCTCGGCCAGCACCAGGTTCCGATTGGTCTGGAAGGCGTTGGTCCCTGCCGCCCCCCGGCGGACCCGGATGAGACCGGTGTAGACCCCGTTGGCTTCGTCCTGCACTGCCCCCTTGAACAGCAGATCGGATGTGGTCTTGGGGGCGGAGTGGTCCTGGAGGGTGCGGAAGTCGTGCATCTGGGTGCCCTCCCCGAAATACAGGGCCAGCAGACGGGTCGAGCCCCCCGCTCCGGTCAGGCGCGAATCGGTGCGCAGCCGGGCGTAATCACCGCCCAGGGCGACGCTGAGAGAGCGCAGAGTCGCATCCCGGCCGACCTGGCTGACCTGATGACCGAGGCACCACGCCGAGCGACCGAGCAGTTGGAGACCGGCGTAGTCGACGTTGGCTCCCTCATCCAGCCAGAGTTCCACCACCGGGACGTGCAGGGCGGCCGAGTCGTCCGACCCCATGGTCTCGATCACGCTGATCTGGCTGGCCCGGCCGGCCTGGACCAGGGTGCGCGAAGCCGTGACCCGACCCCCTCCGCTCAGCCGGTGGGTCACCACCACCGGGCCGTCGATGGCCTTGCCCGCCGGCACCGCGATCATCAGGGCGTCGGGGGCGAGGGCGGTGGCCAGATCGACAAAGGCATCGGCTCCCTCGGCCAGCCGGCCGACGGCCTCGGGGGCCTCGTCCAGCTCCCGGAGCCGGCGCACCGACAGACCGGCCGAGCGTGCGGCCGCCCCCAGTTCGATGGAGGCCACCGACCCGTCGAGGATCTCCACCGTGGCGGCCGGGTTGGCCAACCCGGTGCCGGCGTCGGCACCGGCGGGAGCGCCAGGGCCGGCGGGATTGGCTACGGGGGCGTCGCCACCCCGCCCATCCCCGGCCGGGTCCAACTCATAGGCGTCCAGATCGAGATCATCGATCCGGCTGTAGCGCCAGATCTCCTCGGCCTGGCTCGGCAGCCCGGACGACTCGAAACGCTCCAACGCCTCCAGACGCGCCGTGACGAGCCACTCCGGCCCACCCAGTGCTCTGACCGCGTCGGCCGTCAGGGACCTCAGCGGTCCCCCCCGGGGCCCCGGCCCAACCAGCGCCGCCAGCGAGGACGACCCGCCCGCTGGCGCTCCACCTCGGCCAGGACTTCAGGCGCCACGGCGTTGACGACGCCCTCGGCCTGATCCAGCAGGGCGGCCACGTCCTCGGCGGGCTCATCCGGCTCGTCCTCCACGGCCGGTGACACCAGACTGCCGTGGGTCCAGCCTGCGTCGGCCAGACGCCGCTCATAGCGGGCACAGCCCTCAGGACAGCGCCAGGGCGCCTCCGGAGCGAGGTCGAGTACGCAGAACCGGGCGACCTCGCCCGAGGCGTAGGTCCGGCTCTGGAAGTGCTTGCACTCCTCCCTCATCGGCATCCCTACAGTCTTCCAGACCCAGACCCAGGCCCCGCCCCGTCCCGGGCGAAATCTCCAGTGCCGCCGGCGGACGTAGGCTCCCGGCGCCCGGGTCCGGCCGGGCCCGAAGGCCGCCTGACGGGGATCGGCGGAGGGACGGTGGAAGTGGAACCCAACCGAGTAGACGCCGCTCAGGTGGAGCAGATAGTCCGCGCCTACATCGCCCGGGTGGCCCGGCGTTACGCCCCCCTGGCCGTGGGGGCCCTGGCCGTCCTGATGGTGGTCATCCTGGTGCCCTCCACCTCCAGAACACCCGCCCAGCAGACCTTCGGTTCATCTGGCCTTCAGGCCTCAACGGGGCCCTCGGGCGCTACTGCGTCGGGTTCCTCCTCTTCGGGCCCAGCCGGGTCAGCGGCCGGGACCGGGGCGTCGTCGTCGCCCGGGGGGGCGGCGGCGGGTTCGGCCGGGTCGGGTCTGGCCGCGGCCGGCGGCACCACGGCGTCGGCAGCACCCGGAGCGGCCGCGGCCGGCTCGACCAGCGGCATCGCCCGCAGCGGCGCGCATTGCGGCCCCGGGGTCAAGCAGGTCACCTGGTCGGCCTACGCCCCGCCGTGCGTCGCCCGGTTCAACGGCAACAACGGGGGGGCCACCTACCACGGCGTGACAGCCAGCACCATCACCCTGACCTACCGCATCGGTAACTCGGCCCAGGATGCCGCCGTCTACGCCGCCGCGGGAGCCGCCGCGCCGGCCCCGGACCCCGCCTACATCTCCGATCTCAACACCTTCATCGGGCTGTTCAACAAGGACTTCGAGCTCTACGGGCGCAAGGTCGTGCTCAAGAGCTTCCAGGGCCAGGGCGACTACATCCTCGAGGACCAAGGTCAGGACCAGGCCCAGGCCCAGTCCGACGCCGTGACCGCTCGGGGCCTGGGCGCCTTTGCCGACGTCACCTTCCAGCTCAAGGGCTCCAATCCGTACTGGACCGGGTTGGCCCAGCAGGGGGTCATCGCCATGGGCCCGCTCGGGTTCCCCGAGTCCTACTACCAGCGCTACGCCCCTTACTGGTGGTCCTTCACCCCCAGCGGAACCCAGGGCGCCGATCTGCTCGGTAACTCCATCTGTGAGCGGACCGCCGGCCTACCCGCCGTCTACGCCGGCGACGCTCTGTACCAGAAGGAGACGCGCAAATTCGGGCTGATCACCCCGGAGAACCCCGAATACCTGGAGGTGGCGGACCAGATCAAGGCCCAGCTGTCCGGCTGCGGGGTCGCCATCGCCAAGCAGGTCAGCTACGCCATCGACGTCACCTCCTATGAGAGCGAGGCGGCCAGCATGGTGGCTCAGATGAAGGCGGCGGGAGTCACCACGGTCATCTGCTTCTGCGACCCGATCGTGCCCATTTTCCTGTCCAACTCCGCCTCATCAGAGAACTACTACCCCGAGTGGTTCGAACCCAACTACCTGGACCCTCAAGGTCGCCTGGAAAACCAGAACGAGTGGTCCCACGCCCTCTCCGACGGCGGCCAGTACCCGTCCCAGGCCAACAACGAGGCCTACCGGGCCTTCAAGTTGGCCGATCCCTCCGGATCACCGGCGGAGCTTTACTACGACGAGGCCTACTTCACCGTGTTGCAGCTCTTCATCGGTCTGCAAGCGGCCGGGCCGGATCTGACCCCGCTCAATTTCCAGAAGGGGATGGACTCGCTGCCGACCACCCCGACGGGGATGGTGGGCTCCTGGCGGTTCGGTCCGGGCATCTTCAATCCCCAGGCCACCGTCCAGATCGGCTGGTGGAGCCCATCCGCCACCAGTCAGCGCGACGGTAAGGCCGGTTCCTGGCAGGGCTGTGACAACGGGCAGTGGCTCCCGATCGATCCCGCGGGCCGATCCCAGTGGGGACCGGCCCACACCCAACTCAACTGCTTCGGAAAGTGAGCCGAGGGGCACCCGCCCCCTGGCCCGCCGGACCACCGGGCCCGATCAGCCGATCGAGCCCTCCATCTGCAACTCGATCAGGCGGCTCCACTCCACGGCGTATTCCATGGGCAGGGTCCGGGTGACGGGCTCGATGAACCCGTTGACGATCATGCCCATGGCCTGCTGCTCGGACAGACCCCGGCTCATCAGGTAGAAGAGCTGGTCGTCCCCGATCTTGGAGACGGTGGCCTCGTGGCCGATCTGGGCGTCCTGCTCGGCCACCTCGATATAGGGGTAAGTGTCCGATCGACTCTCCTCGTCCAGCATGAGGGCGTCACAGCGCACGAAGCTCTTGGCCTTCTCGGCGCCCTCCTCGACCCGCACGAGGCCTCGGTACGAGGTACGGCCGCCGTCTTTGGAGATGGACTTGGAGATGATGGTCGAAGTCGTCTCCGGGGCGGCGTGGACCATCTTGGCCCCGGCGTCCTGGTGCTGGCCGGAACCGGCATAGGCGACGGACAGAACCTCGCCTGTGGCCTTCGGGCCCATCAGGTAGACGGCCGGGTACTTCATGGTCAGCCGGGATCCGATGTTTCCGTCGATCCACTCCATATGGGCCTCGGTCTCACAGCGGGCCCGCTTGGTCACCAGATTGAAGACGTTGTTCGACCAGTTCTGGATGGTCGTGTAGGTCACCCGGGCACTGGGCTTGACGATGATCTCCACCACAGCCGAATGCAACGAGTCCGAAGTGTAGACCGGCGCTGAGCAGCCTTCGATGTAGTGAACCTGGGAGCCCTCGTCGGCGATGATCAGCGTCCGTTCGAACTGGCCCATGTTTTCCGCGTTGATCCGGAAGTAGGCCTGCAGGGGCATGTCCACCTTCACCCCGGGGGGCACGTAGATGAACGAGCCTCCCGACCAGACGGCCGAGTTG
>Ga0307373_10012262_pt1 | contig 12211 bp, 8 predicted proteins | sample OX2MG_FD_202534 | JGI IMG/M metagenome (GOLD analysis project Ga0307373, IMG submission 202534) | Soil microbial communities from Risofladan, Vaasa, Finland - OX-2 | ecosystem: Environmental > Terrestrial > Soil > Coastal area > Acid sulfate soil | place: Finland: Risofladan, Vaasa | collected...
GCCACGTGGCGCCGACCACGCCGGGCTCGATCCACGAGGGCGGTGAGTTGGGCTACTCCCTCAGCCACGCCTTCGGCGCGGCGTTCGACAATCCCGACCTCATCGTGGCCTGCGTCATCGGCGACGGGGAAGCGGAGACGGGACCGTTGGCTACGGCCTGGCAGTCGAACAAGCTGCTCGATCCGATCACCGACGGCGCCGTGCTGCCCATCCTGCATCTCAACGGATACAAGATCAGCAATCCGACCCTGCTTGCCCGCATCGAAGGAGAGGAACTGGAGCAGTTCCTGCGTGGGTGCGGGTGGGTGCCCTATTTCGTGGAGGGCGACGAGCCGGCCGCGATGCACCAGCGCATGGCCTCTGCACTGGACACCGCGATCGAGGATATCCGGCGGATCCGAGCGAATGCGCGGACCGCTCACGACAGCGCTCGCCCCCGTTGGCCGATGATCGTCCTCAAGTCACCCAAGGGCTGGACCGGACCGAAAGTCGTGGATGGCCTGCAGGTGGAGGGGACCTTCCGATCGCACCAGGTGCCGCTCCTCGTCAACGCCGAGCATCCCGAGCACGTCGAACAACTCGAGCGCTGGATGCGGAGTTACCGGCCCGAAGAGCTGTTCGACGTGAACGGACGCCTCATGCCGGAACTGGCCGAGCTGGCGCCCACGGGCGACCGGCGGATGGGCGCCAACCCCCACACCAATGGCGGCGCGCTGCTGCGCGACCTGCGGATGCCGGACTTTCGTGCGCATGCGGTGCACGTTCCGGCGCCCGGCGCTGTGGACGCCGAGGACACGCGCGTGCTTGGCGCGTTCCTGCGGGACGTGGTCACGCGGAATCAGGACCAGCACAATTTCCGCCTGTTCGGTCCCGACGAGACGGTGTCGAATCTGTTGGGGGCGGTCTTCGAAGCCACCGATCGCCAATGGGACGCGCGGACGCAGGCGAACGACGAATTCCTGGCGCCGGCGGGCCGGGTGCTGGATTCCATGCTCAGCGAGCACCAGTGCGAGGGGTGGCTGGAGGGCTATCTGCTGACCGGGCGGCACGGATTGTTCAACTGCTACGAGGCGTTCATTCGCATCATCGATTCGATGTTCAGCCAGCATGCCAAGTGGCTCAAGGTGACCCGCGAACTGCCCTGGCGCCGGGAGATCGCCTCGCTGAACTATCTGCTCGCGTCCCACGTGTGGCAGCAGGATCACAACGGCTTCACGCATCAGGACCCTGGATTCCTCGATCACGTGATCAACAAGAAGGCCGATATCGTCCGCGTGTACCTGCCGCCCGACGCGAATTGCTTGCTGTCGGTGGTGGATCACTGCCTGCGCAGCCGCCACTACGTGAACGTGGTGGTGGCGGGAAAGCACCCGCTGCCCCAGTGGCTGACCATGGAACAGGCGGTCGTGCACTGCACCGAAGGCATCGGCATCTGGGAATGGGCGAGCAACGACCGGGGCGGCGAGCCGGACGTGGTGATGGCCTGTTGCGGTGACACGCCGACGCTGGAGATCCTGGCGGCGGTGTCGATTCTGCGGGAGCACCTGCCGGAGCTGAAGATCCGCGTGATCAATGTGGTGGACCTCATGCGGCTCCAGCCCAGCACGGAGCATCCCCATGGCCTGAGCGACGTGGATTACGACGCGCTGTTCACGAAGGACAAGCACGTCGTGTTCGGCTTTCACGGCTATCCGTGGCTGGTCCATCGCCTGACGTACCGGCGCACCAACCACAAGATGCACGTGCGGGGCTACAAGGAAGAGGGCACGATCACGACGCCCTTCGACATGCGGGTCCAAAACGACCTCGACCGGTTCCACCTCGTGCAGGACGTCGTCGATCGGGTGCCGGAGGTGGGAGCGAAGGCGGCGTACCTGAAGCAGATGGTCAAGGACAAGCTCATCGAGCACAAGCGATACATCGACCAATACGGAGAGGACATGCCGGAGATTCGGAATTGGAAATGGACCGAGCGGGAGAGTGGTGGCACTGCCCCGGCCGAGGCCGCCCCTCGTGCGCGGCGGCGGGGCACATGAACCAGCATAGCCACAGTCCCCACCAGCCGGGTCCACAGCACCAAGGATTACCGCACGACCATAATCCGTACTGGAAGCGCGCGCATCGCGACTGGCGGTTCTGGGTCGGTGTGGTGTTGATGCTGACGGCAATGACGATTTTCGTGATGAGCGAGAACCTGGCGTTCCGGCCGGGCATGCAGCAGCGGGCGCCCGGCCTCGTGGGCCGTTAGCGCAACGCAGCAGCCCCGTCACCGCGCGCCGTCCGCGGTGGATGCCCGGAAGCCGACCTCTCTCCAGGGATTCTGGCCAGTCATGAAGAGCATACCCGAGGCAACCCCCGGTACGACGGAAGATCTGAAGACCCTCCCGCTACCCGAGGTGGAGAAGAAGCTGGAGTCGTCGCCGGACGGGCTCGCGCAGGCCGAGGCCGCGCAGCGCCTGACCAAGTACGGGGCGAACGAGATAGAGGAGAAGAAGACCAACCCGCTGCTCAAGTTCCTCACCTATCTGTGGGGACCGATCCCGTGGATGATCGAAGCGGCGGTGATTCTGTCCGGGGTCGTGCGGCACTGGATGGACTTCTGCATCATCCTGCTCCTCCTCGTGTCGAACGCCGTCGTGGGATTCTGGGAGGAGCGCCAGGCGGGGAACGCCATCGCCGCGCTCAAGGCGAGGCTGGCGGTCAAGGCCACGGTGAAGCGCGACAAGAAATGGACGACGCTGCCGGCCCGCGAACTCGTACCGGGTGACGTCATCCGTGTCCGGCTGGGGGACATCGTACCCGGCGACGCACGGTTGCTGGCGGGCGACCCGGTGTCGGTGGATCAATCGGCATTGACGGGCGAGTCGTTGCCCGTCGAACGGAATCCTGGTCAGGCGGTGTTCTCGGGGTCGATCATCCGCCGAGGGGAAACCGACGCGCTGGTCTATGCCACCGGCACGAACACCTACTTTGGCGAGACCGCCAAGTTGGTGGAGCAGGCACATACCGTGAGCCACTTCCAGCGCGCGGTGCTGAAGATCGGCAACTACCTGATGATCCTCGCCGGCGTGCTGGTGGCGGTGATCCTCGCCGTGGCGATCTTCCGCGGCGATCCGGTGCTCACCACGCTGGAGTTCGCCCTCGTGCTTCTGGTGGCCGCCATCCCGGTGGCGATGCCCACGGTGCTGTCGGTGACGATGGCGGTTGGCGCACGACTACTGGCGAAGAAGGAAGCGATCGTGACCCGGCTGGCGGCGATCGAGGAGATCGCCGGCGTCGACGTGCTGTGCACGGACAAGACGGGGACGCTCACCCAGAACAAGCTCACGCTGGGCGATCCGTTCTGTGTCGGCGGTATCGGGGCCGACCAGGTCGTGCTCTACGCGGCGCTGGCGTCGCGGGCGGAAGACAAGGACACCATCGACCTGGCCGTGATTGCCGGCGTGAAGAATGCCGACGCGTTGAAGAGCTATCAGGTGATTCACTTCCAGCCCTTCGACCCGGTGCACAAACGCACCGAAGCCACGGTCAAAGGCGCGGACGGAAAACAGTTCCAGGTGGCCAAGGGCGCGCCGCAGGTGATTCTGGAGATGGCGACGAATGCCGCGGACATAAAGCCGGCGGTCGAGAAAGCCGTCAACGCCTTTGCCGCGCGCGGCTTCCGTTCGTTGGGCGTGGCGCGCGCGGACGAGCAGGGCAAGTGGCAGTACGTGGGGATCCTGCCGTTGTTCGATCCACCGCGCGAACAGGCCAAGGCAACCCTCGCCGCGGCCGGGAAGATGGGCGTGCACGTCAAGATGGTGACGGGCGACCAACTCGCCATCGCCAGAGAAATGGCCCGCCAGTTGGGCATGGGCACGAACATCCTCGATGCCAGCGGCTTGGGCGACATGAAGGGCGCCGCGACGGCGCAGCAGACGGCGGCCATCGAACAGGCAGACGGGTTCGCGCAGGTATTTCCCGAACACAAGTTCCACATCGTGGAGGTATTGCAGCACCACGGCCACATCGTCGGCATGACCGGCGATGGGGTGAACGACGCCCCCGCGCTGAAGCAGGCCGACTGCGGCATCGCCGTATCGGGCGCGACGGACGCGGCGCGGGCGGCGGCGTCGATCGTCCTGCTGGCGCCGGGGCTGTCGGTCATCATCGACGCGATCAAGGAGAGCCGGAAGATCTTCCAGCGCATGAACAGCTATGCGATGTACCGCATCGCGGAAACGCTGCGGGTGCTGCTGTTCATGACGCTGTCGATCCTCGTGTTCAACTACTATCCGGTCACCGCGGTGATGATCGTGATCATCATGCTGTTGAACGACGGCGCCATCCTGGCGATCGCGTACGACAACGTGCTCTACCGGAACCAGCCCGAGGCGTGGAACATGCGCCTCGTGCTTGGCATCTCCACCGTGCTCGGCGTCATCGGGGTCGGGGCGGCGTTCGGCCTGTTCTATCTGGCCGTGCGCGTGTTCCACCTCGACCGGTCGCACGCGCAAACGATGATGTACCTGAAGCTGTCGGTGGCGGGGCATCTGACGATCTTCCTCACGCGCACGCGAGGCCCGTTCTGGTCGGTGCGCCCGGCGCGTACCCTGTGGATAGCCGTGCTCGGCACGCAGGCGGTGGCGACGCTGATCGCCGTGTACGGCCTGTTCATGGCTCCCCTCGGCTGGGGGTGGGCAGGGTTCGTGTGGGGCTATGCGCTGGTGTGGTTCCTCGTGAACGACCGCATCAAGCTGCTGGCGTATCGCGTGTTCGATCGGGCCAGGGCCGAGCCTGCCGCGGCCGTCGCGGCCAACGCCGGGGCCCACGTCGCGCCGAAGCCTGCGGCCAAGGCCGCAGAGGCAGTTGACGTGACGCCACAGATCGCCAGCCGGGCGTATGCCCTGTATGAGAAGGAAGGCCGCCGCGAGGGGCATGCCGTGCAGGATTGGCAGGAGGCGGAGCGGGAGATTCGTCCAGGTAAGTCCGAGGCCGAGGTGAAATCCGACACCACCGCCGCACCGGCGCCTGAAACGAAGCCCGAACCACCGCAAGACGCCGAGGCGAAGGGGACGCCGGTCGTGGAGCCCGAGCCGCCAGCCGCCGTGACGGCACAGCTCGTCGAACGGGTCCACGAACTCTATCAGGAACTCGGGCGCGAAGACGTGATGGCGGTCGAGGCATCGGACCGGGCCGCGCGCACAAAGGGGAAGGACGACGCCGCACATGGAGACACGCCCGATGCCAATACGGAACCCAAGCCGGGGGCGTGAGCATCATTCCGGAGCGGCTGCACCTGCACTTGCACCTGCACCTGCCCCGACACCGACGAGAGAGATACCGATGACGATCAAGGCGAAGAATTATCGTGTGCGCACCGGCCATGAGGTCGCGCTGGGCCAATGGCCGACGAACGTGAAACCGGTGTGCGAATCACCGGCCAAGTACAAGAAACTGCTGGACGAGCACGTGAAGAAGTTGAGCGCGCTGCAGCGCCTCCACTACGCGTCCAATCGCTACGCGCTGTTGCTGATCTTCCAGGGCATGGACGGCGCCGGGAAGGACGGGGCCATCCGCCACGTCATGTCCGGCGTCAATCCGCAGGGGTGCGAGGTGTTCGGCTTCAAGCAGCCGAGCGCGGAGGAACTGGAACACGACTTTCTCTGGCGCACCACCCGCCGGCTCCCGGAACGCGGACGGATCGGGATCTTCAATCGCTCCTACTATGAAGAGGTGCTCGTCGTCCGCGTGCACCCGGAGTTGCTCCACGAACAGCGGCTTCCGGCCAAGGTGCTCGGCGGCAAGCACCTGTGGAGAGACCGGTATCGCTCCATCGTGGACGCGGAACGGCATCTCCATCGGAACGGCACCCGGATCGTGAAGATCTTCTTGCACCTATCGAAGGAAGAGCAGCGCAAGCGTTTTCTCGCCCGGATCGATGAGGCCGACAAGAATTGGAAGTTCAGCCTCGCGGACATTCATGAGCGGAAATACTGGAGCAAGTATATGACGGCCTACGAGGCCTGTCTGCGCGCGACGAGCACGCGCCACGCGCCGTGGTACATCGTGCCCGCCGACGACAAGGACAACGCCCGGCTGATCGTGTCGCGTATCGTGCTCGACGCGCTCGAGGCAATCAAGATGGCCTATCCCAGCACCACGGCGAAGCGCCGCCGGGAATTGGCGGCGATCCGCAAAGAACTCACAAGCCAACGCGCCCCATCGGCGCGCCCGGCGTCGGGAACGGGCCTGTAGGCCTAGTCCCTTCGGGTCATGGTTCTGTGCGCACACGCGCGCTACTCGTTCAATGCACGTGTTGGCGCGACGGCTACCGGAGCACTCATGAAGGCAACACGACAACTGCACGATCTCGGGCAAAGTCTGTGGCTCGACAACATCACCCGTGGGATCCTCGATGATGGCACGTTGGAGCGCTACATCGGCGAATGGTCGGTGACTGGACTGACCTCGAACCCCGCAATCTTCGATCACGCGTTCAAGCGTGGCGATGCCTATGACGACGCCATCCGCCGCAAGGCGGTGGAGGGCAAGGCGGGCGAAGCGCTGTTCTTCGAGCTCGCGATCGAGGACCTGAGACGGGCGGCCGACCTGTTTCGCCCGGTGCATGATCGCACCGGCGGCGTGGACGGCTGGGTATCGCTGGAGGTGTCGCCCCTCCTGGCCAACGACACCGCCGGCACCATACGGGCAGCGGCCGATCTGCACCAGCGGGCGCAGCGCTCCAATCTCTTCATCAAGATCCCCGGCACCGCCGAAGGCCTTCCGGCCATCGAAGCGTCCGTCTTCGCGGGCGTCCCGGTCAATGTCACGTTGCTGTTCTCCGCCGCGCAGTATCGCGCCGCGGCCGACGCGTATATGCGGGGGATCGAGCGGCGGATCGCGGCCGGCCTCGATCCGCGCATCGGGTCGGTCGCGTCGCTCTTCGTGAGCCGGTGGGACGTGGCGGTGTACGATACGGTGCCGCCAACGCTTCGCAATCGCCTCGGCATCACGATGGCCCGGCGCGCCTACCGCGAGTACCGTCGCGTATTGGCATCGCCACGATGGCAGGGGCTCGCCGCCGCCGGCGCGCAACCACAGCGCCTGTTGTGGGCCAGCACCGGCACCAAGGACCCCGATGCGTCGGATACGCTCTATGTGGAGGCGTTGGCGGCTCCCGATACGGTCAACACGATCCCCGAAAAGACCCTCCAGGCATTCGCCGACCACGGACGCGTCACCGGAACACTGCCGTGCGACGGCGGCGACGCTGAAGCGGTGCTCGCCAAGTTCGGCCGCGTAGGAATCGATGTGCCCGGGCTTGCCGCTCAGCTCCAGCGGGAGGGGGCGGCGTCGTTCGACAAGTCGTGGAAGGATCTGCTCGATCGCCTGGCCGCGAAGCGGGCGGCGCTGATGCCGCGTACGCGCGCTGGCGCGGGGATGGCGTGACCGCGAGCGGAGCGGTCTCGAGCCGACCTCTCGGCGCGCGTGCCGCATGGAAGGCGTTGGAGGCGCATTATGAAAGTATAAAGGAGCTGCACCTGCGTGAGATGTTTGCCGGCGACCCCACCCGGGGAACCCGCCTGACCGCCGAGGCCGCCGGCCTCCATCTGGACTACTCCAAGCACCGCGTCACCGACGAGACGCTCGGGCTGCTCCGCCGGCTGGCCGTCGAATGCGGCCTCGCCGAGCGGATCGACGCGATGTTCACCGGCCAGCGGATCAACGTCACGGAGCGGCGGCCGGCGCTCCACGTAGCCCTGCGGGCGCCGCGCGGCGAACGGATCGTGGTCGACGGCACGGATGTCGTGCCGGCGGTGCATGGGGTGCTCGCCCGCATGGCGGCCTTTGCCGACGATGTACGGAGCGGGCGCTGGAAGGGTCACACCGGCCGATCCATCCGCAACGTCGTCAATATCGGCATCGGCGGCTCCGATCTCGGACCCGTGATGGCGTACGAGGCCCTGCGGCATTACAGCCGGCGGGACATGACGTTCCGCTTCGTCTCCAATATCGACGGCACCGACTTCGTGGAGGCCACGCGCGACCTCGATCCCCAGGAAACCCTGTTCGTCGTCTGTTCGAAAACGTTCACGACGCTCGAAACCCTGACCAACGCGCACGCCGCCCGCGCCTGGGCCCTGCGCGCGTTCGGTGACGAGGCGTCGGTCAGGCGGCACTTCGTCGCCGTGTCAACCAACGCCGAAGGGGTAGCGACGTTCGGCATCGATCCGGCCAACATGTTCGAGTTCTGGGATTGGGTGGGGGGACGGTACTCCATGGATGCGGCGATCGGGCTATCCACGATGCTGGCCGTGGGGCCGGGCGCCTTCGGCGAGATGCTCGCCGGCTTCCATGCGATGGACCGGCATTTTCGCAGTGCGCCGTTCGACCGCAACCTGCCCGTGATGATGGGCCTGCTCGCGGTGTGGTATGCCAATTTCTTCGGCGCCGAGACCATGGCGGTGCTTCCCTACGAGCAATACCTGAAACGCTTTCCCGCCTACCTGCAGCAGTTGACCATGGAGAGCAACGGGAAGCACGTGACCCTGGACGGGGCCCGCGTGACCTACCAGACGAGCCCCGTGGTATGGGGCGAGCCGGGCACCAACGGCCAGCACTCGTTCTACCAGTTGCTTCACCAGGGCACTCGCCTCATCCCGTGCGACATCATCGCCTTCTGCCAATCGCTCAATCCGTTGGGGGGCCAGCATGACCTGCTGATGGCCAACGTGTTCGCGCAAACGGAAGCGCTTGCGTTCGGAAAGACGGCCGATGAGGTGGCAGCCGAGGGCACCCCGGCCTGGCTCGTGCCCCATCGCGTGTTCGAAGGAAATCGACCTACCACCACGATTCTTGCCGACCGCCTCACACCAACAGCGCTCGGGTCGCTCATCGCGCTGTACGAGCACAGCGTCTTCACGCAGGGGGCGATCTGGGGCATCGACTCGTTCGATCAATGGGGCGTGGAACTCGGGAAAGTCCTGGCGAAGCGGATCGCGGGCGAATTGCAGCAAAACAAGCCACCCGCCGCCGGCCACGATAGTTCGACCATCGCGCTCATGGGGCGGTATATGCGCCGCCGTGGGACCACAACATGACCGGAGCGTTCGGCCCCACCGACGCGCTCTGTGTCAACACGATCCGCACGCTCAGCATAGACGGCGTCGAGCACGCAGCGTCCGGCCATCCGGGCTTGCCTATGGGCGCCGCGGCCATGGCCTACGTGCTGTGGACGCGCCATCTGCGCTACGACCCGGCGGATCCGGCATGGGCGAATCGCGACCGCTTCGTGCTGTCGGCCGGGCACGGGAGCATGTTGTTGTACAGCCTGCTGTTTCTCACGGGGTACGGGCTCACGCTCGACGACCTCCAGCACTTCCGCCGCTTGGGCAGTCGAACGCCGGGTCATCCGGAACGCGGCGTCACGCCCGGGGTCGAGGTGACCACCGGCCCGCTCGGCCAGGGCTTCGGGAATGCCGTCGGGATGGCGATCGCGGAACGATGGCTCGCCGCCACGTTCAATCGACCGGGCCACCCCATCGTGGATCACCGCACCTACGTCCTCGCGAGCGACGGCGACCTGATGGAGGGCATCACCTCGGAGGCGGCCTCCCTGGCCGGTGACCTGCACCTCGGCCGGCTGATCGTCCTGTACGATTCGAACCGTGTCACGCTGTCGGCCACGACCAACGTCACGTTCCGAGAGGACGTGGGGGCCCGCTTCACCGCCTGCGGATGGGACGTGCAGGACGTGGACGGGATGGACCTGGCCGCGGTGGACGCGGCCCTCACCGCGGCCCGAGCCGAGGAGCATCGCCCTTCGCTGATCGTCGCGCGCACGCACATCGGCTTCGGAAGCCCGGACAAGCAGGACACCTTCGAAGCGCACGGCGAGCCGCTGGGCAAGAACGAAGTGCTGCTGACCAAGCGCGCGTATGGATGGCCGGAGGACGCCCAGTTCTACGTGCCCGACGAAGCGCGGCGGGAATTCGAAAAGGTCGGCGTTCGCGGTGCGACGCTGCGAAACGCGTGGCAACAAGAAATGGATGCCTATCGAGCGGCGCAGCCGGATCTCGTAGCGGCGTTCGATGGGGCGGCGGCAGGGGAGCTGGCTGCGGATTGGGACGCCAAGCTCCCCACGTTCACGCCGAGCGACGGCGACATGGCCACTCGAGACGCCGGCGCGAAGGTGATCGCCGCACTGGCCGAGTCGGTGCCGAATCTCGTCGGCGGGTCGGCCGACCTCGACCCGTCCACGCGTACGGCGATGAAGCGGAAGGGAGACTTTCAGAGCCCGGAGGTGCCGGAGGCAGGTCAGACACCGCCCACGCAAGGGGCGGCCGGTGGGGTGTGGGGCTATGCAGGGCGGAACATTCACTTTGGCATCCGCGAGCACGCGATGGCCGCGATTCTCACCGGGATGGCCCATCACGGCGCGATGATCCCCTTCGGGGCGACCTTCCTGACGTTCTCCGACTACATGCGCCCGGCGATCCGGCTGGCTGCGCTGAGTCGGGCGCACGTCATCTATGTGTGGACGCACGACAGCATCGCGGTGGGGGAGGACGGCCCCACGCACGAGCCGGTGGAGCAACTCGCCGGCCTGCGGGCGATGCCGAATCTGGTGGTGATCCGACCCGCCGACGCCAACGAGACCGTCGAGGCGTGGCGCGTGGCGATCCGCCACGCGGACGGCCCCGTTGGGTTGGTGCTCACGCGCCAGAAGCTGCCGGTCCTCGACCGCTCGACCCTCGCCCCCGCGGCCGGAACGGCGCGGGGAGCGTACGTACTGACGGATGCCGTGCCTGGTGCGCCGCCGGAATTGATCCTGATCGCCACCGGCTCGGAGGTTTCGCTTGCCTTGGCCGCGCACGCGCAGCTCGCCACCGAAGGCGTTCGCAGCCGCGTGGTGTCGATGCCCTCGTGGGAGTTGTTCGAGGCGGAGCCGATCGAGTACCGGAATGCCGTGCTTCCGCCGGCCGTGCGCGCCCGGGTCAGCGTCGAGGCCGCATCGCCATTCGGGTGGGAGCGGTATGTCGGACCGACGGGCGCCATCATCGGCGTCCGTGAGTTCGGCGCCTCCGGGGCGGGCCCGGTGGTCATGGCGCACTTCGGGTTCACGGTCGCGCACGTGGTCGCCGTGGCCAGGGAGGTGCTCGCTCGCTGACCCGGCGGCACCACCGTGTGGCGCCGGCCGGCAGGTCTACGTGTCGTCTCACAATACGAAGGGATGAGGAATACTACAATGCAGATATCATGGCTGTGGCTGTGGCTGGTGTTCATGTTCGTCTTTCTCATACTGCCGACCGGCTATGGGTGGGGCTACCGTGGATGGGGGCCGCCGTACCCGAGGTACATGCAACGCCGCCGTGGAGACCGCGCGGCGTCGGGCGGAACGCCGACGTCGTTCAATCATCATGCCTGGGGGTTGGGCGGCGATGTGTTCTGGCTGCTGCTCATCTTCTGGGCCCTCACCTTCTTCTGGGTGCGCTGACGCGGCGTGGGGTCCGTCGGGCTCTGGCCGTCGTCCGATCGGGTCATGTTCGGCGAACGCCGCCAGGCCACGCATTCAGCACCGGCCATGCGACGTACGAGGCGTGCAGGGCCGCAGGCAGCACCGCCGGGCGGACATCCATTTCCAGAGAGCGACGTGATATCGAAACGCAATACAGTCAACGATCGGAATGAACGGACTCATCTTCGGCGGCGACGCCTTCCTGCCCGTGCTCCTTCTGGCGGCGGTGCTCCTGTCGGGCGCCAACGCATTGCAGCTCGCGCGTCGCGCGGACGCCTATCCGGCTGCCGTGGGCATCCTGCTGACGGTCGCGTACCTCTAGCCTGATCTTCCGGCCGCGGCGGCAGATCCGCGATTAGCGCGCCGGTGACGGGGCCGGCGACATAGATCCAGGTGGTGTGCTGTTCGCCGCGCAGGAGATCGGGGGCGAACGATCGCACCATTGGCGCCGACGTTCCGCGCGCCCGATGCGATACCCAGGATCGTGTTCACAAGCCCGGTAGTGAGCACCGTCCCCATGGCGAACGCCTGCCAAGGCGACGGCCGGCTTCAGGTGGGCGCTGCGCACCGAGCCCATGAAGTAGATGATCGCCATGACCATCAGGCCCGGCGCCCGCTCGCGCTCCGGGAACACAGCGCCGGTCGACCGGTGTTCAGCCCTTTGCGGGTCCGATCACGGCCACCGGCATGCGGCTCAACTTCGTATAGATC
>Ga0307373_10012265_pt1 | contig 12205 bp, 8 predicted proteins | sample OX2MG_FD_202534 | JGI IMG/M metagenome (GOLD analysis project Ga0307373, IMG submission 202534) | Soil microbial communities from Risofladan, Vaasa, Finland - OX-2 | ecosystem: Environmental > Terrestrial > Soil > Coastal area > Acid sulfate soil | place: Finland: Risofladan, Vaasa | collected...
GCCCAGCACTTTTCCCGCGAGAGCCTGCTCGGAATACGGCCCCGAAATTTTAAGCGTGGCGCCGGCCGCGCTGATCCTGATGCCGAGCGCCGTCTCGAGCGTGCGCAGGTGCGCATCATGCTGCCCGAGCAAGTCGGTGAACAGGCGCGGATCGTCGAAGTGGAGTTCGAGCGAATCTTGCGAATCGGGATTGGCTACTTCTGAAATCGCCGGGCCTCTTGCGCCGCTATCGCGGCGGTTGGTTAATCCTAGTCGATCGCGCCGCCGATGTGAATCCGGAGAAGAGAAAGAAACCACAGATTTCACAGATTACACGGATTGTCCTGTCCGGCGCGCCGCGCGCTGGACAGGACGAATGAGTTGAAATCTCTGAATCTGTGAAATCCGCGTAATCGGCGGTTACTCTTTATCTCACCAGCTCGGCGACTTTCTTGAGCGCCGCGTCGAGCTGCGCGGCGTCGCGGCCTCCCGCCTGCGCGAGGTCGGGGCGTCCGCCGCCGGCGCCGCCGACGAGCGGCGCGATCTGCTTGATAATGTCGCCGGCCTTGACGCGCGCGGTCAGGTCGGGCGTCACCGCGACCAGCAGGGCGACCTTGCCGTCGCCCGTGTCGGAGCCGAGCGCGATCACCGCCGACGGATATTTCTGGCGCATCCGATCGGCCATCTCGCGCAGCGCGCGCGGATCGACTCCGTCGGCGCGGCGCGTGACAATCTTGACGCCGTTCACCTCGCGGAGGGTTTCATCCGCGGCGGCGGCGCCACCGGCGCCGGAGGCGAGTTTCTGTTCAAGGGCGCGGAGCTTCTTTTCGAGTTCCTTTTCGCGCGCGAGAATTTTTTCCAGCCGATCGATCGCGGCGGAGTCGCGCGCGCCGAGTTTGCCCGCGATCTCGCCGAGGATTTTTTCCTGGCGGCGGATCGATTCGAGCGCGCCCTGTCCGGTCACCGCCTCAACCCGGCGCACACCGGCGGCGACTCCCGATTCGGCTTCGAGCTTGAAAAATCCCACGTCTCCCGTGCGCGTGACGTGCGTGCCGCCGCATAGCTCGACCGAGAAATCGCCCATCCGGACGACGCGGACGACATCGCCGTACTTGTCGCCGAAAAACGCGAGCGCGCCTGCCTTGAGCGCGTCGTCATAGGCCATCTCCTCGACCGTGACGGCGGAGTTCTCGCGGATACGCGCGTTGATGTTTTCTTCGATCGTCAGCAGCCGGTCCGCGCCGACCGGCCCGTGATGCGCGAAATCAAACCGCAGCCGCTCCGGCGACACGAGCGAGCCCGCCTGATGCACTCCAGTGCCGAGAATATCGCGCAGCGCATAATGGAGGATGTGGGTGGCGGAATGGTTGAGCATCGTGGCCTCGCGCCGCGCGCGATCGACCTTAAGGGTGACGCGCGCGCCGTGCTCGAACTCACGCGCGTCGCCGCGCAGTAGGCGGCCGACGTGGACGATCGAGTTTCCGTTCTTGCGGGTGTCGGTAACCTCGAAAATCGCGCCGGTTTCGAGTTCAATCACCCCGCGATCGCCGGTCTGGCCGCCGCCTTCAGGATAAAAACACGTTTCCGCGACAGTGAGTTGTTCCAGCATTGGCGGCGCTGAGCCCTCGTGCGCCCAACCGACGCCCAGCACTTTGGATTGATTTTCGTAGCTACCGTAACCAACAAACCGAGAGGTTTCAGAGGTTTTAATAAACTCGATGTGTTCAGTGACTCTAGCGGCGCGGGCGCGCTCGCGCTGCTCGTCCATCAGGCGGTCGAACGTTTTCGTATCGACGCCGATCCCATCAGGCCGCAGCACGTCTTCGGTCAGATCGAGCGGGAAGCCGTAGGTGTCGTAGAGCTTGAATGCGACCTCGCCCGAAAGCGTCTTGCCGCCCGATTTCGCAAGGCGCTCGCGCTCCTGCTCGATCAACTCGAGGCCGCGATCGAGCGTCTCGCCGAAGCGCGCTTCCTCCTGCGTGATCGCGTCGGCGATCTTCGCGCTGTTCTCGCGAATCTCCGGGTAGGCCGCTCCCATCGCCTCGACCACTCCCTGATTCGCCATCGCCAGGAACGGGCGATGAATTCCGAGGTAGCGGCCGTGGCGCGCGGCGCGGCGGATGATTCGGCGCAGGACATACTCGCGATCGCTGTTGCCCGGCAATACGCCCTCGGCGATCAGAAAGGTCATCGTGCGCGCGTGGTCGGCAATCGCGCGGAACGAAATATCAGTCTCGGCGTTCTCTCCGTATCGCGCACCAGAGCCAAGTTCGCTTGCGGCGATACTGATCTTCGAGATGATCGTCTGAAACAAATCGATATCGTAATTGCCGAGCAGCTTGCCCGTTTCGAGGCTTTGCAGGGCCGCGGCGACGCGTTCGAGGCCGGTGCCTGTATCGACGCATTTCATCGGCAGGGGAAGCACCCCGGAGGCGTCGCGGTTGTACTGGATGAAAACGAGATTGCCGAGTTCTATAAACCGCTCGCATCCGTCCACGTTCACCGCGCAGGCGGCGCCCGGATGGGCCGCGCCGTGGCACGCGGCGGCGCCGCGATCGATATCGATTTCCGAGCATGGGCCGCACGGGCCGGTATCGCCCATCTGCCAGAAATTTTCCTTGTCGCCGAAGCTCAGGATTCGCTCGGCCGGCAGCACGTTCATCGCGAGCCAGATATCGCGCGCTTCGTCGTCATCCTTGTGGACGGTCGCGTAGAGCAGGGAAGGATCGACGCCCCATCTCTTCGTGATGAGTTCCCAGTGCCACGCGATCGCCTCGGTCTTGTAGTAGTCGCCGAACGACCAGTTGCCGAGCATCTCGAAGAAGGTGTGATGGTAGGTGTCGCGGCCAACCGCTTCGAGGTCGTTGTGCTTGCCGCTGATGCGCAGGCATTTCTGGACATCGACGACGCGCTTTTCCGGCGGGGTGCGCACGCCCAGGAAATAGTCCTTGAACGGGACCATCCCGGCGTTGACGAACAGCAGCGTCGGGTCGCCCTTGGGGACGAGCGAGAACGAGGGCACGACGGCGTGGCCGCGCTCTTTGAAGAAATCGAGGAACGACTGTCGGATCTTGGCGGTGGTCCAGCGCATGAGGGGATCATCTTAGCCAAGCGCGATGCGCCTGCCCACCGGCGCGGATGCGAATGAAATTCGGCGGATTCATTTGGAACCCGAACCCATCGAAATGCTTTATTATAAGTCTTTAGTGGGTTCGATCCCCGGAATTTCCGATCGCCGCCGCGCGCGTAGCGGGAAGATCGATCTAACCCCTGTCCCCTTCCCGCGCGGGAAGGGAGACCAGGCGCGTGGCAACGCATATCGAGCGGCACGCGTGGCGCTCGCGATTTTGCATTGCGTGTTCATGGTGGCGATCTTAGCGCCCGCCGGAGAAGTGCGTAAGGCTGAACAGTTAACGGCGGACATAATCGCTGAACTAAGACAGGCCGCACGCGAAACCTTGAATCCCGCCACTCAACCTAATACGCGTTAGTGTTGCTATGAGCGACCTCGAATCATTCCGTAGAGAGACTCGTGCGTGGCTGGAAACCAATTGCCCGTCCGAGATGCGCACGCCCGCGCAGTCCGAGAACGATACCTGCTGGGGCGGACGCAAATGGAAATTCAAGTCCGAAGCGCAGCGCCTGTGGCTCGAGCGGATGGCGGCGAAGGGATGGACGGTGCCCGAATGGCCGCGCGAGTGCGGCGGCGGCGGGCTCAGCCGCGATGAAGCGAAAATCCTGCGCCAGGAAATGCGCGCGCTCGGATGCCGCTCGCCGCTGGACAGCTTCGGCATCTGGATGCTCGGCCCGGCCCTGCTCAAGTACGGCTCGGAAGAGCAGAAGCGCGAGTATCTGCCGAAAATCGCGCGCGGCGAAATCCGATGGTGCCAAGGTTATTCGGAGCCCGGCTCCGGCTCGGATTTGGCCTCGCTGCAAACGCGCGCCGAGGACAAGGGCGACCACTATGTCGTCAACGGCTCGAAGATCTGGACCTCATACGCCGACCAGGCCGACTGGATCTTCTGCCTGGTCCGCACCGATCCCGCCGCACCCAAGCACGAGGGCATCAGCTTTATTCTCTTCGATATGGAGAGCGCCGGCGTCTCGACCAAGCCGATCACGCTGATCTCGGGCGCGTCGCCATTTTGCCAGACCTTCTTCGATGACGTCCTGGTGCCGAAGGCAAACCTGATCGGCAAGCTCAATAAGGGATGGGAGATCGCCAAGTACCTGCTCACCCACGAACGCGACATGATCGGCGGCATGGGCCAGACCTCCGAGAATCGCTCGCTCGGACAGATCGCCGCCGAGTCGGTCGGCGTCGAAAACGGCGTGCTTGCCGATTCCATGCTGCGCGCCCAGATCGCCGCGTTCGAGATCGACGCGTGGGCGTTTCGCCTCGCGATGGAACGCGCCGGCGACCAGGCGAAGGTTGGTCAGGCGCATCCCGCGGTATCCTCGCTGCTTAAGTACTACGGCACCGAACTCAACAAGCGGCGGCTCGAACTGGTGATGGCGGCGGGCGGCGCGAGCGCGCTCGAATGGGACGGCGAGCGTTCTCATAACGGCGCCACCGCGCGCGCGTGGCTGCGCTCGAAGGCCAACTCGATCGAGGGCGGGACCAGCGAGGTTCAGCTCAACATCATCGCCAAGCGCATCCTCGGACTGCCCGACGCGTAATGACTATTTCCGCGTATCTTGTGTCATTCCGAGCGCGAGCCGGTGAAGTGGGTCGCGCCGTGTACGTCAGGTCCAACGGTAGGCATCGCGAGGAATCTCGCCCTTGGCTCTCGCACACTATTGCGACGGGTTATTCAAAGACGCGCAAGCCTTAACCGCAAGAAAACCAATCGCGATCGGATTTATTGAAATGGCATTAGTTCTAACCGACGAACAGACCATGCTCCGCGACAACACGCGGGGCTTCCTGGCGAAGAATGCGCCGGTGTCGCATCTGCGCCATTTGCGCGACACTCGCGACGCGACCGGATTCTCGCGCGAGCTGTGGAAGGAGATGGTCGCGATGGGGCTCGCGGGAATCCTGGCGCCCGCCGACTGTGGCGGACTGGGACTCGGCTACGTCGAGGCCGGGATCGTCATGGAAGAACTCGGCCGGACGCTGGCGCCGTCGCCGTTTCTCTCGACCGCCGTGACCGCCGCCAGCGCGATCGTCCGCGCGGGAAGCGAGCAGCACAAGCGGGAGTATCTGCCGCGTATCGTCGCGGGAGATCTGATCGCGACCATAGCTGTCGATGAAGCCGCGAAGCATCGCCCGGAAAAGCTCGCGATGACCGCCGTGCGCTCTGGAAGCGGGTTTGCGCTAAACGGCGAGAAGACCTTCGTGCTCGACGGCCACGTCGCCGATCTGATCATCGTCGCGGCGCGGACCGCCGGCGCGCCCGGCGAGCGCAAGGGAATCACGCTGCTGCTCGTCGAGGGGAAGGCCAAAGGCGTCAGCGCCGAGCGCACCGCGATGGTTGATAGCCACAACGCCGCGCGAATCAGATTCGACGGGGTGAGTGTCGGTGGTGACGCCGTGCTGGGCGGGGTCGATGAAGGATGGAAGCCGCTCGAGGGCGCGCTCAACGCCGGGCGCGCGGCGATCGCCGCCGAGCTATCCGGACTTGGCGACGAAGCGTTCGCGCGAACGGTGGCCTACCTGAAAGAACGCAAGCAGTTCGGCAAGCTGATCGGCCAGTTCCAGGCCCTCCAGCATCGCGCCGCGGTCCTGTACTGCGAACTCGAACTCACCCACGCGGTGGTGCTCAAGGCGTTGCAGTCGCTTGACGAGTCCTTCGACACCGCGGGCGCGATCGTGTCGGTCGCCAAGGCCAAGGCCGGCGCCACCGCGACTCTCGCCGTGCAGGAAGGAGTGCAGATGCACGGCGGAATCGGGATGACCGATGAATTCGATATCGGCCTGTTCATGAAACGCGCGCGCGTCGGCCAGGAACTGTTCGGCGACGCGAATTTCCACGCCGATCGCCTGGCGCGGATGAATCGCTACTGATGAAAATCGATATGGACGCGGGGGTTCAATCCCGCGGGTTTCTCGACAGCGCCGAACTTTACGACGCGATCTATCACTACAAAAATTACGCGCGCGAGTGCGCGCATCTGCGCGGCTTGATCGAAGCCGCGGTTCCCCAAGCACGCGGCGTGCTCGATGTCGCGTGCGGCACGGGCGCGCACGCGCAGTTCTTGAAGGATCACTTCGCGGTTGACGGAATCGATCTGAACGAAGATTACCTGCGCGCCGCGCGGCGCAAGAATCCCGCCGGTAATTATTCGCGCGCCGACATGACCGGCTTCGACCTCGGCCGCACCTACGACGCCGTCACCTGCCTGTTCAGCGCCATCGGCTACGTCGCCACCGCCCTGCGCCTGAATTGCGCGATCGCCGCGATGGCGCGCCACGTGCGCCCGGGCGGCGTGCTGATCGTCGAGCCGTGGCTCACGCCGGAAGCGTGGAAGCCCGGTGCGCAGTTCATCAACACCGGACAGTTGTCCGACGGTTTGGTCTGCCGGATGAGCTACAGCGGGCGGGAAGGAAACATCTCGACTTCGCAATTACACTACCTGCGCGGCAGCGTCCGCGGAATCGAACATTTCAGCGAGCGGATGGAACTCGCGCTCTTTACCCGGGAGGAAATGACGCGCGCGTTCGAGGACGCCGCGATGGAAGTCAGCTACGACGCCGAGGGCCTGATGGGCCGCGGCCTGTACCTCGCGCGCCATCGCGCGTGAATCGCGCGGTACACCGCGACCGACAGTTTCGGGGGGTCCATCCAAAGCTCCAAAGCTTTTCAGGACCGGCGCGAAGAACACCGCGCCGCGGTTGATTCCGCCTCAGCTAAAAAACATCGTGGCGGAAATTGCGCCCGCGGGTCTCCGCGGTAACGCGCAAGCGGCATCCTTACCCGCGCGTCAGGTGCTGCTCGGCGTGGCGCGCGATAACCTCATCGCCGCGCGATTGAAAAATCCCACTGATATTGCTTGCCGCTCGCCGTCATTGAGACGCGATAGGTCGCGCCTCGTTTTAGCGGCGCGCGCGGGATGACCACCACCGCGCCCGCGGCGAATAGCACCTGGCGCGCGGTCTGTTGCGTGGCCGGAACGGGATTCGTGTAGTTCGCCGAGTCGAATCCGCAGGCGTCGAGTTTCTCCGTGTCGCCGTCGGCGGAGACTCGCTCGAATGAATACGCGTCGAGCATCGTGTACATCCGCGGTCCGGTCGCGAGCGTGATCGGCAGGCCGGTGGGCGCGCTGTATCCCGCGCACGAGGTGAGCGGATCGGGCCATTCGGTGGTGAAGGTCCGCAGCTTGACCGTCGCGCCGGCGGCGGGAAATTCGATCGGTTCGGGGTACGCGACTCCAGTCGTGCCCGGCGCGACGCCGCTTTGCGCGTCGAGCGCCGCGACGCACAGGCTGCGGTCGCAGATTTGGCTGAAGCCAACGCGCTCGAGGCGCGGATTTAAGAGCGGCATGCGATGGAACGCGCCGCTCATCCAATCGAGCAGCGCCCATCCGACGGGATCTTTCAGCTTCATCCCCTCGAACGCGATAAAATCAACGTCGCTGGATTTTCCCGCGCGCGCGCCCGCCGCCGTATAGCCGGGATCGCCGGCGTCTTCGAGATGAGCCTTGATGCCGGGGTTGCCGCCGTTGCGCAGTATCGGCCCCAGATTCTCGATCAGGTAATTCACGTGCGCGGTGTCACCCGCGCTGAGGCTGGGATCTTCGGCGACCGCGGCGACTTTGGCCGTCGCGCGATACTCGTTCAGGCGCTTAAGCCATTCGGGCATCGGACCCGCCGGAGTTGGGATCGACGCCGCGGAGGAAGCGCCCCGCGAGGTTGCCGCCGCGGCCGCCGCGCCCGCGGTCGAGACCGCCGTCGGCGAAAGCGCGGCTCGCGCCGTGGTCGGCGCGGGCGTGGCCGCGGGCGACGCGGAATCTTCGATGGTGTCGCGAACGTCGCGCAACAGCCATCGCTGGGTAAGAGAAAACGCGGCGGCGAACAGCAGGATCATCAGCGGGATCGCGATCTTAAGTCTGGGACCGCGCGCGCCCGCGGTGCGCGCGGCGCCCAGGAATGCGAATCGCACCTGGCCGAAGCGCAGCTCGTCGCCGCGCTTGAGGGTGACCGGATTGGTGACGCGCTTTGCGTTAACGAAGGAGCCGTTGGTCGATTCGAGGTCGATGAGATCATATCCGCGCAGCCGGCGGCGGATGAGAGCGTGATGGCGGGAGACGCTCTGGTCGGCGATCACGATCTGGTTATCGGGCGCGCTGCCGATCGCCGTCTTGCGCGCGGCGACCGGCACTTCGTGTGGGCCGGCGGTCATTCCGATCGCGATCAGCCGCGGACCCCGGTGGCGCTTTGCGTCCTGCCCGGCCGCCATCACAACCCCCGGCGCATCGCGGCGCTCAGCCGAGATTCCAGAATGCGCCGACGCCGTGGGCGGCGCGTTCGATTATCGGCATCACGCGCTCGCCGCCGCGCGCCCGCGCGATCGGTTCGCCGGATTCGCGCCCGAGTTCCTCGATCACGGCACGCCCGGAGTTCACTATCGCCTCGAGGTCGTAGCCGCCTTCGAGCGCGGCGATCATCCTGCCGCCGCAGCACTCGGCCGCCAGCTCTTTGACCCGGCGCGTCATCGCGGCGAACCCGCTTTCGCTGACGCGCATATCGCCCAGCGGGTCGCGGAAATGGCAATCGAAGCCGGCCGACACGATGATGAACTCGGGCTTGAACTTGCGCCCGATCGGCAAAATGAACTCGTCGAAGAAGCGCAGATATTCGTCGTCGCCGAACTCCGCCGGCATCGGCGCGTTCACGGTGAATCCCGTGCCCGCGCCCGCGCCCATCTCCTTCAGTGAGCCGGTGCCGGGGTATTGCGGATATTGATGCGTCGATACGTACAGCACCGCGGCCGACTCGTAAAATATTTCCTGGGTGCCGTTGCCGTGATGCAAATCCCAATCGATTATCATCACGCGCTTAAGCCCGCGCGCGCTGATAAGCCACTGCGCCGCGATCGCCACGTTGTTGAAGAAGCAGAAACCCATCGCGTGCGCCGGCCGCGCATGATGCCCCGGCGGACGGACGATCGCGAAGGCGTTGTCCGCCGCGCCATCGAGCACCGCCTCGGCCGCCGTCAGCACCCCGCCCACCGAGAGCATCGCGGTCCGATACGACTCGGGGCAGCTATGCGTGTCAGGATCGAAGTCAAAGCGCGCGAGGTGCGCACTGCGCTCGACCGAGGCGATATACTCGGGGGCGTGGCAGAGCGCGATTTCCTCGAAGGTGGCCAGACGCGGCGCGCGAAACTGCAGCCTCGGGCGGCTGAGCCCTTCCGCCATCGCGATCATCGCGGCCACCCGCTCGGGCCGTTCGGGATGCGACCGGCCGGCAAAATGTTTCAAATATGCGCGGTCGGTAACGAGCGCGGTCTTGAGCATCGTTGACTCCACCATCTGTGCTAACAATGATTAGTCGAGCAATATGCGTTCCACTATGCCGAAACAATATAATAGCGCCGGCGTGGCGCAATCCCGCAATTGGACCTGTTTGAAATAGTAATCGTGCTGGCGATCGCCTTGATCGTGCTCGGCCCCGAGCGCCTGCCCGAGGTTCTGCGCACCGTCGGCAAGGTGATGCGCGAGCTGCGCGCCGCGAGCAACACGGTGATGCGCGAGCTGAGCGGCGTGCTCGAGGACGAACCGCCGCGCGCGGACGCCGGGACTCCAACCCTGGAAGATCCCGCGCGTGCGACGCGGCCTGCGGCGGCGCAGCCCTTCGTCTCGTCGCCAAGCGCCGCCGCGGCGCCCGCCGCCGGGACTGCGGCGAGCAAAACCGATCCGCCGGAGCATCAGCCCTCCTGAGCGCGCGCGACCGTGGCAACCCAGGACCTCACGACTCCGCAAGCATATCCGACCGCCGCGAGCGCGCCCGCGAACATTGATGCTCCCGCGGCCGCGCCCGAATCCGGCCCCGGCCCCCCGGGCGCCGAAGGCGCGGCTCTAGGGCGGATGTCGCTAATCGAGCACTTGCAGGAGCTGCGGGTGCGGCTGATCTGGTCGGCGGTCGCGCTGCTGGCCGGGTTTCTCGTCGCCTACGCGATCGCGGACCCGTTGTTCGCGGCGCTGACCTGGCCGATTCGCGCGGTCTCACACGGCAAGCTGCTGCTGATCGGGACGGGCGTCGGCGAGGCGTTCTTCACCAAGATTAAAGTCGCGCTGATCGCGGGGCTGTTCATCGCGAGTCCGGCGGTGTTCTATCAAATCTGGAAATTCATCGCGCCGGGGCTGTACCAAAGCGAGCGCCGGATGGCGCTGCCGTTCATCGTGTCGGCGACGCTGTTTTTTATTCTGGGCGGATACTTTTGCTGGGCGGTGGTGTTCCGGATTGGCTACGCGTTTTTTTTAAGTGAGTACGCGAGTATCGGAATCACCCCGACCATCCGCATCAGCGAGTACCTGGCGTTTTCCTCCAAGCTGCTGCTGGCGTTCGGGATCACGTTCGAGATGCCGATCTTCGCCTTCTTTCTGACCCGGCTGGGGCTTATCGATCACCACTTGATGATCCACCATTTCCGCTACGCGATTCTGGTGATCTTTATCGTCTCCGCGATCCTGACCCCGCCCGATATGGTGTCGCAATTCCTGCTCGCGATTCCGCTGCTCGGCCTGTACGGGTTAAGTATAGGAGTCGCATATGTGTTCCGCACTCCAGATGCGGCCGCCGCCGCAGCGTTGCCGGCCGGCGCGGCCAATCCGGATTAACCACGCGCAAATCACACGCCCGCCGGCATGAAAGGAAATCACGATGGCAACACTGCTGGACTATCCACGCGCCACCGGCGCTCCGGGAATCGCGCCGCGATGGACTCGCAGCGCCAAGGACATCGTCGGCACCGCGTATTCGTCGGTGAGCAGAGTGTGGTTCACGCTCTCCAAGGGCGTGCTCAACGAGATTTACTACCCGACCATCGATCAGCCGCAGGTCCGCGATATGCAATTCCTGGTGACTGACGGCAAGACCTTCTTCCATGAAGAGCGCCGCGACCTGATCACCAAAACCGAGTACCTGGCCGAGCACGGACTCGGCGTGCGGGTGGTCAACAGCGATCCCGACGGGCGCTATCAGATCGTGAAGGAAGTGATATCCGATCCGCATCAGCCCGCGGTGTTGATCCAGGTGCGCCTCGAGGGCGACCCGGATTTTCTCGCCAGGCTGCATCTCTACGTGCTGCTCTCGCCGCATCTGGGCGTCGGCGGATGGGGCAACAACGCCAACCTGACCAGCATAATCGGCCGTGAGTTCATCACCGCGCACAAAGGCGACACCTGGCTCGCGCTGGCGGCAACGGCGCCGTTCGTCGCGCGCTCGTGCGGATACGTTGGAACCACGGACGGATGGCAGGATCTGTCCGGGAATTTTCAGCTCGACCACCAGTTCGCCTCCGCCCGCGATGGCAACGTGGCGCTGACCGGCGAGATCGACTTGAGCGCCTCGCGCAGCTTCACGCTCGGGCTCGCCTTCGGCCACGGAATCCATCGCGCGGTGACTGCGCTGTTCCAATCGCTCGGCACTCCGTTCGAGGAGCATCGCGAGCGCTTTATCGAGCAGTGGGAGCGCGCTTCGCGCCACTTCCTGCCGCTCGGCGCAACCTCGGGCGACGGCGGCGAGCTATACCGGCGCAGCCGCGAGCTTTTGCTCGCGCATGAAGACAAGACTTTTCCGGGCGCGATTATCGCCTCGCTAAGCATCCCCTGGGGCGAAGCCAAAGGCGACGAGGATTTGGGCGGATACCATCTGGTCTGGACCCGCGACATGGTGAACAGCGCGACCGGATTGCTCGCCTCGGGAGATTTCGCCACCCCGATGCGCGCGCTGATTTACCTGGCTTGCACCCAGCATCAGGACGGCGGGTTTTCGCAGAATTTCTGGATCGACGGAACTCCCTACTGGCAGGGAATTCAGCTCGACGAAGTCGCCTTCCCGATCATGCTGGCGTGGCGGCTGCACAAGGCGCACGCGCTCGGCGTGTTCGATCCGTATCCGATGGTCTGCGCGGGCGCAAACTATCTTTTGCGCCATGGCCCGGCGACTCAGCAGGAGCGCTGGGAAGAGAATAGCGGCTTTTCGCCCTCGACCCTGGCCAGCAATATCGCGGCGCTGGTCTGCGCGGCGTGCTTCGCGCGCGAGCGCGGCGATCAGGCG
>Ga0307373_10012267_pt1 | contig 12203 bp, 10 predicted proteins | sample OX2MG_FD_202534 | JGI IMG/M metagenome (GOLD analysis project Ga0307373, IMG submission 202534) | Soil microbial communities from Risofladan, Vaasa, Finland - OX-2 | ecosystem: Environmental > Terrestrial > Soil > Coastal area > Acid sulfate soil | place: Finland: Risofladan, Vaasa | collected...
TACGGTAGTAGAGCAATGTCCATAAGTTTAAGGGTTGTTCAAAATTTCTATTTACCGGTATTGAATTAATTATATTTGGTAAACGCAAAATAATTGCGTCTATTAGAATGGGAGGGATGATAATTCACAAATTATCGGTGCCAATACTAACAAGCATCAATAATGCGTTCGTTGTAGAACCGTCATCGCCATTCGTGATAACTCAAAGAGTGTGAAGGGAGTGATCTCCCTTCACATTTGTCACACGATTGTACTATCAACGGGAACAGCGACAGTCCGGGAGAACAGAACGAATGCCAAATGAACAACCTTACCTCCCACGTCCGGGAATTGATGAACGGACAGTTGCCAAAGAGATGATTAGCGACCAATACCCCGAACACTGGGAAGAGTGTAGCAAGTTTGTGAAACGCCGTGTACATGCAAAAGCAAAAAATATCCCCGATAGCCTCCATGAAGATATTATTCAGGAGGCTATGTACAAGGTAACGAAGTCTCTGGAACATTTCCGCTTTGAATGTACTCTTAAAACCTGGGTGAACCTCATCATTGAACGCTGCATTATTGATGAACATCGCAGACTGCGAAACGAAGAACGCTCTCATGTCCCTTTGACAGATCAGTCCAATGAAAGCGATCTTGAAGGCGAGGGCCTCACCACGAGCGAGGTAAAATCGGCAGAAGATGCGCTCATGACAAATGATGAGATACGTAATGGGTGGGCAGCGTGTCTGGAATATGCCAGCACCCATGCCAATCCTATCCGGAATCAACTCATCATCTGGATGGTCATTCATGAAGGGAAAACTCATGCAGAAGCAGCAAGAGCGGCCGGTTGTAATGCCCCTGTTGTTGGCTATGTAGTGCGTGAAGCACAACGCTATGCACGTGAAAAGATGGAGCACAAGCTGTAGGTTCAGCCAGTTTCTTCTGTCCCGATGATAAAGGCTACTGTTGCTTCAAGAGCTGAGCGACAATCAGGGCATGTTTTCAGGTGAGCCGCAACATCGGGAAAGCGTTGGGCGGCCTTTTCTTGCCCTTCAGCTACGATTGTCTCGGCATAGACACCCAGGCGCTCGAACTCTTGCGCCTCGCCTGCCTCTATAGCGCGGCTAATGCCGGCAAAGCGCATGAGCAATTCACGGGTAGGTTTTTCAGGATTGTTGTTCCTGCGATCATATTCCTGCGCATAGCTGAGTAAAACCATGACTGCGGTACGGCAGTAATGGCAGGTTGTGAGATGTGCAAGCAATTGCTCCTGCTGCGAGAGAGCTTGCTGTCTATCGCCTGCAAGCAACTCCATCAAGAGAGAGAGAACATGTGGTGGTACTAACAGGTCAGGACCAACTGCGGTGATGACTTTTGCATTATCTTCTTTCATTTGGGAGTTCCTCCTTATTTTATGTTACACGTATGCTGACGTTGCACAGAAATCCTGACTCTACACTAACAAACACCCTACACTTCTGCATATTTCAGGACTGTAGCATAGAAATATTGTGCGAACATCCAAAAATTTTGAGATGGGTATCCAAAAAACACACAATACTTTTGACGTTATTCAAATGATTATGTAAAAGACTTTCTCTGATTTATGAAATCTGAATTTGCCTTACTGTACCTGACAAATATTCTACTTTTGTTCATGCTTCTCAGAAGAGAACTTTGACATTGCTCTAACAATTCTATACGATGCATTCTCCATTTTAATCAAGAAACTCTCGTCTGCCTATATTACCTACCCTGACGACAAACTTCTTGTAGAGATGGTATCATGTAAGTAACATCTATGTATCAGTTTTGTTCAATTGCAATTCTTGCTCAATTGCCGACGACAGTTCCTATTCGAGACAGGGCCTTGTTTGTAGGAATTTGAAGCAACGCGAGGAATTACGTGATGAACAGTGAAGATGCATCTGAGGTCAAAATTTTGTCTAAATCGAGCAATTTTCGCCTGAGGCAAGAACGCGAACTACGAGGATGGACACAAAGCGAAGTTGCCGAACGCATCGGTTCAACACGCATCAATGTTGGACGCTGGGAAAAAGGCATTACTGTCCCTGGTCCATATTATCGTCAAAAGCTTGCAGAACTTTTCGGAAAAAGCATTCAGGAACTCGGCTTCATTCCCGAACATAGCGAGACGCGAATAAGGGAAGAAGTAACTACTATTTCTGATGCTGACCCTAACATCTCTCCCTCTCCTGTCCAATCCATCTGGAGCGTGCCATATCGCCGCAATCCGTTTTTTACAGGCCGTGAAGAAATTCTGGCCCATTTGTATACTGTATTGAGAAGCAGTAGAACAGCGGCTTTGACCCAGGCACAGGCGATTAGCGGTCTGGGGGGAATAGGCAAGACGCAGATTGCGATTGAATATGCCTATCGCTACCGCGATCACTACCAGGCTATCTTCTGGGTAAACGCTTCTACTCGTGAAGCCCTCAACACTGACTTCGCGGCATTAGTGGCATATCTGGGTTTACCCGAACAATACGAACGCGATCAGGACATTGTTGTGCCGGTAGTAAAGCATTGGCTGACAACCCATACTCAATGGTTGCTCATTCTGGACAATGTTGATAAGCCAGAGATGGTTGTTGACTTCTTACCCGTGCACACCGCCGGAGATGTACTGCTTACTACACGCCTGCAAGCATTAGGAACAATCGCTCAAGGTATTGAAGTTGAAAAAATGGGGCTGGATGAAAGTGTGATATTTCTCTTGCATCGCACTAAAGTACTGTCGCCGGGTGCATCTCTCGATCAAGCCCCGGAAGAAAACAAAGCGCAGGCAGCCGAGGTTTTTGCCGCGCTAGACGGGTTGCCTCTCGCTCTAGACCAGGCGGGCGCATACATCGAAGAGACAAGCTGCGGCCTGTCTCAATATCTCGATCTCTTTGCTACACGTCGCAAAGAGCTTTTATTTCGTCGAGGAAGGTATCCAATTGAGCATCCTGATTCTGTTGCCGCTACCTGGTCGCTCTCCTTTCAGCAAGTAGAGCAGGAAAGCCCGGCCACCGTTGATCTATTGAACCTGTTCGCCTTTCTCAACCCCGAATCTATTCCTGAAGAAATCATTTCGCTAGGCGCAACTGAACTTGGTCCAGCGCTTGGAGCAGTAGCAAGTGATCCTTTGCAGGTTGATTATATCATTGAGCTGTTGCTGCGCTATTCGCTTATTCGGCGCAACTCTGAAGCAAAGAGCTTGAGCATTCACCGTTTAGTGCAAGCGGTGCTCAAGGATAGCATGGATTGGGATACACAGTGTATGTGGGCGGAACGGGCCATACGTGCAGTGAATAAAGCTCTCCCCAATGTAGAATCGCAAATGCGAGAGACATGTCAACGCCTTCTTCCCCTTGTGCACATATGCGCGATGCATAGTAAAGAGTACGCGCTTACCTTTCCCGAGGCGGCTCGCTTGTTTAACGAAACCGCATCCTTTCTGATGACACGGGGCAGTTACGCACAAGCTGAACCACTGTTACTCAATGCGCTGGATATTCGTCAACAAATAATGGAGGTCAATCATCCCGATACTGCTCGTGCGCTGAATGACCTGGGGGAGGTCTATCGCAAACAGGGTAAATACAAGAAAGCAGAGCCTTTCTTGCAAGAGGCGTTGGAAATTCGTCAGCAGGTGCTGGCTGAAGAGCACCATGATGTTGCCGAAACAATTTATTATCTGGCAAACTTATATCGTGCCTGGGGTGAGTATGCAAAGGCTGAGCCATTCTATTTACGAGCACTGCATATTCGAGAGACTTCATCAGGTACAGATGATTCTCTTGTAGCATTGAGTTATTTTGGCTTGTCGAGACTGTACTATTCACAGGAGAAGTATGAACAGGCCGAAGAGTTTTGCAGGCGTGCTCTCCACATTCAAGAACAGCGCCTGGGAAATGATCATCCTGTTCTTGCTTCTACACTGATCATTCTGGCGAAAATCTATCAGGGGCAGAATAAATTCGATCTTGCGAAAGAAATGAATATGCGCGCGTTACGAATTCGAGAGAACACTTCAGGAATGGATGATCCGCGTGTAGCAACTATCGCCAATAACCTGGTCGAAATTTATCATGCCGAGGGAAAGTATCACGAAGCCGAGCCATTGATTGCGCGAGCGATCAGGATTCATGAGCAATCACTCGGTTGGGAGCATCCCTATATGGCATACAGCCTGAATAACCTGGCTGAAAATTTCTTTTTGCAGAGCAATTACGGTCAGGCTGAGATTTACTACAGAAAGGCGCTTGCCATCCGTGAGCAACATCTGGGTGTTGGCCATCCACATACAGCCTTTTCTTACTATCAGCTTGCCAGGCTCTATTCTACATTAGAGAGATATGAAGAAGCCGAATTATTCTGTTCTAAAGCATTATCTATTCGTCAGCAAGTTTTTGAGCCTGATAATCCTGCTATTGCCAGCACGCTGGAACAGCATGCTATCTTACTAAGAAAGCTGAATCAAGAGAACGAGGCACACGAAATTGAGATAAACATCCAGGTAATTAGAGCAGATCACAAACTTCCTGAAAGTTCATGATTTATCGTAAGCCTTATGCTAAAAGTGATAGAATTGGATTCTAGTCGTTCCATTTTGTGTCCCTAATGATGTTTGTCCGCGTAGTGCGAGGATTACCAATGGAAAAGATAGTCATTGTCGGCCCACCTGGAGCAGGTAAAACGACGTTTGCCAAAGATTTAGGTTCCGCGTTCAACAGTAAAGCTTTTCATCTGGATCGTTTTTTTTGGCAGCGCGATTGGAAAAGAGTAACCGAGGATAATAGAATAGATACTTTGCAGAATCTCGTTAGAGAGCAACGATGGATTATTGAGGGAACCTATATCAACTCATCCAAACTCCATCTTAATGCGGCAGACATCATAGTTTTTTTGGATCCCCCTATCTTGGTGTGTCTTCTGCGGATAATAAAGCGCCATTTTATGTATCATGGTCGTACTCATCAAAATATTCGTGCTCGTCGTGATTTACCAGAGGGATGTACAGATAAACTTACCTTGCTCCTTATATTAAAGGTACTGCTCTTTCCTCTTCAAGGACGGATTAAACTTGAGAAGAATTTGCACAAATTCCCACCTGAGAAAGTTATCCAGCTTCATTCAGCAAAAGAAGTTGAGGATTTTTTAGCGAACCTAGAACTCTATACCCACAAAAAGAGGCAGTCTGTTAAGACTTGTTCTGTTCTTGAATAGCTTTCCAACAAAAATTTCAGTTACCTCCTCAAGGATTCTATCCCTTTCCTCATACCGCGAAATTCTGCAAGGAGGCTTTAGACATTCGCGAACAAATCTGGCTATTAATCATCTACATGTCGCCCTTACTTACGACTATAATCCTTTGAAGTAGATAGAAAAGAGATGGGTGTATTAAATTCTGTTCTCATTTTTGCCTTTCTTGTGTAATGTTATATTATACAGTACGAGGTTATTGATGGAAAAGATTGTCGTTATTGGATCACCGGGCGCTGGCAAATCAACACTTGCAAAACAAATATACCGCAAGCTCAAGATTAAAGTCTATCATCTGGACCGCATTTTCTGGAAACGTGGGTGGAAACCGATAGACAAAGAATCTAGAATAGATATTCTACAGAAGCTCGTGCAGGAAAAGCAATGGATTATCGAGGGATATTATCTTCGTTCATCCGAACCACGACTAGACGCGGCAGACACCATAGTTTTTTTGGATCCCCCTATCTTGGTGTGTCTTCTGCGGATAATAAAGCGCCATTTTATGTATGATAGTTATCCTCGTCGAGATATACCGGAGGGATGTATAGATAGACTAACAGTGCGTCGTATGTTGAAATTGTTCATCTTTCCACTTCTTGGACGGAAAAAGCTAACGCAAATGTTACGTGGCTATAATTCCAAACAAATTATCCGGCTTCGTTCAAAGAAAGATATAGAAGATTTTTTTGCGGAACTAAATAGAGCGGCGTAATCAACGGGATAATCTTAGTTCTTTTTGGCTTGCAAGCCGTGACCATTTCCCACTTTTGTTTCGCTGCTCTATTTTGTAATGGATATAGCAGGAAAGGCCGGATATTTTAACACACTCCCCTTTACAATTAAAAAACTCACGTTCAATCAGTCAAGAAAGACTATCCCCCCAATCATTCTATACGTTCTGAATCCGCCAAACCTCCTACCGGATTGAACACTAGATAGACAATTGTGTATAATACTGAACATAATGCAATACAAAGAAGCATGTACACGTGGAATAAGTCAATAACGGGAGGAGTATATCGATGCTGTATCATCCAGATACAGGCTCATCGGTTCAAACCGAAGAGAAACTGGTGCTGCCTGCGCCCGCTGAAGAACCGGGTATAGTAAGCGATGATCATAGAGCGCAGATCTATCCTGGCAAGCTCATTCGCCAGCAAACGCCGCCTACTCCTAAGAAGCTACTGCCTAAGCTCGCGTGGTACTGGCGTAAGGACCCGGCTTACAAAGTCTTCATGATCGCTGTAGTCATGATGATAGTGGCGGGAGCGATATTTCTATCGCTGGCGAGCGCCTCTTTGTCTGGCCAAACTCTCTCTAACACGAGCTATCCACAGAGTCCGTCCGCGAAGGCTGCTCCAACCGGCACAGTTGACTTGCAACCTACCTTCCCTAAGCCTACTGGCGGCCAGGGAAGCAGCCAGAGCAGCCAGCCGACTACGCAAAGTACGCCCTCTTTAGGTCCCGCGGCGACGGGAACCGGCCAATCTGGCGGGCTTACTGTCCAGATCGTCAACTATACGTCCAGTGTGCCTAATGGTAGCAGAGCGAGCGTCACGGTCTCCACCAATCAGCCGGGAATAAGAGTTTACTTGCAAATACGCTACAACCAGGCATTGGGCAACCGTCAGATCGCGCAAACAACCGATGGCAATGGTAATGCCACCTTCTCCTGGTTTGTCTATGCTTTTGGCAACGGACGCAAAAACACCCAGGCTGTGGTAACGGCACAGGCGAATGATCAAAATGGGCAAACGGTCAACTCGAACCAGGTGACAATTCAAATAGTAACGGGTGGTCTCCCGCCAACGGGGTAATATCGCGTTCTAGCGCGCACAGCATCCGCAAGCCGCGTGACAGACCGGGCGAAATGTGTGTATAATTCAGCAAGGATGCTATCAGAGGTTTAATATTTCCACCGCGCGACAGAGGACGGCACATGACGCAAACCGATGAAATTCGCCAGGTTCAGGAAGCCGCGCGCGCTGTACGCCAGAACACTAGCCAGGTGATCGTCGGCAAAGAAGAAGTCATTGATATGCTGATGGTGGCCTTGCTGTGTGAAGGCCATGTGCTTTTTGAAGATGTGCCGGGAATAGGCAAAACGACGCTGGCTAAATCACTGGCAAAATCGCTCGGTTGCTCATTTCAACGCATTCAATTTACACCCGACCTGCTGCCCTCCGACATTACAGGTATTACCTTTTATAACCAGAAGATGGGCGAGTTTGAATTTCGCCCCGGCCCCCTGCTGGCACAGATCGTGCTGGCCGACGAGATTAACCGCGCCACGCCGCGCACGCAGTCCGCGCTCTTAGAGGCGATGGAAGAACGACAGATTACGGTCGAGCGCGAAAGCATTCAATTGCCGCGCCCGTTTATCGTGATCGCCACCCAGAATCCTGTCGAGCTGGAAGGCACCTTTCCCTTGCCGGAAGCGCAGCTTGACCGTTTCCTGATGCGCCTGCGCCTTGACTATCCCAGTCAGACCGAGGAACGCCTGATCTTACAGCGCTTCAGAGAACAACAGCCGCTCGAAAATTTGCAGCCCGTGCTGGCGGCGGAACGGCTGCGCGCGCTGCAAGGCATGATTCGCCGCGTGCGCGTGGAACCCACACTCGAAAGTTACATGGTTGAACTCGTGCGCGCCACGCGCCGTCACAACGGCGTCGAGTTGGGTGTCAGCCCGCGCGGCACTCTAGCACTGTACCGCGCGTCCCAGGCCTACGCAGCCGTCCATGGGCGATCTTACGTCATACCTGACGATATCAAGCGGCTCGCGCGCCCGGTGCTCTCTCATCGCATGATCGCGACCAGCCAGACACGCCTGCACGGGCAAGTCATGGAACAGATCATTGAAGATGTCGTGCATAGTGTCGCGGTACCGGTCGAGCTATGAACAAACGTGCCTGCCAGGGCGACCGCAACACCTGCCAGCGACCAGGGCGACCGCAAGGGTCGCCCCTACCATACTGCGGTTGAGCTATGAACAAATGGTGGTATTACACGACTATAGCATTAATACTGGTAAGTTTGCTTTTTCACCAGGCTTTGCTGCTGCTTTTGGGGCTGCTTGTGCTCTTCATTTTGCTGGCGGCTGATGTCTGGGCGAAGTATTGCATGCGAGATGTGCGTTATACGCGCGAGTTGAGCGAAAAGCGCGCGTTGTTTGGCGAAGAGATCACCTTATCGCTCTCGATTGAGAACGCCAAGCTGCTGCCTCTGCCGTGGTTGGAGATCGAAGAAATTGTTCCGCGCAGCCTGATCTTTAAAGGGCGCAATTTGCGCATAAGCGCGAGTAACAACTCTGTAATCCTTGAAAGTCTGTTTAGCTTGCGCTGGTATGAGCGTGTCACACGCCGTTACAGCATCCATTGTACCGCGCGCGGTGTGCATGCATTCGGTCCGACAACCTTGCGCAGCGGTGATGTATTCGGCTTTCAAAGCCGCCAGGAAGCGCTTAATAACCGCCAGTATCTGCTAGTCTACCCCCTGGTTGTGCCGCTCACCCGTTTTAGCCTGCCCGCGCGTCATCCATTTGGAGATTATAACGCGCCCCGGCGCACGCTGGAAGACCCTGCGCGTGTCGTCGGAGTGCGCGACTATATGTATGGTGACGACATGCGGCGCGTTCACTGGAAAGCCACGGCGCGTGCCATGACGATGCAGAGCAAGCTGTACCAGCCAACCACCACCTATACCCTGGTGATCTTCCTGAACGTAGCCACGCAACTGGACATATGGTATGGTATCCATCCAGAAATCCAGGAACTGGAGATATGCGTCGCGGCCTCGGTAGCGAACTGGGCGCTCGATCAAGGGCTGGCGGTTGGCCTATACGCCAACACCACCATGTATATGCCGGAACTGGGCATGGTTTTGCCCAACGACGAGGACGGGTCGGCAGAGCAAAGCGCAAGCGTCGAAAGCATCGTCGCCGAACAACTGAAACGCCGCCGCATTCACCTGTCTCCATCCAGCAATGAGGAGCAGCGCAAGCGTGTTATGGAAATACTGGCGCGTATTCAATCGTATTTCGGCAGCCCTATAGAAGATCTGTTGCAAGCTGAACGCGGGCGTTTACCAGCCGGAGCAACAGTAGTGGTTATTACCAGCGCCATCAGCGACCCTCTACTGGATGCGCTGGCGCGCGTGCGGCAATCTGGCCATGCTGTGACCATCCTGTTTGTAGGCGACAATCAAATCGCGCCAAAGCTAGCAGGAGTGATTATTTACCAGGTTGGCGGCGAAGAAACCTGGAAGCAATTAGTAGCAGGATACGCGGCCCCAATGGATGAAACACCCGTTATCCCCGCGAGCTTTGCCCTGTAAACAGGAGGAGTGTCCCTACTGATCGAAAGATTTGGAGCATGATCGAACCAGAACAGAATGAGAATGAATTAGAGATCAGCGATTTGCCCGGCACGAACAGTGGGCACCGCGTTCCGGCATTTCTGCGCGTGCTGGCGTCTCGTCCCAGCCTGCGCTCGCGACTCTGGCAGGCAGGAACAACCGCTATCATCTTATGCCTGCTCTTCGTGCTATTGCCTGGCTATCTTCCTTTGCTCCAAAGGAACTTTTCGGGCATTTTCGCGCAGTCTACACGCGTGCCTGCTCCTCAAGCATCACAGCAGGTTGACCCCCGCTATATCGTGCCGGGATATGACGCGAATAAAGTGATTATCTGGGCCGCGAGTACTCCGCCCGTCGTCCCAGTCTCAGCTACATTGGACGCCGCGCCGCGGAACTGCCTGCACAATACGCTGACCCAGAATTTTGACGCGCCATTGTATCCGGCGGGTGTAGGCGGTGAACCGATGTGGGTAACAGGTTTCTCCGGGCCGCGGGCTACCCTGAATCACTTGATACGCGCTCAACAGCCGCAATCTGGCTGGTACCAGCAACTCACGCTCGTTGGCGAAACGAATTTTGACGGCCCTGTTACACTACAAGGCGGGGTCGTTGGCAGCACCTTACCTTTGTGGTTTGGCATGTATCCGCATGACACTTCCATGATGCTGAATATCGTAGTCAATCCCGTCAATAGCAGCCTCTCCAACCACACCACCGGTGACCAGCAATGGGGCATGCTGCCCATTAACCTTTACATAGCGCGGGCAGGTTGTTACTACCTGCAAGCAAGCTGGAACGGCGGTAGTTGGATGGTGTATTTCGCGGCGGGAAGATGATTTATTGACAGGAAAGATGTCCTGAACAGAAATGGAGAGTAGTATTTTATGACATGGGAAACGTATCTCGCAGAACAGCAACAGCGTTACCAGGATGAGCTGCTGCAATTCCTCAGCATTCCCAGTATTTCGGCGCTGCCTGAGCACGCGGGCGATGTGCAACAGGCGGCGCGTTGGGTCGCCAATCGCCTCACGGTTGCCGGTATGGAGAATGTGCAAATTTTGCCGACGGGTGGACATCCTGTTGTCTACGGGGACTGGCTGCACGCTCCTGGCAAACCAACGGTGATGATCTACGGTCACTTTGATACGCAGCCAGCCGACCCGTTGAACCTGTGGACCAGCCCGCCCTTTAGCCCGCAGGTGCGCGACGACCGCGTGTACGCGCGCGGCGCGTCGGACGATAAGGGCAATATGTTCATTCCTATCCTGGCCGTTGAAGCACTGCTAAAGGAAGAGGGAGCATTACCCATCAACCTGAAGTTTTTTCTGGAGGGACAGGAGGAAATCGGCAGCCCGCAGTTACCGGGCCTCATTGCGAACCAGCGCGACCTGCTGACTTGCGACCTCGTGCTCAGCGCGGACGGGGGACAGCATGGTGAGGATCAACCAGAGTTGCTGATTGCCTGCAAGGGCCTCGCCGGTGTGCAGATCGACGTGCGTGGAGCCAGGAGCGATTTGCATTCAGGTATGTATGGCGGCGCTGTTGCCAATCCCATCCATGCTTTGACACGTATTCTTGACTCGATGCGCAGTCCAGAGGGCAAGATTCTAATCGAGGGCTTCTACGACGCGGTCCTGCCGCTCAGCGTGGAGGATCGCGCGGCTATCGCTGCCGTCCCGTTCGACGAAAAAGCGTATATGGAGGCAATCGGCGTCGATGCCCTCGTCTCTGAACCCGGCTACACGCCTCAGGAGCATCTTTCGGCACGGCCTACGCTGGAGGTAAATGGCATCTGGGGCGGTTTTCAGGGTGAGGGTATCAAGACGGTGCTGCCCAATGAGGCACATGCCAAGATTACCTGCCGACTGGTAGCCAACCAGGAACCAGCCAACATTGTTGCGCTTATCAGCAGGCATGTCGAGCAACACACGCCGCCTGGAGTGCGGGCAACGGTACGCTCACTTCCCGGCGCGGCCAGGCCCTACCTGATACCCGTCGATCACTGGGGCAATCAGATTGCCGAAGAAGTGCTCACAGAGGTATATGGCAAAGCACCTTACTATGTGCGTTTAGGTGGGAGCATTCCTGTCTGCGAGCTATTCTACAGCGTTCTGGGAGCCTACACGGTGATTTTTGGCTTTGGCCTCATGGATGAACAGATCCACGCTCCTGACGAATTTTTCCGCCTGAGCAGTTTCCGGCGCGGGCCAGTGGCCTATGGTAAGCTCTTGCACAGGCTGGGAAAGATATGAGTAGAAAATTTCAACCCCAAAAAGCTTGACTTTTGGGCACCAAAATGTTATAAACATAGTGTTACTTTTAGATGCCCCGGTTTCGGGGCGTCTATTTTTTTCTCTCCATGCCTGTCCAATGCACCGCAAACTCCCGACCAATTTCCAATCCGTGATTGTAGCCAGCTACTAGCCCCTCATCAGTTACATCTGTGAAGCCCGCGCCCATTGTGGCAGGGTCAATCTGCGGACGGATAATATGGATGGGAATACCCTGCCAGTTGTCAGGGATAACCTCGCTCTGGAAGATGTCATGATACAAGACGCCTGGCTCATTGGCAATGGCGATGATCTCGCGGT
>Ga0307373_10012270_pt1 | contig 12201 bp, 11 predicted proteins | sample OX2MG_FD_202534 | JGI IMG/M metagenome (GOLD analysis project Ga0307373, IMG submission 202534) | Soil microbial communities from Risofladan, Vaasa, Finland - OX-2 | ecosystem: Environmental > Terrestrial > Soil > Coastal area > Acid sulfate soil | place: Finland: Risofladan, Vaasa | collected...
GAAGCTTGATGGCCAGGCGATGCCCCGGCGCGCCAGACCGGGGCATCGCTTGGCCGCAACGACGGTTTGCGGATCATGGCTGCACGTGGCCAAGCTCTGCCCCAGCCACCGTTGGTTGCGGTCCGTCAATCAGCGGCTGACCGAGCCCGCCCCATTCCGAAAAACGCTCTCTTCGCTCCCGCCGCGGCGAGCAGGGCGATGGCCGGCATCAGCGGCGCGCGCATCCGCAGATCGGTCCAATAGGCGAGATGGACCAGAGTGAAACTGGCCGCGAGTGCCGCCGCAAACAACCAGGGCGAAGCCGTCATCCGCTCTGTGCCACTGGCGGTCGCGACGACAGCCAAAAAGAAAACAGCCAGATACCAAACGGCGGCTGCATACCTCGTCATGCGTGCGATGGCCGTTTCCGCGTCGCTCGTGGCGTGGGGCAGCACTCCCCACAGCGCGCCGAGGCGCAACAGCGAGGCATACACGAACATGGCTGGCTGCTCGCGGATGGTGTGCCAAGCCAACTCGTACTCGCGGCGGTCCTCGGCTACTTCGTCGCCGAGGCGCGACTCGTGCAGCCGTTCGTTCAGCCGGTCGGCGTGCCACACCGCGCGCCAGGGGGCGGTGCGCAGGAAATCGTAGTAGTCGGCGTTATTCCCCAACAGCAGCGTGTAGCCGCCGTGCGTCGTGGTGACGATCGGCTTGTTGAAACGAAGATCGTTCCGCACTGCCCACGGCGCCACCACGAGCGCCGCCGCCAGCAGCATCGTTGCCAGACACGTAAGGCGCTCTCGCACACCTCGCAACGTCCACGCCAGAGCGACGGCCACGAAGGCGAGCGATGCCACGAACGTCGGGCGACATAACGCCGCTAGGCCAAAGCTGGCCCCGGCAAGCGCCGTGAGAACGACGCGCCGGCGGCCGGTTGCCTGAGCGGCCGCACTGACGGCTGCCAGCGACAGAGTGGCCAAAAAGGCCGCCAAGGTCTCGGTCATCACGAACGTCGATTGATGGAGCAGGACCGGATCGCACGCCACGAGGCCGCCGGCCAAATACGAAAATTCCGCGAGTTGCCAACGGCGTGCCAGGTGGACCGTAAGGCAGACGGTCGCCAGGCCCAGCACGAAGTGGAGCGCAGCGATCGCGGCTTGCGAGTTCCAGGGCCCGGCTTCGCAGATCGTCAAGAGCAGCGGATAGAGCGGCGGCCGGTAGGCGGTTGGTTGCCGCTCTCGCCCCAGCGTGCCATGCTCGACGACGTTGCGGGCCAGTACACGATAACCGTCCGGGTCTGCCGACAATTGGCTGCATCGCGCGACAAGCACGCCGCCGCGGACGATCACGACGAGCGTCAAGAACCAACAAAGGTCAGCAGGAAAGTGACGACGAAGCCAAGACATCGTGGCCATTATGAGCGGCTCCGTTTGCCGATACAATTGCGGTGTTCGCACGTGACCGCCGCCTGTGATTTGCCGGCTCCGAAACTGGCCTGATGGTTCATTCCCTTTCGCATATTCTTGTCCGTTACCGCGTGCCACTGCTGCTGGCAGCCATCGGGGCCACGTTCGCCGGTTACTTTCCCGCCCAGCGGCTGGCGTTCGACCGCTCGATCGAAAACATGTTTGCTCCGGATGATCCGGTGTTGACCCCGTTTCGCAAGCTGAAGCGCACCTTCGGCGGCGACGAAGTGGCCCTGGCCGCCTACGTCGATCCCGACCTGCTGACCACCGGCGGCCTGGCGCGGCTGGAACAGATCACCAACGATCTGGCCGCGGTGCCCGGCGTCAGGCAAACGTTCAGCCTTTCAACCGTCGAGCAGTTCTTTACGTCACCCCTCCTTGCGCCGTTCAGGTCGCGGCTGCTGGAATTAAGCGAAGGGTACACGGTCGGTTCCGACCATCAGACGGCCGGCATCGTCTGCGTGCTGGTGCCGGAGCACGAGGCCAAAGTGCCACGGGCACAGACCGTCGACGAGTTGCGGCGGCGGACCGAGGCGCACGCGGCCGGCGGTGTGTTGACCGGCGAGCCGGTGATGGTGGTCGATGGCTTCCGCTTTCTCGAAGACGACGGCCGCTTGCTGGGTGGCGTCTCGACGGTGCTCTTGATGTTGACCATCGTGATTTGCTTCCGCAGCCTGCGATGGGTGGTCGTGCCCATGGCCGTCGTGGGCAGCACGCTCGTATGGACGCAGGCTACGCTGGTCGCCAGCCATCTCCACCTGAGCCTGGTCAGCTCGATGCTGTGGGCCATCATCACGGTGATCGGCGTGGCCACGGTGCTGCACCTGGTGGTCAGCTTTCGCGAGTTTCGGGCCGAGGGCCTTTCGCCGCGGCAGGCGCTCGAACTGGCCGTCGATCGGCTGTGGGTGCCCATCTGCTGGGCCTGCGCCACCGACGCGGCGGGCTTCGGCGCTCTCATGGTGTCCCGCGTCGGGCCGGTACACGATTTCGGTCTGATGATGCTCGTCGGATCCCTGTTGGCGCTGGTGAGCATCGCCGTGGTCGTGCCCGGCTTGTCGCTGGCCGGCCGCTTCGACTCCGATCCGCGGCGGGCCTGGGGCGAGCACGGCCTCGAGTTCGGCCTGCGCCACCTTGCCGCGTCGATCGAGCGTCGGCCGCTCGTGCTGACGGCGGCCATCGCGTCGGTATCCGCGTTCTGCTGCTTGGGCATCGTACACTTGGAAGTCGAAACCGACTTCACCAAGAACTTCCGGCAATCGAGTCCGATTGTTCGATCTTACGAGTTTGTCGAGTCGCGTTTGGGCGGGGCCGGTGTATGGGACGTCATCGTGCCGGCCCCGGCGGAGAACATCGACCAGTTCATGGACAACGTCAGCACGCTCGAACAACGGCTGCGCAGTGAAGTGCGGTTCGTGAATGCGGCGGGCGTGCCGGAGCCGGGCCTGACCAAAGTGCTCAGCGCCATCGACGCGCTCGATCTGTTGCCGCTGCGACGCATTTTCGCCCAAGCGAAGCTCGAAACGATGCTCGCCGCGGCGGCCGACCGATTGCCGATCGTTCAGGCGCTTTACGGACACGATCCCCAAGACGGCAACCGCCTTTACCTGCGGATCATGCTGCGGGCAAAAGAGCGCCAGCCGTCGCGGCAAAAGCAGGCGCTGGTGGAGCAGGTCGCTCGCATCAGCCGCGAGGTGTTTCCCGAGGCCGAGGTGACCGGGTCGTTCGTATTGCTCACGCGGCTGATCGAAAGCACCACGCGCGACCAATGGCTCACGTTCGGCGTGGCTTCGGCGGCGATCTTCCTGATGATGCTGGTGGCGTTTCGCAGCCTGCCGGTGGCGCTGATCACGTTGGTGCCGAACGCCTTGCCGATCTTGATCGTGACGGGGCTGATGGGTTGGCTGCGGCTACGGATCAACATGGGCGCGGCGATGATCGCCAGCGTTTCGATGGGCCTGGCGGTCGATTCTTCGATTCACTACATCACCGCCTACCGACGGCACCGCGCCGCCGGCCTGACCACCGGCGAGGCTTTGCACGCCGTGCATCAAAGCGTCGGCCGGGCGATGGTCTTTTCGACGCTGGCTTTGATTGTCGGCTTTAGTGCGCTGGCGCTGAGCCGCTTTGTGCCGACGATTTATTTCGGTGTGCTGGTCGGTTTGACGATGTTGGGCGGGCTGGTCGGCAACTTGGTGATTCTGCCGTTGCTGTTGAAGCTTGTCGATCGCAGGGAGGGATGAGAGATGAGGGATGAGAGATGCTTCCGAACGTTCGATTTGGCGGAGGCCATGCCGCCGGTTTGCCCGGCGGTTGCTGACGCTGGCGTTCTACCTACGCGGCCGCTCAAACCACGTGTCACTCGGCCCGCCGCTCCCGGACCGCCCCCGGCGGTCGGGGAGCGGCGGGCCGGGTACACGCGAAGGAAAGGATTCTTGGGTCGCCGTTTGTAGACTGCCAACGTGAAGCTCCGCCCGGCAAGCGGGCGGCATCGGCCGGACCGAACCAACTTCAAGACGCTGCCGGTCGTTCCACGAGTTGCCATTCCGCTCCGCGGAAACGAGAATGGCGAATGCGGTGGCTGAGGCAGAGCCGCGCCCTGGGCCCGATTTGGCGCTCACGCTCGAAGAGCAGCGATGCCCCGGCAGCGCTGTAACCGGGGCATCGCTGGCCGGCAGCGCGTCTTCCAGGTGGCGTATCGAACGCGGCCAGCTTCTGCCCCAGCCACCGCTGTTTTCGGACTAAGTCTGGTACCTCCGATACCCTGTTGAGCCACTTATGATTTGTCGTCTTGCCGCCTTTGTGACGCTGTTGCTTTCCAGCAGCTTCGTCTTCGCCGCACCCGCCGAACGCCTCAATATCGTGCTGTTCCTGGCCGACGACCTCGGCTGGGCGGACGTCGGCTGCTACGGCGCCGACCTGCACGAAACGCCGCACCTCGATCGCCTGGCGCGACAGTCGTTGCGATTCACCCAGGCCTACGCCGGGTCGTCGGTCTGCACGCCCACACGGGCGGCACTCATGACCGGCAAGCATCCCGCGCGGCTGGGCATGACGATTTGGGCCGAAGCCGCCAAGGATCCGCCGCCGCCGAAGCGCCTCGTGCCTCCGCCGGCCGAACACAATCTCTCGCGGTCCGAAACCACCGTCGCCAGCTATCTTTCCAAAGCTGGTTACCTGACGGCCATCGTCGGCAAATGGCATCTCGGCGACGCCTTGCACTACCCCGAAACGCACGGCTTCGACGTGAACATCGGCGGCACGCTGTGGGGAGCGCCGCACACCCATTTTTATCCCTATCGCGGCGGCGGTCGCTTTGGCCGCGAGTACCGCTACGTGCCGCACCTGGAGTTCGGCCAGCCGGGCGAATATCTCACCGACCGGCTCACCGACGAAGCGCTGCAAGTCATCGACCGCGCCGGCGACCGGCCGTTTTTCCTCTATCTGGCGCACCACGCGGTACACACGCCCATCGAGGCCAAAGCGGCCGATGTCGCCTATTTCGAGGAAAAGCTCACGCCCAGCTTCAAGCATCAGAACGCCGCCTACGCCGCCATGGTCCGCAGCCTCGACGAAAGCGTCGGGCGGGTGCTCCAGCGGCTCGACGAACGCGGACTGACCGAACGGACGCTGTTCATCTTTACCAGCGACAATGGCGGCTTCATCGGCCGCGAGCGAGCGGGTGCCGGACCGGTGACGAACAACTACCCGGTCCGTTCGGGCAAAGGCGCTCTTTATGAAGGCGGCGTCCGAGTGCCGCTCATGGTGCGTTGGCCGGGCGTGACGTCTGCCCGCGGCGAATCTGCCCAGCCTGTGGTCAGCGAGGATCTGTTTTTCACGATCCTCGAAGCGGCGGGCATAAAACCGGCGCCCGACGTGCCGGCCGACGGCCTGAGCCTAGTGCCGATTCTCAAGGATCCGAGCCAGCACTTGCCGCGCGAAGCACTCTATTTCCATTATCCGCACTACTATCACACCACGACGCCGGTCAGCTCAGTGCGCGCGGGAGATTGGAAGCTGCTCGAATTCTACGAAGACGGCCATCGCGAGCTTTACAATCTGGCGGACGACCTTGGCGAGCAACACGACCTGGCACAGCAACAACCCGAACGAACGCGGATGTTGGCCGCGCAGCTTGCCGCCTGGCAAAAGGAAGTGGGCGCCAGACTGCCGCGGCCCGCAGCGGGAAAACCCTGAGAGCGCAAGGAAGCGATGCAGGTTCTGTTCTACGTCAGCGGCCACGGTTACGGCCACGCCACGCGAACTTCCGAAATCTTGCGGTCGCTCGTGGCCCTGCGGCCCGACTGCACGGTCCATGTGCGGAGCAACGTGCCGCCGCACCTGTTCGCCGGAATCGAGCGCGTGCGGTATCACGCATCTCACCATTCGCTCGATCCGGGCGTGGTCGAAGAGGGCGACTCGCTGGGCGTCGATGTGCCCGCCACGCTGAACGCCGTCGAACGTTATTTCCGCTGGCGGCAACAACACATCGCCGAAGAAGTCCACTGGATTGCCGAGCACAATATCGGGTTGATTGTGGCCGATTTTCCGCCGCTGGCCGGCGAAGTGGCCGCCGCGTGTGGGCTGCCGTCGATCGGCATCGGCAATTTTACCTGGGACTGGATTTACGAGCCGCTCGTCGAACGCGCCCAGCATCAACATTTGTTGGCCTGGATTCGCGAAGGCTACACGAAGCTGCACACTTGGCTCAGGATGCCCTTCAGCCATGCGGATGAGCACGATCTGTTTCGCCGGATCGTCGACGTTCCGTTGGTGGCCCGGCGGGCGCGGCGTGAACCGGAGGAGGTTTGCGAACGGTTGGGCCTCGCTCGCGCCGATGGCCGCCGCCGGGCGGTGCTGGCCATGCGCGGACGCATTCCGCCCGCCGCACGGGCCGCGGCCGCCGAAGCGAATCCCGATTGGCTCTTTCTCCATTTCGACGACGCGAGCGCCGCGCCTCGCGCGAACGAGTTAGCGGTAACGCTCACGCCCGACCTGCTGTTTACCGACGTGCTCAGCGTCTGCGACGTGGCCGTCTCGAAGTTCGGCTACGGCATGGTTTCGGAGTGTATCGCGGCGCGCAAGCGGCTGCTCTGTCCGCCGCGGCGGCAGTTTCGCGAGGACGAGGTATTTGCCCGCGATGCTCCAAAACACCTTCGCCTGGCGCCGATTTCGCGCGACGATCTTCTGGCCGGCCACTGGTCGGATCAGCTTCGCTGGCTGGCCGACCAGCCGACGGTCGAACCGGGCTTGGTGATCGACGGCGCGGAGGTGTGCGCCCGCGAAATCGCGACGCTCTTGTAGGATGCCGCCGGCTTGCCCGGCAACCCCAATCCCTCGCAGCCGGCGATTACGAACGACTCACCATGTGCCCGCTTCGAGCAGCGAAGCACGCAACTGCCACCGTCGCGGCGCGTTCATTTCAAACAACCGGGCCGTCGCGCGACCAATGGGCGTGATACCGACAATTTCCGCGTCCACCAAGCAAAAATGGTCGTCCCACGCGTCCTGCCGTGGATGAAAGAGCCTCGTCACGGTTCCGTCTTCGTCAGTACTGGCAATGTTTGGCCCTTTCAAGAAATTGCAACGGTCGCAGGCTAGTGCCAGGTTGTTCAGTGAGTCGTCGCCCCGATGCTGCCGCGCAATGATGTGCTCGACGTGAAAGCGGATGTCGACCCCGCTTTGGGGCATCCGGCGATATTCGCAACGGTTTCGAGCCCGGCGGCGAACGGTTCGGCGCGTGGCCGCGTCAATCGTCATTGGCGTCGCGCCAGAACAGCACGCGCCTTCGCTTTGATGATGCCCACGACGTCGATTGCCTCGACGATGTCGCGATACTCGTCGTGTTCGCGCTGCGAGAGCAACCCCTCGTTCGCCTTATCTGCCAATTCATCGACCCGAGCCTGCAGCCGCCGATCAGGCCGGCATTTGATGATTCGTTCGGCCACTTGCGGCGTCAAACATTCCGTGATCGGATCGAGAAACCGTTCAAGTAGCTAGTACAGGGCCATCGCCACCGGCGGTCGGGCGGCTTCCTCACCGCCTCAGCCGCCGGAGGCAGCGTTCCAGACCACCGTGGGCAGGTGTGCCCGCAGCCGCCCTTTTTCATCGGCCAACAATACGTCGGACTGAAAGGGCGGCGCCACGATCGACTCGCCCGCCAGCACGCGGTCGATGGCTTCCGCCTGGTCCACCAGCACGTCTTTGCCGATCAGGTCGTCCTGACTCGCGGCGACCACGGTCCGCTTGCGGTCGGCGACGAGGAAGTCGAAGTAGTCGTGCAGCCGCATGACGGGCACAAGGGCGGCGCGCAGCTCGGCGGCCTCCGGCGCGGCTGCCAGCGCCAAGGCGGACGTTGCAGGTTCGCCCGAACGCTCGATCAGCGTCTCCGCCAGTTGGACCACTTTCCGGCCGTCGGCGGCGGCCTGCGCACTGGTCCGCTGCGCGTGCAGCCAGAGTCGCAGGGCCGCCACGTCGGCGTCGAGAATGGCGTGCAACTGGCCGGCCATCGTCGTCTTGACGGCGGCTTCCATGCGGGAATGCAACTCCCAGCCGATCAGGCAATGCACGACAATGGCCAACGCCGGCCAGAGCCAAATCCATTTGCGGTCGAACAACCGTGACGCGCGTGCGACACGGGACCGCCTGCCCGGCGAGGACGAAGAACCGCGGCTGTCTGTGGTGCTCATGGCGTTCGGTGGGTTCGCCCTACTTGGCGGGCTTGCTCGCCGGCGGCTCCAGCTCGCCCACGCCGAGCAGCTTCTTCAGCTTGTCGTTCTCGGCTTCGGCGGCGTGCAGCTCCTGGCTGACTTGCGACGAGTATTCGGCGAGCTTCTTGCCGTCCGTCTCCACCTTTTCCATTTTTTCGATCAGGGCGATCGCCTTCGCCTGGTGTCCTTCGATGACCTTCAGGTGCTGGTCGATCTGTTTGCTGTTCTTTGCCTCGTGCTTGAGCTTGGCCGTCTCCTTCTGCGCCGCCGTGACGTTGCGGCGGATTTCGCTCGTGTGTTCCTGGGCCGTCTCTTTGGGCACCTGGCTGTAGCGACGGCCGTAGTAGTTGAGGGTCTGGGCGTTATACGCGGCGCTGCGCCGATACATCGACGCGGTGTGCGGCCGGTAATACTGGCCGGTGATTTTGCGATCGGCGCGCTCGTTCAACTCTTCTTGCGCGAAAGATACGTCCGTGGCCATCAACAGTCCCAGCGCCGCGGCGGTCAACAATACTTGCTTCATGATCACAGTCACTTTCAAATTTGGGGTCGTGTTACGAATTGGGAAAAACAGAGTGAGCGATCACAATCAGCCGCGGCGTGCGAAGTGGCCGTTGGGAAAGAGCTCGTTCAACAGGCGGAAGGCAATCGCTGTGCCATGCATGCATCGCAGCCCGGCGGCGGTTTCGGCTGCCCGCTTAAACCCAAACACCGTTGGGACTAACGTCGCAGCTAACAAACGCGAAAGGTGTCCGTGGCAGGGAAGCGACGGTCCCACCTCATGCCAGTGCAATGACGATCGGGTGCTATTCGGCGCGCGGTGTGCGGCACCGCACGGCTGGATGCCGCAATGCGACCAGGATCGCGTTGATCGGTCGGACTTTGCGGGCGTGCTATCTTTACACAGGAGATGCCCCGGTGCGTCCAACCGGGGCATCGCTTGGCCGCGGAGACGAACGAGGTACCAGCCTCCACTTGGCCAAGCTTTGTCCCAGCCACCGCCCGTGCCTCCCTCCCGGCCGCGTGAAGGAAGTTAGGCGTGGCTCATCGCGGCGCGCCGGGATGAGCCTCCCGGTAGGTCCTCCTGGGCTAAGTTCCGCGCGGCCCGCAGCGCTTCTCACACCGTCCCCTGCGCAGCAGCCCGGCCGCCTGCAATTCGGCCTCGGCCTGCAACCAGTCTGTTGTTGCCGTGCCGCTCGGACGACCGTGGCTTTGCCAGATGTGATATGCCCGCCGCGCCACGATTTGCGGCGCCATTCTTCCCAAGGAGCGGCCCGCCTGCCGCGCTTCCACTGGATTCATCTCTTTCGCTTTCATGGCTGTCTCACTTTCCATTGCACCAAGGCCGCCTTGGCGGCCCCGCCAAATTCCTGGAATGCGATCCGCGTGCCACGCGACTTCGATTGCAACGGCGCCAGCTTTCGTGCTCCCATTCGCGGCCGACTCCCGACAAGGCATGTTTGCCTCTGTGCGATGCGGCGCACAGTGCGCGATGCGGAGCGCGCGATCGACCATGACCCGGCGGATACTCGATGCGATACCGCCCTTTTCCCCGCTGGTCCGCCGATTGCGTGCGTCAGACCGAGCGACTGGCGTGAAGATTGCAAGATCGATTAAGCTATAAACGTCCGTGTTTCAAATTCAGGAGGTGTACGATGCCTGTCGAGATTCAAGAAGAGGGCGAGGGAAAGGTTTTCGCGATCAAGCTCAGTGGAAAACTGACGAAGCAGGATTACGAGCACTTCGTGCCGGAAACGGAACGGCGCATCAAGCAGCACGGCAAATTGCGGATGCTCGTGCAGATGCATGACTTTCACGGCTGGGAGATGGGCGCGCTGTGGCAAGACATCAAATTCGACGTCAAGCACTTCGCCGACATCGAGCGGCTGGCGTTCGTGGGCGAGAAGAAGTGGGAGGCGGGCATGGCCACTTTTTGCAAACCCTTCACCACCGCCAAGATTCGCTACTTCGACGCGGCCCAGTACGACGAGGCCGTGGCTTGGTTGCATGAGGGCGTGCCCCAGCACGCCTGACGGTTCTCAGCGCTACCGTGCCAAACGCATAAGCGACCATCGCGGCCGACCAGAACAGCGCCGCTCCTGCGGTGAAAACAGCGCCGTGCGTAGTCACCGACGACGCGAGGCGGTAACGCGCGGCCCCGGCGCGCCGTTCCGCACGAAGGCGCTGCACGCAACCGAAAACGACGGTCACCCCCGCGCCGATCCCAAGGTTGCCGCAAAACTGCAGCAATGCCTTGCGCTGCTCCACGTTCAACTGCCGCAACCAAGGCGCCGCGGCGGCCAGACACACCGACACCACCGCCGTACCGATCAGCATGCCGCGCAGTGTAAAACGCACCCGCGATTCCAACGGGGCCGGCAGAGCCCCAGGAGCCGGTGATGGCGTCAACGATCGATTCACTTGGCACGCTCTATGGCTTGGTCTATGCCCCCGTGACGTGCGCCCGGTTTACGATATGCTACTAGGAGATCCGTGGCGATGGAATCTCGATGTCGCTTCGATCAAGGGCATTACCATCGCCGAGATCGACTGGAAGCCGCTGCTGGCCGACGCCCAGCCAGCGCTCGATCCGTTATCGCGCGCGGTCCCCGCCGATCAGCACGTGGTGTTCTTCCACTCGTTCGCCGCGGCCGTCGCGCTGGCCGATGAAGCTTCTAGCCAAGGAACGCCGCTGAGCCGATTGATGCTGTCGCGAAGCGAAGACGAGCTGATGAAGCAGCGCTATGAGCGGCAGTTGTGCCTGCCGCTGTCGACGCTGGCCAGGCTGCTCGGCCCGACGGTGATTGGAAGTGTGGCACTCACAGGGTCGGATCCCTATTTCTTCACCGGCACCGACGTGGCCGTTGTCTTTGAGTGCAAACAGCCCGCCGCGCTCAAAACGCTGCTGCTGGGCCGGGCGGCGGTCGCGGCCAGCGCGGAGGACGGCGCGAAACCGATTTCGGGCAACACCAAGGGGCTGGCCTGGTCGGGATTCCTCTCTCCCGACCGACGGCCCAATGCCATTGGATTCCAGAAGGCGCGACGCTAAACTGAAAGGGCAAGAAGGAGGCTTGTCAATTCCCGCAACGACACGGAGGTCCAAGTATGCCGATGCAACCTTTCGCTCAGTTGTTCCCTCATTTGGCCAAGGATGAGTGCCGCGTGCTCCGGCTGCTCGGCGAGCGCGAGCAGATCGACGACATTCCCGCCGACGGCTACGCTCTGTTGGAGTATTACTGCAACGAGCGCAAGTGCAACTGCCGGCGGGTCATGCTGAACGTCGTGCGCGAATCGACCGGGCGGTCGGTGGGCATGATCAGCTTCGGGCTCTACCCCGACTCGGTTCCCGTCGGGCCGTTTCTCGACCCGCTTCACCCGCGCGCCCCTTTTGCGCACTCGGTCCTTGAAATGGTCGACGACCTGGTGTTGTCCGACGCCCAGTATGTGGCCCGGTTGCGGCGGCATTACCAGATGTTCCGGGCCGAGATCACCGGCCGAGACGGCCCCACCGTGTTGACCGCCGATCAGGTGGCCCAGCGGATCGACGAGCGGAAACGGCGGCACAAGGCCCTGCGCCGCGCCCAACAGCGCCGCCGCTGACCCGGCTGAGACAAGGAGCAAACAACGTGCGGTTTACTGAGTTGTCGGCTCCCGCCCCCTTTTATGCCAGATAAAGCCTGCCCGTCCCGCGAAGCTCGTCGATCCTGAGTAATACGTCCAGCAAACTTTCTGCGACGCGCTCGGCGTAGTCGCGGCTACTACGCAGTCGTTCTGTATCGGCAATGGTCAGGACTGGCAAACTGTCGAGTGTGTTGCGAGCTGAGATCGTGGCTTGCAATGATTCCGCGTCATCTTCATTGCGATTGTTAGTCACCAAGACATAGTCCGAGCGCCTGCCAGAATTCGCCCCATACTGTTCCTCGGGCAATAGCCAGCACAAGATCGACGTGCCCCTCAATATTGACGTCAGCCAAGACGGCCTTCACCATTTGATGCCTCGCTTTTCCGGCGACGCGACTCTAACCAGGCTAAGAGGCTATCCGAAAACT
>Ga0307373_10012273_pt1 | contig 12199 bp, 8 predicted proteins | sample OX2MG_FD_202534 | JGI IMG/M metagenome (GOLD analysis project Ga0307373, IMG submission 202534) | Soil microbial communities from Risofladan, Vaasa, Finland - OX-2 | ecosystem: Environmental > Terrestrial > Soil > Coastal area > Acid sulfate soil | place: Finland: Risofladan, Vaasa | collected...
TGCCGGCCACGGCCGGCGCGCTGAGCGTCCTGACGCTCGCGCGGCTGCGGGAACTTGCCGCTGACGGCCCGGTCGCGGTCGAGCTCGACGGCCGCCAGGTCATGATCGAGCTGGACGGCCGGAACGTGGTCGAGTACCCGGTCCCGGAAGGCACCGGCAGCCAGGCTGTCGCCTGACCTCCCGCCCCGTGTAACGTCCCGTAAGAGAGCAATCTAAGCTCTATGTGCTATATATGCGCTATATTGCATGGCTGACGTAGACCCGATCGGCAATCCCGAGTACACCTACGTGCAGGCGGCCAACGCCATCGCGGCGCGCATCGCGGCCGGCGAGTTCTCCGTCAGGCTGCCCAGCGAGCGGGACCTGGCCCGCGAGTACGGAGTCGCCTGCCAGACGCTGCGGCACGGCATTAAGCTGCTGCGCACGCGCGGCGTGGTCATCTCCCGGCAGGGCCGGGGGACCTTCGTCGCTCAGCCCGCCCGCCCCGGCAGTCCCCCGGCACCTGACTACCCTGTGGCCGCCCGCCGCCGCCCGGGCCTGGCAGCTCCCCGCTGCGAGCCTGGCCGGGCCGCTCCCGGCCGGCCGGGCCGCAGCGGGGCACGGTGTCCCCTGTCCTGGCACCGGCCGCCGGGACAGGGGACGCCGCGATCCCGGCCCGCCGAGTCGGCGCCCCTGACCGGTGTCCGGGTGCCTGGCCGCTGCCGTTGTCAGAACTGGCGCGTGAGTGTCGGGGGCCGGGACGCCTGCCGTGGCCGGGGTGCTGGCGCTGGCAGTGACCTGGCTGGCGCTGACAGCCCGGGGTGACCTGGGCCCCGCGCCCGGCCAGTGACGCCCGCTCGCGCTGCCGCCCGGCATCCCGCCCGGCCTGCCCCGGGCGCGGAAGGGGCGGGGTGGCGATTCTTGAGCCACTTACGTCGCGGCGGGACCCTGCGGGGCCTGCTCTCGGGCAATTCGCGGCAGGCAAGGTGCCTGCCCGTTCGCCGGCGAGGCTAGCAGGCCCCGCCCCCCGCCACGCCGCAGGACACCGGCCAAACAATCGCCGCCCCTCCCGCCCCATCCCGCCCGCCCACCCTCCCCGCGAACGCCCGCAGAGGGCGCCGTTACCACACCGGCCGGCTCAACGCCGACCACGCCTACCCGCCGCCCGACCCCGCCGGGTGGACCACCAGCGGCGTGTACTCCATCCTGGCCAACCCCAGTACACCGGGCACATGGTCTACGGCCGCACCCGCAAGGGCCGCCCCGCACCCCCCGACCAGTGGCTCTGGTCACCCCAGCCCGCCCACCCCGAAATCATCCCCGCGAGGAATGGGGCGCCGCCCAGGCCGCCGCCGCCGAGCACGCCACCAGCCCCGACGACATCCCCGCCTGGGCGGCGGGCGGGGCTAGCCGGTGAGGGCCAGGGTGGCGCCGGTGGGGTCGACCAGCCGGTGGCAGCCTGGCGCGCCAGGGAACTTCGCGAGGGGACCGCGGACGCGGGCCTGGGGGCCGTCCGGGCCCGTCAGGATCGCCCCGTCCGCGGCGCTGGCCACCAGTTCGTCGCCGACCCGCAGCAGGACCGCGCCGTCCCGGCTGCCGGACACGGCCGTCCGGCCGGCCCGGAGGGCCTCCAGCACCGCCACCGGGTCGTCGGCCTCCGCCTCCACCCAGGTGGTCGGGGTGCCCGGCGGCGCGTCGGATCCCGGCCGGTGCCAGTCGCTGCCGCCGACCGGGATCGCCGCCGGATCCCAGGCCAGCCACCAGCCCAGGGGGGTGGTCCAGTGGGTGTCGAGCCAGCTCCAGTGCCAGACCTCCAGCAGCGGAGGCCGGCGCTTCATCGGCGTGGCCCAGCTCACGTGCCCGCCGATCGGATGGTTCACCGACAGCAGGCCGCCGGCTTGCTCGGTCGCCTCCAGCCAGGCGTCCGGCGGCTCGCGGAAGTCGATCCAGCCGATGTCGCCAAGCGCGTTGGCGTGGCCGGTGTCGATCGTCACCTCCTGGCCGGGCACCAGGACGATGCCGTGCGCGGCGGCGGCGGCGGGCAGCTCGGCGTGATGGCTCATCGTGTTGTGATCGGTGATCGCGAGGAACTCCATGCCCCGTCCGGCGGCGAACCTGGCCAGCTCGGGCACCGTCATCACGCCGTCGGAATGCACCGTGTGGGTGTGCAGGTCACCGGCCAGCCAGCGCCGGCCCGCGGCGGCCGGCAGCGCACGGCGCGGCGGTCGGTCGGTCAGCGGGGGCAGGTCCTCGGGAGCCGGCTCGGGCGTCAGCTCGCCGGGCGTGCTGGAAACCTCCACGGTCATCCGGTACTCGGCGCCACCCGGCGGCACCCGGTGCAGCCCGATCATCACCTGCCAGGTCCCCGGCTCCAGTTCGCCCGGCAGGTAACCTGGCGTCGCGGCGTCCGGGCAGATCACGAATGACCGGCGCGCGCCGCCCGACCAGCCGCGGAAACCGGCGGCGCCCATGCAGCCCAGGTCCATGACCGCGCCGGACCGCTCGTACTCCAGCTCGGCCCGCAGCGCGCAGGCGCCGGGCGGGACCTCGACCGGCAGGTACTGCCACGCCGAGACGAAACGATCTTCCAGGGTCCAGCGCCCGTCGTGCCGCGTAACGACCATGCCCTCATCTGATCAGACATCCGGCGCAGAGGCGAACACCACAGAGGCGCAAGGCCGCGGCGGTGCCACGGATGGCCCGAACGCTTGAACGCGGAATTCAACGCGCGTAGAATTCAACGCAGGATGAGTTAGTTCGCTGGGCCGTGCGCGGGCCCGGCCGGCGTGCGGAGGGCGAAGCTGCCATGTGGGCCATGATCATCAAGGAATTCCGCCAGGTCCGTCGCGACCGGCGAACGCTGGCCATGATGATCGTCATGCCAGTCGTGCTGCTGGTGGTGCTCGGCTACGCGGCCAGCTTCGACGTGAAGTCGATCCCCGTGGCGGTGGCCGGGCCGCAGGCCAGCCTGATCGCGCGGCAGCTGCCGGCCCCGTTCCGCGTGGTCCGGTCGGCCCCGGGGGAGGGCCGGGCCTGGGCGCGTGACCAGCTGCGCGACGGTCACGCGGCGGTGTCGGTCGTGACCGGCGGCGGCCGCCCGGCCGTGCTCATTGACGGCACTCAGCTGTTCACCGCGCAGGCCACCCTCTCGGCGCTGACCAGGCTCGCCGGCGGCGGCACGAGCCAGGGCGCCGCGGCGGGCTTCTCGTCGGCCAGGCCGACGGTGACCATTCTCTATAACCCGACGCTGGCCACGTCCTACATCATGATTCCCGGCCTGGCCGGGGTCGTGCTGGTGTTCATCGGGACGATCATCACGAGCCTCGGCGTCGTGCGCGAGCGCCAGTCCGGCACCCTGGAGCAGCTGGCGGTGATGCCGCTGCGGCCACGCGACGTCTACCTCGGCAAGATCGTTCCGTATTTCGTCGTGGCGGCGGTCGACCTGGCCATCGTGCTCGCTGTCGGCATCGCGATCTTCGGGGTGCCCTTCCGCGGGTCGCCGCTGTTGTTCGCGCTGGGCGCCCTGCTGTTCCTGTTCGTGACCCTCGGCATCGGCGTGCTGATCTCCAGCGTCTCGCAGAACCAGGGCCAGGCGATCCAGCTCGCGGTCATGACGCTGCTCCCGCAGGTCCTGCTGTCCGGGCTGATCTTCCCGCTGTCGTCGATCGTGGCCGGGGTCCGCTGGATCGCCTACCTGCTGCCGCTGACGTACTTCAACGAGATATCGCGCGGGGTGATGCTGCGGGCCGAGCCGGTCGGCGCGCTCTGGCAGCCACTGGTCTTCCTCGGTCTGCTCGGCGTCGCCGTGGTGACGCTCGCCACCCTCCGGTTCCGCGCCTTCCTCGCTCCGGCCGCCAGCGACCGCCGCCGGGGCGGGGCGGGCACCGGCCCGGATGGTCCGGCCGCGCTGACAGGCCCGGCCGCGGCGGGCCCGGTGACCGTCGCCGCGCCGCAATCGGGGGCGGGAGCATGACCGGCCTGGCCGCGTCCGTGAGCGGCGCGCCGCAGCGGCCAGCCGACGGGTGGGGAGCCCGGGAGGTTTCCGTTTGGTATGGAAAGGAGCTGGCCCTGGACCGGGTGTCGGTCCTGGCGCCAGCAGGCCAGATCACCGCCATCGTGGGCGGTGACGGCGCGGGCAAGAGCACCCTGCTGCGGTGCCTGGGCGGCGCGCTCGCCCCGAGCAGCGGCCAGGTGCGCACGCCGGGCGCCCAGTGCATCGGCTACCTGGCGGCCGGGTCGGGGACGTATCCGGACCTGACCGTCGCGGAGAACCTGGCCTTCCGTGCTGCTGCCTACGGCCTCGCGCCGGCTGTCGCTCGCGAGCGGGCCGCCGAGCTGATGACCCAGGCCGGGCTCGCGACCGCGCGGGACCGGCTGGTGGGCCAGTTGTCGGGCGGGATGCGGCAGAAGCTCGGCGTGATCGCGGCCCTGCTGCACCGGCCGGACCTGCTGATCCTGGATGAGCCCACGACGGGAGTGGATCCGGTCAGCCGGTCCGGGCTCTGGCGGCTGATCGGGGGCGCCGTGGCGGCGGGCGCGGCGGTGGTTCTGGCCACGACGTACCTGGACGACGCGCAACGGGCGTCGTCCGTGCTGGCCCTAGATGGCGGCCGGCGGCTGGCGGCCGGGACGCCCGAGGAGATTGTCGCGGCGCTGCCGGGCTCGATCGTCGCGATCACGGGCCGCCCCGCGGTAGCCGAGGAGCCCCGGAGCTGGCGGCGCGGCGGTGCCTGGCGGGTGTGGATTCCGCCCGGCTCGCCGGCCCGGGCGGGGGCGCCGGTCTCGCCCGACCTGCAGGATGCCGTCACGGTCGCTGCCCTGGCCCGCGAGACAGGGGCAGGAGCCTCAGGGCCGGCGCACTCCGGGTCGGAGTCGCGGGAGCCTGAGCCGGAGTCACTTGAGCCGGAGTCACTTGAGCCGGAGTCACTTGAGCCGGAGTCGCGGCCGGGCCGCGGGGAGCCACTTGCCGAGTGCGCCGCGGTCACCTGCAGGTTCGGCCAGGTGACCGCGGTACGCGAGGTCAGCCTGCGCGTGGAGCCCGGCGAAGTCGTGGGCCTGCTCGGTGCCAACGGCGCCGGCAAGACGACGCTGATCCGGATGCTGCTCGGCCTGCTGCCCGTCTCGTCCGGCCGGGTGGCATTGTTCGGGCAGCCGCCGTCGCGCGGCACTCGCCGCCGGATCGGTTACGTCCCGCAGGGACTCGGCCTGTATGACGACCTGACCGTCGCGGAGAACGTCAGCTTCTCGACGGCGGTGTTCGGCGGTCGGCCCGCCGGCCTTCCGGCGCAACTGCGGCCTTACGCGGGCATCCCCGCCGGGCGGCTGCCGCTCGGGCTGCAGCGCCGCGTCGCGTTCGCGCAGGTCCTCGGGCACCGTCCGGGCCTGCTGATCCTCGACGAGCCGACCTCCGGGGTGGATCCGCTCGGCCGGGCGCGGCTGTGGGATACCGTCCGGTCAGCCGCGGAAGCGGGGGCCGGGGCGCTGGTGACGACCCACTACATGGAGGAGGCTCAGGAGTGCGACCGGCTGGTCATCATGGCTGACGGCGGCGTCGTGGCCACCGGAACGCCGGCGGAGGTCATCGGCGATGCCACGGTCACGGTGGTCGAGGCGCCGGACTGGCGGGCCGCGTTCGGGCGACTGGAGGATGCCGGGTTCTCCGTGGCGCTCGCCGGGCATGCCCTGCGACTGCCGGAGGCGGACCTGGCCGCGGTGCGCCAGGCTCTGGCGGGTGCGGGCGGGCTGGACGGGGTCCGGGTCTATGCCACGCCGGCGACGCTGGAGGAGCGGTTCTTCCAGCTCGTTCAGTCGGGGACCGGGGCGGGAGAACGACCGTGACGAAGCCGGCCCAGCGAACTGGCCGGCCACGCGGCGGGCGGCGGGCCGGGGACAGCGGCACGCGTGAGACGATCCTGGACGCCGCCCGGCGTAGTTTCGCCGAGCACGGCTATGACGGGGCGACCATCCGCGGGATCGCCGCCGACGCCGGCGTCGACCCGGCCCTGGTGCATCACTTCTACGGCACCAAGGAACGCCTGTTCGCCGCCGCGATGCGGCTGCCGATTATCCCCAGCGAGATCCTGACGGCGGCGCATGCCGCGGGCGCCGCTGCCGGTGCTGAGGGCGCCGCTGCCGGTGCCGCGGGCTCCGGCGCTCGGGCCGGCGGCATCGGCGCGCACCTAGTCCGGACGGCGCTGGCGACCTGGGAGAGCCCGGAGGTCCACGGCGTTTTCCTCGGGTTGCTGCGGTCGGCGCTGACCAGCGAGCGGGCGGCCGGGATGTTCCGGGAGTTCATCGCCGACGCGATCCTGAGGCCGGTCGCGGCGATGGCAAGCGGCGCCGATTCCGGCACGGGCGGTGGTGACGCCGGCTACCGGGCCGCCGCCGTCGCGAGCCAGATGCTCGGCCTCGCGCTGGCCCGGTACCTGCTGCGGCTGGAACCGATCGCCTCGGCGGACGCCGCCGACCTGGCCGCGACCATCGGCCCCACGATCGACCGCTACCTCACCGGCGATATCCGCGCCACGAGCCACGAGGGCTAGCCGGCTGCCGCGACCGCGGCTGGCTGGCGGAAAGCCGTCGACTGACTCGGTAGACTGGCGGCATCACGGCGTTGATCCGGCCATCACCGGTGAGCCTCCGGAAGAACGGGTGCCCGGCGCACCTCAGTAGAGCCGGACGGGTAGGCCCGTCACAGCCTGCGAAACGAGCGGTCGCGGCCGTCGTCCGGTTCTCAGCCAGGACGGGCCGCGACAAGCGAGGTGGTACCGCGGTGCCGCCCGGGCCAGGCCCGGGCGATGTCGTCCTCGTGTGATGTGAGGACCGACTGCGGAGGATCACCGATGAGCTACCCCAAGGCATCCGCCGGCGAGAATGCCTCGGCCGGCGTCCCGGCTAGCCCGCGCTTCCCCGAGATCGAGGAGCGGGTGCTGGACTACTGGGCGGCCGATGACACCTTCCGCGCGACGGTCGAGAACCGCCCGGCCGGCGAGGACGGCGACAACGAGTTCGTGTTCTACGACGGGCCGCCCTTCGCCAACGGACTGCCGCACTACGGGCACCTGCTGACCGGTTACGTGAAGGACCTCATCCCGCGCTATCAGACCATGCGCGGCAAGCGGGTCGAGCGCCGGTTCGGCTGGGACACCCACGGGCTGCCGGCCGAGCTGGAGGCGATGAGCCAGCTCGGCATCAAGACCCGCGAGGAGATCGTGGAGCTCGGTATCGCCAAGTTCAACGACGCCTGCCGCGAGTCCGTGCTGCGCTATACGCAGGAGTGGCGTGACTACGTCACCCGCCAGGCCCGCTGGGTCGACTTCAGCCACGACTACAAAACGCTGGACCTGACCTACATGGAAAGCGTCATGTGGGCGTTCAAGCAGCTCTATGACAAGGGCCTGATGTACGAGGGCTTCCGCTGCCTGCCGTACTGCTGGAACGACGAGACCCCGCTGTCGGCGCATGAGCTGCGGATGGACGAGGACGTTTACCAGACCCGCCAGGACCCGGCCGTGACCGTCGGCTACCGGCTGGAGACGGGCGAGCTCGCGCTGATCTGGACCACCACGCCGTGGACCCTGCCCTCCAACCTGGCGCTGGCCGTGCACAACGACGTCGACTACGTCGTGGTCGAGTCGGACTTCACCGGCCGGACCGAGCGCTACCTCCTGGCGGAGGCCCGGCTGGCCGCTTACGCCCGCGAGCTAGGCGAGGACGCGCAGGCGAGAATCGTCCGGCGCTGTAAGGGCAGCGAACTGGTCGGGCTGCGGTATACCCCGCCCTTTAGTTACTTCCTCGGGCATCCGAAGTCGCATGTGGTGCTGCATGCGGACTACGTCACCATCACGGATGGCACGGGCCTGGTGCACATCGCGCCGGCGTTCGGTGAGGAGGACAAGCTGCTCACCGACCAGTACGGGATCGTGCCCGTGGTGCCGGTCGGCGCGGACGGCAAGTTCACCTACCCGGTCACCGACTACGAAGGGCTGCACGTCTTCGACGCCAATCAGGCGGTCATCGACGATCTCCGGGCGCGCACCAGGCTCGACGCGGGCGCAGCGGACGGCGCGGACACCGTCGGCGCGACGACCGAGGGCACCGTGCTGCTGCGGCGCGAGACCTACGACCACTCCTACCCGCACTGCTGGCGGTGCCGCAAGCCGCTGATCTACATGGCGGTCACGTCATGGTTCGTGTCGACCACGAAGATCCGGGACCGGATGCTCGCGCTGAACGAGCAGATCACCTGGGTGCCCGAGCACGTCAAGCACGGCCAGTTCGGCAAGTGGCTGGAGAACACCCGGGACTGGTCGATCAGCCGTAACCGGTTCTGGGGCAGCCCGATCCCGGTCTGGAAGTCCGACGACCCGAAGTTCCCGCGGATCGATGTCTACGGCTCGCTGGAGGAGCTGCGCCAGGACTTCGGCGTGGAGGTCACCGACCTGCACCGGCCGGCCATCGACGAGCTGACCCGGCCCAACCCGGACGACCCGTCCGGGCAGTCCACCATGCGCCGGGTCACCGACGTGCTGGACTGCTGGTTCGAGTCCGGCTCGATGTCGTTCGCGCAGGTGCACTACCCGTTCGAGAACGCCGACTGGTTCGAGCATCACTTCCCGGGCGACTTCATCGTGGAGTACATCGGGCAGACCCGCGGCTGGTTCTACACCATGCACGTGCTGGCGTCCGCGCTGTTTGAGCGGCCCGCGTTCGAGACCTGCGCGAGCCACGGCATCGTGCTGGGCTCCGACGGCCAGAAGATGTCCAAGTCGCTGCGCAACTACCCCGACGTGCGCGAGGTGTTCGACCGCGACGGCGCCGACGCGATGCGCTGGTTCCTGATGTCCTCGCCCATCCTGCGCGGCGGCAACCTGATCGTCACCGAGCAGGGCATCCGCGAGGGCGTCCGGCAGGTGCTCATGCCGCTGTGGAACAGCTGGTACTTCTTCAGCCTGTACGCGAACGCGGCGGGCTACGAGGCGTCGCCCGCGCCCTCCTCCGCCGACCTGCTCGACCAGTACCTGCTGGCGAAGCTGCGCCAGTTCGCCGAGACGGTGCAGCGGCAGCTAGACCACTACGAGATCGCGAATGCCTGCGACGCGACCCGCACCTTCCTCGACGTGCTGACCAACTGGTACATCCGGCGCTCGCGCGAGCGGTTCTGGGACACCGGCGGCGACGACGCGGCGGTGGCCCGGCAGGCGTTCGACACCCTGTACACCGCGCTGGAGGTCACCTGCCGGGTAACGGCTCCGCTGCTGCCGCTGACCACCGAGGAGATCTGGCGCGGCCTGACCGGCGGGCGCTCGGTGCACCTGGGCGACTGGCCGGACGTGTCCGCGCTGCCGTCCGACCCGGGTCTGGTGGCCGCGATGGACCGCACCCGCGAGGTGTGCTCGGCGGCGGCCTCGCTGCGCAAGGCGAGCGGGCTGCGGGTCCGGCTGCCCCTGCCGGAGCTGACCGTGGTGGCCGGGGATGCCGAGACGCTGGCCGACTTCACCGCGCTGATCGCCGACGAGGTGAACGTGCGCGAGGTGACGCTGCTGGACGTCGCCGACGCGGCGGCGCAGCAGATCGGGGTGTCGGAGCGGCTCACCGTGAACGCGCGCGCGGCCGGCCCGCGGCTCGGCAAGGACGTGCAGGCGGTGATCCGGGCCAGCAAGTCCGGCGACTGGTCGATGGACACCCTGGGCGTGGTGACCTGCGTCGGCGTGAAGCTGGAGCCCAGCGAGTACACGATCGAAACGGTGGTCGCCGACGGCGCTGGCGCCACCGCGATGCTGTCCGGCGGCGGGTTCATCGTGCTCGACACCGCGGTGACGCCGGAGCTAGCGGCGGAGGGTCTGGCCCGCGATGTGGTGCGCGCGGTGCAGCAGGCGCGGCGCGCGGCTGGGTTTGAGGTGTCCGACCGGATCAGCCTCGCCGTCGCCGGGACCCCGGCGGCTCGGGCGGCGTTGGCGGCGCATCAGCAGCTGATCGCCAGCGAGACGCTCGCGACGACGCTGGACCTGGTCGAGGCGACCGCGCTGGACGGCGACCCGCTGGCCAGCGAGCCGACCGCGGTCGGCGACGGCGAGTCGGTCCGGATCCGCGTCACCGACTGACGGCCGCGGTCCTGGGCGGCAGGCGGCAGGCGGCAAGCGGCGGGCTAGCTGTGCGAGCGGAGGACCTGGCGGACGCGCAGGCGGCTGCCGCCCGCAGGATCGCCCGTTCGTAGATCTTGCCCGCCAGCCGCGCCATGGCGACGCTGGAGGCCAGCGTGATCGCCATCGACAGGGCCAGACGGAGGGACTCGCCCGAGTCGACCGCGGCGACGCCGCCAATGGCGCGCATCGCAGTGGTCTTGCCGGCACCGCAGGCAAACTGACCTCGGTTCACGGCACCTGGCACGCCAGCGCGCCTCGCGCGGGTTCGTCAGTGCCTCGTGGCAGGATCTTCCGCAGGGTTGAAGCCAGGGAGGTCTGCTTCGTGGGCAAGGCGAGTCGGCAGCGGCGGCTGAAGCAGGAGAGGGAGCGCAAGCAGCGGCGCGCGGCGCAGCCGTCCGCGTCATCGCCGTCCGGCCCGTCGCGACCGCCGCACGAGACCCAGCGGCATGACATCCCGCCCCGGCAGGGGCGCGGGCCGCGGCGCGACATCCGACACGAGCCGCCGCCCCAGGCAAAGCAGCCGTCTCAGCGGGAGCTTGCAGCCGTGGGTGTGACCGAGGCCCTGCACGCCCTTGCGCACGGCCTACAGGACCAGTTCATGGAGTGGGTGGAGGCGCTGGCAGACCAGCGGCAGGTGCCCGGCTGGGACGCTACCGTCAGCCGTGAGCTGGTCAGTTACCTGCGCGTCTCGGTGACCGGCGCCTGGCGGAACGGCTGGCAGCCCGCTGAGCTGGTGCGGCATGCGGGCCGGGAGAAGGGCGACTCGCATGCCCGGATGGCCACCGACATGATCGCCGACGAGATGCGCGGCTACGCCGCCGCCACAGTGGACGACCGCTGGCTGGCACAGCTGTCCGCCCTCCGGACCGAGGTGTGGTGGGGGAGTGACGACGCTTACCTCGGCCGGTGGCGTGGCCGGGAGGGGAACAGTCCGCAGGCCACATTGATAACGGCGGTGGAGCTGCTTTTCGTGCTCGGCCACCTGCCGATGCTGCCCCAGCTGTGCCCGCTGCCCGGTACGGTACGGCCCGGTGCCGCGGCCAGGCCGGGCGCCGCGGCGGGTGAGGAGCGGACCGCAGACGAGCGGATCCTCGGCAAGATCCGTGCCCTCCTCGCGAAGGCGGAATCCACGGAGTTCACCGAGGAGGCCGAGGCGCTGTCCGCCAGGGCGCAAGAGCTGATGGCAAAGTACAGCATCGACCACGCGCTGCTCGCGGCCGAGGCGGGCAGGAAGGATGAGCCAGCCAGCCGGCGGCTGCCGGCGGACAACCCGTACGAAGGGCCGAAGGCACAGCTGCTCGAGGAGGTCGCCAAGGCCAACCGGTGTCGTGCCGTGTGGTACAAGAGCCTGGGGATGTCGGCGGTGGTCGGCTTCCCCGCCGATCTCGACGCGGTTGAACTGCTGTTCACCTCGCTGCTCGTGCAGGCAAACACCGCGATGCTGCGGGCCGGCGCGAAGCGGGATCAGTACGGCCGGTCGCGCACCCGGGCGTTCCGCCAGTCGTTCCTCATGTCCTACGCCATCCGGATCGGACAGCGGCTTGCTGGGGCTGCGGGGGACGCGGAACGCCAGGTGGCGGCCGAGGCACCAGGCCGGAATCTGCTGCCCGTGCTCGCTGCCCGGCACCAGGCCGTCGACGACGCGGTCGATGAGATGTTCGGCGACAGCGTCTCCTATCGCCGGACCGGCCGCGTAAGCGACTCCGAAGGCTGGTATTCCGGCCGGGCAGCCGCCGACACGGCGGCGCTGCACGGTCACCGTGAGGTCACCGCCGAATCCGCCTGAGCGCACCGCTCACCCAGCTGGCGAAACGGCTGTGCGGGCACATACCTCCCTACCGTCGGCGGTAAGCATTCGAGCGATGTTGTATGTCCTGCACGACCACAACGCGCTTTGATTCGTCGATCCGGTACAGGATGCGCCACTGGGTACCGAGCCGTGCGCTGCGGGAGCCGACTAGCTTGTCCCGGAGTGGCTTGCCGACCCGGTACGGCGCCTCCAGGAGCGGGCCGGTGATGAATTCGACGGCTGCGGCGGCCACGTCCTCCGGAAGCACTTCGGAGATCGCGCGCCG
>Ga0307373_10012275_pt1 | contig 12199 bp, 9 predicted proteins | sample OX2MG_FD_202534 | JGI IMG/M metagenome (GOLD analysis project Ga0307373, IMG submission 202534) | Soil microbial communities from Risofladan, Vaasa, Finland - OX-2 | ecosystem: Environmental > Terrestrial > Soil > Coastal area > Acid sulfate soil | place: Finland: Risofladan, Vaasa | collected...
CCATCATCCCACCTCCGTATCCAGACGAGCCCGTAGCACTACCTGTGTAAGTGCCCTGCTGCGACACCGTCTGGCCCATTATTCCGTAGGCAGCCCCCGCCGAAATAACCAGGGCGAGTGCGACCCCGTCCCAACACGGTTGTATTTCTGCTGTTCATTTTCTTATGCCTCTGGCGATAGTATACGCGGGCGGGGAGTAAGGTAGTTCGCTGAAACGAAACAGTGAAACCGTTTCAGCGGCCTCTTGAAACGTGTTTCTTCCAAATCCTTTAAGTATCGAAGGGCAATTCGCTAAATCAAGGACTCCTACGGTCTTTCAAGTCCTGCTTGAGCCATGGCGTCAGAGAAACCTCGTTCGTGTTGCCGCTCTTCACCGCTATGGCTATTCCTCTTTCTACGAAACGAGAGACAATTCTATGAGTCTTGACCTTGCTCAGGCCTGATTCCTTGACGATGAGTTTCTGTAGGCGGGTTCCGTCGTGCGCGGCGAGGACCTCCAACACCTTCTGCTCTTCGGGCTTCGAGGTCCGGAGCACCGCTTCCCAATTCTCTTTTGCGCCGGCACGACTTGATTGAGCATTAGTTACGGTCGCCTGCTGGGGAGCAGCAATCTTAATCTCTGGGTAGGTTAGATAGTAGACCAGTCCGAAGATTCCTACTACGACAAGGATGAAGAGCGCCAGGATGGAAGTCCAGACGTAGCTGGGCATCGTCGCAATCGTGCCTTGAGCGTATTGGTTTCCCATCATCTGCCCCATCAGCCCTGTCACCGAACCATGTCCGCCCTGGTATGACGAAAGATACCAGGCCAAGACTAGGAGGAGGGCTGCGACCGCGGAAATCAACATTGCGACGAAGAGCCCGATTCGTCTCATCTCTAGTCCTTCCTAATCGGAAGGGCTGAATGATATAAATGAACGTTCGATTCTCAGAGCTTCTTCTTGTCTTGCATTCTGTTCGGTCGATTGAGAAACCGAGCGGCTTTGCGGTCGGTCACCGTCCTCAGCAACTCGCTACTCCGCTTAAGGTTCAGAACTGATTTCGCGTGAGAATGCTTGAGCGAGAAGAAAGAAAAGAAAGCAAAGAGGGCCGTATTCTCGGTCAGAAACATGGATTGCACGACATGCGCAATCGCGATAGAGAAACGGCTGAAGAAGGTTGATGGTATAGAAAATGTGGCAAGCGCTGTCATGCTTAACAAGATCTTCGTCGACTACGACGAATCAAAGGTTGACATTTCAGAAATCATGAGGGCCATCAGGGAGGCGGGGTACTCGAATTACGTGACCAACCGTGGTTCGATGCGCTGACTGCAACCGCGATCTTCAAGAGTGCATGATGCGCGGGTCCGCCCTTGACTGTGTTCACTGCACCCTGAAGATCTGCTCTTGCAGGCGAGGTTAGCTTTCTGAGGTCATTCTCGCGTCACAAGCCAGGAACTCCCACCCTGCATGTGCTCTCGAAGCGCAGCAACTCTCGCGCCCAACCGCGAATCGAATCGGGAAGCCTTAAGAAACGAAGTCATCAGCGAGTCGGCATGTCGAGAATCGCGAACAACGTCGACCTGGACAAAGTGGCCCAGACTGCGAATGAAGGCGAGAACAGATCTGCAATCAGAAAGAAGGTGACGCTACAGGGAGAATGGAATCTCGACCCAACGAAGGGCTACCAGTTCAGGACTGAAATGTCGTATGAAAAGGGCAAACAGGTCATCGAGGTCGATTCTCCGTCCTACCTGGGCGGGAACGGAAGCAGACTCGGGCCGATGGCGTACTGCGTAGCTGGCATAACCTCGTGTTTCATCAGCACCTTTGCTACGGTAGCCGCGATGGAGGGGGTCGAGTTGACGAAGCTCAACGTCACCGCCGGATGCAGCATCAATTTCGCGAAGACGCTGGACGTGGCTGACGAACCGATCGTCGAGGGAATCGAGTTCGCGATTGAAGCTAGGAGCAACAATGCCGATCGGAAGAGGCTCCAAGAATTGGTAAGGATGGCCGAGGAACGCTGCCCGGCGATTTACAGCATGACCCACACGATCACGGTAAGCGCGCGGATAGCATAGCCGTCACCTCCCCGATGCCTCTGTGACCGAGCCGGAGGATTCTCAATGCGGGAGTTTGTCTTGGAACTAAGCTTCATGCATCTCGAAAATTCTATGCCGCATTACGCTCAACTGCTAGCTATATGCACGTAGCAATTATCAGAGAGATGCGCGAATAAACTTGGATATTGGCCTTTGATCTCCACGAACGAGCCCGAGCTCGCGTGGAACGCTTTCAGTTATGGGGTGAAGGCCACCGAGAGCGAGCATTCCGTAAGGGCCTTCCTGCTTGGGAAGGGCGTCGAGTGCGAAGAGATCGAAGATGACGAGTTCAACGTCAAGAAGATGATGTCCGAGTTTGTGGACAAAGGAGGAACATCCTGCCTTGCGGAACCTGCCTGATCGAGCAGGTAGCTAGGTAAGTCTACTTCCTGGAGTCGTCGGGCTCATCCGAATATGCGCCTTCTTCCTCGTCCTCGTCGGGGTTCTTCGACCTTCTCTTCAAGGCCCTTCTCGCGCCCAGGCCGATTACTACGACCACGACGACGACCAACACGACCACCATGACCAAGCCGGTCGTCCCCAGTCCCTTCGAGGCGTGGCCGGTCCCGGCGGCGCCTGCTAGAGCCACGAGGATGTTCGTGCCAGCGGTTTGGTTGCCGAAGACGGGGTCTTGGACCAGCGCGGTGATGATCGCAACGCCGTCCACCGCGGGGATGAACGTGTCGGTGAACTGCCCGGTCGAGTCGGTGACGCCGTTCGAGGCGCTCATCGTTCCCGGGGACGCGGTGAGCGTGACGTTGGCGCCTTTCACCGGGGAACCCAATACATCGACCTGGAGCTGCACCGTTGCGGAGGACCCGATCGCCACGACGGGGGCGGAGCTGGTAAGCGTGAGGACGATAGGCAATGGGACCACGGAGAGGTCAGCGCTCCCCGACGCGAGCCCGCTCGTTGAAGCGGTGAGCACGACCGCGCCGGGTTGCAAGGGGTCCACATAAGCCCAGGCGTAGTCCGCACCGGCGGGGATGTCGAGCTGAATCGGCCTGACCATCACGCTGCCGTTTGAGCTCGTGACCACCACCGGAGTGTCCTGGGGGGCACGTGCGGGCGAGGAGACAGAGTCCTGCAGCTGGACGGCGACTATGGCGTCCCCGCGTTGTCCCAGCGACTGTATGGCGCTCGCAGGGACGGCGTAAAGGCCGAGCTGGGAGGGGGCCGGGCGGACGGTGACGAACCCGGCGGAGGATGAGGCGAATCCAGAGGAGGTCGCGGTGACGTTCGCGATGCCGGGAGATATCGTGGTCGTCACATCAACCAGGACGGAGCTCTGGCCGGCGCCGATGACGACGGTCGAGTTCGCAGTGGCTATGTCGGTGTTGGAGCTGGTGAGCTGGACGGGGACGTCGACGGGGGCGACGGCAGGCTCCCCGTCGGCTCCCTCGAGCATCACTTCAAGCGCGGAGTATCGGCCTCCGTCGGCGGGCAGCGTGGACGGGAGCGCTTGGACGACCACACGGGTGGGGACAGGACCGAAGCTGCTGAGAGTGGATGTGGCGGACTTGAGGTTCTGCGCTATGGCGGTGATGAAGGTGCTCCCGACGAAGAACGTGGAGGTAAAGCTCGCCACCGCATAGCTCGATCCGGAGGGGATGGTCAGGCTCCCACCGATGCTCCCCACGGCTGAATTGGAAGAAGTCAGCGTCACCGGGATATTCGACGGGGCGACGCCCGGGTTGCCGTTGGCGTCGGTGAGGGCCACGACCACCGAGTCGTAGGACCCCTCGTCGGCAAGGACGGGGTCAGGCGCGGCTAGCAGCATCAGCTTCGCGGGCAAAGTTGGTTCGGCCACGGTCACAACGGCGAAATCAGACTCAAGGCCGGGGGAGGAAGCGGTCAAGTCAGCGGTTCCCGGAGTTGCGCCCGAGGCGTAGGACGCGACGGCGTAGATCTGCCCGGTCCCTATCGTAGTCCTCTGGTCGGACGAGATGACGCTCGTGTTCGAGGAGGATATCGCGACCGCGATCGGAAGGGGCGCCGGAGACGGCCTACCCTGGGAGTCGGTGAGAGTCACGACGAGGCGCCCAGAGGTCGAGGTCGCTATCGGATCGGGTTCTGCAAACACAGAGAGCGCGAAGGGAAGGGCGCCCTGGACCGAGACTACGCCCGACCCCGAGTTGAGCCCTGAGGCGGAGCCCGTTATCGTGGCGGTGCCAGGCGCGGTCCCCACGTCGTAGGGGGCCGAGGAGAGCACGGACCCGATGGCCAGCGTGAGGGTGGTCGTCGGGAGGCTCGCCACGTCGTTGTCCGAGGAGGAGAGCGAGACGTCGATGGGAGAGCTCGCCTTTGCGGGGAAGCCCGCTGAATCGAGGGCCTCCACAAGGACGGTCCCTTGGCTCGCCGGGTTGAGGAGCTGCGAGCCAGGGGCGGGGATGACGCTCAGGCGGGTGGCGAACCCGCTGGGTGTCACCGTCGTGACCTGCGCGGAGGCGGCATTCAGGCCCACCGAGGACGCCGAGATGGATGTGACCCCGGGTGTGGTGCTAGTGGTGAAGTTTGCTACCGCGAAGCCGGCGCCTGTTGGGATCGTTACCTGCGATGGGACTGAGCCCACTCCCCCCTCGGAGGAGGTGAGGAAGACGACGGTCGCATTGATGGCCAGCGAGGCGGACCTCGTGGAGCTCTGAAGCGAGAGCACGATCGCGGGATAGGAGCCTCCGTCGGCTGGGAGCTTGGGCGGTATCACCGAGAGGACGAGAGAGACAGGGGTTCCGCTCGGCGATTGCGTCGACGCTCGAGAGGTCGTTGTGGACGTCGTCGTGCTGGAAGCTGCGACGGCCGGTGGGAGGGCGAGCATCGACAAGAGCAGCAGCGAGGCGGCTGCCAGTGTGATGACTTGCAATCCTCCCGGTCGGCCGTTCATACTATCTTTCCAGCGGCCCTCGAACGTATTTAGGGGGCTGTGCTGTCACTTTGGTTCGGACACCGGCCGGGCGGCCCCCTTCCCACGCTTCCTCTTTCGCAGGAGGAAGACCCCCGCTGACCCCACCGCGGCGGCGGCCGCCACTATCACTAGGAGCGAGACCAGGCTTAGAGCGACTTTCCCCACTGCGACCGCCTGGCCCGAAGACGCGTCGCCCGCTATCAGGGCGCTCGTCCCCAGGCTGGTGACCTTGGCCGTGTAGGTCCCGACGGGGATCATTCCGACAGAATAGGTGCCGTCGCCCTTGGTCACGCCGTTCACGATAGTCCCGTTGGCGAGGGTCATCGAGACCTGGGCTCCTGAGACTGGGAGGCCGAAGAGGTCGACGACCTTCAGGGAGGCCGGGTACACATAGGTGTCGAGCGTGACGTTGAGGGGAGATGCCTTCACCTGGTACGATGGGAAGGGCTCCGGCCCCACGCTTGCGCCTTCCCATGTGACGTTGACCACGGTGAAGGACGTCCCGTTCTCGAGCCACAACAACGGCCCCTGGACATCGACCGTGGAGTTCCCAACGCCGAGCTGGACCTGGCTGGGCTCGACCGGGTTTCTGCCCTGGCTGTCGAAGAATTGGAATGTGACGCGATACTGCGCGACGACGGCCAGGTCGAGCGTGTGAGCCTTGGTGAAGGTGACGGCCGCGGTCGTGAAGGCGGCGGAGCTGGCGGAGAAGGGAACGCTGATCGGAGCCGCACCGTCCATGGCGTACGAGGCGAGAGTCTCCCTCATCCCAGGCCCCGACGTCTCGTTCCAGTGCCGGGAGATGGCGAAGGTCACTTTCGAGCCGGAGTCAAAATAGGAGTCTCCTGTCTGGGAGGGCGGGCTTTCGGTCACCTGTGCCGGGCCCACCACCGTGAGGAGGTACTGGGTCACCGAGGTCAGGGCTATGCTCTGCGACTGGGTCATCGAGAGAGCGACCGAGAAGGTGCCGTTCCCCGAGCGCGTCACGCTGGACTTGGCTAGGCCGTTTATCGTGTAGCCCGTCACGCTCTCCCTGGAGCCCGCCGAGGTCTGGTTCCAAACCGAGGCGAAGACCGCCTTCGCCGCGGTTCCAGCGTCGAACCAGCCGGGGGAGTCGCTCGGGACGGTTGGGCCGGTCACAGAGACCCAAGTCGAAGGCGAGGAGGTGAGGCGGTACTGGGTCCCCGCCCTCGTGGCTATGGACTCCGGACCCGCGATGGCAGACACCGAGAGCACTTGCACTGGTGAAAGGGAGAGCACCGCCGTGGACCCGCCCTGGTTCACGGAGTAGGATAGCAGTCTGCTGCCCGCGGTCGCTGTTCTTCCCCACACACCGTCCAGCGACACGCTGACCGGGGTTCCTCCGTCATACCACAACTTGTCCTGTGGAATCGGCGTCGGAGTAATCGAGAAGAGCGAGGACGTCGCGCCACCGTCAAGAGTCACCTGATATTGGGTCACGACGGTGGTCGTGACCGCCTCGGGAGAGGAGATGACCATCAAGTTCAGCACCTCTACCGGTCCGGAAGACGCGACGCTCACGTCGGGCCCTCCATTGAGCGAATAGGCCGCGAGCCTCTGTCCCGTGCCCGAAGCGCGGCCCCATGCGCCGTTCACTACCAGCCCCATCGGGCTAGACGCGTCGTACCAGCCCGAATCCAGCGGGATGGACGGGCTGGTGATTGTGGCAAGAGCCGACGATGCCCCCTTGTCGAGCGTCACCTGGTACTGCCTGACGCTCGTGGCGTTCACGAACTGCGGGGCGGTCATCGCCTTCGTCACGATAGTGACAGGACCTGTCTGGGCGACCTTCGTGACCGGCCCGGAATCGAGCTCCCAAGAGGTGGTCCTAAGGCCGGTGCCACCCGAGCGCGAGTAGGTGCCGTTTAGCACCACGGTCACCGCTGGCGAGCCGGAGTCATACCAGTATGTGTCTCCTGGGAACGTCGAGGGCGGCGAGATGGTCGAGAAGGAGGCGAGGGCAGGGTCGTTGAGGACGACCTCGTATTGAGTCGCGCTTGTGGTCGTGATTGAGACCGGCAACAGGAGCGAGAGCGTCGAATAAGCCTGCACCGTCCCCACGGTGTCGACTTGGATGTTGGGCCGTCCGGTGGCCGAGATCGAAGTCATACGGTGGCCGACCCCGTCCGCCCGCCCCCACGCCCCGGTCAAGACGATCTGAACTTGGGACCCCGCGTCATACCAGTAGTCGTCTCCCGGCATTGTCGGAGGCGTGATCGACTGGAGCCCCCCCGCCGCGCCGGTGTCGAGAGAGACCTGGAACTGTGTCACCGACTTGAACTCTATGGTATGAGGGCCATTCACAGAGAGCGCGATGGAAAGCACTGCGGTGGGCTGGGAAATCGAGACGGTGCTCCCGGAATCGATCTGGTAGGAGACCACCCTGTATCCGGTCCCCTGCGAGCGGCCGAACATCTCAGGAGTGCTGAGGGTAGAGTTGCTTCCCGCGTTCACCCATTCGGTGGGTATCCCGCCCCCGACCATGGTGACGAGGTACTGCTGGTCGTAGGCCAGGTCGACCGAGGCGTTCAGGGCAGGCCTGATGATCCTTCCAGTGGCGAGCGGGGAGAACCACCTCTCGCTCGCGGTCGAAGAAGAGAGCGTGCTCGTGGCCGAGTAGGTCGAATTGGCGTCCGCCCAGAAGGCCTGCGGCGTCTCCAGGAGGGCGATGTGCTGGGCGTTGCCACCGACGAGGTAGGTCAGGCCGGGCTGCGCCAGGGGCGGAGGCGGCTGCTGCCCGACGATAGAGTATGAGAACGAATCGAAGTACTCGTGGAAGTAGGTCGAGCTAATCGTGGTGGGAGAGGTTATAGTGCCGACGGTCGAGTTGTAGAGCACCCACCTCTCCGTCGCTGGCGAGATAGGGCAACATGCGGTGGCTAGAACCGTGTAATTCGTGCCGCCGTCGACCCAGACGGCGGAGTTGTTGCTCACCGATGCCTTGTCGCCGAAGTACTGGTAGGTGAAAGCCGGCGGAGTGAGGCCGCTCGCGTTCCCACCGACGAAGCTGAACTCGACGCTCACGAGGAGTTGGTGGTAGAAGACGGGAGTGATCGAGAGCGGCCCGTTGACCGTCCCGTTGTTCTCCATGGAGAGTACGTTTCCATTCTGCGTTTGCAAGAGGACCGTCCCTACCCATTTCTCGTTCGCCGACTGTGTGGGCGAGGTCAGAGGAGAGGTGAAGGTGTAATTCGCCCCCGCGTCGAACCACGTGCCCTGCGTGAAGGATGTCATGTCCACGATGGCCGGCGTCCCGAAGACGAAGCTCGAGAGGGAGGGAGGGGTGGGGGCACCTCCGCCGACGATCGAGAAGCTGGAGGACACGAGAAACTCATGGTAGTAGGTTTCGCTGAAGCTCGCGGGCTGGGTGACGGTGCCGCTGCCTCCAGACTGCAGGACCCACCTTTCGCCCGAAGAGGAGCCGGGGAGCTGCGGGTTGTAGGAGTAGGGGGACGAGGCGTCCACCCAAACGAGCGCGGGCGCGGGAGAGGAGCCCGGGGCACCCATCTGGTCGTAGCTCACCGGTGGTCCGGTAGAGCCTAACGCCCCGTTCTTCACGCTGTAGTTGAAACTCACGAGGTATTGGTGATAGTAGGAGAAGGAGACGGTCAGGTCCGCTCCGATCGTCCCGGAGACGTCCTGGGCGGTTATCCACCTTTCCGAGGAGGTCGAGCCGTTGAGGGTCGTCTGGGCGCTCCACTGCGTCCCCGAGTCCGCCATATAGATGGTCGGAGAACCCAAGAGGGGGACGACCTGCTGCACCCCGTCGCTTACGTAGGTGAGGAGGTCCTGGACCCCCTGTATGCTGCCCCCGACGGTGGAGTAGCTTGCAGTCAGCGCCACCTGTGGTGGCTGGGCGTGGACGGCGTTGGACGAGGCAGGTGCGCCGGACAGGAGGAGCACCCACACCGCGACCACCGCGAACGCCAGAGTCCCGACCGCAAAAGGCCTCATCAAGTCCCAAAACCGCTCCTCACGGGCGACTCGTGGCCTCCGGCTCTCTTTCCAAGAGCTTCAAGGCGACGCGACCCCTCCAGGGGGAGGGCGGAATGCCCTGAAAGACGAAGAGAGGTACGCGTATGAACCGGGCGAGGCGTCTCGCTAGATTCGCCGTGAAAGGCGCGCGAATCCGGCCCGACAAATTCGGCTCGTGCATAGACAGGACGCGCTCTAGATGTCAGGATCGCCGTTACCCGAGAACGTCAAAGGAAGCCCCAAATATTTAGAAAGCGTAGCCCGGCTTCATCACACTTTTATCGTTCAGACAGCGGTTTCATACGCAACCGCCGTCCTGAGGCCAGGATTCAAACTTACGAGCCTTTCCAGCCCTGACGCCCCCGAGCTTCATCTCGATGCCCAGGGCTCCCTGATGACGCACAGCGCGGGTGTTGAAAGCTATGACGCTGGTGCTCACCCACCCACCCACTGCACGGGTTTGCGAGTGCCGAAAGCACCAAAGCCGAGACTCTGCGCTGTCAGCCCTCTTTCGTGACGTGCAAGCCCGTCGCGTCGTAGGTCATCTGCCCAGTGTAGAGGTTCTTGATCAGGTTCATGATCTTGTCGTCGTGCGCCTTCGAGAGGACCAAGAACTCCGAGATGACGTCCCCATGGCTGAGTATCTCGTTCACCTGCCTCAGGAACTTGTAGCACTCCTGGAACCCCGCGTCCAGGATGAGCGATGAGACGTTGTCGAAGATGATGGCCTTCGGCCTATCGGGGCTGTTCGTGACGGTCTGGTCCATGATGTTCAGAAGGACGGCGTAGTCGTTTCGAGGGACCATCACCTCAGGCGAATCTCCAGCCTGCTTCGGGTAGGAGCTCTCCGAGAGGATGAAGAACCGCAGCCCGGGCACGTCCTTCAGGAGCAGATAGACCGGGCTCCCCTTGGATGTGAAGGCGAAGACGAGGCGCCCGCTCGAGGTCATCTCGAGCGCGAATTCTCTGACGGCGCGCTCGTAGTTCACCGATGGGTCTGCCTCTAGAAGCATCGCCCCCTTGTAGTTCGACACGGGCTTCGGCCTCCCGAATCCCCATTAATAACAAGCGCAGTCGCTGGCGAAGGCTTCCACCGAACTGACAGCAGCGCCCTCTCGAGGACCGACTCCCTCCTCATCGAGCAGCCAGAGGCTCACGTCTCGCATCAAACCGCCTTTCCATCTCTCCCGGAATGGAGGCCGCTCAGTCTCTCTGCGGAGAAGACCGATGTCGCCAAGAGGACTCCTCCCAGATACAGGGTCGCCCATCCCGCGCGCATGGGCACGGCGCTGATGTCGCCGTCCGAGAAGGCTACTCCGACGAGTCCCGCTGCCGTCGCAGCCAAGGCCAAGGCGTACCAGAAGAGGACGGCCGACCTCGACGAAGAGAAGACGACGAATATCACCGCCGCCGAGCTCGCAAACGCGATCGCCGCTGCCCCGAGGACCACCTGATCGAGGACGGTGGACCCGACGCCGAGGGCGTAGAATGCCGGAAGCACGCCGCCGACGGCGGCGCCCAGGATCAAGACGACGGAGAGCGATGCGAGCGACACCCACAGGAGGGCTTGGCCGCCTCGGCCGGGCCTCGGAGGGCATCCCCGATAGGTCAGAGAAGCACACAGGAGGTGAAAGACGGCAGAGAGCATCGCCCCCGTCGCGAGTACGGTCGCAGAGAAGTTCCGTCCCTCGCTCCCGAGGAACATCGCTGCCAGAAGGGTGGTGCAGCCAAAGACCAGCGCCCCGCAGCCCAGGAAGAGCACGCCGAACAGCCCCTCGCGCGAATATGCTTTGACAGATACGTATGCGACGACCACCGAGGAGGCGGTGATGAAGAGGCTGGTCAGTATCGGGAAGACGAGGCCTAGAGTCACCACCGGCTCCGGCTTCAGGGCAAATAGCGCGACGACCACTAGGGCGAGGACTGTGACGCTGACCGCGCCGACGAACCGCTGCACTCTCTAGCTTCCCTTTTTGAACGCGAATGCGAACTGTGCGACCGTCAGGTCGGTCTGGGTCGCTCCGGGTTTCTCTTTCCAAGGGCGGCTCTTTGGAAGCGATTCGACCTCAAGAAACTGTCGGAGCAACTCCTTCTCCTTCCTTGAGACCCGCCCGGAATCATTCCCTCTGGAGCTCGCAGTGGCGGGCCAAGAGCGCCGAGAGCCCCCTTCCACGGTAATGCCGTTTCCGACGCTCTCCAACAACCTCCTTGCCACCTCGCGCTCGATAATCACGGCGCCGCTCTCCTGAAAGACGTCTCTCAGAACCTTGTGAAACGTCGCGGGGTCAGTCGAGATCTGCTTCAGAGGGTACAGGCTTAGGACCAATTGTAGTCCGCTTTGGCCACAGACGTGGCGCAGCCCACCTTCGATGCTCTGCTCGAGCATAGAGTCAAATCCGGGTTGTCTTGGCCGTCCGCGTCGTTCCGCTTCCAATCGCAACTCCGTTACCGTATTCTTGGTCAATACTATATAGGAGTTGTGAATGCGTAACGAAAGCGAGCACACTATTCTTGCCAAGTTCATGAAGAAGCTTGGAATTCTATGTGCCGATTCGCGTCTTGCCAGATATCGTATCTGAACTAGTAACGTGGTCCTGCATAGTGCGGTAATATCCTCCTTTCTCCGAAACGAGCAATTAACAGTCTACTTCTGCACAGGCTAGTCAAAGCCGTCCCCTTCGCCATGGCGGCTTTCACGATACTGCTTTTGGCGCACGGAGTGTCCGGCTTGCACGGAGTGTCCGGCTTGCACGGAGTGTCCGGCTTGCACGGAGTGCACGTCTCCGGCGACCCAGGGGGTCCTGGAGCACCCAACCTCCATGTTCAACTCAACGGCGACCCAGGCGGACCCGGAGCCCCTAACTAGGGGGCCCTCTACTTCTTTATTTTCATCTTCTGGGGTAAGACAGCTTCCAATGCCGCGTCCTTGTTGAAGAACCAGCCCTTGTTGCTGTCGAAGTTCTCGTATGGAATCGTGTACCAGAAGGTCGTCGATAGGTCGACCGTCCAAGTCTTCCAGCTCTCGACGATTCCTCCAAGGCTCGCGTTGAGGAAGCGCAGCGACTCCATGAAGTAGCCCGCCGGCAGGGCAGAGTGCACCTGATAGTATCCGTCGCCGCGCCCTCCCTCGAACCACGAGAAGGGGAAGTTGTTGAACAAGTATCTGAGCTTCGCGACTGTCGCCTTCGAGACGCCGTTGAACTCATGTATGAGAC
>Ga0307373_10012276_pt1 | contig 12199 bp, 10 predicted proteins | sample OX2MG_FD_202534 | JGI IMG/M metagenome (GOLD analysis project Ga0307373, IMG submission 202534) | Soil microbial communities from Risofladan, Vaasa, Finland - OX-2 | ecosystem: Environmental > Terrestrial > Soil > Coastal area > Acid sulfate soil | place: Finland: Risofladan, Vaasa | collected...
AAGTTCCCGAACTCGCCGACCTCGGCGTGCGCCGCATCAGCGTAGGCTCCGCGCTGGCCCGCACCGCATGGACCGCCTTCATCCGCGCCGCCCGCGAGATCGCAGAGCAAAGCAGCATGGCCGGAATGGACAACTCCATCGCCTTCGCCGAGCTGAACGGCTTCTTCCAAAAGGATCTCGCCCAGCGCTCCTAGAGCTACTTCCTCTTAGGTATAGCTTCCTTTGTTTGTCATTCCCGAAGGGAATCTGCGTTTTGCTCGAATCACCAAAACTACACCCGGAGGAGAACCGCTATAAACCCTCAATCCGGCGATATCTGCGAAAATAGAAGAAGTATGCCCGAGCAGCCCAATAGCGACCAGACCATCGCCGTAGCCATGTCCGGAGGAGTCGACTCCTCCGCCGTCGCCGCCCTCCTGCGTTCGCAGGGCTACACGCTCGTCGGCCTCACCCTTCAGCTCTGGAACCAGCGCCGCCTCAGCGGCCACGAAGGAATGCCCGAAGCAGTGCAGGGCCGCTGCTGCTCCATCGATGACGTCTACGACGCTCGCCACGTAGCCGAGCAGCTCGACATACCTTATTACGTCGTCAACCAGCAGGACCGCTTCGAAGCCGACGTCGTCAAGCCCTTCGTAGCCGAATACCTCGCCGGACGAACACCGATTCCCTGCACGCTCTGTAACAACCATCTGAAGTTCGACCAGCTTCTGACCACCGCTCGCCAGATCGGCGCCGACCGCATCGCGACCGGCCACTACGCTCGCAACCACTTCGACGAGACTCGCCAGCGCTGGATTCTCTCCCGCCCCGCGGATCACACGAAGGACCAGACCTACTTCCTCTTCGGACTGACGCAGGAGCAGCTCTCGCGCACGCTCTTCCCGCTCGGCGAGATGCAGAAGCCGGCCGTCCGCGAGATGGCCTCCGACGCTGGCCTCAACGTGGCCTCGAAGCCCGACTCGCAGGAGATCTGCTTCATTCCCGGCGGCGACTACAACGCCTTCCTCAAGGCCTACCTCGACGAGCAGGGCGAAGACCTTCCCGATTCCTCCGGCGAACTGGTCTCCAGCTCAGGCGAGGTCATCGGCCGCCACGAAGGTATTCAGAGCTTCACCGTAGGCCAGCGCAAGGGCCTCGGACTCACCTCGTCCGACCCCCTCTATGTCCTCGCCATCCATCCCGACAGCCACCGAGTCACCGTTGGCTCGAACGACCAGTTGATGTCCACCGACCTGCGCGCCAACCGCCTCAACTGGATCTCCATCCCCGAGTTGACCGAAGACACTCGCGTCACCATCAAGGTGCGCCATCGCCACACGCCCGCCTCAGCCACCCTGAGCCCAGGGCCTGACGGAACCGTCACCGCCACCTTCGACGAGCCCCAACGTGCAATCACCCCCGGCCAGGCCGCCGTCTTCTATCAAGAAAACGAGGTGGTCGGGGGTGGTTGGATCTTCTAGAATTTTGCTTCGTTACAAATCGATGTCGTTGCTGTCCCGATAGCTCGGGCGAGTACGGCTGCTGCCGAAACCTCTCGTGCGGCCCACCAGAACATCCAGTCCAGCCTTCAGTCCATTCATCAGCCCGTTGAACTCGCGTACCGGGACGCTGATGCCGTGCTGAACAGCATTGACGACTTCCGCCGTGCCAGTCAGGATTGTGGTGACGATATCGTCCGCTCTCGCTGCCTGCACACGCGCTTTGTTATTGACGTCGCTCAAGGTCGCGTCGAACTCCACAGCCTTGCTGCGAACCACGTTGCTGGTCTCGACCAGGTTCTCGGCCAGAGTGATCATCTTCGGCGCTGTATTCGCGATAAAGTCCTGCGTGCTTTCAAGCGCAGGCATCGCCTTTGCGCGAACTTCCTCTGCGATTGCCAGCACCCGCTTGCGCGCCTTGGCAGCGCCGACAGCCATCACCACAAGCGCGATCGCCTGCACCACCAAAGCAGCCGCAACCATGCCGACAAAGATCATCAATAGTTTCGAGTTGCCCGATGAGATCGAGTCGGCATCCTGCAGCCACATCCCCGACAGAATAAATTGTGCCGCTATCATGCAGCCTCTCTTTCAAATTCAATCTCAAAGAATTGCGGGCCTGATCTCCATCCACGAGAGATCAGGTCCCGCCTACAGCTATGCCTTGCCAAGATCTTTCGTGGCGCTGGCGTAAGCGTCCTTACCGGCATCGATCGCAGCGGCAACCTTACCCTGCTGCTCCTGCACCAGACCCTTGCCCTTTTCCACATACTCGGCCCACTGGTTACGGCCACGGTCATAGTAATCCTTGCCGCGATCGACGTATTCGCCAACCTGCTGCTTACCCTGCTCCGCGAGATCGGCCGCACGCTCTCTGCCCTGTTGCGCCAGCGCGGCGGCCTTTTCCTTCGCGTCCATCGCACCGGCTACTAGATCATCGCGTGTCTCCTTGCCGGACTTCGGAGCATACAAGACGCCTACAAGAGCGCCTACGCCAAGACCCGCCAAAAACCAACCCAATCCACCTACACCATTGTCGTTATCTGACATATCGTTTTCTCCTGTCTTCTGTAAATGCAAACTTTTGCTCTCCGCTTTCCTAGTCCAGCGGACAAAATAAACTCATGGTCACTGCCGAACATCAAGCATACCTTTAACCCAAAGCTAAAACATTGTTAACGTCAGGCAGCCTCTAGGGAAAGATGCCCTCCCAATGGAATAGGTTGCGCCATCTGCATTGGCGGCTCCTCAACCTTTCCACCGCCGACCTCACGCTGGCGCCCCGGCATTCGTCTATGAATCAGCCCCTCTTCGGCAGTGGCTGCAGCTGTTTGTACAGTCATTGGCCTCAATCAAAGCATCTGATACGAGTAGAGTGAGTTACAGTGATTTCGAAGTTCTATCCCCAACGAGGTTCCATGCACGAGTCCCATACTGTTTCCTTCCCGCGCGCCATTACGTTTGCCGCCGTCTTCGCTGTGGCCCTGAGCTTTAGCGGCTGCAAGAAATCCTCTCCTCCCCCCGACGATGCCGCTCTGACCACCGCGGTGCAGACCCGCCTCGCCGCAGATAGCGCACTTCAGCCCGAATCCATTCAAGCCACGGTAGAAAACGGAGTCGCCACGCTCAACGGCACCGTCGGCAACGAAGCCGCCCGTTCGCTGGCCGCGTCGGACGCAGCCCAGGTCGCTGGCCTTAGGACCGTTATCAATAACCTCACCGTGCAGCAAGCGCAGCAGCCGGCACCGGAGTCAGCGCCTCAGGCAGCCGCAGTCGCTCCGCCTCCACCACCTGCACGAGTTCGCAAGGAAGAGGCAAAGAAGAGGGAGCGCCGCCCCGGGCCGGTGGAGCACACCTCCGCTCCCATCGAGCGCATTGCCCCGCCCGCGGCGGCTCAGGCCGCGCCGCCCCCACCGCCTCCGCCGTCTCCGGCGAGACCTGCGGCTCCCGCCTTCCGCGACGTTACGATTCCGGCGGGCACCACGCTTCCCATCCGCATTACCCAAACGCTCGATAGTGCCAGCACCCAACAGGGCGACAGTTTCAGCGGAACCGTGGCCAGCGATGTCGTCATCGACGGCGCTGTCGCCATTCCGCACGGAACCGCGGTCTCCGGGCGCGTCGATGCAGTTCAGGAAGCGGCTCACTTCAAGGGCAACTCGCTGTTGACGATCGAGCTGACCGGACTTCGTCACCGTGGCAGCAGCGTGGCCCTCTCCACCGAGCCCTACAGCCTGGCGGGCAAGGGGCGCGGCAAGAACACGGCAATCAAAACCGGTGGAGGCGCAGCGGTAGGAGCCATCCTGGGCGGCATCTTCGGCGGCGGCAAGGGCGCTGCCATCGGCGCCGCCGCGGGAGGTGGAATCGGAGCCGGAAGCAACGCCATTACCAGGGGGGAACAGGTGCAGATTCCATCGGAGAGCCTCATCCGTTTCCATCTCACCAATTCCATCTCGCTCCGCGTCTCGAACAATAACTCGCGAAATGATTCCAATAACCCTAATCTCCAACAGCGTCCGGACTACCAGCAGCAATAGAAGACGCATCCAACCAGTTAGTTCCGTTTGATTGGTCTTACACAAGTGGCGGCAAGCATTCGCCGCCACTTGTTACCTCAATTTCCTTTGATATCCTTCGTGTAAACTTGGTATCAGCGGGCCAGATATTCCACGCACGACGCTTCTTTTACCGAAAGAAATTACTTCCTTGAGGTACTCCGTCTTGACGAAGGCATCGCCCCAAATAGCGGCCAACACGACAAAGAAGCCGTCAGGGTTTCTAACCTTCACCCTGCACGCTCATCTGCCTTACGTTGTCAATCACGGCACCTGGCCGCATGGCATGGAGTGGCTGCACGAGGCCGCTGCCGAAACTTATCTGCCGCTGCTTCGCGTGCTCAAAGATCTTGAACGCGACAACATCCGCTTCAACTGCAACCTCAATCTCTCGCCTATCCTGCTGGAACAGCTCTCGCACCCTGTGTTCATCGCGGAGTTTCCGAATTATCTCGGGCGAAAGATCGTGGCCGCGCAGGAAGACGAGGCATTCTTCACGCAGTCCGGCGAGGCCCACTACGCGGAGACCGCGCGCTTCTGGCACCGCTTCTTCTCCCAGGCGCTCGAAGACTTCAACCACTTCGACCAGAACATCATCAAGGCCTTCTGCCACTTCAACGACATCGGCCTCATCGACATCATCACCTGCGGCGCCACCCACGGCTATATGCCGCTGCTGGGAACCGACGAGAGCGTTCGTGCCCAAATTCGCACCGCCGTCTCCACCCATATCCGCCACATTGGCCAGCATCCCAAGGGCATCTGGGCGCCAGAGTGCGGCTACCGTCCCGCAGGCTTCTGGAACTATCCCGTGGCCAACGCCGACGGAACGCCCACGCCTCCGGGCTTCGACCGCATCGGCGTGGAGCAGGCGCTCTCTGAATCCAACATCGATTTTTTCTTCGTCGATACCCATCTCGTCGAAGAGTCGCACCGCGTTCCCTCGCCTTACGAACTGAAGAACGGTGCCGTCCCCACCGACGAGCAGACCGAGCAGATGACGCACCGCGACTATCGCCGCCTCTACCAGCCCTACTACGTCGACGGTCCCTACGATAAGAGCAACGCCACCACCATCTTTCCTCGCGATCCGCGTACCGGCGTCCAGGTCTGGTCCGGTGACAGCGGCTATCCCGGTGACGGCACCTATCTCGACTTTCACAAGAAGCGCTGGCCCGGCGGTCATCGTTACTGGCGCGTGACCGGCTCCAAGGTCGATATGGGCGACAAGCAGCCCTACTATCCCCAGGAGGCCGCAGAGCGCGTGAAGTCTCACGCGGCCAACTATGTTCACCTCGTATGGGAGGCGCTTCAGTCCGGCTTCAACGACACCATTCCACCCATCCTCTGCTCTCCATTCGACGCCGAGCTGTTCGGACACTGGTGGTTCGAGGGAACGTTGTGGCTCGAAGCCGTGGCGCGCACTATTCACGACCACAACACCGGGATTGAGCTGATCAGTTGCGCAGAATACCTCGAACGTTATCCCCGTGCCGGTTTCATCGCCATGCACGAAGGCTCATGGGGAGCCCAGGGCAACAATCACGTCTGGATGAACCCAGAGACCTCGTGGACCTACACCCATATCTATCCCGCCGAACTTTACACGCGTGACGTCTGCACGGCCGGGCACTGGCGTAACTCTGCACTGGGCAAGCGCATCATGCAACAGCTCTGCCGCGAATTACTTCTGCTAGAGTCCTCCGATTGGCAGTTCCTCATCACTACCGGGGCCGCTCGCGATTACGCCGAGATTCGCTTTCTCACGCATAACGATCAGTTCAATGAGGTAAAGGCTATCTGGCAGGGGTTTGAATCGGCCGGCTCACTGACTGCGACTCAGGAGGCGCGGCTGGCGGAGATCGAATTGCGCGACGGTGTCTTTCCGGACGTTGATCCCGGATTGTGGGTCGCCGGAGCTCATCAGGTTCGCGAAGCAGAAGATCAGGCGAGGATTCCCGCAGAAGCAGCACCTGCACCTTCCGCAGATGCTGCGACCGCTTAATTACGTCACCAACAGAGAAAGGAGCGGCTCCCTTTGAGCTGCTCCTTTTTTCGCGCCTAAAATAAAGATGTGGCTCTCGCATCGTCAATCTCGACGCAACCAACGCTGTCGCCAGCCACAAAGCCCCCCTCTCGAAAACAGCGCTCTGTTCTTGGGCTGTGGCATCTGCTCTCGCTCGATGCTCCCACTATCGCCGCTCTCTGGGTATGGTTTATCGCTGCCGCCGACCACATGCGCCTTCCCCTCTCTTCCATTGCCGCGATGTTTCTCGCCGTCTGGATGCTGTACGCGGCGGATCGGCTGCTCGACACCCGGATGCTCGATAGCCAGTCGCCGCAGGAGCAACACCTCGAAGCCCGCCACTACTTCCACCACCGCCACCGAACCGGCTTCCTCACGGGAATACTGCTCGCCTCGGCGGGACTCGCGCCGTTACTGCTTCGCCTCTCGACGGGAGCCATCCATCTCTATCTGATCCTGGGCGGTCTGCTCTTCGGATACTTCATTCTCATCCACGCCACCCGCAGCGCCCACCGCTTTCCCAAGGAGATCGCCGTCGGCATCTTCTTCGCCGCCGCCACCTTCATCCCTACTGTCGCGCGTGAGCCCAGCCTACGCCTTGTCCTGCTGCCCTCGGCGCTTCTCCTGGCGATGCTTTGCAGTTTGAATTGCCTCTTCATCTACGCGTGGGAGCACGATCCCGAGCGGCCTTCCGCTCCCGACCATCCCGCCCACGCCACCACCCGATTTGCGCTGCGCCATCTTCCGCTCTTCGCAGTTGCCATCGCTTTCGCGGGAACGATTCTCAGCGTCCTCTTTCATCGCGCTCCATGGCAGATTCCTCTCGCCACCGCTGTCTCTGCCGCTCTTCTGCTGGTGCTGCACCATCGTCGTCGCCGCATCGCACCGCTTGCTCTCCGCGCCGCCGCAGATCTTGTGCTGCTCACTCCCCTGCTGCTCATTCCCTTTCTGCGTCGATGAACCCTGAACCCAACTTCAACCCCATCGCCCGTCCTTACCGTTGGCTCGAATACTTAACTCTGGGCCGCGCGCTGGAACGGTGCCGCCTGCACTTCCTCCCCAAGCTGCTCAATCAGAAAAAGGCCCTTGTGATCGGCGATGGAGACGGCCGTTTCCTCGCGGCCCTCATGGCCGCCAACCTCCGCATTCATGTCGACGCCGTAGACTCCAGCGCGACCATGCTTCAACTCTTAAGGCAGCGTTGCGAAGCCAGCGCCACACGCCTCGAGACCCACCACACCAGCGCACTCTCCTTCGCGCCCACCGAAGCTTACGATCTCGTCGTCACCCATTTCTTTCTCGACTGCCTTACCCAATCCGACGTGGAAGCGCTCATCGACCGCATCGCTCCTACGCTCACGCCAGACGCTCTCTGGCTCATCTCCGACTTTCGCATCCCAGAGGGACACATGCGTCTCCCCGCACGCATCCTCGTCCGCTCTCTCTACCTCGCATTCCGTATCATCACCGGCCTGCGCACCACCCACCTTCCCGACTATGCATCCCCCCTCGCCAAAGCCGGACTGACACGCCTCGCCCACCACCACTCGCTCGCGGGTCTGCTTACCACCGAACTCTGGCAGATCGAATCAAGTCCCATTGCATTAGCCCTGCCTTAACCAGTACGCTGTTGATGGCACATCCAAACCGCGCAGCCAGCAAATGAGCAAGCCCTACACAATGCGAAAGTGGCGAAATTGGCAGACGCACCAGACTTAGGATCTGGCGGAGCAATCCATAGGGGTTCAAGTCCCCTCTTTCGCACCAAATCTTTACCATCCGCCCCACAGAGTAGTCTCTCGAAAGCGATCCAAATGAGCCAGCCCAAGACCACGGCCAACCAGCCGACCGAACAGCCCGCACTCCGACTCTCCAACACCGAGAACTATCGCGAAGACTACGCCAACAGCGTGCAGGTCCGCATGAGCGTGTGGGACTTCTTCCTGGTCTTCGGCACCATGACTCAGGACACTCCCGAAGAGCTGCACGTCAAGAACTTCGAGGGCATCTATCTCAGCCCGCAGCAGGCCAAGGCCCTATGGAACGTCCTCGGCCACAACCTCGCCCAGTACGAGCAGGCCTTCGGGCAGATCACGCTGGAGCAGGTCCCTCCGCAGGCCAACGGCCCCGTCCACTAAGAGAGTGCGAACCCCGAAGAAATTCAGCGCAAGACCTGGCAACTCCACACCGGGCGACATCCCCCTCTGGATGCTCTTCCCGCTCTTCTTCGCGGTTGTCTATCTCTCGCATCTCACCCTGCTTCGCCTTCCCTACTTCTGGGACGAAGGCGGCTACTATATCCCTGCCGCGTGGGACTTCTTCCGCACCGGCAGCCTCATCCCGCAGACCACCATCACCAACGCGCACCCGCCGCTGCCTTCCATCCTGCTGGCGGCGTGGTGGCATCTCTCGGGATTCGTCGTCAGCGGCACGCGCACGCTGGTCTGCATCGTGAGCGCCTCGGCCCTGCTCGGCGTCTACAAGCTGACGCGCACCCTCGCTGGGGCCATCGCTGCCCCGGTCGTGACCGTGCTGACCGCGATCTATCCCATCTGGTTCGCGCAAAGTACGCTCGCGCACGCCGACATCTTCGCCGCTGCCTTCACGCTTTGGGGCCTGGCCTTCTCCTTCGACCGCGACGATGCAAACCAAAGCACGGCAAAGAATCAAATTCTCGCGGCAGTCATGTTCTCCCTCTCCGTTCTCTCCAAGGAGACCGCGATCATGACTCCTGCGGCGCTCGCGCTATGGGAGGTAATCCTCTTCCTTCAATGCCGCGCCACAAACAAACGCCAGAGCTTACGCTGGATAGCTGCCCTTCTCTTCCCCATCGCACCGCTCGTGGCCTGGTACGCCTACCACTACCACCGCACCGGCTTCATCTTCGGCAACCCTGAGTTCCTTCGCTACAACGCCACCGCGAACCTCAGCGCCTATCGCATCGCGCTCTGCCTGTGGCACCGGTTTCTTCACCTGACGATGCACATGAACATGTTCGTCCCGGTCGTCGCTACGGTGGCTGTCATCCTCATCCCTGTCACTTCTGCGACGGCTCCACGAGCGATTCGCAAATCGGCGCTCAAGGCCATCGCAGTCATCCTTCTGGCTAACTGGATCGCCTTCTCCATCCTTGGCGGAGCGCTGCTCACACGCTATCTGCTGCCGATGTATCCTTTGGTGCTGCTGCTCTGCGTCTCGACCTGGCGCCGTCATCTGCGCCAGTGGTGGCTCATCGCCGCGCTCAGCGCTGCGGCCTTCCTCAGCGGCATCTGGATCAATCCGCCCTACGCCTTCGCGCCCGAAGACAACCTCACCTACCGCGACATGATCGTCCTGCACCAGCAGGCTGTCCACTTCATCGAGCGGAACTACCCGCAAGCCACCGTGCTGACAGCATGGCCTGCGACCTCGGAGCTGGGCCGACCCGAGATCGGCTATACGCATCACCCCATCAAGACCGTGGCCATCCCCAATTTCTCCATCGAGCAGATGCAGAAAGCGGCAGCCGACCCCGGAGCCTACGACACGGCCTTTATCTTCTCCACCAAATGGGAGCCGCCGCCCGGCACTCTCAATCTCGGCAAACCCAACGAATCGGAAGACACGAAGTTCTTCGACTTCCACCACGATATGCATCCCGCCGCAGCCGCGGCCCTTCTGCACGGCGAGGTCGTCTGGCAGGCGCACCGCAAAGGAGAGTGGGCCGCCGTGCTTCGCTTCCCCCGTATCGTCGACGCTTCTCTCAGGCTGCCGCGCTGACACGCAAGCTCTATACTCATAGCTGTGCTGAGACCGTTCAACCCGCGCTCGATTCTCCGAAAAACATGCCTGCCCGTAGCACTCCTGCTGTGCTGCTCCCTTAGTTTCGCGCCCCGCGCCCGCGCTGCACAGAGCGCACCAGACGGTGACGCGGTTCAGGCCACGGGACGAGTCGTTCTGGTTCTGCCCTTCGACAACCGCTCCGGCCAGCCTAATCTCGACTGGATCGGCGATTCGTTTCCGGACACGCTTAATCAGCGTCTTGCGTCCGCCGGGTTTCTCACCATCTCGACCGACGACCGCCAGTTCGCGCTCGACCATCTCGGCCTTCCTGTGGACTTCAAGCCCAGCCGCGCCACCACCATCCGCATCGCCCAAACCCTCGACGCCAACTTCGTGATCGTAGGCAGCTACACCGTCAGCAAGGGCCGTATCAACGTTCAGGCGCAGATCCTTAATGTCGACAAGCTGAACCTCTCGCAGCCGCTCGACGACTCCAGCGAGCTGCCCCGCCTCTTCGATGTTGAAAACTCCATCGCCTGGACGATCGCGAAACACATCGATCCCCACTTCAATGTCGCCCAGCAGACTTTCCTCTCCGCTGCCGGAGGAGTTCCCCTCAGCGCCTTTGAGAACTACATTCGCGGCATCAGCGCATCCTCGCCGCAGGAGCAGATCAAGCGCCTGCAGATGGCCACTACCCTTGCGCCTAACTATCCTGCGGCTCTGCTCGCCCTTGGAAAAGTGCAGTTCACCCAGCGCGACTACGATCATGCGGCCACGACCCTTGCCAAGGTGTCCCATAACGACCGCCGTGCGCTCGAAGCCGGTTTCTACCTTGGCCTCGCCCGGTTTAACTCCGGAAAATATGCCGACGCTGAGGCGGCGTTTGCGTTCGTCGCCAGCCGTCTTCCCCTTCCCGAAGTCGTCAACAATCAGGGAGTGGCGGCCAGCCGTCAGGGCCACAATGCGATTCCTCTCTTTCAGCGGGCCTCCACCGCCGACCCCAACGACGAGGACTACCACTACAACCTCGCGGTGGCTCTGCTGCGCCAGGGCGATTTCGCCGGTGCACAGCGAGAGGTCGACGAGGCATTGAAGCTTCGCCCCACCGACAAGGAAGCGACCATGCTGAAGGCCCGCGTCCGTTCCGGCAGAAGCCTCAAGCCGTCTCAGGCGACCGCGGCCAAACCCGACACCGCCAATGCTGCAACGTCATCCACGGATGACTCCGACTTCGACCCGCTGGAGCGCATCCGCAGGACGTACTCGGAGGCCTCCTTCCGCCAGGCGGCCTTTCAGCTCGACCAGATGCGCGCCATGCGTCTGGCTGGACTGCCCCCCGCCAAACAGGCGGTCGAATACACGCAATCCGGCAACGACTACTTGACACAAGGACTCATTCCCGAAGCCGAGCAGGAGTTCCAGGCCGCCATCGCCGCCGACCCCTCCAGTCCCGCACCGCATACGGGACTCGCCAAAGTGCGCGAGCACACCGGCAATATCGACGACGCGCGCTCCGAGGCGCAGGCTTCGCTGAAGCTCCAGCCAACATCAGGGGCATACGTCGTTCTCGCCAAGATCGAGCTCGAAGCCAAGCAGATGGACGCCTCTGCGGCGGATGTCAGCAACGCTCTGAAACTTGACCCCAGGGACCCGGCAGCCCTGGCCCTGCGGCAAACCCTGCTCGCGCGCGGACAACGCATCCCATGAAGACCTCGCTGAAGTTCCTCTTCGCGCTCGTCTGCCTGCTCCCGTGCCTTCTGCCCGTGGCCGCGCGCGCCGACACCGCAAAGCCCGTCGTCGTGAAGCTAATCATCCACGACACCGTTCAGCCCATCACCGCCGATTATCTCCAGCGCGGCCTCGACGCGGCAGCCCGCCTCCACGCCAGCGCGGTCATCGTCTCTCTCGGCACACCGGGCGGTCTGCTCGAATCGACCCGCGTCATGGTCGAATCCATCGAAAAATCTTCCGTACCCGTCATCGTCTATATCTCTCCCACCGGCAGCCGCGCCGGTTCTGCAGGATTCTTTCTGCTCGAAGCCGCAGATATAGCTGCCATGGCCCCCGGAACCAACGCCGGGGCCTCTCATCCTGTCACCGAAGGCCGCGAGCCCGACGCCATCCTCAAGCAAAAGATCGAGAACGACGCCGCGGCCTTTCTCCGCTCCTACGTCTCTCGTCGCGGGCGCAACGTGCAGGCTGCCGAAGACGCCGTTCGTAACTCGAAGTCCTACAGCGACGAGGAGGCACTCAACCTCAAGCTCATCGACCTGATCGCCAGCAACGACCAGTCGCTGCTGTCTTCGCTCGACGGCCGCGAGATCAAGCGCTTCGACGGCAGCTCCACAACCCTGCACCTGCAGGGTGCGACCATC
>Ga0307373_10012277_pt1 | contig 12199 bp, 13 predicted proteins | sample OX2MG_FD_202534 | JGI IMG/M metagenome (GOLD analysis project Ga0307373, IMG submission 202534) | Soil microbial communities from Risofladan, Vaasa, Finland - OX-2 | ecosystem: Environmental > Terrestrial > Soil > Coastal area > Acid sulfate soil | place: Finland: Risofladan, Vaasa | collected...
GGATGTATTCCTCAAGCTGGCTGTGGTAGGCGTACTTGCCTTTGAAACAGGCGGTAATCTCCTTGCGCGCCGACTCATTCTTCGGATCGTAGGTCAGGATCTGTCTGAGAATATCAATGCTCTTGTCCCAGTCGTTCTTGCCCTTGTAGTGGGCGTAGAGGTCTTCGAGAAGCTGTGCCGCTCTGTCCGGACTGATCGCCTTTTCGACCTTCTTGTCCACATGATAGAAGAAGTCGATCTCCTCCGGGCTGTACTCGATGAGCTTGTGCCATATCTCCCGAACGTTCGAAAAGAGCTTTTTTGCCACGTAACGGTGAATCGCCTTCTTGTAGTATTCCACCGCCTCGGAAAGATTGCTCTCTTTTTCCTTCTTTTCGGCAATCAGACGGACAATATCAGCCTCCTCGTAGTCGACGCGAATCAACCGCTCCCAGACCTCGTACTTCTTGGTCTCCTCGTTTTCATGGATATAGCACTCGGAGAGCGTGCGAAGGGCAAACTTGTTTTCGCCGAACTCGAGAATCCGGTTGCAGAGATACTCCACTATGTTCCACTTGTGGTTGTCAGTGAAGATATTGATCAAGGTTATCAGATTGCTGTCATCGACCAACTGCCGCGACAGGGCGATGATCCCCGAGACATAGAGCGCAATTATGCTGTTTTTTGTGTGGTTCAAGTGCTCGTCGCAGAGCTCTTTCACCTCGGACTGGCTCTCATCCCTGAACACCTGGTCGATCAGGGTGTCGAGCTCTTTGAAGTTGCTTATGGTGTAGCTGTTGAGAGTGGCTCGCGTCCACTTCTCTTCGTTCAATAGTTCCGAGATGGATTTGGTCGTAGTCTCTGCCAGTTTTTCGGCCATTGTCTTGCTCCAGAGTTAGTTTACGATTTGATCATAGATGTCTGGGCTCAGCTTCTTGATTTTCGCCAGCACCTCTTCTATCTTATCTCGCTCATCGTGAGAATTGATATAGTGGTCGATGAGCCACAAGTACCGATTAATGAGTCGAGGTACCAGCACTTCCGTTTCGCTCCCATTTTCGTTCAGACGATTCTCGATCGAAAGAATCGACTGCCGAAGCTTTCCATATTCCAGGGACTTGAGCTCCCGTTTGACGTTGAATATCCCATAGACAACCCCGTACACCGGAATCCATTCCTCCAAGGCAGGGGAGGCGAAGCCCAGCTCTTTGACTCGATCGATGAGGCGACGAACCATCATTGATTCGAGGAGCTTGACGTCGATCCTCTGAGGATCTATGAAGAATGCCTCCCGAAAGAAAGCCTTCGCTGCCTTGACCTCGTTGATGAAGGCATAGCTGTCGGCAAGCTCTGCGATGATCTCGGGATCCTCGCGTCGTTGCGCGCTTGCGGCTTCAAGAAACTCTACCGCGTGCTCGTAGTCGCATTTGCCTTTGAAACAGCGCCCGACCCGAAAAAGCAGTTCGGTATCATGTCCGCCTCCCTCCTCAAAAAGACGCAGGTAATGACCGAGCGCCTGACCGAAAACCCACTGGCGAATCGAGTAGAGGCAGACATCCGAGGCGTCCTTGACCCGGTCCAGAAAGTCGAGGAAGCCTCGCCAGGCTTTCAGGAGAAACTCGCCCTTTTCGTAGGCCTCGCCGATACCGGCAAGCCGGGCTCTGCGCTCCTTCCAGAACGTGGCACACTTGAGCGCGGCCAAGACCTCGCCGTTCTCAAAATCCAGCCCCAGCGCCTCTTCTAGTACCGATTCGCTTTCCGTGAACGCGCCGTCTCGAAACAGGTCGTATGCCTTGTTCAAGTGTGATGAAACCGCATCTGTCGTCGCCGAAAGTTCCCCCATATCCTTGTATGGAAAACACTTGGTTCAATCCATTATACCATCTACGCAATATTAGTCAATTGAAGCACGGGAAAGGCTCCCTGATTGCCTTCGCCGCGGATTTCTGGTAGAAGTAGCTCATGGATGCCGCCAAGAACTTCCTGGTCGCGGCTTCAATTCTCTCGGCGGACTTCAGCCGCATCGCCGAGGCCGTCAATCTCGTCGAGTCCTCCCGGGCGGACTGGGTGCACCTCGACGTCATGGACGGATCGTTCGTGCCCAATCTGACCTTCGGGCCGAAGATGGTATCGGACGTGCGGCCGCTCACCCGGTTGCCGCTCGATGTTCACCTCATGATCGACAAGCCGGAACGGATAATTCCGGAGTTTGCCAAGGCCGGAGCCGATCACATCATCTTCCACCTCGAGGGCAACGTCCACGTCAATCGAATAATCCACCAGATACGGGAGCTCGGACCCAGAGTGGGGATTTCGATCGTGCCCTCGTCCCCCGTTGGACTACTCTCCGAAGTCCTGGGACTCGTCGACATCGTCCTCATCATGACCGTGAACCCCGGCTTCGGGGGTCAGGAGATCATTCCGGAGTGCCTCGAGAAGGTGAGGGCGCTGGATCAGCTCCGTCGTGAACGCGGCTACCGCTACCTCATTTCCGTCGACGGCGGCATTAACCGCTCGACGGTCGGTGCCGTGCGCGCCGCAGGCACCGACGTCCTCATAACGGGCAGCTCCTTTTTTCAGGCTGCCAACCCGGCCGAGGAGGTTCGCGTCTTCAAGGGCTCCGACGGCGGGTGACCGGGCATTTTTACGTCAAGCGCGCCGAACGATCACCTGGCTCTTCCGAAAAAGAGATGCAGTCAACTTCTTTATAGGACGAAGATTAAGCGAGGAGAGGGGTTTTGAAAGGAAAGATTATCACGATCGCCATCGCGTTCCTCGTCTGCGGCGGCATCTTCGTCTCCGCTCAGCAGGCGTCCGACGGCCGGGGGGTCCTTCAGAAGGGCCTAACCGAGTTTCAGAACGCCCGGTACGGCGACGCCTTGCACGAGTTTCAAGGGATCATCCTGAATCCGTCCTACACCGCAGTTCAGGGCGACGCCTATTTTTGGATCTCCCTCTCCTACATGGCGCTTGGCCGGCTCGACGACGCCGAGAAGAACCTCGAGTTTTTCCTCCTGAACTTTCCCGAAAACGCGAATGTGCCGGAGGCCACCTATCAGAAGGGGAGGCTTCTCTACCTCCAGGGGGAGTACAACAAGGCCATCCAGGTTCTCTACGCCTTCATCCAGTCCTACAAGGACAACCCCTTTGCGGGAAACGCCTACTATTGGATCGGCGAGTCCCTCTACTCCCTTGGTCACTTCGACGAGGCGAAAAAGGTCTTCCAGGCGGTGGTTCAGGACTATCCGACGAGCTTCAAGGTGGAGGCGGCGCAGTACAAGGTCTCCCTCATCAATCTGCAGAATCGGGAGAGCCAGCTGCTGCGCCTTCTCAAGTGGAGCCACGAGGAGGCGCTTCAAGCGCAACAGGAGTACCAGGTCCGGGAGCGCGCGTACCAGCAGGCGCTCATTGCCTACCAGCGCAAGATCGCCGAGCTTGCCCGGAGCCAACAGACCTCCTCCGGCTCTCCAGGAAGCACGCAGGGAAGCGGGACGGCGAGCCAAGACAGGATCGCGACGCTGAACCAGGAAGTCGCGCAGCTCCAAGATGAGATCAAAACCCTCATCGACCAGCTCCAATCCTCCAACAGACAATAAGGGAGCGGGATGGGAGGAGAGCTTCGGAAGGCAGAGCGGCTTTATCGTGCCAAGCGCTACGGCGCGCTCATCCACCTGCTCGAGCCGCAGGTTTTCAAGTACCGCGAGAGCTTCCAGTTCTACTTCCTGCTCGGCATGTGCTGCCTCCACACCGGAGACATAGCGGGAGCGCATTCCTATCTCAGGCGGGCGAACCAGCTCAAGGCCGACGATGTCGCGACGATGCTCGCCCTCGCGCTCATCTTCTTGCGCAGGCAGGAGCTCCCTGAAGCGATCGAGATGTGGCTCGCCGTCCAGGATCTGGAGCCTCGCAACCGGATAGCCCAGCGAGGCCTCAACTTCGTCAAGCGAAACCCGGACGCCGGTCGCATCGCCGAGGATCTCGACTCGCGGCGAATGCGCTACTTCCTGCCGTCAAGCGGCGCGCTTATGCGCGCCTTCCCGCGCGTCCTGGTCGCGCTTGCGGCTGCGGCGCTCATAATCTTCGTCGTCCCCCTTGCGCTCACGCGAATCAAGCAGAATCAGGCTCCTGCGCGCATCGGCCTTGCGGAGATGAATCTTCCCACAAGCTCCACGATAGCCGACCTTTCCGGACACTACCGCTACATCCTCACGAACGCGGAGATTCGCAAAGCCTTCGATCAGATGAAGCGGGACTTTTCCCAATACCGCGACAACCTCGCCCAGCGCGAGATCAATTTGCTTCTGCAATCGAACGCCACGCCGGTCGTCAAGGAGAAGGCCCGCCTTCTCGCGAGCTATCTGAAGGCCCCGAACTTTGCCACGATGAAGGATTCCTTTCCCTACCTTGACGTGGCGAAAGACCCCTACCTCTACCAGGACTGCTACGTCGACTGGACGGGGAGGGTGAGCAACCTGGCCGTGACCCGCAAGGCCATCACCTTCGATTTCCTCGTCGGCTACCACGACGAGCGGGTCCTTGAAGGGATAGTTCCGGTAGCCCTCGGCTTCGCTGCGGACATCAATCCGGCCTATCCCCTCGAGATCCTTGGAAAGGTCGAATTGAAGGGGGGACGGATCACGCTCGCCGGGGTCTCCATTCATCAGCTAGGTCCCTCCATCCCGCAGACCCCCGAGGTGGGGCCGCCGATCGGGGGCAGCTGATGCGCGCCGTCGTGCAGCGGGTCTCAGCCTGCGCCGTGACCGTTCGCGCAGAAGTCGTCGCCCATATCGATGAGGGAGTCCTCGCCTACGTGAGCGTCGAGCCGGCCGACGACGAGCAGGACGCCGACTACCTCGCCGACAAGATCGTCAACCTTCGGATCTTTCCCGACGCGCAAGGCAAGATGAACCTTTCTGCGCTTTCCGCCCGAAAGGAGCTTCTTGTCGTCTCGCAGTTCACCCTGCACGCCGACGCGCGAAAGGGAAGGCGGCCCTCCTACGACGGCGCGGCCTCTCCTGCCGAGGCGGAACCCCTCTACCGGCGCTTTCTCGAGCTGGTTGCCGCGAAGGGAATCACTCCGCAGGCGGGAGTCTTCGGGGCCTTCATGGAGGTCACCTACACCAACCGCGGGCCCGTGACCATCCTCCTCGACTCAAAAAGGCTCTTCTGACCGCCTCACTCAGCCCCCGACCACGGCGCGGGCCCTCCGCACGAAGTACGGATCGCGAGAGGCTTCGATGAGACTCACCGTCTGCTCGATGAGCACCGGGTCCTTTAGTCGAGCAACGAGGCCGAGGTAGGCGAGCGCTTCCTGACTCGGCTCCGGGGGAAGCCTCCCGTCGCCCTTCTTGAGCAGGCCGAGCAGAAAGGTGCTCTCCTCCGCCGCCACCTTCGCGGCAGCCTGCGGAACGGTATCGATCGCAAGCCCGAGAAGCTCCGCCTTCAAGAGGGGATCGCCGAAATCCTGCAGCCGCCGGACGAGCCTTCCGACCTCGGTCGAGTTCGGCGCAAGCCGCGCCCGCTCCACCCTTCCGTTCAGAAAATCGCCGCCCTCGAAGAACCCCCGGAGGAGGACCTGCAGGCTCATCTCCGCGAGGTACCCCTCCTTCCCGTAGGCGCTTCCCGCGATCCCGGCGAGAATGTCTCCGATAAATGGATCGCGCCGCTCTGCGAGCGCCTTCGCGATTTCCAAGGTTTCGGTGAGGCCACCCCGGCTCATCATCGAAAGGATAAGCTCGTTCGACGACCTGTTCGACTCCCTGACGAAACCTCCGACCGTTGGCACGGTCGCGCCCCCGCTCTGGGCGTAGAGGAGGCCGGCGGAAACCGAAAAGAGAACCACCGCCTGCCATGCGATACGTCTCGTCATACTCTCTTTCAGTATCGGCCTTCTTGACCTCGTCAAACATGGGCCTATACTATGAAGCAAGCAGTGCGATGTGTGCGTTCTAGTGGGGCAGGAGGTCCCGGACAATGGCAAAAAAGACGAGCATTCCGCCGACACCCAATCTCCAGAACCAGGACACGGAAGAAAAGTCCAAAGCCATTGAGGCGGCAAGGCTTCAGATCGAGAAGCAGTTCGGCAAGGGATCGATCATGAAGCTGGGTGCTCGAAGTGCGGACATGACCATCGAAGTCATACCTTCGGGCTCCATCCTCTTGGACGCTGCGCTCGGCGTCGGGGGCTACCCCAAGGGGCGGATCGTCGAGATCTACGGTCCGGAGTCGTCGGGGAAAACGACCCTTGCTCTTCACGCCATCGCCGAATCGCAGAAAAAGGGCGGCATTGCCGCCTTCATCGACGCGGAGCATGCCCTCGACCCGCTCTACGCGCGGAACCTCGGCGTCAACATCGATGAGCTGTGGGTCTCCCAGCCGGACACCGGCGAGCAGGCCCTCGAGATCGCCGAGTCGCTCGTGCGTTCCGGGGCGGTCGACGTCATCGTCGTCGACTCGGTCGCCGCCCTGACCCCGCAGGCCGAAATCGAGGGAGAGATGGGAGATTCCCACATGGGGCTCCAGGCGAGGCTCATGAGCCAGGCCCTCCGCAAGCTCACCGCGACCATCTCCAAATCGGGGTGCTGCCTTATCTTCATCAACCAGATCCGCATGAAGATCGGCGTAATGTTCGGCAATCCCGAAACGACGACCGGAGGCAAGGCCCTGAAGTTCTATGCCTCGATCCGGCTCGAGGTTCGCAAGGTCGAGACCATCATGAAGGGGACCGACGAGGCAACCGGGAACATCGTGCGGGTGAAGGTCGTGAAGAACAAGGTCGCTCCTCCCTTCCGGAAGGCGGAATTGGAGATGACCTTCGGCAGGGGCATCTCCTGGAGCGGCAGCCTGTTGGACGCGGCGCTGCGCTACGAAATCGTGCAAAAGAGCGGAAGCTGGTACTCCTACGGCGAGGAGCGGATCGGGCAGGGGAGGGACAACGCGAAGCTCTTCCTCGAGGGCAACGCCGACATCGCCAAGGAGATCGAGGACAAGGTGCGTACGATAATCTTCACGCTCCATGACCCTTCCGGAGCTCCCGCAGAGGCGGGGGCGGGCGCGGGCGCGTCTGCCGACGAGTCCCCGGCAGCGGCTGCGGCTTCCCCCGCTGCGGCTTCCCCGGCTTCGGCGCCTGCTTCCCCGGCCGCGCCCAGGCAATTCCAATCCCGGTCCAATCCAAAGCCAATCCCCAAGCCGGTCCGAGCGGCCCCCCAGGAGTTCGCCGATGACGATCCGGGCGGCGGAGAGGGCGAGCTGTTCTGACGACTCAGGTCTACCTCGGGCTCGGCTCGAACAGGGGATCGCGCGAAGAGAACGTCGCCCGAGCGTGCGAGCTGCTCGCCCGTCATCTTTCCGCCGTCCAGACCGCCTCACTCTATGAGACCGCGCCCCAAGACGTGGTCGACCAGCCCCCCTTCCTCAACACGGTCGTTGCCGGGCTCACGGAGCTCGACGCGTTATCCCTGCTCGAGTCGATCCACTCGATCGAAACCGCCCTCGGGCGCAACAGGGCAATCGAGCGCCCCAAGGGCCCGCGGCCCATCGACATCGATATCCTGCTCTTCGGGTCGGAAGTCATCTCGGGCGAGCGCCTCGTCGTTCCCCATCCGAGGATGCGGCTACGGAAGTTCGTCCTCGTCCCGCTCCTCGAGCTGGATCCCGACCTGGTCGACCCCGCCGGCTCGATCCCGTTCGCCGACTATCTCGCCCGGCTTCCGCCGCAGGGTATTTACTACTTCGGAGCGACGCGCTATAGTCACTGAACCTTGAAAACTCACTGTGCGGGCGGCGATGGACGACCAGGAACGGATCGAGAAGCAGTATTTTAGGCTCGGGGAGTTCGAGGGACCTCTTGACCTCCTCCTCTTCTTGATAAAGAAGAACGAGGTCAACATCTACGACATACCGATAGCTCAAATAACCGAGCAGTACCTCGCGTTCCTCGCATACGCGACAAAGATCAATCTCGACAATCTGACCGAGTTCTACCTTCTTGCTGCGACGCTTCTGCACATCAAGTCGCAGATGCTCCTGCCCATCGAGGTGGAGATGGATGAGGATTTTGCCGATCCCCGCCGGGAGCTCGTCGACCGCCTCATCGAATACCAGAAGTACAAGAAGATGTCCGAGCTGATCGCCGAAAAAGAGCGAGAGGCCGAATGGGTCATCGAGCGCAAGCGCAAGCAGCGCATTCTTCCCTTTCCCGACGACGACGACCTCTGGGAGCAGATAGACGTCTGGGATCTCCTGAAGACCTTTGCGACCATGATGACCTCGCTCTCGTCGGAGAGGATTATCGACCTCTACGAGGAGATCACGGTCAACGAGAAGATAAGCCTCATAAACGAGCTCCTCGAAACGAAGGGCGAGTTCCTCTTCACCGATCTGATAGTTCGCACCCAGTCCCACCTCGAGATCATCTGCGCCTTCCTTGCGATCCTCGAAGCCGTCAAGCTGCGCCGCATCGCGGTGTTCCAAAATCGTCTCTTCGGCGACATTCGCGTGAGGCCGCATCCCACCCCTGTCGTCGCAGGAGAGAGCGCATGAGCCTCGAAACCGAGATCGGCCTCGTCGAGGCCGTTCTCTTCCTCGAAAGCGAGCCGATCGACTTGAAGGGGCTCGTCGGCGCCACTGGGCTGGCGCGCGAGGTCGTCGTTCAGGCGCTCGCCGAGCTTCGCACGCACTATGACGGCGAGCTCCACGGGATCGCGATAGTCGAGATCGCCGGCGGCTACATGCTCGCTCCAAAGACGGCCCTCTGGGAGTCCCTGAAAGAGCGCTACGGCAAGAAGAACGAGAACCGGCTCTCGCGAGCGGCACTTGAGACGCTCGCGATTATCGCCTATTCGCAGCCGATCACCAGGGGCGAGATCGAGAGCCTTCGTGGCGTCTCGGCCGACGGCATGATCAAGTCCTTGCTCGATCGCGGCTTCATCCGGGACGTGGGCAAGAAGGATGCCCCCGGACGACCCACGCAGTACGGAACGACGAAGGAATTCCTTTCGGCCTTCCGTCTCAACAGCATCGCCGACCTCCCCAAGCTCGATGACCTGAATCGCGAGAGGTTTGAGCTCGATGGAGAGTAGCAAGGGCGTCGAGAAGAAGGGACCCGGGGTAAGGCTCCAGCTCTACATGGCACGCTGCGGGGTCGCCTCGCGCCGGGCCTGCGAGACGCTCATCGCCGAGGGGCGGGTTCGGGTGAACGGCGCCGTCGTACGGGAGATGGGCCTGCGAGTCCTGCCGGGAGACGCAGTGGCTCTCGACGGCCGGGCGCTTCGCACCGCAGCGAAGGCCGTCTACGTTGCGCTCCACAAGCCGCGCGGCTACATCTGCACCAGCAGCGATCCGGAAGGCAGGCCCCTTGCGCTCGATCTGCTGCGCGACCGCTACGGCAGCCGTCTCTTCTCCGTCGGCAGGCTCGACTATCTTTCGTCCGGACTCATCCTCTTCACCAACGACGGCGAGTTCGCCCGCAAGGTGGCGCACCCTTCGTCGGCCATCGAGAAGGAGTACCTCGTCGAGACGAAGCTGCCGGTCCCCGAGGAGCTCCTCGTCCGCTTTACCCGAGGGATCGTGATCGACAGGGTTGACTATCGCATCCTGCGCTACCGGAGGCGCAGCTCGACGAGGGTCGAGATCGTCCTCGCCGAGGGAAAAAATCGCGAGATCAGAAACCTCTTCACCGCGCATCGCATCCCCGTCACGCGGATCCATCGCCTGCGCATCGGGATCGTCGAGATCACGGGCCTTGCGTCCGGCCGCCACCGGGCGCTCACCCCCAAGGAGGTGGCGTGGCTGCGGAACCCGCCGAGGAAGGCAGATGGTCGTAGCCATTGACGGCCCGGCGGGAGCCGGCAAGAGCACGGTAGCCGGCTCGATCGCTCGCCGGACCCATTTCCTCTACATCAACTCGGGCAATTTCTACCGCGCAATCACCCTCGCGGCTCTCCACGAAGGGGCCGATCCCGCCGATCAAGCGGCCGTGCTCGAGATCGCCCGGCGCACCGCGGTCGAGATCGTCGACGGCAGGATCCATCTCAGTGGGAAGGACGTCGAGAAGGATCTCCACACCGACCGCGTCGACCGGTGGGTTGCCGAGCACTCCGCTATCCCCGAGGTGCGCGCAATCGTGAACAGCAGGCTTCGGGAGGCGGTGCGGGAGCTCGACGTCATCGTCGAGGGACGCGACATCGGGACGGCTGTCTTCCCCGACGCGGCAGTCAAGGTCTACCTCGACGCTTCCATCCGAATGAGGGCGAACCGGCGCTTCGGGCAAGGCACCAGCACGCTCTCGCTCGCGGAGATCGAGGAGAACATTCGAAAACGCGACGAGATCGACAAGAACAAGCCCATCGGGAGTCTGAAGATCGCCGACGATGCCCTCTACATAGACTCCTCGGACTTGACCATAGATGAAGTTTGTGAGAGAGTGATACGAAAAATCCGCACGCTCAGGTCGCTATCGTCCAGGAGTCGGTTCACATAATGGCAGACAGAGAGTCTATGAGTGAAGCACAGAATCCTACCGCACTACAAGAAGAGTACTTGAAGTCTTTCGAAGACCTGGAGGAAGGCCAGCTAATCGACGGGAAGGTCGTCGAGATCGGACCGGAGAACGTTTTCGTCGATGTCGGATACAAATCGGAAGGAAAGATACCCCTCGCCGAGTTCCTGGAGAAGCCGAGCCTCGGCGACACCGTAAGCGTCGTCCTCGTCCACAAGGAAGGGAAGTCCGGCGCGGTCGTCGTCTCGAAGAATAAAGCCGATGTCAAGATCTTCTGGAAGAAGCTTCGCCAGGCCTATCAGGACAACCAGCCGGTGGATGGCAAGTTCATCCGCACCAACAAGGGCGGCTTCGAGGTCGATCTGGGCTACGGCGTCATCGCCTTCAACCCCATCTCGAAGGCAGACATCGTGCGCGTCGAGGAGCCGGAGAAGTACGTCGGCATCGCCTCGAAGTTTCTCATCGAGCGCCTCTACAGCGACAACAAGGTGAAGATAGTCCTCTCTCGCCGAGCATGGCTGGAGGGAGAGGTCGAGAGAACGCGGACCGCTTTCTTCGGTACCCGTGCAACCGGCGACGTCGTCGAGGGCACGGTAAAGAGCTTCACCTCCTTCGGGGCCTTCATCGATCTCGGCGGCTTTGACGGTCTGCTGCACATCAACGACATGAGCTGGGGCCACGTTACCCGCCCGAAGGACTACGTCAAAAAGGGTCAGAAGATCGAGCTGGTCATCATCAAGCTTGACCAGGAAAACAAGAAGATAAACCTCTCCCTGAAGCATTTCACGCCAAATCCCTGGACTATTTTTGAGCAGAAGTACCACGTCGACGACACGGTTCGTGGGCGAGTCACCAAGCTTACCGACTTCGGCGCCTTCATCGAGATCGAGGAAGGCATCGAAGGGCTCGCACACATCTCCGAGCTTTCGTGGGTGAAGCGCATCAACCATCCCAAGGAGATCCTGAAAGTAGGCGATGACGTGGACGCCAAGATCCTGGGCTACGACATCGAACAGGGTAGGGTGTCGCTCGGTCTCAAACAGGTGAATCAGAATCCCTGGGATACCATCGAGGAGCGCTATCCGGTCGACAAGCGCGTCGTGGGCGCGGTCAAGAAGGTGACCAACGCGGGAGCCTTTGTCGAGCTGGAAGAGGGAATCGACGGATTCCTTCACGCAGACGATCTCTCGTGGACCAAGAAGGTCAAAAACCCGGCTTCGGTGCTCAAGGTCGGAGACCAGGTCGAGGCAAAGGTCATCGAGGTCGATCACGAAAACCGTCGCATACGCCTTGGACTGAAGCAGCTCTCCGATGATCCGTGGAAGTCTCTGGCCGCCACCTATCCCCGAGGAAGCGTCATCGAGGGGGAGATCACGAGCGTCACCGACTTCGGCGTCTTCGTGCGGGTCTTCGGCGACATCGAAGGGCTTATCAACAAGGCCAACCTGGGGCAGTCGCCCGACGAGACCGAGGAAGCGGCTCTCGCGAAGTTCAAAAAGGGTGACACGGTCAAGGCGGTCGTCAGCGACGTCAACGTGGCCGGACAGCGGCTTTCACTCTCCGTTCGCGAGTACCTCCGTTCCTTGCAGCGCGACGAGATGGCGAAGTACATCCACGACGAGCAGGATGAATCGACCGTCACTCTCGGTGATCTGCTCAAGAACAAGGGAAATGACTCATTCGGCTCGTAGTCCGTTATGGTATTGACGTCGAAGATCGATG
>Ga0307373_10012278_pt1 | contig 12198 bp, 13 predicted proteins | sample OX2MG_FD_202534 | JGI IMG/M metagenome (GOLD analysis project Ga0307373, IMG submission 202534) | Soil microbial communities from Risofladan, Vaasa, Finland - OX-2 | ecosystem: Environmental > Terrestrial > Soil > Coastal area > Acid sulfate soil | place: Finland: Risofladan, Vaasa | collected...
GTTGACATGAGTGTCCAAGCGAATAGTGCGACTGAACGGTGGTGCAATCAAGTAGCAGCAGAGTTTCTCGTGCCGGCAGAATTGATTCGCAACGTCACGCTGGATCTCGACGGCATTACAAATCAACTTGAACTTCAGGCTCGGCGATTCAAGGTGAGCACGCTCGTCGTGTTGCGACGTTTTCTTGATCTGGGAGTATTGACTTTCGAACAGTTTCACGAGATCTACCTGGATGAGCTTTCCCGAGTCCTCGCGATCCTGTCGTTTGGAGGTGGGGGAGGAAACTTTTACAACACGCAGCCAGCGCGAGTAAGCAAACGCTTTGCCCGAGCGATTATTGAGAGTGCTCAAGAGGGCCAGACTCTCTACCGAGACGCTTTTCAGATGTTGGGCTTCAAGAAATTGGAGACGTTCAATGAACTCGCCACTCGTCTTGGCGTTGGTTGATGCCGTACTTACTTGACGCCAACATCTTCATTCAAGCGAAGAATCTCCACTACGGCTTCGATTTTTGTCCAGCTTTTTGGGAATGGCTCGATTCGAGCAACCAACGTGGCACAGTCTTTAGCATCGAGAAGGTTCGCGACGAGTTGATTGGCGGTGGTGACGAACTCGCCGACTGGGCCAAGGCGCGAGGCTCAAGTTTCTTCGTGCCACCAGAAGGCACGGACATCGCGAGTTTGGTACTTGCCAGCAATTGGGCCATGGGCGGAGAATTTGAGGTGGGTGGCGTCAATCAATTTCTCCAAGTTGCGGACTACTACCTCGTGGCACAAGCACACGCCCGGAGTTTTGTCGTTGTCTCGCATGAAGTTCCTGCTAACTCGGTCAAAAAAATCAAGATTCCTAACGCCTGTATTGGACTCGGCGTCAAGTTCATGTCTCCTTACGAGATGCTCAGAACTGAACGAGCGCGCTTCGTGTTAGGTACTTAACTTGACTGAAAGGGAGTTCTCTTGTTACCTCAAGAGGTAGATTGGATTGTTTTCGCGGTGTCGTGAAGATGTGAGCCCCGAATAGTGGCCCATCGGACAACGTCGGAGTCGATAGCCTCAATATTTTGGTTGCGGTGGAACGTGCCGCGTGGGGATAAGGATTCTCAGAATTGAATTGGCTTAGCGTCGATAGATGAGTTTTCTACTCAAACCTGGGAGCCATACTGACTTGTCTAGTTCGCCCGCAGCCCAGTGGCGAGGGGTCGTTGATGAGTCAACGGCTCCAAGAAGAGGCCTGGCGCGTAACTTCTCTTCACGTAGTCAAGGCTGCACTGAGATTCTCGAGTTGCGTCGGCGTCACGCCAGCACGCAGAGCCCATGAACGAGCGTCACCAAACTGTTCATCGAGTTTTACCAGAAAAGTCGTCATAGTGACTGGAGTCGATGCGAGTCGCCACATCGGTGTCCGTTCGAGAGTTTCGCTGTAGACAGGGTCATCGCGCAGTCGCTCAATGAGATGGTGCATACGACTTGCGCTAAGGACATAGTCCTCGACTATTGCGTCGCGCTCAACACCGAGGCACGAGAGTACGAGAGCGATGAGGACGCCCGTACGATCTTTTCCGAAGAAACAACTCACGACCGTTGGGTAGGTCTCGGGGCGTGCGAGTTCTTGTAGCGCTCGCACGAAGTTCACCGATCCGGAAGTCAGATAACGCCAATAGACATCGTGAAGAGTGCCCTCATCGACGAAAGCGGCAGGCGAGGGCATAGGAAGCTGTTCGTTCAGAACATCGGTCTCAATCAGCGTGATGGGCGAGTGCGCGAGTAGTCCGCGACCGGTGTAGGCAATCTCATCTTGCTTGCGCAGGTCGATGACGGTCGCAATGTCGAGTGAGCGCAAGATCACTAGGTCACCTGGTGTGAGGGCGTAGAGCGCGTCACTACGAAACAATCGTCCCCACCGGATCACATCTCCGCCAGTCGTCGCGTAACCGCCGAGATCGCGAAAATTGAGCGCCCCGTTGAGTAGAAGCAGTCGATCGTGCACCACAGGACCTTTCAACGGACTGCCGTAGCCCTCTCAGTTGAACTGATTGCCAACTCTAGCGATGGACCGAGGCCCCTTTGTCATTGAAGTTCCCTGGAATCAACCGATCGCGAGCAACCGGTCCACGCCTTGAGTCGTACGAGCGCGCCTAGAGTCTCACATCTATGGATGAACTAAACGTCACCGCCACTATCGAATCGATGAACTTCTACGACGTAGTGCATCGCCGTCGCGACGTGAGAGCCGAGTTCAGCGGGGAACCGGTAAATCCGATCACGCTCACGCGGTTACTGTCGGCGGCACACGCGGCTCCGAGTGTGGGCTTATCACAGCCCTGGGACTTCATTGTCGTCAGTGACGGCGATCTTCGTCGACAATTCGAACGTCACGTCCGCGAGGAACAAAAGGTATTCGCTGCCACGCTTGACGGCGACGCCGCCCGACGGTTCGAGAAGATAAAGATTGACGGCATCCTTGAGGCGAGTCTCTCCATCGTCGTCACGTACGACGCGGATCGAGGTGCACCCAATGTGCTGGGACGTCACTCCATCGCCGATGCAGGTCTGTTTTCCACTTGTCTCGCAATCCAGAATCTGTGGTTATCGTGCACGCTCGAAGGCTGGGGATTGGGTTGGGTCTCCTTCTATCGAGAGGACTTCCTTCGCGACCTTCTGCAGATTCCCCAGACGGTGCGTCCCGTCGGCTGGTTGTGCGTCGGACCAGTCAACAACCTTCAATCGGTTCCCGACCTCGAACGCCATGGATGGAGCCAGCGCCGCGACCTTGCTGATGTCTTACATCGTGACTCGTGGGGAATTCCCGGAGGGGACTCGATACTCACATCGGGTGCCGAGCCAATCGGTGGATTGGTTGGTCACGCCAAGTAGCCAGACCGAGGTCACCTTCGCCGATAGACGGCCCCATCCACATCATGCCGAGCCTTTAGTCCATAGCGTGTCCTGGACAACAACTAGCTCGCGTTGTTCCACCGTGTGTATGCTCTGAGGACCTCGGGTAACACCGAGGTGGTGTAGTTGCAGCGAATTCCGGTGGAATCCCGGTACTGTCCCGCAACGGTAAAGCCCCTTCTGGGGGACGAGTCCGGTCGCCTGCGCTCCATCGACGTAATCGATCCTCGGAGGAAGGACGGTTCGTTCCACTTCTAGGAGTGGCGGCGAGCTCTATCGTCCTCCGTTTAGACAACGGAGAATATTGATGAAAATCTTTCGCTCGGGGCTCAGCGCCCTACTACTGATCCTTGGAGCAGTCTTCTGGTCGAGTGGCGCCAGCGCCAGCGACGCTCACTCCACCGCTGCGGCCCATTTCCCAGTCAGGGTCCGCACTCCGTATGGATTGGTGTACATCAAATCTCAACCAAGGTCGATCGTCTCATTGTCCGCGACTGCGACGGAGATGCTCTATGCGATTGGAGCAGGCAGCCAGGTGAAGGCCGTTGATAAGTACTCGAACTTTCCAACCAATGCGCCGATGACCAACCTGGATGGGTTCAGTGCTAGCGCCGAAGCGATTGCGAAGTACAAGCCGGACCTCGTTATCGTGTCCTACGCCCCGGCGTCGTTTCGCGCCCAAATGGCCAAGCTCAAAATACCCGTGATCTACGATCCCGCCGCGCCAACGCTCGCCGTGGCGTACCAACAGTACGTCGGACTCGGTAAGGCCACCGGCCACCTACAGAGGGCCCTCAATGAGGTCAAGTATCTGAAGAATCGTATTGCCACTATTGTCAAATCCACTCCTCACGTGGCCCCCGGCACGACGTACTACTGGGAGCTCGACCCCACCTACTACTCGGTGACATCCTCGACCTTTATGGGCCAGTTGATGTCCTTGCTGGGGCTTAAATCGATCGCCGACGCCGTGGGGGTGAATAGCAATGGTGGGTACCCTCAACTCAATTCCGAGTTCATCCTGCAGGCGAACCCGACGTACATCTTCCTGGCTGATTCCAAGTGCTGCCAAGCGTCGACTCAGACGGTCGCGGCTCGACCCGGTTGGTCAACGATCAGCGCCGTTGCGAATAACCGAATGCTCACGTTCGACGACGACATTGCCTCGCGTTGGGGACCAAGGATTGTCAACCTCCTGCAGCAGGTGGCGAACTTCCTGAAGTCCCAGCGAAGCTAGCGCAGTGACCGTCTCATCTCTTCGCGCGCAGCGTGTGCGAAGAGCGCGGCGAACTTCCCCAAACGGTTCACCAGTGTCGGCTCACATGCCGATACTGGTGGCCGCGGCGGTGTTGGTCGGGGTCATGATCACGAGTACTGCGATTGGTCCCGCCGATCTTTCATCCGCTGCCGTGATCGGAGTACTACTCGCACATCTTCCCTTTCTCCATTTCCACAGCTCGGCTTCGACGATAGATCAGGCCATCATTTGGCAGATTCGATTGCCCCGCGTGATACTGGCGAGCCTCGTGGGTTCGATGCTGGCACTGGGCGGGGCGTCATATCAGGGAGTCTTTCGCAACCCTTTGGCCGATCCCTATCTCCTCGGTGTGGCGGCCGGTGCCGGACTGGGCGCGACGATCGCCATCGTGACACCATCGAGCTTCTCCGAACTCTTACCACTGGCCGCATTCGTCGGTGGGGTCGCCGCCGTGACCCTGACCTATGTCATGGGTGCCAAGACGGCACGCAATTCCTCGAGCCCTTCTATCATCCTCGCGGGTGTCGCGGTAGCGGCAATCTTCACGGCCATCCAGACGAATGTGCAACAACAGCACGCTGCCGACCTACAACCGGTGTACTCATGGATTCTCGGGAGTCTCTCGGTGGCGACCTGGTCCGACGTGAGGCTCATCCTTCCCTACGTTGTCCTCAGTGCTGTGGTGCTGCTCTCACATCGACGACTCTTGGACGTGTTACGACTCGGCGAAGAAGAGGCGTTAACGCTCGGCGTCAATCCCAACCGAGTGCGCCTGATCGTGGTCGCTGCCGCAACGCTCGGTACCGCGGCGGCCGTCTCCGTGAGCGGGCTGATTGGCTTCGTCGGTATTATCGTCCCGCACCTAGTCCGTCTCACTACGAATGCGAGCTACCGGGTAGTGATGCCAGTCTCGCTTTTGAGCGGGGCTTCATTCCTCATTCTCGCGGACCTGTTCGCTCGTATGGTTGAGGCGCCGGGCGAAGTACCCCTGGGTGTCGTGACTGCGTTCATCGGCGGCCCATTCTTCATTCTTGTTCTTCGCTCGAGACGCTCCAATCAAGGCGTTCTTTGAGATGACGGTCCCAACTACAACCGACGAGGCCACCGCAAAAGGTCGAGTTGAATTACGAGACGTCGACGTGCATTACGACCAAACCGTCGCTCTCACCGGCGTCTCACTTCATATCATGCCTGGCGAATGGCTCGGGATCATCGGGGCAAACGGTGCGGGCAAGAGTACGTTGCTTCGCGCGATTGCGCGCCTCGTCGAGTACCGGGGCAGCATACGAATTGACGATCATGACACCGGATCAATGCAGCGACGCGAATTCGCCCGACTGGTCGCGTACGTGCCCCAGAATCCGCAGTTCCCAGCTCAGATGAGGGCCATTGACTACGTCGCTCTCGGACGGACTCCGCACCACGGTTATTTCGGAGCCGAGAGCCCTGGTGACCGTGAGTTGAGTGCCGCACTACTACACCGTCTCGACATGTCGCATTTGACATTGCGTCAACTTGATACGATGTCCGGCGGTGAATTACAGCGCCTGGTCCTCGCGCGAGCCCTCGTTCAAGAAGCGCCGATTCTCCTGCTCGACGAACCGACCAGCGCACTCGACCTGGGACGACGGGTCGAAGCTCTCGAACTCGTCGACGAATTGCGGCTCGAACGTCGCCTCACCATTGTCAGCACGTTGCACGACTTGACGCTGGCCGCTCAGTTCACTGAACGCGTGCTCCTGCTCTCACGGGGGTTCGTCGTCGCCGACAGTACCCCTGAATTGGTGCTCGTCGAAGAAACATTGAATCGTCATTTCGACGTCAAAGTTGAGATTCTACGAAGTGAACAGAACAACATCGTCGTAATTCCGCGACGGTCCAAATTGAAAGGACACCATGACTGAAGAGGCTCCGCGCAAGGTCCCTAACTCACCCCCGGAGTTACGAAGGGCCGACTCACTGGTGCTGATCAATACCGGTGACGGAAAAGGGAAATCATCCGCCGCCTTCGGCGTTATGGGTAGAGCCTGGGCCCGTGGATGGCGGGTCAGCGTCGTGCAATTCCTGAAGAGTGGCAAGTGGCAATCCGGTGAGCACAAGCTCGCCGTGCATTTGGGCATCGAGTGGCAGTCATTAGGCGACGGCTTCACCTGGGAATCAAGCGATATCGAAGAAACCGAGGCGAAAGGGCGGCACGCGTGGGAGGTGGCGCGCGCCAAGATCAACTCCGGTGACTACGAACTGATCATCCTCGATGAAATGACGTACGCCATCAACTATGGCTGGATCGATATCGACGATGTGGTGCAAGTAATCCGTGATCGCCCCCGCAAGACCAACGTGGTCATCACTGGTCGCAACGCTCCCGCAGAACTCCTCGCAATCGCCGATACGGCGACCGAGATGCGAATGATCAAGCACGCATACGATCAGGGCATTCGAGCCATGAAAGGGATCGAATACTGATGCATCCCGACCTGATCTCACGCTCCGAGGGGGGTGTCACGCTGGACGTCCTGTCGTGGCATCTGGCGCGCCCGATGCTCGCCGCCACCACGGCGACGAGTGGTGGTGGCCTCGGGGAACGACACTGGATCCTCAATGTACAGGTGCCCCATGATTTCGCTCGGCGTGACGTTGAGCACCACGTGAGCGAGATTGCGCGTCAGCTCGACCTGCACGATGAAGGGGTTGGCATGCTGACTGCGGCACCGGTCAAGGCCGTCGTTCACGCGCACGAGATGGCCGTCGACGTGCATGCCACCGTGGGAGTTCGTAAGCCGACCTGGGCCGCAAGCGACGATGAAGTTAACGAGGACCACCTCGAACCCGGGACCATCAACATCGTTGCGTTCCTTCCCGTTCGATTGACCCCCGGCGGTCTCTTGAACGCACTGACCACGGCGACCGAGGCAAAATCGCAGGCGCTGTGGGATGCGAATATCGCCGCCACGGGAACGGCGTCAGACGCCCTGTGCATCACGTGTCCGTTGGAGGGTCCCGAGCAACCGTTCGGTGGCCCGCGATCCGTGTGGGGGTCGCGGCTCGCCCGTGCGGTACACCGGGCGGTCTTGAGCGGTGCGCGAAGTGGGCCGGAGTGATCACGTTGGTACTCGGTGGCGCACGGTCCGGAAAGTCCGCTATCGCTGAGGCGCTTCTCGTCGCATCGGGTAGCACGGTCACCTACGTCGCGACCGCCGAAGTGCGTGACGACGAAGACTTCCTCGCCCGAGTCACGCAGCACCAGTTTCGACGGCCCAGTGGATGGAGGACGATCGAGTGCGGTCCCGATCTGGTAACGGCGCTGACCGGACTCGAGGGCGCGGTGTTGATCGACTCGCTCGGTACCTGGCTCGCCGGATGGCCCGACTTCATCGTTGACGCTGAGCCCCTGCTCGAGAGCTTGCGGCAATGTTCCGGCGACGTGGTGATCGTGTCCGACGAGGTTGGTCTGGGAGTGCACCCGTCGAGCGAGGCCGGTAGGTCCTATCGTGACGCCATGGGCACCTTGAATCAGTTGGTGGCCAATCAAGCCGACCGGGTACTCCTGGTCGTCGCCGGGCAGGTCTTGACGCTGAAGGCGGCTGACAACCCTTGAGGCAGGCGTTCGCATTTCTCACCGTGTTTGGACGAGCATCCTCTCCAACGTCCGTCACCTTCGCGTGGTTCCCCCTCGTCGGCGCCGTGCTCGGACTCGTGGTGGGCGCAGTGTGGTGGACGAGCGCTCAATTCTGGCCACCCATGGTGGCGGCCATCCTGGCCGTCATAGCCGACCTCGCGCTGACGGGTCTGCTGCACTTTGACGGGCTGGCTGATGCTGGCGACGGGCTCCTCGCTCCGTTGACGCGTGAGCGACGACTTGAGGCGATGTCCGATCCAGCGATTGGCGCATTCGGACTCGTAAGCGTCGCCGCCACACTGCTCTTGCGAGTCGGCGCACTCGAAGTAACGCGACCATCGGTCTTGATGATCACCGGACTATGGTGCGCTTCGCGAACGACGATGGTGGCGATCTCACTGATGCTTCCCTACGCTCGGACCAACGGAATCGTGCAAGCATTTCTCGGCTCGACATTGCGACCGCGAAGACTTCGTCACGCACTGACGGCATCGTTGCTCGCCGGACTCGTGGTGGCCGCGGTCCTGTTGTTCAGCGCACGGTCGCTCAGAGGACTGGCGGCACTGGGCGCAGAACTGGTTGGATCGGGACTAGTGGCGGTCTTATCGTGGCGACGGTTGGGTGGCTACACCGGTGATGTTCTCGGTGCATCCGGTGTGGTCGGTGAGACGCTCGGTCTACTCGTATTGGCGCTGCGATGACGCGTCCACTGCTTCGTCCGACGTGGCTGATCGGTGCAGCATTAGGGGTCTTCGCCGACCGATTACTTGGTGAGCCGCCCACGCCGGTACATCCCTTGGTTCACTTTGGCAATACGATGAACCGCCTCGAGAAGGCTTTCTATCGCGACGACCGAGGCCGGGGCGCTGTGCACGCGGTGCTCGGTACGACGGTCGGCTTCATCGCCGGCCTACTTGTTCGTTCCACGACCATGGCCACTTACTTGGCCGTTGGTGGTCGGGCTCTCCACGAGGCTGCAACGACCGTCGGCGATTCCTTAGTCAAGGGTGATCTGAATGAAGCACGGCGGGCACTGCCCTCACTCGTAGGACGTGATCCTTCCGATCTCGACGCGCCCGAGATCGCACGCGCCACCGTTGAATCAGTCGCCGAGAACACGGTGGACTCGGTTGTGGCGCCGCTGTTGTGGGCCGCGTTCTGCGGTCCCGCCGGTGCGCTCGGGTATCGCGCCGTGAACACGATGGACGCAATGGTGGGTCACCACTCGCCGCGTTACGAGAACTACGGATGGGCGAGCGCCCGACTCGATGACGTCGCCAACTGGATACCCGCGCGCTGTACTGCGGCCCTCGTGGCGCTGGTGCGACCCCGCGCGACTGCCGACGTCATACGCGGCGTCAGGACCCAAGCGCCGTTGCACCCTTCACCGAACTCCGGTGTTGGTGAGGTGGCCTTCGCCGTCGCGCTGGGTCTTCGACTCGGAGGTCGCAATACCTACGGCGCACGTGTCGAGGAGCGGCCGCCTCTCGGTTACGGACGACCCGCGAACGGTGACGACATCGAAGACGCCGTTAGATTGAGTCGAGACGTGTCGACGACCTTGGCCGCACTGCTACTCGTCGTCGGCGTGATGACGTGGATGGTGCAACGATGGCAATGATGCCCCCACCGGGGATGCACGGCGGCGACGGAGCTCGCGTTGCGCGAGTGCTGGGTATCCCAGTAGCGCGGATACTCGACCTTTCCCAGTCACTCAATCCCCTCGCGAATGATCCAACACCGGTGCTCGCGCGCCACCTCGACGCCATCGGTCGCTACCCGGACCCCGAGATCGCCACGCACGCATTGGCGTCGTCCATGGGGGTCGAACCCAACTGTCTGCTGCTCACCAACGGGGGCGCCGAAGCAATCACCTTGGTGGCCTCACTCATCGGCGGTTCCGTGCGCGAGCCCGAGTTCTCGCTGCACCCACGCGGGAACGGTCCACTCTGGCGATCAAACCCGCACAACCCCCTGGGGCTCCTCGCTCCCACTCACGACCAGGCTGTGGTCTGGGACGAGGCGTTCTACCCACTCGCGACAGGTCACTGGACTCGCGGCGACAAGCACAGCGTGATAGTGGGTTCACTCACCAAGTTGCTCGCGTGTCCGGGGCTGCGTATCGGCTACGTCCTGGCGGACCCGTCCTTCATCGCTGCGTGCCGCGAGCGCCAACCCACGTGGTCGTTAAACGGCCTCGCGTGCGAGGCATTGCCCGATCTACTCGATTCGCTCGACCTCGAAGCGACGAGTGAAGGAGTGAGGCAGTTGCGAGAGCAACTTGGCCGCGTACTCATCCGCCACGGGCTCACACCTCGACCATCGGACGCCAACTGGTTACTCGTCGACGCGCCAGAGCTGCGCAATGCTCTCGTTGGAGAAGCAATCGTCGTACGTGATTGCGCGAATTTTGGACTCGAAGGCGTGATTCGAATCGCGGTACCCGATCGAGAGGGCATCGATCGACTGGACCACGCGCTCAACAATCTGAGGACTCGAGGGAGCGCTTTCGGGCACACGACCACGCGCACTCACGAATCGATGTATGAAAGAGGAGAAGGAAATGACTGACGGAGTATTTACACAAGCAGTGTCACAGGTTCGACCCGTCGACGAAGTGGCGGCCGAAGCCGCTCGACTCCGACACGCCCAACTCACCAAACCGCTTGGTTCACTCGGGCGTCTCGAGGATCTCGGCATCCAACTCAGCGCAATCGCCCGCGTTTCCCCCCCACCCGTGCCCGCACCCGTGACGATCGGCGTCTTTGCGGGTGATCATGGCGTGGTGGCATCGGGAGTAACCCCGTGGCCGTCGGAGGTCACGGCCCAAATGGTCGCTAATTTCTGCTCGGGCGGTGCCGCCATCAATGTGATTTCGCGCCAAGTGGGCGCCGAAGTGCGCATCGTCGACGTCGGGGTCGCGATACCAATACCGGGCGACCTATCGACTTTGTATCAGCGCAATGTGGCCAAGGGCACGGCGAATCTTGCGGTCCAGCCTGCGATGACGCGCGAGCAAGTACTTGCCGCGCTTAACGTGGGCGCCGAGATCGCCAATGGAGCCCTCGCCGAGGGTGCACGCATGCTCGTCACCGGTGATATGGGAATAGGTAACACGACTCCCTCGTCAGCCCTCATTGCGGCGTTCACTGGGACGAGTCCCAGCCTGGTGACCGGTCGTGGTACCGGGATCGACGACGCGACCCTGCTCCTGAAGACCTCGGTGATCGACGCCGCAATTGCACGACTCGACCCCGACGCCGGCCCCCTCGACATCGTGGCCGAGCTCGGGGGGCTCGAAATCGCCGCGATCGCGGGCTTCATCGTCGCCGGCGCCGCAGCGGGCGTGCCCGTCGTCATCGATGGGGTCATCTCAGTCGCGGGCGCGTTGATTGCGAGCGCTCTCGCGCCCGACGTCAAGGGATACCTCGTTGGCGGCCACCGTTCGAGTGAGCCGGGCGCCAGCATCGGTATGGCCCACCTCGAGCTCGTGCCACTGCTCGATTTGGAACTTCGTCTGGGTGAGGGCACTGGAGCAGCCCTGGCCATACCACTGGTGCAGGCTGCGGCGCGGGTGCTCGCTGAGATGGCCACCTTCGATTCGGCCGGCGTTACCGAACGAACTGGCGATACTGAGTAGTGGGATCATCACTGCTTATATTGGGCACGTCATCGGGAGCGGGAAAGAGCACGGTAGTAACGGGACTATGTCGGTGGCTTCACCGTCAGGGTATTTCCGTCGCCCCGTTTAAGGCCCAGAACATGTCGTTGAACTCGTACGTCACTGCGGACCAGGGCGAGATGGGACGTGCCCAGGTCGTCCAGGCTCAAGCGGCTGGCGTAGCACCTGAGGTGATGATGAATCCCGTCCTCTTAAAGCCCGGCACCGACACGACCAGCCAAATCATCGTGCTCGGCCGTCCGGTCGGGGACCTTGACGCCGCCAAAGGCTGGCACCGCAAACACGACTTACTCGAAGTCGTGCTCGATGCTCACCGTGACCTACAACGGCGATTCGATATCGTGATCTGCGAGGGAGCGGGTAGCCCCGCCGAAATCAACCTCCGATCATCAGACATTGTGAACCTGGGTTTCGCAAGGGCGGCCAACGTGCCGGCCCTGTTGGTAGGCGACATCGACCGAGGTGGCGTCTTCGCCTCCTTAGTGGGAACGATGGCCGTATTGGAGCCTGAGGACCAGGACTTGGTGCGTGGGTTTATCATCAACAAGTTCCGCGGGTCGAAAGAATTGCTTGGCGACGGTGTTGATCGATTGCATTCGCTCACGGGCCGACCCACGCTCGGCATCCTCCCACTGCTGCGCGGTCTCGAGATCGATGCCGAGGACGCCACCGACTTCACGAGTTGGGCTGACGGACCTCCCCCCTTGGGTGAAGAAGCCCTCACCATCGGCGTGGTGGCCCTACC
>Ga0307373_10012279_pt1 | contig 12198 bp, 11 predicted proteins | sample OX2MG_FD_202534 | JGI IMG/M metagenome (GOLD analysis project Ga0307373, IMG submission 202534) | Soil microbial communities from Risofladan, Vaasa, Finland - OX-2 | ecosystem: Environmental > Terrestrial > Soil > Coastal area > Acid sulfate soil | place: Finland: Risofladan, Vaasa | collected...
CGCTCGCCGAACGGCACGGAGTCCGCCTCGATTACCTGCTGACCGAGGAGGGCGCGCGCAGGCGGCCCAAGGATTCGTGGTTCCGCGCCGAGGTGCTGGCCAAGCTGGTGCCAGAGATCAAAGAGCGAGTGGTTTACGTCTGTGGCCCCGTCCCGATGACGGCGTCCGTGGTTTCGAGTCTGCAAAAGCTGGGCGTTCCGCCCGACCAAATACGAACGGAGGCATTTCGACTGTCATGAAGAGATCTGTGATCGTGACCGGGGCCGCGATGGTGGGCGTCGCCTGGCTCATCAGCTATAGAGTCACCCCACACACCACGGGATTGGCGTCGACGCTGCCACCGCAGTCGCCGTCGCCCAGTCAGCCCTCCCCCAGCCCAACCGATCCTGGATCGCCATCGTCGTCGCCTTCGCCAACGCCGTCGCCATCCCCCAGCCCAACCGGGGCCAACGGCACGTTCACGGGGTCGGATTTCCCCAACCGGTTCGGTGACGTCCAGGTGAAGGTGATCATCAGCAACGGGCACATCACCGACGTGCAGCCGATCCAGATGCCCCAGGACCGCGCGCAGTCGGCCTACATCAGCCAGGTGGCGGGGCCGATGCTGCACGACGAGGTCATCCAGGCGCAAAGCGCGCAGATCGACATCATCAGCGGCGCGACGTACACCAGCCAGTCGTACGCGCAATCGGTCGAGTCCGCGTTGCAGAAAGCGCACTTGGGCTGATTGGTCGAACCGACGGCTCCCGCGCATCGGGTCCAGCAGGTGATGGGCATGCCCGTCACGGTTCACGTCGCCGACGCGGGCGTCGATGAATCTGTGCTGGACGAGGTGTTCGCGGACTTCACGCTCCTGGACGGTGTGTTCAGCCCGTTCATCGCGGACAGCGCCGTCAGCCGCATCAACAGGGGTGAGCTGAAAGAAGAGGAAGCCGGCGACCTGGTCGTCCAGGCCCTGCACCTCTGCCGAATGTACGAGCGCGCCACCGACGGCTATTTTTCGGCCTGGCTTGGCGGCAGGCTCGACCCGTCGGGCCTCGTCAAGGGATGGGCGATCGACCGCGGCTGCTCCATCCTCGACCGCCACGGCTGCCGGAACTTCTTCGTCGACGCGGGCGGCGACGTGCAGACCCGCGGGTTGAGCGAGACCGGGGGCCCTTGGCGCGTGGGGATCAGGCACCCCGTCCAGAAAGACAAGGTCGTGAGGGTGGTCCTTGCCAGCGGGCTCGCAGTCGCCACCTCCGGCACGTACGAGAAGGGCGATCACATCGTCGATCCCCACACGGGGCGAGCGGCGAACGAGCTCGTCAGCTTCACCGTGGTCGGCCCCGACATCCTGCAGGCCGACGTGTACGCGACGGCGGCGTTCGCGATGGGCAGGGACACCGGCCTTGCTTTCATCGAGCGGGCCGAGGGCTACGAGGCTTACGCCGTCGACCGCAAGCTCAAAGGGAAGAGGACGCCGGGGTTCGACGTCCTCTGCGATGCCGTGCCGGCCTGATCGGCCGACTTGATTTAGCCTCCGCTGCCTGCCCCGGCGGGCGGGGCAAAGCCGCCGCCGCCGCCGAACCCGCCGCCGCCGCCGAACCCGCCCCGGCCTCCGCCGCCAAAGCCGGTCGCGCAGGTCCCTGACGGTCCGGCTGGGGTGATGGTGAGGGAAGTCGCCGCAACGGTGCCGGCGGCATCCTTGGGCCCGGTCGCGCGAACGCACTCGCCCGTTTGCAGGTCGGCCGAGGTGACGGAGAAGTTCCTGGTCACCACGGCGGTCGTCGGGACGGTGATCGTCTGGCTGCCGTTGGCTGTCGTGAGAACAGTCACGGAGGTGCCGCTGGCCGCGGTGACCTCACCTGTAACGATGGCCCTGTTGGCCAGTCCGCTCGGGGTTGGCCTGGGGGAGGCGCTGGGACGCGGCGTGGTGTCGGCTCCCGGTGCCGGACCGAAGCTCGCGGCGCAGCCGGCGGCCGTCTTGGGCGCGAGTCGCACCGTGGCGGCGGTGACCGCACCGCTGGCATCCTTGGTGCCGGTCGCGACGACGCAGGTTCCGACCGTGATGTCGGCCAGAGTCGCGGTCGAGGTCTTGCTGATGGCAGTGGTGGTCGAGTAGGTGACCGTGGTGTCGCCGTTGGGGCCGGTGATGATCAGCGTCTGGCCGTTGATCTGCACCAGCTGACCCGCCGTGCCGTTGCGAAACGCTGCGGCGCCGCCGCGTGGGCTTGGTGAAGCCGCCGTACCGGAGTTGGATGCGCTGGCCGCGTTGCCGCACGCGGCCGCGACGATGGTGGCTCCGATCACCACCAGCAGGTTCGAACGTTTCATGGGTCCCTCCTGAGACAGGTTTTCATTGCGCTCGCAATGCTTCGATCGGCGCGAGGCGAGCAGCTCTCAGCGCCGGGTAGACTCCGAAGACAAGGCCGACCGCGACTGCCACTCCCACCGCGAGCAGGACCGGAAAGGGCGTGATGTGGACTGCGATGTTGGCGGTGCGTGGAACGATGTACCCGGCCGCCAGGCCGGTGCCGACTCCGAGCAGCCCACCCACGGCGGTGAGGACTCCGGCCTCGATCACGAACTGGCGGAACAGGTCGCCGGGTGTCGCGCCGAGGGCCTTGCGCAGCCCGATCTCGCTCGTGCGCTCGGTGACCGACACCAACATGATGTTCATGACGCCGATTCCACCCACCAGCAGCGATATCGCGGCCACGCTGGCGAGCAGGATGGTCAGGGTCTGGGTTACCGCCTGCGCGGTGCTCAGAACCTGCGTCTGCGACGTGATCGAGAAGTCGGCCGTCGAGGCGTTGGTGATGTGGTGCGTCTGCAGGAGGATCTGGTCGGCCTCGAGGTAAGCCGAGCCGATCGTGGAGCCGCTGGTGGCGCTGAGCAGGATGCGCTGGACTGATCCCGCGCCGCCGACGAGCTCGTCCTGGGCGGTCGTTAGCGGAACCACCGCGAGGTCGTCAGCGTTGCCGAAACCCTGGCTGCCGCTCGAAGCCAGGATGCCGATCACCTGGAAGGGAATGCCCTTGACCGTGACCAGGTCGCCGACCGCTGCTCCGAGGTTGGACGCGGTGGTGGAGCCCAGGACGATGACCTGCGCCCTCTTGCTCACGTCTGACGCGCCGATGAAGATCCCTGTGCTCACGGTGCGAGCGTTGGCGACCAGCCAGTCAGGCGTGCTGCCAGAAACCGTCGTGCTCCAGTTGTTCGAGGCGTCGATGATCGATTCGCGACCCTGCACCACGGGAGCGACCGCCTGGATGTCAGGCGCGTTCTGGTGGTCGGCCAGCCCGCTCACGTCCGCCATGGTCAGCGTGTTGGCGCTGCCGCCGCCCCCGAAGACGCCGCCTGACACGGTGCTGCCGGGCGAGATGGTCAGCAGGTTGGTGCCGAGCGACGAGATGCGCGCGGTGACGCTGTCCGACGATGCCTGGCCGATGCCGACCGTGGAGATCACGGCGGCGACGCCGAACAGGATTCCGAGGGTGGTCAGCACGGACCGCAGGCGGTGGCCCAGAAGGCTCCGGAGCCCCGTCTCGATGGTGTGAAGGAGGCTCACGCCGCCACGTCCTGGATCATCCGGCCGTCGCGCAAACGCACGGTGCGGTGCGCCACCGGGGCGACCTCCGGGTCGTGGGTGATGATGATGATCGTGCGGCCCTGCTCGTTCAGCTCTCGGAGCACGGCGAGAACGTCCTTGCTCGCAGCAGTGTCCAGGTTGCCGGTGGGTTCGTCCGCGAGGATCAGGTCCGGGTTGGTCACCAGCGCGCGGGCGATCGCGACCCTCTGCTGCTGCCCACCGGAAAGCTGCGTCGGGCGGTGGTTGATCCGATTGCTGAGGCCGACCTGGTCGAGCGCCTGAAGCGCAAGGTCGCGCCGGTCGCGGGTATTCCGGTAAAGGAGCGGGAGCTCGACGTTGCGCCAGGCCGACAGCTTCGGCAGGAGCTGGAACTGCTGGAAAACGAAGCCGATGCGCCGGTTGCGGACGTGGGCGAGCTCAGTCTCGTTGAGCCTGCTCACGTCCTCGCCGGCGAACGAGTACCGGCCGGATGTCGGCGTGTCGAGGCAGCCCAGGATGTTCATCAAGGTCGACTTCCCGGAGCCCGACGGCCCCATCACCGCGAGCAGTTCACCCGTCTGCACGCTCATCGAAAAGTCGCTCAGCGCAGCGACCTGGGCGTCGCCCGAGCCGTACAGCTTGGTGATCGATTCGAGGCGAATCAGGTCTTCCGCCTCGACGTTAACCACCGCCGGCGCCTCCACGGAAGCCGCCTCCGCCGCCGCCCGCGCGCCCGCCGGCGCCGAAGGCCGTGCCGGCGCCGCTGCTGGGAACCGAGCTCGTGATCACAGCGATGACGACGACCTGGTTCAGCTGCAGCCCGGAAGTGATCTCGGTGCGCGTGGGGTCGGACGCCCCGGTCGTCACCGCGACCGTGTGCGGGACGCCGTTGGCCAGCACCTGCACCGTGGTCCCGGCGCCGGTCGTGTGCACGGCGCTCGTCGGCACGGTGAGGACGTGCACGACCTGGTTCACCACGATGCTGGCGGTGGCCGAGATGCCGGGTTTGATCGAGTTGCTGGTGTCGGTCAGCTGCGCGGTGACGGCAAAGGTCGCGACGCCGGAGGAGATCGTTGCGGCGGGCGCGATGGCGGTGATCTTGCCGAGCACCGCCTGCGTGGCTCCCGCCGGGGTCACCTGCACGGTCTGTCCGACCGCGACCAGGTTGACCTGCGAGTCGCTGACCGTGCCGGTCATCTCGTACGCGCCGGGCGTGTAGATGACGACCGCGTTGGTGCTCGAGGAGCTGGTGCCGCCACCGGACACGGCCTGGCCGGCCGCGATGTTGACCTGGGCGACGACGCCTGCGATGGGCGCGGTCAGGGTGGCCCCGTCGAGCTCGTGCTGGAGCGTGTTCACGTTGACCTGGTCGATCTCGATCTGCGCCGTGTCGATCTGGAGCGTCTGCGGCGAGGCCGCGGTGTAGAGGGCGGAAAGCGAGCTCTGCGCGCTGGCCAGTTGCTGGCGTGCGCTGGCGAGCTGCGCGGCGGCCTGGTCGTTGCTCTGCTGCGCCTTGACCGTGGCAGCGTTGACGGGCGCCTGCGCCAGGGCCAGGTTGTTCTGAGCGGTCGCGAGTGTGGCCTGGTCGTTGGCCAAGGTGGTCTGGTCGTTGGCGACGAGCGTCTGGTCCGCGGTGCAATTTGCGTTCGGGGTCGGGTTGCAGTCCGTGTCCATCGTCGCGGTGTCAGTGGCCAGCTTGGCCTTGTCGGCGGTGACGGTCGCCTGGTCCGCGGTCACGGCTGTCTGGGCGGTGGTGATCGCGGGTTGCGCCGCGGCCTGGGCCGCCGCCACCGCCTGCGCGTTGATCGCTTGGGTGTCGGTGAGGCTGGTCTGGGCGTTGTTGACGGAGACCTGGGCGGCGTTGACCGAGTTCTGCGCCGAGGACAGGCTCTGCGCGGTCGGCCCCGCCTTGTCCTGCGCCAGCTTCGCGTCCGCGGTGGCTAGGGTCGCCTGCGCCTGGAGCAGCTGGGCGGACAGGAGCGTGGGGTCGAGCGCGGCGAGCGTGTCTCCGGCGGGCACGGACTGGCCGACGGCCACGTTCACGGACTGGACCGCGCCAGCCGATGCGAAGTTGAGGGTGGCCTCGGCGACCGGTTGGAGGTTGCCGGCCATGCCGATGGACTGGGTGATGGTGCCGTAGGTGACAGTCGCCGTCCGGTAGGTGGTCGTGATCTTCCCCGCCTGGGCGTACACCACCGAACCACCGAGCAGCGCGGTCACCACGACCAGCACGACCAACACCCGTCTGCGCAGCAGTGTTCGTACCGACAGCTTCATAAGATCACTCCACGCGACTTGAGACTCGGATCAGCCGGAAAGGACGCCCGTGGCATCGTCTGCAGGATGCCGGGGGTGACTGGGACCTGGCTGGCAGAAACCTGAGAGTCGGCTGAGAATTGAGGCCCTGCGCGAGCGAGGCCGAAGTGCCACCCTTGACTTGAAGATGCGCAAGATCGACGCCTTCGCCCACATCCTCCCGGCGCGCTACCTGGCGCGCCTGGAAAAGCACCTGGAGGGGTCGATGGAGGCCCGCCGGCTGCGCTACTACCGGGAGGGCGTCTTCAACTACGACCCTGTCCTGACGGACCTCGACGCACGGTGGCGCGCCATCGAGCCGTTCGGCGACTACGCCCAGGTGCTCGTGCTGGCCGTCCCGCCGCTCGAGGAGGTGGGACCGGCCCCGGTCGCGGCCGAGTTTGCCCGCATGGCCAACGACGAGATGGCGGAACTGGTCCAGGCTCACCCCGACCGGTTCGCCGGATTCGCCGCGGCCCTGCCCCTGAACGACACCGAGGAATCTCTCGAGGAAATCGACCGCGCCACCTCACAGCTCGGCGCGCTGGGCGCGCAGATGTTCAGCAACGTGCAGGGCGTCCCGCTCGACGACCCGCGATTCGAGCCGATCTTCGCGAGGCTGGAGGAGCTCGGGCGAATGGTGTGGCTGCACCCGACCCGCAACGCGACGCGGCCGGATTACCCGAGCGAGAGCGCGTCCGAATACGGCCTGTGGTGGTCGATCGGGTGGCCCTACGAGACGGCGGCCGCGCTCTCGCGCCTCGTGTATTCAGGCCTGATGGAGCGGCATCCGAACCTGCGCCTGATCGCCCATCACGGCGGTGGAATGGTCCCGCATTTCTCCGCGCGCCTGGGGATGGGGCCGGGCTACCGGCAGGTCAAGGACACCCTGCCGAAGCCGCCGGTCGACTACTTCCGCCACTTCTACGCCGACACCGCCCTGTTCGGCGCTCCGCACGCCGTACGGTGCGTGCTTGATTTCTTCGGGCCGCAGCACGTCCTGTTCGGCACCGACATGCCGCTCGGGCCGGCCAACGCAGTCGAGGCGACGATCCACGACATCGAAGCCAGCGAGCTGTCGGAGGAGGACAGGGCGGCGGTGTACGGCGGCAACGCCACCCACCTGCTCGGCCTGGACCCAGCCTCCCGGTGATCGCGCTCAGAGGCTGAAGGCCCGGCCGGCGAGCGACCAACGGCAGGCGAGCCCTGGAGGCACCACGCCTAGATTGGAGGCAAGATCGTGCGCTGGAGAAGGCTTGCCCTGCCACTCGTCCTGGTCCTGGCCCTGTCATGTGGGTCGCAGGCGGTGACGCCGCGTCCGTCGCCTTTGCCGTCTGAGCCGACCGTTACTCCAGCGGCCTCGCCGGCGCCGTCACCGTCGGAGTCACCTGCGGCCGAGTGGAGGACGAACCTTCGGCAGAATGCGCAGGCGTTTCAGCTCAACCGGCCAGTGGCGCTGATCGACATGACGACCGGCCGGCAGGTGGATGTGGTCGAGCCGGGGCAGCTGACCGTCGCCTATGACACTTCCGCCGGCGGCCTGGCGTACTGGATGACGGAGTACTCGGTGAGCCACGGCTTGCCCAACGGCCTGCTCAAGGACGAGGTGTTGGCATCGGTGAACGCGGCGCCGGCCTCGCCCACGCCTTATGTTCTGCCGCCATCACTCGCGGGGGCGGAGTGGACCAGGCTGCCGACCAGCAGCAAGGTCGTCGCCCTGACCTTCGACGCGGGCGGCAACGACGCCGGGGTGACCCCGATCCTCGCCGCGCTCGCGGCTGCGGGAGCCCCGGGAACCTTCTTCATGACGGGCCGCTGGGTCGAGGTCTACCCGGCGAGAGCGAGGCAGATCGCCGTCCTGTACCCGGTCGGCAACCACACCTATGACCATCCGCACCTGACAGCCCTGACCGACGCCCAGGTGCAGGACGAGGTCGCCCATGCCGCGCTCCTGATCGCCTCGGCGACCGGGCGCGACACGCGCCCCCTGTTCCGGTTCCCGTACGGGGACTCGGACTCACGAACCCTGGCGGACGTCCACGCCCTCGGTTACGGGGGAATTCGGTGGACCGTGGACACGCTCGGCTGGGAAGGAAGGTCCAACGGACAGACGGCCGACACGGTGTTGCAGCGGGTGCTCGCGAAGCTTCAGCCGGGAGAGATCGTGCTGATGCACGTCGGCGCCGCCACCGATGGGACCAACCTTGACGCGGACGCGCTTCCGGCGGTGATCCGCGAAATCCGGGCCCAAGGCTATTCGCTGGCCCTCGTAGGGGATTTCGTCTGAACGAGCCGCTCTAGACCGGTTGCGGCTCCAGCCGGCGCTCGAGCCGGTGGGATCTCAAGAGCCAGATGCCGGTGGTGACGAAGAAGACCGTCAGGACCAGGGTGAAAGGCCTCTGGAACAGGCCGTCGGGGTAGTGCACCAGCGGGTGGATGGCGAGGGCGAAGGCCTCGATCGCGAACGACGCGATGCCGGCCGCCATCCAGGTGCGGCGTGGAGGCGACAGGTGGGCGTGGTCGCGAGAGCCGAAGAACAGGACCAGCGGGGCCACGCTCGCGAGGGCGAAGCAGATCTGGGCCATCGTGCCGTGGAGGACGCCGGCCACGAACGAGGTCGGATCCTGCTGGAAGATCCCCGTCGCGATCTGAAAAACGCCCGCGCCGACCACCAGGGCCGCCCCCGCGCGCCAGGCCTGGCCGCCGCGGATCGAAAGGGCCATCCCGAGCCCGAGGACGATGGCCAGGATTCCCGGGACCAGGAAGAATCCGAGGTCGAAGACCGTCGCGTTCTGGGTGCCGCGCGTCGCGAGGTCGCTGAACGGTCGAGTGAGGAGGTTGTAGCCGTGGCGGGTGAGTCCCATGGTGAGGAACTCCGACCACATCAAGATCGGGGCCGCCAGGGCCGCGAAACCGGCCGCGCTTCGCCATTTGAGGGTAGGCATCGACCCATTTTATGCCCCCCTCCGAGCCCGTCGAAACGCCGTCCGACCAGGGGGTGTCCGACCCGCGGATCAGAGGGCGTCCGCCCCTGTTCAGATGGCAGCCGGTCCGGCACCTTGAATGGCAATGGCCGTAGACACGCATCCAGGACTGGGTGATCTGATCGACATCTTCCGGGTGCGGGAGTACTTCGACGGCCTGACCGAGATCCGTGATGTCACGCGAAGGATGCGTGAGGACGCCGGGTTTGTGGGAGCCCTGCGCCGGGCCCTGGTCCGGCTGCCGATGGATCCGAGGCCTGCTGTGCCCACCGAGCCACTATGGCCGGCGACGAAAGCAAGCGCCCCGGCCCGGTCGGTTCGCCTGGGCATCGTGGCGAGCGGAGGCAGCGGCGCCCTGGCCTCCCTGGTTGGGGTGCTGAAAGCGTGCGAGGAGCTCGGCGTCCGTCCGCGGGCGATGTCATTCGCCTCCGGTGCGGCCCTGTTCGGCTACCCGGTGGCGGCGGGCAAGAGCCCGGACGAGGTGGCCCGGTTCGTGCTCGAAGCCGAGCCCACGGCCTGGGTGGACGCGAACTGGCGAGGGCTGGCCGGCATCCTGCCCTCCCAGGGACGAGGCTTTGCCGGGATCATCAAGGGATCCAGGCTCGAGGCCGCGTATGCGGATTTCCTGGGCGACACCAGGCTGGGCGACCTTCGGATCCCGACCTACACCCCGGTGTGGAACATCGAGCACAACCGCCTTGAATACATCGGCCCCTCGACTTACCCGGATCTGAAGGTCTCCCGCGCCATCCGTATGGCGGTGTCCCTTCCCCTGTTCGTCGATCCGGTGGCCTGGCGCGGCGGGCACTGGTGCGACGGGGGCATCGTCGACATCTTCCCGGTCCATCCGATCCTCGACCTCGCCCCAGCGTGCGATGTGGTGCTAGGCCTCAACTGCTTCTACCCACCGGACTTCGCGGGCGAGGACGCGAGCGGTTGGCAGACAAGGCGCTGGAGCATGCTCGACATCGCCGACCAGGTGGTCACCGCCCAGCATGTACAGCTGGCGCGTGAGAACCTCCGTCGGCTGCGCGCCGAGGTCGGCACCGTGATGATGATCGACCCGGTCCCCTACGAGCTGGTGCGGCGGGCAGGGTTCTACGCGCAGTTCCTGGATCACTCCCAGTGGCCGGAGTTCATGCGAGCAGGGCGCCGCGCGGCCCTCCCCGCCCTGCGACGCCACCTCGCGAGGGGCAGCCGAACCAAAGCAAGCTAGACCGCTCGGCCGGCGGGCCACCCGTGCAGAATCTCTGCACCAGTCATGGCCAATGAGCTGAGCGCCCTGGTCGAGGTCGGTGGTGACGCGTTCGACAGGCTGATCATCGGCACCACCGAGTCGCTTCACAGTGCCGTGGCCGGACGCGTCTTCCGGAGCATCGGGCCGCTGGCAGCTCCTTCGCGCTATGTCCACAATCGAGCCGCTGCCGCGGCTTACACGGCCGTCAGGCTCGTCAGTGGCGCCGTGACTTCTGCATCCTCTTACTCGATCCGCGTACTCACGGGCGCGGATTCCCGCCCGCTCACCGCCTCCCGGCGCGGTCGCGCCGCGGTCAGCGCTCTGAACGGCTTCATCGGGGATGCCCTGGAAAAGCAGGGCAACGCGCTGGCGATTCCGATGGCAGTTCGCTGCAACGGCGTCGATGTGCCGTGCGACCGCGACGGGCTGCGACGAGCTTTCCGTCGCCCTACCCACCGGCTGGCCGTGTTCCTTCATGGTCTGAGCGAGACCGAGGAGCGATGGCGGCGCCCAAGGCGGGGCCGCCTCGAGTTCGGCGCGCAGCTGAGGCGCGACTTCGGCCTGACTCCTGTCTATATCCGCTACAACTCGGGCCTCCACATCAGCGAAAACGGACGCCGGCTGGGCGAGCTGCTCGAGAGTCTGGTCGACTCGTGGCCGGTGGCAGTCGAGGAGATGGTCCTGGTCGGGCATTCGATGGGGGGCCTGGTCGCGCGATCGGCGTGCCATGCCGCTCGCACCGATGGACGCCGGTGGCCGTCGACCGTACGGCACCTGGTTGCTCTCGGGTCCCCACACACCGGTGTTCCGCTCGAGAAATCGGTGCACGCCGCGGCGTGGGCACTTCGCGCGTTGCCCGAGACCAGCTCGCTGGCACGGATCCTGGACATGCGCAGCGCGGGCATCCGCGACCTGCGTTTCGGCTACCTCGTGGACGACGATTGGCGCGGTGAGGACCCCGGCCGGCTGATGCACGACCACCGCAGCGACGTCCCTTCACTGCCTGGCTGCGTGCAGACGTTCATCACGGCGACGTTGACGCGAGACTCCCGTCACCCGCTCGGCTGGCTGGGCGGCGACCTGCTGGTCCGCACCGAGAGCGCGGCTGGACACAGGGCCGACGGCTCGGTTGTGGTGCCGGCAGACGAGGTCGTGCACGTCGGGGCGGTGAGCCATTTCGACCTGCTCGACCATCCCCTCGTCTATGCCCACATCAGGCAGACCCTGGCGCGGGATCAAGTGCGGCAAGCCGGCTGAGAATGGGACGTTTTCGCGAGGTCAGACCGCGACGAGTTCCTTCTTCTCGGCCAGGGGCTGGATATGCCGCCGGGGCGCCTAGCGAACCTTTGGTTCGTCCGGGTGGCCCGTGTTCCCGAAGGCGATGCGGTCCCGCACGACGCGAGCCCGACCCAGCAGCCGCGAGCGCTGCACCGCGTCCTCCCCGAACCGATCGCGGATGGCGTCGAGCGCCGCCTCCAACCTCTCGTTGCGGGGCGCCTGACCGAATAGGTCCAGCTGGCCGGCATCGTTCTCGCTCAATCCGGCCAGGCCCACGCCGAGGGTGCCGACCGAGCGGCGGGGATCGCGTGCGGCCAGCAGCTTCAGGGCGGCCTGGTAGATCTCGTCCCCGGTGGCGATCGGGCGCGCGAGCGTTGACTGCCGGGAGAAATGGCCCGCGTCGGGCCGGTAGACCACCCCGACCGAGACCACGCTGCCACGCCGCCCGGCTGCCCGAAGGCGCCGCCCGACCATGTCCGACAGGCGCATCAAGAGCTCCTCGAGCTCTGTCTGGGAGCTGGTCGCGCGCGCCAGGACGTGCGAGTGGCTGTAGCTCTTGCGCCTCACGCTCTCGAAGCTGCTCACCTCGAATCCCCTGAGCCGCCTGCCCCAGCTTGACGCCACCTGGGCGTGCATCCCGGAGAGCTGCAACCGCTCGCCTGTCGCCCTCAAGAACTCCATCGGCGTGGTGATGCCCGATTTCAGCAGCCGCTTCGCGCTCGCCTCGGCGATGCCCGACAGGTCTGTGAGCTGAAGCCGTTCGAACACCGAGACCAGGTTCGTGTGGTCGATGCGCTGGAGGCCGTCGCGCTTGTCGAGGTTGGACGCCTGCTTGGCCATCCAGATCGACG
>Ga0307373_10012280_pt1 | contig 12198 bp, 15 predicted proteins | sample OX2MG_FD_202534 | JGI IMG/M metagenome (GOLD analysis project Ga0307373, IMG submission 202534) | Soil microbial communities from Risofladan, Vaasa, Finland - OX-2 | ecosystem: Environmental > Terrestrial > Soil > Coastal area > Acid sulfate soil | place: Finland: Risofladan, Vaasa | collected...
GCGCATAATTCCAATCCACGCTCGGAATCCCGCCAATCCTGACGATCATTTCCGGGAGCACGGCGATCCGCACATAAGCAGGTACAGCGCCGCCACTCGCAGTTCCCAGAGGCCACCTGAACGAACGTCGCTCGTTCGGCTCCATCTCCGGCAACGCCAACGAGGGAGTTAAAAAGGCGAACGCGCTCGCAAATAACGTGTCGCTCTTGTCGTATTCCTGAACTGTCACCTTGAATACACCGCTCAATGGTTGGCGCGTCGGATTCACAAATTCCACTTGCAGCCAGCCGATCGGCGCGGTGTACTTGCAGCTAGCGGAGATTACCCGAAGCTCGGTACTCCCACTCGCGGCTTTATCGCTTGCTCGGCCGTCCCGTCTGGCGAGAAGCGGCCAGCCGAAGAACGCGCCGACAAAACCCACGACTAGCGCGCTTATTGCCACGAGGGACAGTCTTCGTAGATTCACAGTGATCTCAGTATGACGGGTTGACTTGTGACAGTCGGACTCCCCGCGAAGGCTCGAAGCCAACCTCCCAACTTAGATCGAAGCCATCGAAAAGACAACGGCCGCAATTTGAACACGCGCGTGTTGTCGGGGATGACGGGATGGCCGCGCGACTCGCCCCGAACTCCACTACGCGAAAACGATCGGCCCCGTAGCCCTTATAGGGACGGTAGGCGGTCGCGCACATAGCGAATGCGATCGCTGCAAGCCAGCGGGCTAACCCGAACTTGATCGCGCGGGCGTGATGGTGGCAGTCAGTCGAAGCACGCGGGAAAGCGGTCACCGTTGGGCCGCGCTGTCGCGATATACGGAAAATCTTTGCCGCGGGCTGGCGAAAGATGTTGGTCCGCTTCTTGGGCGTGCGATAATTCGGTAAATGCGACGAACGGGGCGTGACGTTGTGACGTTTCAAAATAATGGGAGGGGGGAGGATGCGATAGCTATTTCCTCTTTTCTACTCGGAGACGAATCAAATGGTTCTTGCAGATGCGAAAGAAATACTTGCAAGCGTGATCCAAAATCTCAACACCGACCCGGAAGCGGCGCTTGCGATCGCCGCGATCGAGGCCGCCGCGGTGCAGTGGGACCAGGATTTCAGCTTGTTCTCGCGCTATCGACGTAACCTCAAGGAGCGTCACGCGGACCTGCGGCTATTCGATCACGCGCTCGACGAGTTTCGCCGCAGGCAGCGCGAACAGGCTGGCGCCGCGGCTACGCTGGCGGCAGCAACGAGCACCGTGCCTGCCCCCCAGCCGTGGCACACGATGGTGGATGGTGCCCGTCTGCTCGAAGAGCTGACCACGACATTTACCGATTTTCTGATCCTGCCAGAGGGCGCGGCCGTCGCGCTCGCGCTCTGGGTCATATTCACTCACGCCATCGACTGCTTCGACACTGCGCCCCGGCTCGCGATCGCGTCGCCGACCAAGCGGTGCGGAAAAACTACGCTAATTAAGTTGCTCGCGCTGCTCTGTCGCAACGCGCTTGCTAGCTCGAACATCACGCCCGCCACGGTTTTCCGCGTGATCGACGCGACGCAACCGAGTTTGCTGATCGACGAAGCCGACACGTTCATGAGCATGAATTCCGCTCTACGAGGCATCTTGAACGCTGGCCACGATCGCGGGGCCGCATTCGTGTATCGCACCATCGACGGCACGGTGCGCAGATTTTCCACGTTCGCGGCGATCGCGGTTGCCGCTATCGGGAGACAGCCCCCAACTTGGCGCGACCGTGCGATTGAGATCGCGATGAACCGGATGCCACGGAACAGGAAAGTCCAGCGTCTCACCCGGACGATGTATCCCCATCTCGAAATGCTCGCCAGCAAGGCAATGCGCTGGGCGGCCGATAACGTCCAGGCGTTGAAGCAATCCGGCGATCCAGTACTGCCCGACGGACTGGATGCACGAGCTAAGGACAACTGGTCAGTGCTGATTTCAATCGCCGATATTTGCGGCGCGGATTGGGGTGCGCGTGCGCGCGAGATCGCGTTGAACATTTCGCGGTCACGTATCGATGACGAACCGAGCATCGAGCTGCTCAGTGACATCCGGGAGATTTTCCGCGCTAGTGGGCACGACAAGCTTTCTTCCGAGTACATTGTGCAGGAACTTCAGAAGCTCGATCATCAGCCTTGGCGCGAACAGCATCTAACTCAGCACAAATTGGGAACCATGCTAACGCCTTTCGAGGTGCATTCTCACACTATCCGAACCATCCGCTTGAAGTCCGGGAGCGGGAAACCGACTGCGCGCGGCTTCGACTTGAGCGACTTCGAGCAAGTGTTCGCAGCTTATCTCGATGCAGCAGCGGAAACCCAGCGCGATCACGGTAAGCAAGATAAGGTCGTGGCCATCCAGCGCGATCGCAGCGAGTAATGCCCTAGCTGCGCTAGGCGCGAATCACTTGTGCGCGATCCACGGCGGAGCATTTGTTCGCTCGCGGGCACTCGCCCGCTCGCTTACATCAAGGCTGCGAAGCGGGTTGCACTTACATTAGGAACGGGGCGACGGCGGCCTCTCTATCGCGAGGCGTTATCAAGCAAGTAGGTAGAGAGGGTGGGGCGGTGCGCTGGAGGTTTGACAACGCCCGCCCCGTAGCCGTGGAATTGCCGCTCAGTGGCGGCCGGCAAGAAAAAGAAAGTTGGAGGCGACGCGAAACGGCAATAACGCATCGCCCCCGTGAAGCCGTCGCGCGTCGGGGAGAAGACCGTCGCCATCCGGCTTCAATGACCGTTTTGTTGCTTAAGCGGCTGACAGCTCGCGTCGAATCGAACCTTGCTCTTCCCACACGCCCAGATCTTCAGGCAGTCGGTATCGGCGTCTCACTTCAGGCGGGATCGTCGCTAACGCCCGCATCTGAGCGCCAAGGTCGATCCCGCACCTCACCTCATTTGATGCGAAGTTCAAAAGAATAGTGGGATCAAGGTTGCCATCGGCCATCGCATCTTGAAGCCGGCTTTTGATCAGCTCGAAAGAGAGCGCGCGTCGCGGACGGTAGCTCCGACTTTTGCCGGTCATGTAGCTATCGCCGACACCGCGCGCTTTGCGCTGCATCCGACGGGCCAGAGCGTCACCACCATAGCGGTTGCGTTCAGCGATGCGATCCTGACCGTCAAGCTCGCCGTCTTCGTCGCTTTCATCGTGAATGTATTCGACTGGTTCCAAAGTGCTATCACCACGCGAACCTGGAAACCGCACTCGCGACGGACGGCCGCTCACTAGCATTTCGTGAGATAGATCCTCATCTTCGTGATCGTCGGCATCGCTCAGCATTTCGTCCATTGCTTGCAGGCCGGGATAGGTGGCGTCCATATCGCGCCGCCGTCGCGCGGAGGGCCTGCGATCAAAGTCATCTAGGTTTTCATCGTCGTAATCTTTCGCGTCGCTCATTTCGCGGACGCTCGATGCGCGGCGCTTCGACTTAACAAGGTCATCGATTTCCCGGTGGGCTACAAGGTCCTCGATTTCCCGGCAGGCGCGTTCAAAATTTATTTCGCCTTTGGGCACCGCGCCCTGATTACTTCCATTTCGCCTAAAGAATTTCATGTTGGGTTGGTTTCTCCGTGCGCAATTGCGCATACCGCATTCTACTCCAAAGCTCGTTCGTGTGGTAGGCTGGGCATGAGAATCGACTATCTATATGCATCCAAACAGCTTACGAAATTTGACACCGTGGCTACCGGGAACATCACCGAACCCGGACGGCAGGCCGCGGGATGCGTCTCTGATCAATTACGTCCTGAGAAATAGCGAGGGCGGCCACGAGTTAGGCGAGATCCTGCTGACGATCGCGCGCAACCCACGCGCCAAGGGCAGCGATCGCATCAGCGCGGTTTCGATCTTGATGGATCGCCTCTACGGGCGCGTCCCGCTAAGCGATCGCGCGGCGCTGTTGGACGAGGCGGCCGCGCCTGCGCAGAAAGTGACTTTCTCAATCGTCTTGGGGCCGCCGGATCGCGGCGACGCGGTAGAGATTCAGGCAGCACCCGAGGTTGAAGATGCGCAAGAAACTAATGGCGTGGACAGCGCGATTGAAGCTGTCGCCGATGCCACACACAATGAAATTGAGGCTCTCGACTCGCCTGCCCCGGATGCGCCTGTTAGCGAAGATCGCCGCGCTTAGTGTCGTACATTAGTAAAATTCATTAACTACCGGCGCTGGCTATCTTCTTACAGGTCGGGATACCTACCCCAACTTAGTTGGTCGTCAGGCGATGTGGCTGGCTATAGTTGACAACTGGCTAATCACGCTATAAACTTACAAACCGAGAAGCAGAGGCGAGACAAAGCCCGATTCTTGGTGGGCTGAGTGGGGCCAGCTATCGCGGCGAGTGACATTGATTTTAGTGTCATTTTGCCGAGAAAGCTGGCCCCCATTTTTTTTGGTGGTTTGGAGACGTAGATGAAGCGCGGAAACACGACGAAGGAGGCAAAGATGATTGGTGGAGCACCGTTATTGGATACTGACGAACTGTCGCAACTCACAGGCATCGTACCCGCGACGCTAGCCGCATGGCGTGTGCGGGGACGCGGACCTAGTTTCGTGCGACTCGGAAGGCGTTATGTGCGTTATCGTCGCGACGATGTTCAAAGCTGGCTTGATGCGCATGTAATCGTACCGAGCGGCGAGCGCGACGATCAGAAAGCAGCAACTTGAGAATACGGTAATTTGAAAGCGTCGCGGCCCCCGTCGTTAAACCGGGAGCCGCGACCCAAGAGGACAACCAACCATGAGACCCCAAACTATATCACAAGAAAGTTCGGGACCACACTGCGTCCGGAGCAGCGTCCTGCACGCTCATTCCGAGCGCAAAAGCTATCATGTATGCCCGCCGTGCGATGGCGAAATCGTTGCTGCTATTCGCGAATTACGCGAGCAGCGCGATTTAACTATCGGACGCATGTTCATGCTCGCCAACCTGCGCGAACTTCTGAAATTGCGACAACTTGTACGCGCCATCGCGACGGACATCGGCACCGCGGTAGAGGCACAAGCGTCGTGAATCCCACAACCATCGATACTAATACCTCATCGGCGATGCATCCCGGCGCGGCCGGCGGCGGCACGATCGCATTCCGCACCGTCGCAATCCACGGCGACCGCGCGCCCCACGCGCGTCTCATTCGATCCGATCAGTTGAAGATACACGCAATACGCGCAATCGATCTTCCGGGCCTCGGTGCGGGCTTGAGCGCCGCTTCAGACGATCCCGCCGCTAAGGAACCTACAAAAGACGACGCCGCGATCGCTGGTATCATGAAGAAAGATCCTAATCTCGCGAAGCAACTTGCGCGCGAATACGCCGCCATCAACTCCAAGTGGGCTTTCATCTGGAAACCCCACGCGCTGCTCGACGTACAATCGAGCGAACTCTACTCGCTCAAATCGTTCCACTCGATCGAGGCGACGCGAAAGATCGCGATGCCCGCGGCCGATGACAGAAACACACGCAAAGCGCCGGTGACACCGCTTTGGCTCGCGTCGAAGCACAGACGCGAATACTCCAAACTCGTGTACGAACCTGGACTGGGAACCGATATCCAAGCTGAAAGTCATGGGCGCCCGCCCGCGTGGAATTTGTGGCGTGGATTCGATATTGATCCGGCCGCCGGCGATATTCGGCCTTGGTGCCGACTCCTGGAACACCTCTTCTCCAACGCTGACGAAGCGCGCGCGTATTTCGAGCGCTGGGTCGCTTCGCAGGTACAGAACCTGAACACCAAGCATTACGTGTCAGTGCTTTTGTGGGGCACTCAACAAGGCTCGGGAAAATCCTTAACTGGCGAAGTGATCGGCTCGCTTTTCGGTGACAATTATCGGGAGTTAAACAACCTCGATTGGCGGTCAAATTTTAATGGGTGGGCGCGCTGCAAGCGATTTCTGCTGATTAACGAGATCGTGACCGACCGCGCTTCTGATCTCGATTTGCTGAAAAACTACATTACTCAATCAACCCTGCGCATCAACCAGAAAGGAATCGAGCAGTATGATCTACGTGATTCTATTTGCTACCTTTTGACAAGCAACAAGCCGGATGCGCTCAAACTGGAAGGTGACGATCGCCGCTTTTGGGTTTGGGAAGTGTCGCATCAGATCGATCAGAACGTTGCCAACGAAATCGGGCGCTGGAAGAACACGAAAGCGGGCCGCGCCGCACTGCTCCATCACCTCTTGCATCTTGACCTTCGGGATTTCGATCCGCGCGCACGCGCTCCGATGACGCGCGCCAAATCCGAAATGATCGCTGCAAGCCGAACGACGTTGGATGAATTTGTGCGCGACGAAATCGATGCAGCGCGCGAGGGCAGCGCGCCGCCCGTCGTTCTGGTCGATCAACTGCTCGCGAAGTTCGAGCACGCGCGCCAGCTTAAGGATCCGCCGCACGAGGTTGCGAATGCGCTCCGCCGCGCGGGCGCGGTGCGCCTCAAACAGGTGCGCATCCCGCGCGAGATCGCGGTCTCCCTGCGCGTCATCGAGGCTGACGATACTGCGTATCCGCGGTACGGCAAGCGATTCAGGCCATGGGCGCTTATTGATCCTGACCGCTGGCAGGAAGCGATGACGGAAGCCGAGATCCGCGCGGCCCTCGAAAGCGCGATCCCGCGCCCAGAATCTTTGTCACCGGCAGATGCTTGATCGGCGCGGTGACAAGCCCGGTGACAAAACGCGGTGACAAAGAATTTCCATTATATTTATTATGTTTTTTGGAAGAAAATAGAGTCTTGTCACCGTTGTCACCGAGAAATGACGGTCCGCTAGTAGTGAGTTGTAATGCAGCTAATTGCAAAACCCGCCGACTTGGTGACAAAACCGGGAAAATGGTCAAAAAACTCAATGAAATCAAAGACTTATTCTTGTCACCGAGTCGCACAGCGCGCGGTGACAAGCCGGATGCGGTGACAAACCGGATGGTGACGAGCGGTGACGAGATGAACCCCACTCAATTGACGCTGGCTGTCGAGGAGGCACCGTGATGCAACGCTCCGTCTTTTTGCACCTGGACGCTGAAAGCGACCGCGATCGCCTCGCGATCCTAGATCGGCTCAATCACGAAACCGACCGTGACGGCGCGCTCGGGCGCATCCTGGACGCTGATCTACGGCGCGGCCTACAGCGCGCGATCACCCGCCAGCGCCGCGCCGTGATCGTGAACCGCTGGCGCCAATCGATGCGCGCGTCCGCACATGCCCCATCCACGCAGTCCTTGTTGTGAGGTATTAGTCATGTCCCTTCAAGTTCAAAGCCGATCACCAAACTTCCGCGTAGTCATCTACCTAAAGTCGAACGGCATGCAGACGCCCTCGGCAATCGACATGCGCCGCCGACTGCTTGTACCTTAAAGGTCGAATGAGAAGATGCGAATAGACCAATCGCGATTGACCCCTTCCACTAGTCTTTCTGCGTTAATTAATCGTCTCGTCGCCCCTTTCGTCCAGGTACCCCATCGATGTCATGCCCATCTCCGCGCCGTCCGTCTCCAACCACAATCGCCAATATTCTTCATTCGCAGCGACGATCCTCTCGTCGCCATCGCCGTCACCGATGCAGCGATACGTAAGTTGATCACTCCACGGATTGGGCATCGCAATCGTCGGCCGCCACGGGAAGCCACGCCCATACTTTAACCTGGTCGTTATCCGCCGATATGGCGCGAAACCCGGCATCCAGTCGTCCGTTTCGCCAATGACGAACGCTGCATCAACTGCGCCGAAGATCGCGACACTCCCAAGGATCGACGCCATCGGATCGCGCGATGCTCGGCTCGCCTTCGTGGTGTGATGCGCCGTTAAAATGTGGCAACGCTGCTTTCGGGCGACGGCTAGAAGCGGCTCGATCATCCGGGTTACGCTCGCATAATTGGTGATCGACCTCGGCTTCAAGAAGCGGAAGAGCGGATCGATGACACAAAGGACCGCCTTGGTCGCTTCGATCTGTTCAGCTAGCCAACCGATCGCTTCCTTGTCCGACTCGAACGGATGCCCACCGCAATCGACGAAGAGCGGCGCATCCGCAGTGACGTTCATCGTGCGCAACCGTCGGCGGACCTCGTTCTCGTCATCTTCCAGAGCGAGATAGATCACTGGTCCTTCGTTGATCGGAATATCGAGGAACGTGTGCTTTCCGTCGTTGCTTGGAGGAGCGACGGTAGCGGCGATCAGATTGCGGATGAACGTGGACTTGCCCGCTTTCGGCTTACCGGCGACGATCGAGATCCCGCCGATGGGGAGGAGATCCTGCCAGAAGAAGCGCGCAACAGTATCGGGGGTTGAGAGTAGCTGGGATATTGGTTTAAGCATCGTACTGGTTGCCTCTCTATCCCAGTATAAATCGCTGTCGGCTCCAAATGAAATGCATGCGGTCAACCGTAACGGTCAGCGCCGTCCGTCCCCTTGGACCACACAACGGCGTAAGGACGTGGCGCTCGACCTCAACAAGTTCGCGGACTTCATCGGACCTTCCGCCGCATCGAAAGCATCAACCATCGGCGGAAGCGGCCCGATGGCCCATGTCATCGCTGACGGCGAGCACGTGGTCCATGCGGTCGAAGCCTCAACCCTGGCGATCGTCACCGCGATCAACGCGCTCGCCAAAGTGTACCCGCCCGAGGGATCACCCGGCGTGCGTTACGCACCGGAACCGCCCACGCCCGCTGAAACGCACGCTACGGTTCACGGTACCACGCGCTCAGGCGCCGCTACCCCGCGCGTTGCGCCTACGCCTGCGCACTGACCACTAGCCCCAGCGTTATAACGTTATAACGTTACAGCGTTGATCCTCTTGCGCCGCTCCGCCTGCCGTTGATCCCGCTGGCCCGATCAGTGATCGCCTTACTGTCATTAGCTACGTCGTTCTACGTACTAAAACACATGATGGTCCCTCGGTAGATCGTGCGAGAATGATCCTGTGGATCTCGCGCTCAACAGCAACGGCAACGGCAATGGCAACGGCGATCATGCGGCCATCGTCTCGCTTGATGATCTCGCCCTGTATCCCGAGCGCGCCCATTCCCTAAGCGGCCGACAGCTCGCCGCACTAGCTGGTCGCATCGCCGCTCTGCAATCGATGATCGCCTCGCTGCAATTCACGGCCGCCTTGGCCCTCGATTCGATACCTCTTCAGGGCCATGCGGCGGCCGACGATGCGCGCACCGTTCCGCTCGAAACCGTGATGCGTGACCTTGGCGTCTCACGCCGCTGGTTATTCTCACACGCCGATCGCCCCGGCTATCGCTGGATCGTCCGCGTCAGCCGCAAGCGCCTCGCGATCCTCGAAGCCGGGTATCATCGCTACCTTACCTCACGGCCGCGTTAGAAAAAAAAACCACTTCCCGCTCTTTTCCCGCTTGACAATTCTATGGTTCCATAGTATTATAACACTATGGTTACAAAGAAGATGAAGATTGAGTCTGACGTGCCGCAGGCAAAGCGCCGTGCCGCATCGCGCGAAGGCATGATCGTCCTCACCGTCGCGCTCCCGCGTGATCTCCACCGCGAACTCGCGATCGCAGCACTCGATGACAACACGTCGGCAAACGAGATCATGCGTGCCGCGATCCGCGAATTCCTTGACCAGCGCAACGCCGATCGGGCAAAACGGCGCTGACCGCTAACCCATAACCGCACGAGGAGGAACCCGGCGATGGAAACGATCAGCGAAGTAGAAGCCAGCATCATCAAGAAGAGCGTCATCAAGCCAGCGACCGCGCGCTTGAATCGCACGCGCGGACTCGGCTCACTGTTTCAGCGCGGCCACATATGGTGGATCTGTTACTATTCCAACGGCCGCCGCCTTCGCGAGTCCTCTAATTCCGAAAAAGAGACCGTGGCCGTGAAGTTGCTCAAGCGCCGTCTCGCCGATGCCGCTTCGGGTAAGCCGATCGGGCCGGAAGTCGAGCGCACGACGCTGGCCGATCTTAAAACGATCCTTCTCGATCACTACCGGATAAACGCCAACCGCTCGATCAACCGCGTCACGCAAGCTTTTGATCACGTACTCGATCATTTCGCGCCCGAATGCCGCGCCAATTCGATCACCGGCGATCGCATCAATCGCTACATCGTCGAACGCCAGAAAGAGGGCGCCGCCAACGCCACGATCAACCGTGAGCTCGCCGCTCTCAAGCGCGCTTTCCATCTAGCCTTGAAAAACGGCCGCGTCGCTACGATCCCCGACTTCTCAAGCCTCGCTGAAGACAACGCCCGTCAGGGTTTCGTGGAAGTGGCCGATTTCGAGTCCATCGCACGCGCGCTCCCCGAGCACCTGAAAGACCCGATCCGGTTCCTGTACTTCTCGGGCTGGCGCGTAGGCGAAATGCGCTCCCTCGAATGGCGCGACGTGTACGCCGACGCCATCCGCTTGCGCTCCGAAAACAGCAAGAACAAACGATCCCGCGAACTCCCGCTTATGGGGGATCTCGCCGCGATCATCGCGCGCGCCAAAGCGGGCCGCCGTCTCGATTGCCCTTATGTCTTCCATCACGACGGCAAGCAGCTCAAGGACTTCCGCCGATCTTGGGATACGGCGTGCAAGGACGCTGGCCATGCGGGTCTTCTGGTCCACGATCTTCGCAGAAGCGCGACGCGCAACCTCATTCGCGCCGGGGTATCGGAAAAAGTCGCGATGGGGATCACCGGCCACAAGACGCGCAGCACCTTTGATCGCTACAACATCACCACGTCCGACGATCTGCGCAACGCGGTTGCGGCCGTTCAAACCTTCATCGCGAGCCAGCCGTCCGACTCGCGCGTGACGCCTCTTCCGATCGCCGCGAACCAGAATTAACCGCTGCCTGAATGCCGATAGGATCATTCGATGATGCTCGCGACGCTCGATTCTCGCCACCTAACCCATCGCTTGACCGATCGGTTATCCACATTTCGGCCACAATTTGACGATAATCACCGATCCGCGGCGCCGCGCGTCCGTTTCGCCACTGCTAAATTCTCTTGTTATTTCACGTACTTAAGGATGGTGCCGAGGGCGGGACTTGAACCCGCATGTGCTTGCGCACGGAGGATTTTGAGTCCTCTGCGTCTGCCATTTCGCCACCTCGGCCTCGGTGGGTCTGCATTCATCTTTATACGAGACCGCGCGTTCTCCAGCAACTCGATGGCACGTCGGTTGCTCCCCTTCTCGATGTGACGAACTTCGATGTCCCGGAGCGGGACGCGCGATAATCCGCGATACGCTTTCGCGCGCTATGGGTCCATCCGAAGTCGCACATTGGAGAACGCATGTCTCAATCGGAAGCTACCGCCGGACGCCTTGGCTCCCCGTTAACCTATACTCCGCCCGCCGTCACTTGGGCGGGTTTCAGGCACGCATTGGCCAACCTGGCGCTCGCGACATCATTTTTTGTGGCTGCGCTGCCGAGCGCAAATCAAAATCACATCGGACTGGCGAACGCGGTCTGGATCGTCGGCGCGATTATCATGGGCGTGTTCTCGCTCGTGCGAGTGCCACCGAAGACCGCGATGGTGAATGTTGGCGCGATCGCGGCGACCGCCGGGATGCTGGTGATTCCCGTTCTGATGCGGCCCGACGCGCCCGCGACGGGGATACTCGCGGGGGTGGGAATCGCACTCGAGATCGGTGGGGTGGTGCTCTCACAGGTCGCGCGAATTTACATGGGGCGAAGCTTCGGAATTTTGCCGGCGAATCGCGGCTTGGTATCGAAGGGGCCGTTCGCGCTCGTGCGCCATCCGATTTACCTGGGCTGGCTTATTCTCACGATTGGATTCGCGTGCTCGTATCCGACCGGCCGCAACCTGATTTTGATTGTCGCGTCGCTGCCGTTTCTGGTCTGGCGAATTGAAATGGAAGAGGGACATCTGGCCCTCGATGCCGACTATCGCGCGTATCGGGATCAGGTCCGCTGCCGGCTATGTCCGGGGGTCATCTGATCGCGCGGCGGGTTTTCGGCGGCGCAAATCATTGCGGCTTTCGCTGCCGCGTTCCGAGCAGATAAATTCCCCCCGCGAGCTGCGTCGATAACAGCATCGCAAAAATCAATCCTCCTATCACCGCGATGCTCAGCGGCTGCTGCACCTTCGCGCCCGCTCCCAGACCCAGCGCCAGCGGGAACAGTCCGGCGGCGGTCGCCAGCGTCGTCATCAGGATCGGACGCATCCGGATGCGCGCCGCGTCGGCGAGCGCCTGGGCTGGAACCGCGCCGCGCGCGACGTCGT
>Ga0307373_10012281_pt1 | contig 12197 bp, 14 predicted proteins | sample OX2MG_FD_202534 | JGI IMG/M metagenome (GOLD analysis project Ga0307373, IMG submission 202534) | Soil microbial communities from Risofladan, Vaasa, Finland - OX-2 | ecosystem: Environmental > Terrestrial > Soil > Coastal area > Acid sulfate soil | place: Finland: Risofladan, Vaasa | collected...
TGGCGGGCAACCCATCGAAGGGCAGGGAATCGACGCGGAACAAGCCAGCGGCCCGATCATGGCGGACCCGCATCCGACATCGCCGTACACGATCACCGCCGGCACGGTCATTTACGGCACGCTCGAGACCGGTATCAACTCCGACCTGCCCGGCGACGTGCTCGGACGTGTCGCTCAGGACGTGAAGGACAGCGTTACCGAACGCAACATCCTCATTCCGCAGGGCAGCAAGCTAATCGGCGCGTACAAGAACCAGCTCGTACCGTCGCAGGAGCGCCTGATGGTCAAGTGGCGGCGGATCGTTTTCCCAAACGGCGGCGAACTCAACCTGCCCGATCTGACCGGCGCCGACGCCGCCGGGTACGCCGGCTTTCAGGATCAGGTGAACCACCACTACGCAAAGGTATGGGCACCGGCGTTGCTGATGTCGGCGATGTCGGCAGGAATGATGATGTCCGAATACCCGATGATGTCAGGCGGCGCTTACGGTTACGGCGGTTCTTACATCAGTCCCGGTCAGATGGCGGTGATGGGTGCGGGCCAGCAACTTGGCCAGGAAGCGATGAGCCACATGGCGACGGTACAGGTCGCACCGACGATCCAGATCAGGCCCGGCTATCATTTCCGCGTGCTGGTGACGCGCGATTTGGTCTTCTCAGGTTCTTATGAAGGCGCAGCGGATGCGCCGGGAGGCCAACCATGAAACGTTGTTGGTCACTCCGATTCACAGCCGCCGCCATAGGCAGCGCGATACTCGTGAGCGTATGCCTCATCGGCGCTTGGCTGCCTGCCAAGCTTGGCTACTGTCTCAACATCACGCCGAGTGAACCAGTTGGAATTTATCGACAGATTGGCGGCGGAGTGGAACGCGGCGCGTTGGTATTGCTGAACCGACCTCGCGGTTCGGCGGCTTCCATCCTTGGGCGTTACCTTCCGGCCAATATCCCGCTGATCAAGCGGGTCGCGGCAATTGCGGGCGACGTTGTCGAGACCAGCGCGCGTGGCGTGAGCGTCAACCAAATCCTCTGGCCTGACAGCGCCCCGCTTACGCATGACCAGGAAGGCCGATCACTTCGGCCATATCCGTTCGGCGTCTATCGCGTGCCCGCCGGACAAATCTGGGTGATGTCCAACCATCCGCGCGGACTCGACAGCCGCTACTTCGGCCCGGTGGCGGAATTGAGCGTCATATCACGCTTGGTTCCGATCGCGACCTGGCCCAATCCGGATACCGCGGCGGCGCTCGATATGGCTTATGCCCTGTGCGTCGCGGCGATTGCGCTCGTGCTTGCCGCGACGACTGTGAAGACGACTTACGCGCTGGTCATTCGGCCGCGTGAAGTGAAGCAGGAGATGAGGAGGTTGTGATGAAGCTTAATCGGGTCGAAAAACAGGTTCCGTCCGCGCAGGTGAACGTCACTCTGCCGGGCAAACTCAAGGCCGAACTCGACAGTTACGCCGCCTACTACCAGCAGGTGCACGGCGAGCCCATCGGCATCCGCAAGCTCATCGTCGAGATCGCACGCAGCTTCGTCGAGGCCGATCGCGAGTTTCAGGCATGGCTCAGGCGCAATTCCAGCGGCCACGCCAACGCGAACGGCACCGCCGCCCATCCATCCGTGCGGTGAGGTTGTGCATGTCCAGAGGCATCAGATGTGGCGTGAATTCCGCAGACGCGCTTCGCGCGTTTCAGGCTTTGACACGTCACTCATCCCCCGATGAAGGAATTTTCGCGGAAAATCCCGGAAATCCGGACGCTATCGCGGATATCAGAAGCAAAGCGTGAGACGAAGAAAATGCCGGAAAACAAAAAGCTATCAGCCGATATCGGGGAGACCGGCGATCAGCCCCGAGCGATTCTGGTGAGATTCGTGCCAGAAGTTGCAGCGCGCGTCGAAGCGGACGCACAGGCGCGGGGCGCGAGCCCGACTGAGATCGTGCGGTCGATCGTCTGCGAGCATTACAGCGGAACGAACCAGGAAGCAGCCGTCATCGGCGAGCTACGAGAGCTGATCGAGGATCGCTTTCGCCATCTCGTCTATGAAATCTCGCGCACCCGGTCGTCGCTTTACAACGTGGTCGAGCAGAGCGCGACCTTCGGACTCGATCGCGAAAGGCTCAAGCAAATCCAGCAGTGGTCGCGCGAGGATGCAAACGAATATCTCACGCGCCTTGACGCCGAGATGCGCCGCCGAGTGGGAGTGGCTAAGACCGGCGGCGAGGTCCGCAAGTAGTAGCGCGGCGATGTTGTCGGGCGGGCGACAGGCGGCGAATTGGCAGGCCTACGCGACGGGCGCGCGGATGAGCGCGCGGTTTGTCTTCGTGTGGCTCAAGCTCTGCGTCTTCTCATGGCTCGCCGCGACGCTTGCGCTGGTCTGGTACTGGACGGGACGGTACTTCCCGAACTTCGGCCACCGCTACTTCGTACGATGGTTCGCCGCCTGGGCGCTGACCAAGCTTAGCATTCCGTTCCTTCATCCGAGTCTGCCGTACACGGGCCACCGCTATCCGGTCGAAGTGCTCTATCCGTTCTTGAGCGGCAGGCATTTCTATCAGCACTCGTTCGGCGAATGGTTGATCCACTACGCGAGATTCGGTGCGATGGCGCCCGCGCTGATCACTGTCGCCGCAGTCATGTTGTTGCGGCGGAAAAGTCCCGACGCGCACCTCGTACGCGGGTTACAGTTGATCAGCAGCCGCGAGCTTGATCGCACGATCGAGAGTTCCAGCCCGCGCGGATTGCTCGGGATGCTTGCCCGACGACGGCGGATCAGCGGAAGCACTTCAGCGGCGATCCGTATCGCCGACGTGGCGATTCCGGCGGAACTTGAGGCGCAGCACTTTCTCGTGACCGGGAAGACCGGCTCGGGAAAGTCGAATTTCATCCGGCACATGCTGCGCCAGGTCGAAGCGCGCGGCGGAACGGCCGTCGTACTCGATCCCGACGCTGAATATGTCTCGGAATTCTACCGGCCGGGGCGCGGCGACTTGATTCTCAATCCTCTCGACGACCGCTGCCCGGTTTGGTCGCCGTGGTCGGAGTTAAGGCGCGAGAGCTTCCGGATGGACGCCGAGGCGCTCGCGCAATCCCTCATCCCGGACGTTCCTAACAGCTTCGCCCAAAGCGGCGCTGACCGCTTCTTCAGACGCTCGGGGCGTACGACGCTGGTCAGCATCTTCGAAACCGCCAAACCGCAACTCCCCGAGACAATCACCCGTCTTGTCGCTCTTCCGCGCGACCAGCTCAAGCGGGCGCTTACAGGGACGCCGGCGGAGGCGTTGATCGATCCGGGCGCGCATGACCAGGGAGCGGGCATCGTTGCGATGGTGACCAATGCGACCAATCCGTTCCGCTACCTGCCACCCGAGGAGTCTGGACGAGAGAAGTGGAGCGCCGTCGAATGGGCCAAAACCCGGCGCGGCTGGCTGTTCCTGACCTCAACTGAGGACTCGCGCGCGGCGGCGTTGCCGCTGCAAAACGTCTGGCTCGACTGTCTTGTGCGTCATCTGCTGACGACTGATCTCGACCAGCAAAGCGGACAGGTCTGGATCGTAATCGACGAGCTGGGCGCGCTCGACTATCAGGGCCAGCTAGAAAATCTTGTCGTGCGCGGACGTAAGCGCGGGCTTTGCGTGGCGCTCGGCTTTCAGGCGGTCTCGCAGCTCTATTCGATCTACGGACGTGACCGGACGGTGACGCTGCTGTCCGCGCCGGCGACCAAGTTGATTCTGCGCTCGGACGAGGCCGAGACGGCGGAGTGGGCGAGTCGGACTCTTGGGCAGCGCGAAGTGGTGCGGCTGCAGATGACGACGTTGACTGGACCGTCTCAGTTTCGCGACGGCTTCAACCTGCAACCGCATCAGACGCTGGAGCGCGTCGTGTTGCCCGCCGAGATTCAGAAGCTTCCGGCGCTCGAAGGCTATCTCTGCATCGCGGGCTACGACCGGGCGCGTGTGGCGCTGCAATGGGCCGAGCCCAAGAAATCGGCTCCGGCATTTGTGCTTCGGGGCGGTTCAGACGACGCGAATCCGGAACCATGCGCAAAAGCTCAAACGCCGAGCGAGCCGCCGAAGAGGGAAGCGGGCGGAGAATCTGCCGCTCGCGGAGGGTGGGATTAAGCGATGCTGGTGATGTCAAAAGGCGCGCTCACGGTTGGTCAGGCCGCGACCTATTACGAGGAGAAGTACAGCCGCGACGACTACTACACCGAGCAGCAGCGCGTGGCCGGGCGCTGGTTCGGCAAGGCCGCCGCTGAGTTGGGACTGACTGGCGAAATTGCAACGGATGACTTTCGCGCGGTGCTGAGCGGACTCGATCCAAAGACCGGAGCGACTCTGGTCCACGCCGCGCAACGCGAGGGCGAGCGGCGCGCCGGATGGGACGCCACCTTCAACGCGCCCAAATCGGTCAGCCTGCAGGCGCTGGTCGGCAGCGACCCGCGACTGATCGCCGCTCATCGGGAAGCAGTCGAGCGTGCCCTCATCGAACTCGAGAAGTTCGCCCAAGCGCGCATCCATCGCGGTCAGGAGTGGGTGACGACCGCCAATGTCGTCGCCGCGCGCTTCGATCATATCGCCGCGCGGCCATCCGAGAACGCGGCGATCGACGGCTACGGTCCCGATCCCCATCTTCATACGCACGTTGTCGTGATGAACATGACGCGCCGTCCCGATGGCGCATGGCGCGGCCTCGATCCGGTGGAGATTTACCGCTCGCAGGCGTTCGCTACGGCAGTGTATCGGGCGGAGCTTGCGCGCCAGGTCCAGAAGCTCGGCTATGCGATCAGCGTCACGGGCCGAGATGGCCGCTGGGAGCTCGAAGGATACAGCCGCGAGCAGGTGATGGCCTTCTCGCAACGCCGCCAGGATATCGAGCAGGAGCTGGCGCGGTTGGGCGTGAACGGGGCGGGAGCGGCTCAGATCGCCGCGCACCGCTCGCGGTTGGCCAAGGACCACCGCGACGAAGAGGCGCTCAAGCTCGAGTGGCGTCAGCGCGCCGACGCTTACGACGTCAAGGTCGATGTCATCGCCGCAAAGGCGCTCAACCTTGGAAGCCTGTGGCGGCAGAGTGACGCGCCAACGCTCACGGAGAACGTGCGCGTGACGATTGCGCACACGACCGAGCGCGACGCCGTTCCGGATCGGCGCGAGCTTGAGACATTCGCACTCCAGCACACGATGGGCCGGAGCATTTTGGAGTGGGTGCGCGGCGCCGTAGAACGCCACCGCGATGACGGCAAGCTGATCGCTATCGCACCGAGCCATCGCCATCCAATCGGGTCGTTCACCACGCCCGAGATGGCCGCGCTTGAAGGCGACAACATCGTCCTCATGCGTGAGAGCCAGAGCAAGGCGTCGGCGATTTCCGACGCCGAGAAGATCAGACGATGGGCGGTCCGGCGACGACTCGCGCCCGATCAGACCGCCGCGGCCGAAGTTACGCTATCGACTCGCGACTGGCTAAGCGCGATCGACGGTCGAGCCGGCGCCGCAAAGACCACCACCGTCGGGGCCATTCGCGAACTCGCGCAAGAGCAGGGCTACTTCGTGCGCGGCTTCGGTCCCACCAGCGGCAGTGTCAAAGCGTTGACGGAAGCCGGAGTGCTGTCGCGCACGGTCGCGAGCCTGCTCGAAAATCCGCCGCCCGAAAAGCACGGCAGAGAATTTTGGTTCGTCGATGAATCGAGTCTGCTCGCCACCCGGCAAGTGAACCGGCTGCTCCATCTGGCAAAGGAGGCGGGTATCGAGCGGATCGTTTTCGTCGGCGACCAGCGCCAGCATCATGCGATTGAAGCCGGGCGTCCGGTCTACCAGATGCAACAGGCCGGGATGACCATCGCGTCGCTGAATGTGATCCGCCGCCAGCGCGATCCGGAAATGCGCCGGGCGGTCGAACTCGCGTCGGCGGGCAAGGCCGGCGAGGTGATTGAGGCCCTGACACAACAGGACCGCATCACCCAGATTGCTCCTGCCGTCGATCGCTATCGGGCGATCGCCGAAGATTATCTGCGCTCTTACCAAGCTGGGCAGCGGACACTGGTCGTAAGTCCCGCCAACGAGGAGCGGCGCGAACTCAACCGGACCATCCGGGAGCTGTTGGTTGAGCGCGGCCAGGTTGGACGCGATGGGTTCAAGCTTCCGATCCTGACGAGTCTCGATCTGACCCGAGCGCAGCGCGCGCACGCGCGCCATTACGCGGAGGGCGACGTGATTCGCTTCCGGCGGGGCAGTGTGAAACTCGGGATCGAGCGCGGCAGCTACGCGACCATCGAGGCTTCGGATATTCGCCACGACCGGCTCACGATCAGAACGAGTGCGGGCGCGGCCATTGAATACGCGCCGCAGCGCCTCAGAGGCGTCGAGGTCTTCCGTCCCGAGTCTCGCACGCTCGCCGTCGGCGACCGGATTCAATTCCGGACTCCCGACCGTTCGCTCAAAATCGCCAACGGCGAGTTCGCAGCCATCAGAGCGATCGATGACAAACAGGTCCGCCTCCGGATGGACGACGGCCGCGAGATCAGCGCGGCCACGCCGCGGCTCCGGCATATCGACTACGGTTACGCCTCGACTTCGCATTCAAGCCAGGGCGCGACCGTCGATCGCGTCATCGTCAATGTCGATACCACGCGCAGCGTCAAGCTGGTCAATCAACGCCAGTTTTATGTCTCGATCAGCAGAGCGCGCTATGACGCGCGGATTTACACGGACGACGCAACTGCGCTGGCTCGCGCGGTTGGGCGCGAGCAGCTCAAGCCGACCGCGCTTGAACATCTGTCGCCCGCGCAGCGGCCGAATTCCCGGAATTACAAGCCGGTCGAGATCGACGACCCGGCCGCCACGCGGCTCAAGCCCGGCATACGTCAGGAACCAAAGCTCAACCAGGGCAGAGGAATTAGATGGTGAGGTTTCGTCATACGCCGGACCGCTCTGTCATCGCACGAACGGCGCGCTAGGACGAAGAGGAGTTAGCGTAATGAACTTTTGCACCAGATGCGGTTCGCGACTCGTTGACAGAGAGAGCTGCCTTCGCTGTGGGGCGCGCCGCTATTCAGCACGGCGTTCTGCGCCGACTGAAGAGCATCCCCCGGCAGGAGATTTTCCGCCATTCGTCTTCGGATACACCGAGCGGACTCTTCTGAATCTCGTCGAGCGCCAGCGTCAAGTGCGCGTTCCCTTCAGCTACGTCAGCGGAACCGTCATCGACATCCAGACGCACGAGGATACGGGTCACCTCGCTCGGATGGGCATCTGGTCGAAGGAAGATAATCCAGCGGTCGGACCGCAGTCGCCGATCGTCGGCCACGAATGGCAACCTTCCAGGCACAACGTGATTCGCCTCAGGTTGGGAAGCGGTGCGGAGCGATCTTTTGTGCTGAGGCAGGTCAGATTCGCTGCCCGCGCTGGAGACCGCATCACGCTCATTTTTCCGGTCGTCGCCGCTCGGGCACTCAACTCGATTTATGACTACGCAGCAATCGGAGCGGTCAACCACAGGACCGGCGATGAGAGGTGGAGCACCGCTCATCCGGAGATTCATCAGGTCCGCGACCAGCTCCCATCATCCGAGTCGACACGGTTTCTCTCCGGTGTTGCCAATCATCTCGATGGACTCTGCCGACGTTGCCTGCGGCTGTTCAACCCCTATCGACGCAACGTGATACGCAAGCCCTCCAGCGCAGCGCATTCGGGACTGAGGCAATGATGAAACTGAGCACCGTTGCGCGGGAGCGCATGAAAGCCACGCCCGGCATTGCGCGCGCTGCGCTCAAGTCCGCCGCGCCATCCCCGATCGGGGAAACGCCGCGCTTGTCACGGCGGCCTTGCACGGCTTCGCGCGCGCTCGTGGGTGGCGGAGCTTTGCTCCGCATCGAGTCGCTTTTCGCCGTCGCCCTTCCAGATTTGGACGAGAAGGGCGGCGGGAAAAGATGGCGCTGGGTTTTCACGCCCAAGCCATGCGCGCCCTGCCGCAGAAGCGGAAGCGGGCGCCAAAAGGAGCAATGCGATGCGTCACTACAAATGCGATCCGCGCTGGATCACCGTCAGGTTCAAGGGCAGCACATGCGCAGGGTGCAAGCGCCCGATTCATCCGGGCGAGCGGGCATTCTTCTACCCCGAGGATCGTTCAATTTACTGCGACAGCGACGATTGCGGCCAGTCGGCGAGCCGCGCGTTTTCGGCGCACGCGTTCGACGAGGAGAACTACACTTCGACGTAAGGAGTAACGCCATGTACCAGGGAGACTGCGCTCGTTGCGGGCGGAAAGTACGGAGTGACGAAAATTATCTCAAGGCCCACCTGTGGGCCAGCACCGCCGTATTTCACTGGTCCTGTTTTGTCGTCCTGATGAAAGAACACGGCGAGACGGCGGCTGAAGACGCGACCTGGAAGGCAAGCAGGGTTACGCGAAGCTGAAAAACAAATGCTCCGTGGCCGGGCTGCTATCCCGGACACGGAGCGCAAAAGGAGAAACGGTCATGTCGCTAAACAAGGTAATGGTTATCGGCCACCTCGGGCAAGACCCGGAAATCCGGTACACGCCCGCCGGCCTGCCGGTCGTGAACTTCTCGGTCGCGACCGACGAGCAGTACGTCGACAACGACGGCAAACGCCACGAGCGGACGGAATGGCACAGGGTTGTCGTCATCGGCAAGCTCGCCCTGACCTGCAACGAGTACCTCAAGAAGGGACGGCAGGTTTTCGTCGAGGGCCGATTGCACAACCGCGAATTCGAAACCAAGAACGACGGACGCAAACAGCGCCGCACAGAAATTGTCGGGATCCGCGTGCAATTTCTCGGAGCGCCCCCGGCGGAGAAGGTTGAAGACGATACCGTCCCGGCCAACCCGGTATTGTCCGTTGAATCCGAGATTCCATTTTGATGTTGCGGGACGTGGTGGAGGTGCCGGGAATTGCCTCCACCACGCTTCCAACGATCGACATAACCTCGGGGAAATTGGTGGATCATGGAGCACAATAAAACTGTTAATCAAAAGCTCGGTTGGACTCTCGATGAACTCGCGAACAGCCTGAGCGTCTCGGTTCCTTTTCTGCGCCTGGAAATCAAGCGGGGAAAGCTTCGCGCGGCACACCTCGGCCGCCGAATTGTTCTGCTTGATGCGGAAGTGCGGCGGTACTTGGCGGAAGCAAGCGATCGCGCCGCTTGAACGCTGGCCGAGCAGGAGAAAGAGACGATGAGCGTTTACAAACGAGGGGAAACGTACTGGTTCAAGTTTCTGTTTCAGGGCCAACTCATCCGCGAGTCGGCCAAGACCAATTCCAAGACTGTCGCGCGCGAGGCGGAACGAGCTCGTCGCCGCGAGCTTGAGCTTGCGGTTAACCGTATCCAGCGTCGTGAACGCATGCCGTTATTTTCCGTCGCGGCCCATCAATGGCTTGATACGAAAGCATCTCTTGCGGTCAAGACTGTTGCGGCCTACCGGCAATACGTGAAGAGCCTAACGAAATACTTCGGCAATCGTCTCGTATGCGACATCGGTCTACAGGAAATCGCGAACCTTCAAACAGAGCGCAAGGCCGCGGGCCTATCCGCGCGCACTATAAACTACGAGGTTCACACTCTTAGGGGCATCCTCAAGCACTTCAGCCTTTGGTCGTCTATCGCGGACAGAGTAAGACCCATGAAGGGCGAGCGGCAACCCGGTCGGGCCCTGAGCCGCGAAGAGGAAGCGCGGCTTCTTGCAGCGATTCGGAAGAGCAATTCGCCCGCGCTTCTGCCTCTATTTGTGCTATCGATCGATAGTGGCTTGCGTGCGTCCGAGGTACGCGCACTACGACGCGGTAACATGAATGCGAGGTGGAAAAACGATGAGATCGAGGAAGCCGAGATCGTCGTTCCAAAATCCAAAACCGAGGCCGGAACGGGGCGCGTCGTGCCTCTCACAAATCGCGCGAGGGAAGCGATCGCCGAATGGTTGAAACTTGTCGGTGAGGCTGGACCGGACGCATTTCTGTTCCCGCACCATGGCGTTGGCTTTAGTCCAGGCGGTAATAAAACCAGCATGCGCGATGTAGATTTCGCCAGACCGATCGGTGAATGGAAAAGCGCCTGGCGGCGCGCCCTGAAGATCTCCGGCGTCAAGGTACGCTGGCACGATCTCAGGCACACGCTCGTTTCGCGCCTGGCGGAAAACCCTGCCGTTAGCGAGGAAACGATTCGGGCGCTCGCCGGTCATGTTTCACGTTCGATGCTCGCTCGATACAGCCATATCCGAGCCGATGCAAAGCGCGCCGCGATTTCGGCGTTGGAGCAGCAAGAAGCCGCCAGCGAACTCTCTGGTTCAGGCACAGGTCGTGGACGCGCTGACGAGCACTGAGGACTCGGCTTTGTCCGGACAATGTCCGGATGCTATAAAGAGCAAGAAGAGGTGATTTCGATGCCGGTGGCAGTTTCAAAAACAAAGCGCATAGACGTGCGGGTCAGCCCCGCCGCTAAGGACACGTTGCAGATGGCCGCAACGCAAGTAAACAAGACGGTGAGTCAGTTTCTTTTAGATGCCGGTCTGACTGCAGCGGCCGAGACCCTCGAAGACCGGCGCTCTTTCGTGCTCGACAAACAGCGATGGAATGCATTTCTTAAGATTTTAGACCGTCCTGCCCGAGTGAAGCCCAGACTTGCCCGGCTGCTCGCCGAGCGGAGTGCCCTTGAGTGACCAAGGCCCCGCCCGAAGGACTCTCGCCAGTCCACAAGCTGAGCGCTCAAGACATCACCGATCCGTTCGACTGCGGACGAGAAGAGCTAGATCGGTTCCTAAAGAAATTCGCGCTGGCGAACCAGGCTGCCAACGCGGCGCAGACATACGTCACCTGCCGCACGAGCCGCGTTGTCGGCTATTACAGTCTCGCGGTTGGATCCGTCCAACCTGAAGAGTCGCCTCCGCGCGCGGTCAAGGGGCTGGCGCGGCATCCGGTCCCCGTGATGATGCTGGCCAGATTGGCCGTGGACGGTTCCGAGCAAGGAACCGGCATAGGCAAAGCTCTCCTCAAGGACGCCTTATTACGAACGGTGCAGGCTGCGGACATTGCAGGAATTCGCGCCCTCGTCGTGCACGCAAAGGACGAGAATGCGCGCCGGTGGTACGAGCAATTCGATTTCGAACCAAGCCCAACCGACCCTCTTCACCTGTTCCTCCTGCTCAAGGATCTGAAAAAGCTGCTGAAATAGGTGAAACGATGGGAGGGCGCGTAGACGACCCACTACTCTTGCAGACGTCCGATGTGCATCGGCCTGTTCCAGCCGATCATTTTCCTGAAAGTGTCTGCCGCTTTGCCCGGGTGACCGGCGCCCGCGTTCAGAACCCCAGCTATCCGATGCTCGTGAAGAAATCTCGGAGTGAGGCTAACCTTCCTCTTGTTCAGCAGGTGCGGATTTCGCTGCCGTGCCAGCCAAATCAAAAACGTTTCGAGTTCTGGGATGTTGTCCGACCGTCGATCGTCCGGACTCAGGAAAAACAACAGCGCGCTGCCGGAGTTTTCTTCAGCAAGCGCGCGCGCATACTTTCTCAGTTTTTCGTTGGTCAGAGCTTCTTTATAGAGAGAGCCTTGGTCCGTCCCCTCGTTCTTTCCGACGTACCACGGTTTCCCGGCCCCGCGCTGGCGGCGGATTGCGAAGATGTATAGTTCCCCAGCGCGTCGCCCGACGGGAAGACGCCGGAGCTTTCGGGCTGACTGGTCCTTATTCACACAGCGAACGTGAATCCCGGAAGCATCGTCGGAGAGATACTTTAGGTCGAGAGCATACGGTCCGTCGATTCGAAATGTCACGGGTGGCGCCTTGCTTCAGTTCACGTGTTCGTCGCTCAAAGAGTTAAGGGAACCTTCATGATTGTACCATCGCCGGCGGATTGCAGGGGAAGCAGTGAATTCGGCGGCCTCCGCACCTAGTTTGTTCGGCTCAGGCAAACCACGACCTCGATTTTGAGCGGCGATCAACTGGAAATGCGGGCCAGGGATGCAACTTCCGGAGGGACTAGGGCCAGATCGTCATTGGTTCATCAAAGCAAGGGCACAAAATTGGGCACAGGCGCTGTCGAGACAAAACGGGAATGCTGTTAAGTGCTTGATTTAATTGGTGGAGCTGACGCGGATCGAACGCGCGACCTCCTGAATGCCATTCAGGCGCTCTCCCAGCTGAGCTACAGCCCCACCGCGGATGGATTCATCAGCTAATCCGATGCGCG
>Ga0307373_10012284_pt1 | contig 12194 bp, 15 predicted proteins | sample OX2MG_FD_202534 | JGI IMG/M metagenome (GOLD analysis project Ga0307373, IMG submission 202534) | Soil microbial communities from Risofladan, Vaasa, Finland - OX-2 | ecosystem: Environmental > Terrestrial > Soil > Coastal area > Acid sulfate soil | place: Finland: Risofladan, Vaasa | collected...
TTTCTGACAGAGACGTGGGCGTATGCCTGAAGATGACACGCAACTCTCGCCTAGATGAATCGGCTCGCGCATCATCGATTATTCCGAGAATCTCATCGACAAACGAAGGGGTCACCGCGTCAATCCCAGTGAAGTCCAAGACGACTTGCCCATCGGCTTTGATCGAAAGTTCGATCTCCGGGCGCAGCGCCGCCGCAGACCCGCGCGTCACTAGAATTTTGCGCTGCAAGTGTTTGAATACCTCGACCGGACGCATACAACACCTATTCTACGTGGGAATTGACGCGGACACGAGTGTGCCCGGGAAACGCACAGGCGTCCGCGTGGCCCCCGATCTCGCGCCTCCACCGGTTCTCCGCAAAAGGCCGATTCCCGAATGTATGATGAGCTGACGCCCCGGTTTGGCCATGTCTTCGGCCACGCCAAACAGCCCGATGCCGCGCCTGCTGGAGCCGGTTCCTGAAATGCCCTCTTCCAGGGCCATCTCGATTGCTGTCCAGTCATAAGTCGCGCGGCGCCGTAGATCCGGGTTTGATTCCAAAGACGCCTTAATTCCAATTCCACCGTCCGCGACCGCGCAGACGAATCGCTCGCCGCTCTCGGACTGATAAAACTGGATCAAGCCCAAGCAGCCGATTTCAGATTGAGAATGCTGCACCGCGTTCATCGCCAGCTCCGCAAACACCTCCGCCACCACCGAATAAAGATTGGCGGCGCCGACCCCGGCCCGTGCTCAACCGATCGCTCGCTTGATTGGCGATTCTATCCACCTCCGATTCGGTGGTGAATTGCGTGATCGGTATGATCAGCCGCGTAGCTGACCGACTGCCCACACCTCGATCGTCCACTTCCACGCCGCTCGCCTGAAGTATCCGGAACAACTCCATCGACTTCAAATAAATCGCCACGCCCAGGTGCTCCGGAACCAGAAGCCGGCAGTGTACGTTCCTCTTGGCGACAAGGAGACCGTAAACCCCGCACCATAGAGCGGCCGCAGGTTGAATAAATTCGCAAGCACGCAAATCGATATCTACGTCGTGTTCCAAAAAGTCCGTCCGCCGCGGGTCTTCCGATGCTGACCTCGGATCAAGGTCACCCGCATGCACGAAATGAACTGGCGCTTGGATCTCCATCTCGCCGAGTATACGCCACGATCTCTTGCCAATCACAAACTTCGAAGCTCGTAAGCCCTCGGCAGTAGTTTAGCAGCGATCGGAACGAGCTTAGGCGTTATGCGAGGCCACCTGAGATCACGTCAGGTCCCAAAAACGCCGGACGCCAGAACCCCAGGAGTCTCATTCACGGTATCGCTCGGCACCGCTCTGGCAAGCGTTTTGCTCGTGTCGTGAATACAGCGAACACAAAATTCACAACCGGTGCTCAATCGCTAGCAACGAGGCGTCAGCATGGAAGGCAGCGTCTATCTCAAAGCGCGGCAGGAATGGGACGAGCGGTACGCTGATCTGGTTCTCGGCAAACGCAACTGGCAGATCGCCGCGGGCGGCATGATGGCCATCACGCTGGTGCTGGCCTTCGGGATGGTATGGCTCAGCACCCGGAGCAAGTTCGTTCCTTATGTCGTGGAAGTCGACAAGCTGGGCTATGCGATCGGCGCGCCGAGCACGCTGACCGAGAATAGCACCCAGATCAGCACTGACCGGATGGTTCGATACGAGCTGGCGGGTTTCATCCGCAACGCTCGCGAGGTCATCACCGATCCTGCCGCCGAGCACCAGCAAATCGGCCAGGTGTACAGCCGCGCCCGCGGACCAGCCTATCAGTTTCTCGAGAACTACTATCACGAGAACGACCTCGAGCATGACCCCTTCATGGTTGCGCAGCACCAATCCGTCAGCGTCCAGATCGATTCGATCCTGCCGCTTTCGAAAACGACGTGGCAGGTGCGATGGACCGAGGAAGCATCAGGCATCGATGGTTCGCCGATCGCCGCGACTCACTGGGAGGCTGCACTCAATACGCAGATCATTTCCCCGGCGTCTGACGCGTCGATTCTGGAGAATCCTCTCGGCTTTTACGTCACGCAGCTCAGTTGGACTGAGCAGCGTAGTTAAGGAGCGATCACGATGAAGGGCATCGGCAAACTTGGTTTCGTCGCTCTCTCGCTGACCCTTGGCGCCTGCACGGCGCAGCAACCGGTTCCTCCACCACCGCTAACGCTTGTGACCAAGGCCGCTCGACCGGCCGAGCCGGAACCCGCACCGCTCACTGGAGGTCAGTTACTCGCACAGCAACCCGAGGAGGTCCAAGAGGCGGTCAAGCAGCATCAGCAAGACGGCGCGTGGCAGGTTTTCAAAACGCCCGGACACGAGCTTTATCCGTATGATGAAGGACAGGAGCCGGTGGTTGATTGCGCACCGCTGCGCACTACCGACCTCCAGCTTGACCCGGGCGAGACGATCACCGATGTTGCCAGCGGCGACAGCGAACGCTGGCTCGTGACGCCGGCCTCATCCGGCGATCCGCGCAATCCGACTCCGCATCTCGCGATCAAACCCACTGCGGGCGGCATCAGCACCAATCTCACGATTTACACCACGGAGCACATTTACCACCTGATGCTGCGCTCGCGCGCCGGTCACGAAATTCAGGAAGTCGCCTTCTACTATCCTCAAGAGCTCGAACAGGCGATGCAGGAGGCCGACCACGCAGCCACCAAGGCCCGCGAGCCACAGCCGCAGACGGACGGAGCGGTAGCCTCACTCGCTTCCCTGGATTCCGGGAACCTCAATTTCTCGTACGCAGTATCCGGCCCGAAGGTGCCATGGGAGCCGATTCGCGCCTTCGATGACGGAACGCACACGTATATCCAGATGCCGGCCACTACAAACTCGAGCGAAGTGCCCGCTTTGATGGTCGCCGCGGGTGACGGCAGCGAGATGGTGAATTACCGGGTCAGGGGCGACTACTACATCGTCGACAAGCTATTCGACCAGGCGGTGCTGGTTTCCGGTGTCGGCCGCGAGCAGGACCGCGTCAGCATCCGCTACACCGGCGGGGCGAGGTGAATCATGGCCACCGCAGCGGCATTCGGACCGACCGGTCCCCGAGTTCAGCATCAGCGAGGCGGAGGCGCCCGGCTGACACGCACTCTGGTTATCGTCGCGGGCGTGGCACTCGCGGTGGCGCTCGTTGTGGCGATGATCGCGCTCCATTCGGACTCGCCGGAGACCAACCCGGCCGTGCGGAACGACGATGCCGTTGCCGTCACGTCGAATCAGGAACGCGCCGCGATCGCAGAACTGGAGGCGAAGGCCAAGAGTCCCAAGCCGGCTGAGATCAAACCTGTTCCAGTCCTACTGTCGTTACCCACGGTCGCGACGCAGGCTCCTGCGACACCGTTGCCAGCGCGTCCACCGAGTCGGCTGGCCGAGTTGGAAGAAGAGGAATACGTCAAGGCGCTCTCCGCATCACCGATGGTGGGAGCATTTCACCACGGCGAGACGCTGGAAGTACCGACGCTCGCCGGCCAAGGCGGCGCAAACGGCGTCGATCACGTTGCGTCCGCTCAATTTGCGCAGAACGGAAGCGCGAACGTAGCGACCAGCCTCAAGCCACCGCCATCGCCGTATCTGATCACGGCAGGCAGCGTAATTCCCGCCGTCCTGGTCAGCGGCATCAACTCGGAATTACCAGGACCAATTCTCGCACAGGTGCGCGAGAACGTCTTCGACACTGCGACCGGACGCTGGGTTCTGATCCCTCAAGGATCGAAGCTCATCGGCGCGTACAAGACCGATGCGACTTACGGACGAGAGCGCGTGCAGATCGGATGGAAGCGCGTGATTTTCCCGAACGCTTCGAGCATGGACATACCCGACATGCCGGGCGCCGACGACGCGGGCTACGCCGGATTTAACGATGAGGTGAATAACCATTATCTCAAGACCTATGGCACCGCGGCGCTGCTCTCAGTGATCAGCGCCGGCCAGATGGTCGGGCAGATGGGAGCATTCGGCGGGGGCACTGGTTTCTCCGGCCCTTACGGGTACGGCTACGCCACTCCAAACCAAATGTCATTGCTCAGTGAGATGGGCGGAGCGGCGGCGAGCCAGCAACTCGGACAAGTTGCGCAGGGCAGTCTTCAGCGCGGGATGAACATCCCGCCGACTCTGGAGATACGGCCGGGGTATCAGTTCAACGTGATGGTGACCAACGACCTCGTATTGCCGGGGCCGTACCGGAACTGAGGCGGAGGGGAACAAAGATGGAACCCGCTATCGAAAGAACGATTCTCATTCCGAACTACCTCATGCTGCGGATTGGAGGATTTCTCAAACAGGAAATCGACGCGTACGTTGAGTACGCCCGTGAGATCGCGCATCAGAAGATCGATCCTGATGAGGTGGCGCGATCGATGCTGTGGCAGTTCCTCGAGACCAACGAAGAATTTAGTGCGTGGCGCAAAACGCGTATGTACGAAAACTCACAACGACTCAGGCAAAGGAGTTGGAGAGATGAAACTAAGATTGAAGGACAAAGATTTACCGCCGGTGCAATTGCGACTGACATTGCCAGGGAGCCTGAAGGCATCGCTGGACGAATACGTAGGTTATTTGCACGACACGCTGCATCGGGAAACGGACGCCAAGGAAGTCGCGATCGAGATGCTGAAGCACTTCGTTGAAAGCGATCGGGACTTCAGAAGTTGGCGGAGCCAGGAGGGGGAGGGTGCGGAGCGATCGGCGCAGAAAGGGGAGAGGAATGGGGGAGCGGGGGCAATGCGGTCGTAGGGCAAGATAAAGGACTTGAAGTATGTCACCTGTTTTTCACCGATTTGCCCCCGCTCTTGCTGAGGAATCCGTATTTCACAGCATGAGGCCGTATTTCACAGAAAGTCTGCGGCGTGGAGCGCGGATACTGCTTCTTCTGACAAGCGCGATGGCTGCGATCGTCGCGGTCTTCTGGATGCTCCGCCTGCGAATCGCGCTCACCGATAGCGCGTGTCCGCCGGGAATCTACCGGATGGTGAATCATTCAATCTCGCGGGGCGATCTAGTGCTGGCCTGCCTGCCACCGGCACTCGCGCGGTTCGCGCAGGCGCGCCGCTATCTCGCGCGAGGACGCGGATGCGGCGACGGCATCGAGCCGGTCGGAAAACGGGTTGGTGCGTTACCCGGAGACACGGTTCAGATCACGCGCGATTACGTCGCGATCAACGGGCATCGATTGGAGAACTCGGCCACGGTTTTGCGCGACAGTCGCGGAAGATCGCTCACCCACGTGACGCCAGGTCGGTACACAATCCGCCCGGATCACGTCTGGCTATTGGGAACGACAGACGCGCGCAGTTGGGACTCGCGCTACTTCGGTCCAGTTCCGATCGGATCAGTGCGAGCGCAACTCGAACCGCTCGTTACATGGTGAACTCATGGCTCCGTACCAGCACACCAAAGAGCAAGGGCTTCGCGTCCATCATCTGGCGAACCTTGGCGGATTGCTTGCGATCGCCGGCCTCGATCAGCAACCGCCCGACCTGTTGTTAGGAACATTTCTGGAGATCGCCGAGCGGCTTCCGAAACTCTCGGCCGCGCGGATCGCCGAGATCACTTCAAGCGGACACGCGAAGCTCGACGAGCGCGCGAGCGCCAAGCGCGCCTGGAAGTCGTGGCAAAGAGCCAAGGACCTGCACGCAGTCACGCTTACCAGTTCACAGATCGCGCGTGTGATTGCCGCGCTCGGCGCTACGCCGCCGAGCGATAGCGCGCAACTTCCGAGCGCGATGGCTGCGCTTCTGGATCGGAGTGCATCATGAGCAACTTGCTGCGCGATGATCTGGAGATGAAGCCCCGGCCATTGCGCCGCCGTGGAGACCGGCAGCACACCCGGAAGCTTTGGTGGACGGCGGCTTCGCTGGGCTTCCGCAGATCGCGCGGCGTCAAAATATCGCGCTTCGCACGCCGCGGCACGGACGTCAGGCTCAACACCCGGTCGTATCTGCAACGAAGTGCGGTCAAGGTCTCATACTCGCGCAACACCAAGTCGGCTTCCTGGGCGGCTCACGGGCGTTATCTGGCACGGGAAGGCGCGCAGCAAAAGGCCGCCAAAGGGCTGGGCTTTGACGCCGGCCGCGACGACCTTGAGCTCCCGCAGATTGCGAAGACATGGCAGGAGGCCGGCGACCAGCTCATGTTCCGGATCATCGTGTCGCCCGAAAACGGCACCGAGATCGACCTGCGCGAGCACGCGCGGACGCTGATGGCACAGATGGAGCGCGATCTGGGGACGCACCTCGAGTGGATGGCGATCGATCATCACAACACCGACAATCCTCACGTCCATATCCTGCTCCGGGGACGGGACGAGACCGGGCAACCGCTCAGAATCGACGCGGACTACATCAAATCAGGCATCCGCGAACGCAGCGCCGAGATCGCGAGCCGTGATCTCGGCCTCAGAAGCGAACGGGATATCGTTGATGCGCGCGGTCGAGCAGTCGAGCGGACGCAGTTCACCGAAATCGATCGCGCCTTGCTCCGCCGCGCGAACGGCAGCGGACTCGTCGCTTTCGAAGGCAAGCAACCCAAAGGCGCGGCTCAGAGGACGCGCCGTGCCCAGGACTTGGCGCGACTCGCGTTTCTCGAACGCGAAGGCCTCGCCTTCAAGGTGGACTCGATCAATTGGCAGCTCTCGCCGGATTTGGAGAAGGCTCTGCGTGAACAACAACTCGCGACCGACATCATCAAGAGCCGCGCGCGCCATAGCGATCAGATCCTCGACCGACGGGCGCCGATCCGGCTGACGACGATTGAGCCGGGCCAGCAGATCACCGGCCGTGTCGTCGGCACCGGACTCGAAAATGAAGGCACGGATCGGCGCTACCTCCTGCTCGAGGGCGGCGATGGCCAGCTCCACTACCTTCGCCAGACAGCGGCGATGATTCGGGCGCGCGGCGAGGACCGGCTGAAGGTCGGCGAAACCGTAACCCTCGCCGGCGGAGAATTCGAGAAAAACGGGAAGCGGCTTCGCTACGTTCACATTCAAGATCACAACAAAGGACGTACACGCTGATGGCAAACACATCGCTACCCTACAAGACGCCGACAGCCGGCGGATCGACCGAACTCGCCGTCGCGGCGATCGCAATCGTCTCTTTCACCGGCATCTTTTCGCTCGCGGTCGCGACCGAGCATGTCGCCGCGATGCTCGGATACGCCGCCGTTCTGGGCGCCCCTCTTACCACTCTGCGGCCGTTCGGACCTCTGTATGCGCCGTGGGATTTCATCTTGTGGGCATGGAAATGGCGCGACGTGGTCGCGGCCCGGCCCGTATTCCAGTCCGGCGTCCGGATTTTCGAATACCCAACTCTCATCATCGGAGTAGCTGCAATGCTTGTCGTGGGCCTCAGCAGAGGACACGGGTTTCACACCGACGATCTCCACGGCTCCGCTCATTGGCCGAACCGGCGCGAGCTCAAGGCGACTGGCCTTCTCGACGCCGGGGACGGTGTATATGTCGGCGCGTGGCGAAGCGGCAGAAAAATCCACTATCTGCGCGACGCGGGTCCGGCTCACGTGCTCGCCTTCGCGCCGACGCGCACCGGCAAGGGCGTCGGACTGGTTATCCCCACCCTCCTCAGTTGGCCCCACAGCGTCGTGGTTCACGACATCAAGGGAGAGAACTGGGCGCTCACCGCGGGATGGCGGCAGCAGGAACTCGGCAGCTTGTGCCTTCGGTTCGACCCGACCTGCACCGATGGCACTGCAGCGCGCTACAACCCGTTGTCGGAGATCCGGCTCGGCGCACAGGAAGTCAAAGACGCGCAGAACGTCGCGGACATGCTGATCGATCCGGCAAGCAACGCGCCTCGCGATCATTGGGATCTTACAGGACACGACTTGCTGACCGGCGTAATTCTCCACGTGATCCACACCAGCGCGCAAAAGACGCTCGCGGGGTGCCTCAATTTCCTAAACCCGCCCGATCGCGACCAGGAGAAGGCGCTCCGCGCGATGATCGAAACCGCTCACACCGGAGAAATCGCGCACGCGGTCATCGCAGGAGCGGCGCAGGCCGTGTTGAGCAAGAGCCCGAACGAACGCGCGTCGGTGATAAGCGTGGCGACGCGATGCCTCGCGCTATTCCGCGACCCGATCATCGATGCCAACACCTGCGAGTCGGATTTCTCGGTCAGCGATCTGATGCATAACGAACGGCCGGTAAGCCTCTATCTTACCGTGCCTCCTTCTGATCTCACACGGACGCGCACGTTGATGCGGCTCCTGCTTGCGCAGATGGGAGCGCGCCTCACCGAGAAGCTTCACGGCGCAGATCATGATTCTTACCGGCGCCGTCTGTTGCTCATGCTCGACGAATTCCCGGCGTTGGGGCGGCTCGATTTCCTGCAGAACGTCCTCGCCTATGCCGCCGGGTACGGAATTAAGGCGTATCTGATCGCGCAGGACCTGAGCCAACTTTACGCCGCGTATGGACGCGACGAATCGATCGTCTCCAACTGCGCGGTGCGGGTCGCGTTTACACCAAACAAAATCGAAACCGCGCGGCTGCTCTCCGAGATGGCGGGAATCGCGACCGTGCGGCATCAGCATCGCACGCGCTCGGCCTCGCAGGTCAGCGTCTCGGAGCCTCAGAATCAGCGACCATTGTTGACCGCGGACGAAGCGATGCGGCTTCCCGGCGACGCCGCGCTGATCTTCGTCTCCGGAAGTCCGACGATCTATGGCACGAAGATTCGCTACTACCTCGATGCTGATTTCAGCCAGCGCGCGAAGATTGCACCGCCGCGCTTTTCGGATCGCATCGAACACGAGGTTTCCGTTTTGGACCCGCCGGATTCTCACACTCCCGAACGGCGACCAGAGCCGACGCAGGCAGCTCCGGCGGCGCAAGCGCCGGATGGAACGCGGGATCGAGAAACCTCGATCACGCGCGAGGTCCAAACAAACGGCGCAACGCCAATCGACGGCCCCGAAAAGGCCGCTATCGAGAGGTTGCTCTAATGAAACCTGGCATCCGCGCAGTTGCCTGCTACCTGACCGAGGACGAGGCCGACGCAATGAAACGCGCGGCTGCTGCCTGCAACCTCTCGCTCTCGCGCTATCTGAGACAATGCTTGCTCCACTACCAGAAGCTGATGGCGGAGCAGCCGGCACTCGCATCGAGCGCGATCTCGATTCCGCTTGCCGAGACCGAACAGCGCATCTCGCGAAGCATCGACACACAGAGCAAGCGCATCACGAAGATTCACGAGCGGCTTCAAATTCTGCTCGCGATGATTGATCGCTATGCGCTCACCGCGCTCATCCATGCGCCCGAGGTTCCCGCTGAGCTTCGAGAGGCGGCAATCGCGAGCGGCAACCGGCGCTACCACAACTGGAGGCGCGCGATTGAGGAACTCCTCCAGGGCGGCGAGTCACCGGCGCTTGTCGAGTTGGACAACGCGGCTGGCGATCAGGCCGAGGAACAAGACGAATCGTACCAGGTGCAGCCATGAGCTCGGCAGCGATTCAATCGACGCGGCTGGATGAACGCCTCAGGCGCGAGCTTGGCTCCGCCGTGCTGGCCGCGCTCGACGATCCCGACGTGATCGAAATCATCCTCAATCCGGACGGTACTCTCTGGCTCGAATCCCACGGCGGAGGAATGCGGTGCGCGGAAGCGAGAATGCCAGCGGTTCAGGCCGAGCGGCTTATCGGAACGATCGCGTTCGCCCTCAACACCGTCGCCAACGATCAGCGTCCGGTCATCGAATGCGAACTGCCATTGGACGGCAGCCGCTTCACCGGCTGGCTGCCACCGGTCGTCAGTTCCCCATCGTTCGTGATCCGAAAGCACGCCCGGGTCATCTACACGCTAGACGATTACCTCGCCGGCGGAATCATCGACGCCAACCAGGCCGAAGAGTTTCGAGGCGCCGTCGCCCGACGCGAGAACATCGTGCTCGCCGGCGGAACCGGTTCCGGCAAAACGACCCTCGCGAACGCGTTGCTTCACGAGATGGTTAAACTTGGAAACCCAAACGAGCGTTTCATCATCATCGAGGACACGCTTGAGTTGCATTGCGACGCGCCGAACGTGATGCAACTGCATACGACCGCAGCCGCAGACCTCACCTTCCTCACGCGCACTACGATGCGCGCGCGTCCCGACCGCATAATCATCGGCGAAGTTCGCGGCGCGGAGGCTCTGGCGCTGCTCAAGGCCTGGAATACCGGCCATCCCGGCGGCGTGACGACGGTACACGCCAACAGCGCCACCGCCGCGCTCACCCGATTGGGCAGCCTCGTTCAGGAAGCGGGAGTACCGCCCCAGCCGGACCTGATCGCTCAGACGGTCAGTCTCTTGGCCTTTATCACACGCACGCCCCGCGGGCGGCGCGTGACCGAGATGGTTCGCGTCGAAGGTTACGATCCAGCAATCGGTTTCAAACTCAGTTCGATAGGAGGATGTCATGAAGTCGATCATCAATAGGTTTCGTGCACGCATCGGCAGTTGGACAAGCAAGCTCGGCTATGCAGTCGCCGTGGTCACGATTCTGTGGCCCGCACAGGCGCTCGCCACCACCGGAATCGGAGTCCTGCCGTGGGACGCTCCGCTTGCGACGATTCAGGGAGACCTGCAGGGCACCGTCGCGCACGCCGCGACCACAATCGCCGTCATCGGATGCGGACTCACTTGGACCTTTAGCGAGCACGGCACCGGCGCGCGGAAAATGTCGGCGGTCGCGCTCGGCGGAGCAGCGGCGCTCGGAGCAACGCAGTTGATGACGGCGCTGTTTCCGTTCGCGCCGGCGCTCTTCTAGTAAGCGGAATCTGGTGCGGCGATGGAAACCGAAGTCCAACGAACGCTGATCCATCAGGCGCTCACGCGGCCGGTCCTGCTCGGAGGCGCCGAACGGCGGCTTGCGATCTTGAACTGGCTGATGGTCGCGGCGCTTATCTTCGGCGTGGGCCTGCATCTGTACACGGTCGCGATCGCGACGATCCTCGGCACCGCGGGCCATTGGGCGCTTCGGCAGGCAGCCAAATTCGACGCTCAACTGAGCGAGGTGTACATCCGCCACCTGCATTACCAGCGGTACTATCCGCCGAGCGCAGCAATCGCCGCTCCACTGGCGCCCGTTCACCCGGCGGTCCCGAAGCTTCGGAAGTATTAGGGGATGGCAATCATGTTCAGAGAGTTCAGAAACCTTCGGCGCAAGTCTGACCGACTTGGAGGCTTCCCCGATCTTCTCAACTACGCGGCGCTCATCGATCCCGGCGTGATTCTGTTGAAGGACGGTTCACTTCTGGCCGGATGGCGCTACAGCGGTCCCGACCTCAATTCCGCAAGTCCAGAGGAAATGACGGCGCTCGTTCATCAGGTAAATGCCGGCCTCGCGCGGTTAGGCGAGGGCTGGATGATGAATGTTGATCTGATCCGCAAGCCGAGCATCGGCTATCCGGAGGCCGGTGACTTCCCGGACCCCGTAACCGCTCTGATCGATCATGAGCGCCGGCTTCACTACACGGAGGAAGGCAATCACTTCGAGAGCCGCTTCGCGCTCACGCTGACCTGGACGCCGCCCACCGAGATGCAGTCGCGCGCGGCAGGACTGCTCTTTCAAGGCAGCAGAGCAACCGACTGGGAAGAGACGCTTGATCTCTTCCGGCGCAGTCTCACCGAACACGAAGACGCTCTAAGCGCCCGGCTTCTGATGCAGCGCATGGACGACATAGCGCTCCTGTCGCACCTCAATTCCTGCATCACTGCCCGTCACGATCCAATCAGACCGCCGGCGGATGGCGGCTATCTTGACGTTCTGCTCGGCAACCACGAATTCTACGCGGGATTCCAGCCGATGCTCGATGATCTTCATATCCGGCCGATCGGCCTGACCGGTCTTCCGCTTCATTCGTGGCCTGAAGTGATCGCGTTTCTGGACGAGCTTGCGATTCCGTACCGATGGTCGACGCGCTTCATCTTTCTCGATCCGGCCGAGGCCGAGCGCGCTCTTCGCATCCAGCGGCGCAACTGGTTCCAGAAGCGTCATGGACTCGCCGGCATGATCAAGCAGGTCTTCAGCAACGGCACGGCTCAGAGCTTTGAAAACAAGGATGCGCTCGCGATGGCCGAGGACGCGGATGACGCGCTCGCCGAGGCGAGCTCGAACCGGGTCCGCTTCGGCTACTACACCAGCGCCATCATTTTGATGGATGAGAATCGATTGGCGGTCG
>Ga0307373_10012285_pt1 | contig 12192 bp, 9 predicted proteins | sample OX2MG_FD_202534 | JGI IMG/M metagenome (GOLD analysis project Ga0307373, IMG submission 202534) | Soil microbial communities from Risofladan, Vaasa, Finland - OX-2 | ecosystem: Environmental > Terrestrial > Soil > Coastal area > Acid sulfate soil | place: Finland: Risofladan, Vaasa | collected...
CGGAGAGATTCGAACTCCCGACCCTCTGCTTCGAAGGCAGATGCTCTATCCAGCTGAGCTACGGGCGCGTGATATTACTCTACCTAAATTCTTACCTGAAGCGCCAGCCTGGAACCTCCCGCTCGCCGGGAAGCTAACCGGAACGCTTTCCGGCCGTCACGATCCGCTTTACTTCATCCCTTCCTTTGCCCGTCTTCAGTTCACGCTCCCGGACCACTGCCTGCGCGCGCGATGCGTATTCCTTATGGTGGATCAGTTCCCATGGACCGCGATGTTTTGTCGAACGAGTCGCATCCGAATTGTGCTGCTCGATCCTGATCGATAGGTTTGACGTAGATCCTGTATAGAGGCGGCCAGTGGTCTTGCTGCACAGGACATAAACGCTGAACATGTCAACTCGCTGATCGGTAGCTGATCGGGAGTAGCCCCGACTCTCTGCTTCGAAGGTCCGCCGCGGCGGACTCTATCCAGCTGAGCTACGGGCGCGCAAACTGTTACCGCAATCTTATCACTGAGTTAAATGCCTCGGTTTGTGATTCTCCCAATATGCGTTTTCCTCAGTGTGCCCAAGTTTGTGCCCACCTAGCCGCGAACATTGCGTCTGCGGACGGATGAACATAGCGGGGAAAAATTCCAATCTGACTGTGCCCAGCAATATGGGCCAGTGTCCATACATCGCAGCCGGACTCGGCCAACAGTTAGTGTGCTGTTACTTGGAATGGCCGCCGAATCCCCGAATCAACCGAACCAGGCCGTAGGCTGCTACGCACATCACAAAATCAACCGCCAAGCCCAGGTCTATCTGATACATGCGGTGGTGCATCACCGAGGGAAGTTGCGGCTCGACAGAGAAGTAGACGATATTGCCGATCAGCACAGCGACCAAAAATTCAGCCCAACGCCGTGCCGTGGAAATGATGTCGATCCGCTGATTCGTATTTCCGTGTCCCATCAGGCCAGACCCCAATAGGCCGAGCCGACGCCTGCCCGTGCCCAATTTTGTGCCTACCAGCAAACTCGGCGAAAAAACGCGAACTGCGATAAGACTACTACTACGCTTTGAAAAACAAGTAATTACCGGCAGATTGCCGCAACCCGCCGCACTTGCTGTAAATACTTGATTCTTCATGAGACAAGCTTTCGAAGGTCCGCCGCGGCGGACTCTATCCAGCTGAGCTACGGGCGCGTGGTATTACTCTACCTAAAATTCTTGCCTGAAGCGCCAGCCTGGAACCTCTCGCTTGCCGGGAAACTAACCGGAACGCTTTGCGCCCATCGCGATCCGTTTCACTTCATCCCTATTCTTTGCCGGTCATCCGTTCGCGCTTGCGCACCACTGCCTCCGGGCGCGGTGCATATTCCTCATGCTGGGATTCGTTCGAAGAAGCGGCTTTTGCTCAATTCAATTTAAAATTGACAACGGCGGTGGATTGCGATTCCAATGGAACTCCGCCGCGCCGCGCGGGCCGGTAGCGCCAGGACTTTACGGCAGTCACAGCGGCCTGTGCCAGCAGGCCATTTCCCTTCATCACTTTTACATTGCGCACTCTGCCGTCCACGCCGACGGTGAATTGCAATTCCACCGGCCCTGAAATACGGGCGGCTCTTGCCACTGGCGGATAGACAGCATTGTGACGCACTAGAAGCTGAGCGGCTTCCAATTCCACCACTGGCTTCACGGATGGCTGCACCACCGGCCGCACCGATGGCTCCACCGAGATGGTGGGAAAGAGCACAGGCACGGACGGGCCCGGGGTCGCCATGGAAGGCAGGGGACCGGGTTGCGTCCTCGCTGGTGGCCCAAAAGAAGGCGGGGAAATCTTCGTCGCACCATAATTGGGAACCGCGGTCGGAACCATAGCCGCTGTAAGCGCCGCCAATTGTTGGGGTGTATTCTTCGGCGGGTTGACCTTTAGTCGCTTCGTTGTCACCGCTGGATGCGGAGCAACCGGCCGCGCACTCGAGGCCACGGCAACCGGCCGCGTACTCGAGGCCACGGCAACCGGCCGCGTACTCGAGGCCACGGCAACCGGCCGCGCACTTGAGGCCACGGCAACCGGCAAGCTCTCTGGAATTGACGGCTGCGCAACCGGTGCAGGCATTGGTGCAGGCGTGGAGACGCTGCTCGTGCTAACGAGTGCGCTCCGGCTATGCTTCCATGAGATCAATCCCACAACTGCTAGCAAAACGACGCCAGCAATCAGCCATATCGCAACAGGAACGTGCCGCTCCTGCTTGCCTCCAGGATCACTCAGGAACGTCCGCAATCTGGACTCTGGATTGATAACTTTCGAATCCGGAGAAGACGAAATAGGAGCCGCGATCAGGGTCGGCATCGTTTCCCCGGCAAGGTGCCGGGAAGGTTCTTGCACCACTTCGATGACAATCTGATTGTTTATGGCGGCAGCGCTGCTACTCTCCCGGGCCGGCAATTGCACGGCCGGTGCAAAAGCTGCGGCCGGGGCCGGGACTGGGGCTGGGGCAATGGCTGGGGCAATGGCTGGAACCGGGGATTTTTCCTTTTTACCCTCGTGGCTGGTAGGCTGCTTCCCCGCAGAAATCCAATTCCTGATCACAAGTCGGGCTTCGTCGGATAGATCGATGAAACGCAGCCCACCGCCTGTTCCCAATTCGTTCAACCAGACGATTTGTCCCGTGACTTCCAGGGGGTTGCCAAGGTCGGGAAGCTTGAAACGGATAGATACAACTTGGTCTATTTTCAGCCGCTGAATACCCTGAAAGGCCAATCCCTCTTCGGTCACATTGATCGGAAAACCCCCGTTGGAAGATCCGAGTTCGATGTAAACCAACGCGTCAATTCTCTGTCGCGGGGAGCGTCGCCTATCCTCGCTTCCGTTTCCGGGGTGATCGTGAGCCGTGCTGGGAGTCGAGGACATAGGCAATATTCAATAAAATTCTGTGCGGCTTCTTTTTCACCCCGCGCGGGGGAACGGGTGTTCATCGCAATTGGATACCCAAAACAGGAAATAAAATCGGGTCACAGCATTAACAGCAAGCTAACACATCCCATTGCAATTACGAATAGCTGGACGGTGGACGCCCGTAAGTATCAAAAACGCATCAAAATATGGAACCAAACCACCTAAAATATGCAACCAATTGCACAATTTTGCCCTAACAGAGAAATTGATGCAAGAAACGAATTCATCTCTCGATCTGTTGAAATTGGGGCGACCGGCCAGTCCATTGAAGGTTGAAGAAGGCTTAGTTCTTGTCTTTGGTGTTCTTATATCCCTTCTTGGTGACGCCGGGGGCGCGATGTTCCAGGGAGGCGCGTGTAAAAAGGTTCGCGTCCAGGTCGGAATTATATTTGCACCCGGTTAAAAATGTTTGCGATAACTTGCGGCCGTCGCGCGAATGCACGATACTCAGCGGCGTCTTCACGCCATCCAATGAAATGTACTGCGTGTAGCTGGTGACGGCCTCGGAGGGCCGGCGCGTTTCCGGATCTCGCGTGGTCACCACCCAGCGCAGCGGCAGGTGCGTCATTTTATCGACCGCCAGGCGCATGTCGCGCTGGTCGCGATCGCTGAAATCGATCCATTCCGCTTCTTTCAGATCGATCACATCGGGTCCGCCGTAGAGAATTTCCACGCCCGGCTCATTCATCCTGGACCGCAGCATGTCATTCATGCCGGATTTTACCTGCTCGTCAAACTGCTTGACCAGATCCCCGGGCTCGTCGGATACGCCGCCCTTATCCAGCATCCATCCCTGATTGCCGTTGAACACCCTAATCAATACGCCGCCATGCGTGACGGCCAGGCCGTCCACGCCCAACAGATATTTCAATATCGTGTCCTGCCCCTTGGCGATGTATTCGGTGCGATTTTTTTCGGGCAGCAGCCAAAGATCGCGGAAGGACGTAAAACCCATCAACTGGTCATGCGTACCATATTGCGCGACACGGCCCTGGCAATCGATGTCCCGGACATTCAAGTACGCCTGCCCGCCCAGCGCGGCGATCACTTGCTGCAGAACCTGCTTGGCCTTCGCGGTGCTTTGCTCGGGAAGCATCTCCTGCGCATGCGCGGGCGTTCCGCACGCCGCAGCCAAACTCAAAAGCAACACGATGCACGCCGCCGTCCGCAATTTCATTTGCACAGAACCACACCTCCACTTACATGGAACGCTTCACCGGCCATAAAGGTTGCCAGGCCGGAATCGCCGGCCCAGCCAAAACCTTGCGATTCATTTTGCCGCATGAGAAAGGCGCGCGGCGAATAAAAGATCTTGAAACAACGCCTGCGCCAGCGCATCTTCCGGCATCCTCTCCGGATGCCATTGCACGCCAACAACCCACTGGGAGTCTTCGGTCCACTCGACCGCCTCGACCACTCCGTCCGGCGCGCGCCCCGTGATGCTCAGGCCGCTGCCCGGATCGAGCACCGACTGGTGATGGGAAGAATTGACTTCGGCTTCACCTGCGCCGCAAAGATCCCGCACGCGGCCCGCGTCGAATCGCGCCGCGTGGTTGGGGTCAGGGCGTTCCGCACCGCCGGTAAATTCATCCTTGTCCGGGCTGTGGCGGATCTTTCCCCCAATCTCGGCGGGAATGTCCTGCACCAGGCTTCCACCGAGAAAAACGTTGAGCGATTGCATCCCGTAGCAGATCGCCAGCACCGGCTTGCCCGCAGCCAAAGCATGCTCCAGCAGAGTGAAGTCCGCGCGCTCGCGCGCGGCATCGGGATCGGACGTCGCGGGGTGGCGCTTTGCGCCAAAGTGAATCGAATCCACATCGGCGGGACTCCCGGGCAGCACAATCGCGTCCAGATCCGCTGTCTGCCGCTTCCATTCCGCCGGCCCGCGCATCACCGAAAGCAGCACGGCTTCGCCGCCGGCGCGCTCCACCGCATGAAGATATTTGTCAATCTTTGCGCGGCGATTCGCCGCCTCTTCAACGGCCGTGCGCCAGGGAACACCCACGCGTGGTCGAACATGATGTTGCTGCGGCATGAAAGAAGTCATCCTAGCATCGGGCATCGGACGCGGCAACAGAAGGCCTGGCGCGGCAAAGGATCGGCTCGGGCAGAATCAACCGTCAGAAAAAACCGGGATCTCCTCGCGCGCAGCGTCGATTTTCGATGCCTGCGCAATTTCGCGCGGATTGCCGCAAACCCTTTCAGAACCGCGCGTGCCGGAGTACGATATTCGGGCGCGATCTGCAAACCCGCTGCGGAATCATAAAATAAAAGGAAGAATCATGGATTACGTCAATCTCGGCAAGACCGGCCTCAACGTTTCCCGCATCTGCCTGGGCTGCATGAGCTATGGCGCTCCGGCCACAGGCAAGCTCATGCCCGGCAGCCACGCCTGGGCCCTGGGTGAGGAGGAAAGCAGACTCTTTCTGCGGCAAGCCCTGGAATTGGGGATTAATTTTTTTGACACGGCGAATGTCTATTCACGCGGCGAAAGTGAAAATGTGCTGGGGCGATTCCTGCAGGAAAACGCCCGCCGCGAAAACATCGTCCTGGCCACGAAGCTCAACGGCGTGATGCGCGACGATCCCAACGGGCGCGGCCTTTCCCGCAAAGCCATCTTTTTCGAACTGGACGAAAGTCTCCGCCGCCTGCGAACCGATTATGTGGACCTCTACCAGATTCATCGCTGGGATTACAATACGCCGATCGAGGAAACGCTCGAAGCGCTGACCGACGTGGTGAAATCGGGCAAGGTTCGCTATATCGGCGCCTCTTCCATGCATGCCTGGCAATTCACCAAATCGCTCTATCTCTCCCAAATGCACGGTTGGGCACGCTTTGTTTCCATGCAGAATCATTACAACCTGATCTATCGCGAGGAAGAGCGCGAAATGATTCCCCTGTGCCATTCCGAGGGCATCGGCATCATCCCCTGGAGCCCGCTGGCGCGCGGCCGCCTGGCTCGCCCCTGGCAGTCCGAAAGCACGAAGCGATACGAGACTGACCAGTTTGGAAAAACCCTGTACGCGCAGACCGAGGAAGTGGACCAAAAAGTCGTTGACCGCGTGGGCCAGATTTCCCGGCAGCGCGGCGTGTCCCGCGCTCAAATCGCGCTTGCCTGGATGCTGAGCAAGCCGGGAATCACTTCGCCGATCGTCGGCGCCACCAAGCCGCACCATCTTTCCGACGCCGCCGCAGCCGTCTCGCTGCGTCTTACGCCCGAGGAAATTTCATCTCTCGAGCAGTTCTATACGCCGCATCCCGTCCTGGGTTTTAAATAAGGATTTTAAATTTTAAATTTTTAAATTAAAGAATAAACTCGCCCGCCGCGGAAATCAGCATGCCAGGCGGTTGCCAGCCGGAGCAGCGGCGGCGGGCTGCCCGGCAGCTTTGTGAACGGTCAAGGAGTCTTGAATTGCTCGTCGATTTCCACCTGGTATCCGGCGGCCAGGCGGTTGGTTTCATTGGCCATGCCGACCACGGCCATCAACTCGTAAAACATGGCGTCGGTCATGCCCTTGTTGCGGGCCGAAACGGTGTGGGAGGCGATGCAGTAGGGACATTGCGAGGTGACGCTCGCGGCGATGTACAGCATTTCCTTGGTGAGCGGGTCCAGGGCGCCGGGAGCCATGATCTGCTTGATGGATTCCCAGGTGCGCTTGAGCGTTGCGGGATCGTTCGCCAGCGCCTTCCAGAAATTATTGATCCAGTCCGTTTTGCGCGTGGCCCGGATGTCGTCATAGACGGCGCGCACTTCGGGGCCCGCGTCCTGATATTCAATGAGTTTTGGCGCGGCCATGGCATTCCTCCTCGGACTGCGGCGCTAGGCGCGACGGCGGGCGCGGCCGTTCAATTGAGGTCGCGCGACAGGATCAGCTTCAAAGTCACTTTGTCCGATGCGGGCGTCAGCCCGAACCCCACACCGAATTCGACATCCACCAGCTTGCTGCTATGGTCGACCACGGCAAACATCTGGTGGGACTGCTCGTCCAGTGCATTGAACTGGTGAATGGGGCCCACGTCGGCATATTCCTCGGCGGCAACGGCCCACTGCGAAGGCAGATTGTAAGCGATGCGCATCGATGGCGCGAAATCCAGATTCCGAAAGCCATTGTAGGACGTATCCAGAATCGGATTCACGATAATGTCCACGGGATGCAGGTGCAGTCCGAGGATCGGCCGGATTTCGGCGGTAGCGCGCTTGGGGTCCCAATACCGGGCATTGTAACTGAACTCGAAATTCATGCCGTAGACGAAAGTGTGGTCGGCCGCATGCGGCCGCACGAACAGCGCGCGCAGCTTGAAGCCGTTGAGCGAGCCGCCTCGCCCTTTGGAGATGCTGTAGAGAGGCATATACAGGCCCGCCTCAAACCAGTCGGTCACGCCGTAGGCCCATTCGGCGGTACCGTTAAACGACCTGTCCGCGATGATGGCGCCGGGAAACGCCGGCGTTTTCTGACCGCTCGGGGTGAAGTTGTCATGCAGCGTGAGGTTGAAAATTCCCTTTGCCGCGATCGAGCCGTCATACACCTGGATCTCGTCGGTTTGCGCGAATGAAACTTTTGGTATTGCCAAGAGGGCGAAAGCCACCAGCACGAGCATAAAAATATTTATTTTTCGAAGATTTCTCATTGGACCGGACAATCTCCATGTCTGCCGGATGTCCATCCCGGTTTCAGGACCTGACGGCAACCGGCAACCGGGTCCTTCCGAAGTCGACGCTCCAGCACAGATTCTATTTTGTCGTTCTTACAGTACCCGCACGCACCCGCGAAAACCCCGGAAACTTCAAGAATAAATCATCACATCGAAAAATGCAGGGCCTGTGGAGGCCCGCTTGCATCCCGGGCCAATGTCTTTCCCGGAACCAATCGAAGAGAGTACCATTTATTCTTGATTTTGTGAGCCACATGTCCATGACGCACGCGATTGCCGGCAGGGCGCGGCTTTCGCCGCCTGCCGTTGGGTCGCAAATGCTCGCACAGACTCCTCAAGCCCTGGGATGCGCCTTGTCGTAGACCTCCAGAAGCTGGCGTATCGTGGCGTGCGTATAGCGCTGCGTGGTCGACAGGGAGGAATGGCCCAGCAACTCCTGAATCGCCCGCAGGTCCGCGCCGTCGGCCAGCAGGTGCGTCGCGAACGCGTGCCGTAGCGAGTGCGGATGCAAATCCCAATTGATATTGAACAAGCGCACGTATTTTTTCAGGATACGCGCCACCGATCGCGGGCCGAGGCGCGTGCCGTGCTGATTGAGAAATATCGCCAGCACATCTCCCCGGCGCCCCGCTCTGCGCAGGATCTCCTTGCGCAGCGGTTCGTAGGCCCGCAGCGCCTCTTCCGCTTTCCCGCCATACGGAACAATGCGTTCCTTGCCGCCTTTGCCGCGCACGCGCAGCATCAGTTCCTTGCGGTCCACATCCGCCAGGTTCAACCCGGTCAGTTCGCTGACGCGAAGCCCGGAAGCATACAGGAGTTCGAGAATCGCTCGGTCGCGCTTGACGAGCAGGCGATTCTCGTGCCGAGCTTCGCCGCCCCCCAAACGTTTCCCGGAGGACGGCGCGCCTGCAGGCCTCGAAACCACACCGTCCAGGAACGTATTCAAATCCTCGGCGCTCATCACCGCGGGAATTCTTTTTGGAAGTTTTGGAGTCGACACCATGCGCGCCGGATTCCTCACGATGAGGCCTTCGCGTATGGAAAATTTGAACAAGGACCGAATGGCCGCCAGTTTGCGCGCGATCGAAGTTTTTTCCAGGCCGTGATCGTGGAGGTGCGCCACGAATTCGCGGATCATCAGATGCGTGATGTCCCGCAGCGGCGGCGGCTCTATGCCCGGTGGCGAAAGAAACACCAGGAACTGGTGAAGATCATTTTCATAGCTGCGGATTGTATGCGGGGAAGCGTTGCGCACTGAGCGCAGGTACTGCAAATATTGGTTTACCGCGGATTTCATTTCTCCCCTACCAGTGCGCCCATTCCCCAAGCGGCGGCTGCATCCCGCGCCAAGCGGCGGAACCTGAATTATTCTTTGATGGAGCCCACCGGTTCGGGAGTGGCTGCAGCGGAAGTTTCTGGAGCCGCCGCTTCCCAGTCACAGCCTTCCTTCACGCAGGCGCGCACGACGCCGAACTTACCCCGCTTTTCGACGATGAACGGGGCCCCGCATTTCGGGCAGGGCTCGGGAATCGGCAGGTGGGGCGTGGTGAAATCGCAGTCGGGATACTTGTTGCACCCGTAAAAAACGCGTCGGCGCCCTTTTTTTGCCACGCGTTCGGTCAATTCTCCAGTTTCGCATTTCGGGCATTTGATGCCCAGCGTTTTGGAACGAATGTATTTGCATTTCGGGTAAGCCGTGCAGCCGATAAATTCGCCGTACTGGCCGTGTTTTTTGACCAGCTGCGAGCCGCACTCGGGGCACTTTTCATCCAGCAGCTCGTCGGGTTGCAGAGCCTTGCGCGTTCCGGCCTTCAGGCGCCGCGTGGTTTTGCAATCAGGATAGCCCGTGCAGGCCAGAAAGGCCCCCCAGCGCCCGCGCTTGATCACCATTTCGCGCCCGCAGTTATCGCAGATTTCGGGCTTGGCCTCGCCGTCTTCCAACGGCGGTTCGGGAGAAAGGTCGCGGATGAAGTCGCAATCCGGATAGCGGGAACAGCCCAGGAAAAATCCGTGGCGGCTGATGCGTTCGAGCAGTTCGCCCTGCCCGCACTTCTCGCACTTCTGCCCGGTAGGAATCCCCGCCTTGTAGGAATCCATCTCGCCCTTGGCCTGTTCGAGGTCCTTGGCGAAGCGGCCGTAAAACTCCTTGACCGACTTTTTCCAAGGCAGCTTGCCTTCTTCGATGTCGTCAAGTTCCTCTTCCATACGCGCGGTGAAGCCCACATCGAAGATATCCTCAAAACTTTTGACCAGCAGGACGCTCACTTTTTCGCCGAGCATGGTCGGGGAAAATCGCCCCTGGTCCTTGGTGACGTACTCGCGTTCCACAATCGTGGAAATGATCGAGGCATAGGTTGAGGGGCGCCCGATACCCTTTTCTTCCAGCTCTTTTACCAGCGTGGCATCGTTGTAACGCGGCGGCGGCTCGGTGAAATGCTGTTCGGGACGCACCGTCTCCAGGCGCAGGATTTCTCCTTCGCTGAGGGGAGGCAAAAGGGCCTTGCCGGCCTCCGCATCGGCGTCTTCCTCGTCTTCGGACGCCACCTGGTACACGGCCAGGTAGCCGTCAAACTTCTGCACCGAACCGGTAACGCGGAACGTATAGTCGCCCGCTGCGATGTCTACTGTGGTCTGGTCAAACACCGCAGGTACCATCTGCGAAGCCACAAAACGCTGCCAGATGAGCTGATACATCCGGAACAAATCCTCGCTCAGATAAGGCTTCACATCCTCGGGCGTGAGGGAGGCGTCGGTCGGGCGGATGGCTTCGTGCGCATCCTGCGCGTCCTTCTTGGACTTGAAGAAATTCGGCTTCTCCGGGCGGTATTTTTCCCCGAACTTCGATCCGATCAGGCCGCGCACCTGATCGAGCGCGTCGCCCGAGACGCGCACCGAATCGGTTCGCATATAGGTGATGAGCGCGACCGAGCCTTCCTGACCCATCTCCACGCCTTCGTACAGGCGCTGCGCGAGCGACATCGTGCGCTTGGCCGTGTAGCGCAGGCGATTGTAGGCGGCCTGCTGGAGCTTAGAAGTGGTGAACGGAGGGGGCGCGAAGCGGCGCTTTTCCTTCTGCGCAACGCTGTTCACCTTCCATTCGGCGCTTCTCGTGGCGGCGACCACGGCATCGGCTTCCGCCTGCGTGTGGATTTCGATCTCCTCGCCCTTGAATTTCGTGAGCTTGGCTTCGAAAATCGGAGGCCCGCCGGCGGCCAGTAGCGCATGAATCGTCCAGTATTCCACCGGGATAAAGGCGCGGATTTCCAGCTCACGGTCCACGATCAGGCGCAGCGCGACGGTCTGCACGCGTCCTGCGGAGAGTCCGCGGCGCACCTTATCCCATAGCAGAGGTGAAATCTTGTAGCCCACCAGGCGGTCCAGAACGCGCCGGGCCTGCTGCGCGTCCACCAGGTTTTCGTTGATTTCTCCGGGATGCTCAAACGCCGCCTTGATGGCTTTCGGCGTGATTTCATTGAACATCACGCGAAAGATATTCTTCCGGGCGATGACGGGCTTGCCCTTGGCCACGGCTTTCTTGACCGGCTTTTTGCCTTTCTTCTTGCCCTTTTTGCCGGCCTGCTTCGCCTCTTCCTTTTCTTTTTCGATCTCTTCTTCAGTGGGAAATTCGAGTTTTGGCCCGCTCAGCACATCGGCCAGATGCGCGCAAATGGCCTCCCCTTCGCGGTCCGGATCGCCGGCCAGGTAGACGGCATCGGCGGTCGAGGCGGCTTTTTGGAGGATTCTGACGACGTCGGTCTTGCTCGGGCTCACTTCATAGGTCGTCGCAAAGCCGTGCGCGATATCAATGCCCAAATCCTTCTTGGGCAGGTCCATGACGTGCCCATAGGAGGCTTTGACCGTGTAATTACGGCCCAGATATTTATTGATCGTCTTCGCTTTCGCGGGCGATTCGACGATGACTAATGATCTTCCCATGTCTGCTCTTGTAGACCGAAACGCCTCCCGAGGGAAGCGTTGTTTCCTTTCTGTTGCTTAAGCGTGGCCCCCGGCTCCCCGGTTTGTCAACGATTGATAGATGCAGCCTGTGTCGTGTTGGATTCCAGCAAATGCGGCGCAACCAGGAAGAGGCCTGTCTTTTCAGTATGATACAAAATGATAAAAATTACACAAAACGGCAGGCCGCCTTGCCGATTACGGCTACAGCAGGACTTTCAGGAATTGTTTGCCTGGCATCTGCCGCACCATGCCCTTCATTTCCATTTCGCACAGCGCCGCCAGAACTTCCGAAGAGGTCAATTCCGATTTTTCCACCAGCTCATCCACGTGAATCGATTCATCGGCGGCCAGCAGGCCATAAATTTTCTTCTCCAGCGGAGATAGGGCGTTCTCAAACAAGGACGCGCGCTCCTCACCCGTGATTTCGTCGACCGGGAAGAGTTCCGCGCGGATCTCGGTGGGCAGTTCCTCAATCACATCCTCCCAGGAGGTTACCAGCTTGGCCCCCTGCTTGATCAGCTGGTTCGGGGCAAAGCTCACATCGGAGGTGACATTTCCCGGCACGCCGTAGACCTCGCGGCCAAACTCCATGCCCAACCGCGCCGTGATCAGCGAACCCGAATATTGCGCGCCCTGT
>Ga0307373_10012286_pt1 | contig 12191 bp, 13 predicted proteins | sample OX2MG_FD_202534 | JGI IMG/M metagenome (GOLD analysis project Ga0307373, IMG submission 202534) | Soil microbial communities from Risofladan, Vaasa, Finland - OX-2 | ecosystem: Environmental > Terrestrial > Soil > Coastal area > Acid sulfate soil | place: Finland: Risofladan, Vaasa | collected...
TGCGGTTATTCGGTGGGCGAGTTCATCTACCTGGTGTCGGGCAATGCGACGTGGACATCGAATCGGCACGTGGTGCTACTCACGGCAATCTTGCTGTTGATCCAGGGACTCATCAACACTTTCGGAGTCAACATTGTCGCGCTCTTCAACAAAGTCTCAGTGTGGTGGCACCTCACGGGCGTCGCGGTCATCGTGGTGCTGCTCTTCATCGCGCCGCACTCGCACAGTCACCAGAGCGCGAGTTTCCTCTTCGGGTCCGGGGGCTTTGACGCCTTCAGAGGACTCTCCGGATTCTCCGTTCCGTTCTACGTATTCCTGCTCGGTTTGTTGGTCGCCCAGTACACCTTCACGGGATATGACGCGTCGGCGCACGTCACCGAGGAGACCCTCAACGCTTCGGTCTCGGGTCCCAAGGGCATCGTCACTTCGATCTGGGTGTCGTGGATCGCGGGATTCATCCTTCTTATTGGCGTGAGCGCCGCGATCCCGCACTTCGTCCACGGCTTCTCGGTGACGATCGCCGGAACGACCTACAACAGCTACGCGTCATTCGCCGGCGGCGTACCGTGGGGCAACGTGTTCGTGTACGCCACGGGCAAAGTCCTCGGCGAGATATTGGTGCTGGTGGTAATCGGGGCTCAGTTCTTCTGCGGCATCGCGTCCATCACGGCGAATTCTCGAATGATCTACGCCTTCTCGCGTGACGGCGCCGTGCCGTTCTCGAGTTACTGGCACCACGTCAGCAAGCGCAGCCGCGTGCCGGTGCACTCCGCCTGGTTCGGTGCGGTGGGCGCCTTCATCCTGACGACGCCCGCTCTGCTTCCTGGCAACACCGGTGGAACCGCCTACGCCGCTGTGACGTCCATCGCGGTAATCGGGCTCTACGTCGCCTATCTGATTCCGGTCCTCCTGCGACGGATCAACGGTGCCGCGTTCACGCCGGGGCCCTGGAAGCTGGGGAAATGGGGTCCGGTCTTCGGGTGGATCGCCATTGTTTGGGTAGTCATCATCTGCATCTTGTTCATGCTGCCGGCGACATCGCCGATCAACGCCGATGACTTCAACTACACGCCGGTCGCGGTCGTGGCGGTGATTGGCTTTGCGGGCATCTGGTACGCGGTGTCGGCTCGAAAGTGGTTCAAGGGACCAAAGATTCAAGGTACGCCCGAGGAGTTGGCAGCCATCGAGCGCGAGTTGAGCGTTTAATTTTTGAAAGGGCCCCCTCCATCGTCGAGATTCATCGGCGATGGAGGGGACTCGTCGGGTAACGGCGACCGTTGTCAGACTCCCATTTGAGGAGTCCCTTTGACATTGAGTGAGAATTACGAAGACCTGAATTCGTGTTGGCGCGATCTCGCCGACGTGTTATCGGCGGGAATATCGCGGGTCCTGCTTTATGGTCCCTCTGGCACGGGCAAAACGTTTGCCGCGCTGCATCACGGAGTTGGCGCGAGTCCCGCGGAACGACTGGTATGCACCGAAGATCTGACGTCGGGTGAGATCACCGGCACGTGGATGCCCGTTGGCGAGAATCGTTGGGAATGGCGCGAGGGCCCCGCGATTCGGGCGTGGCGCGGTGCGGGTGGGTTAGGCGGACGCCTCGTCGTCGACGAGGTCGACCGCGCCTCCGGTGACGCCCTCAGCACATTGCTCGCCATGACCGATTCTCCGGAATCGGCGCGGTGGCGCAACCCCGAGACCAATGAATGGGTGCGTCCCGGACCGCAATTCTCCGTAGTGATGACCACGAATATCGAAGATCTCGATGACATTCCGCCGTCGCTTCGCGATCGCTTTCCGGTGCACATTCGAATCGACGGACCGCACGTCTCGGCTTTGGCGAGCCTCAGCAGCGACCTTCGCGGACCGGCACTCTCTGGATCACTCGGACCGGCCAATCGACGAGTGTCGCTCCGGAGTTTCTACGCCTTTGACGAACTGCGACGACACCTCGGCGCCGAGCGAGCGTCGCAGTTGGTCTTCGGCGATGACGCTGGTACAAGCGTCCTTGACGCATTGGCGATCGCCTCGATCACGTGAACGCGACCATCTATCCCGAGTTGGTTGTCGGTCGCGACGACGGCTTCGTCTATGCTCCGTGGACCGTGAGACCCGGTTCGACGCGCCGCGGCGAAGCGAGCTGTAACTTGACCGAGCGAATACTGGAAGTTCCCCTCGGAAGTGACGCCACGTCTCGAGTTGTTCAAGCTCACGAATTGATGCACGCCCGTGTCAGCCCGCACCTTCTTGCGCATTACGGCGAGATCGAAGAGACGTCGCCTCGCGCTCTCGAGTGCGCTGAAGAACTTCGAATCAACACGCTGATCGGGCGACTTGATTTCAACGTGTCGCTGCTGCGCGACGGCTCGGAGAAAGCTGGCGCTCGACGCATTGCCGAGAGCGCGGACTGGTCGGAGGCGGTCTGTTTTCTGATGGCCGTACTGGGCACCGGGGGAGAGAAGGAGTACCTCGCGGGAATTCGTCGGGTCGAACCAACGTGGCTACCTGGTCTTCGTGCCGTGCGAAAAAGAGCTCTGGCCATTCTGGACGGATTGTCCAGCGCCACACTTGGCGCAACCCGGTTGAACGAAGAAGGACTGCCGAGCGGCTACGCCAACTCGACGATCGTGCTCGCCCGCATCCTCACCCAAACAATGCAGGCGCGCCCTCCGGCAACGCCGGAGGAGCTTCGAAACTTTCGTCGTTCGCTTGAGCCGGGCGGTCGACGTCCACCGACCGGACGATTTGCTCCTTTGAAATTCGATGAGACGTTGTTGATGTCCCCGCGTCCAAGGGGTACAGGCATGCGACGGGATCGTGCGAGTACGTGTGGTCCCACGATGCGCTATCCCAGTCGCCTGCTCACCGACGAAAAGAAGCGCGCCTTTGTACGGCGCGCGTCGCGCCATGGTGGCATCGTGATCATTGATCAGTCCGGTTCAATGGAGATCGATGAAGCGTCATTGACGACGTTGCTTCGTCGCGCACCGGACGCACTGGTGATTGGCTACAGCCACCGGCCGGGCGACACTGGGCTGACTCCGAACGTGTGGGTCTTGGCCGACAGGGGATCGGTCACCACGACGATTCCGTCGGGGAATATCGGCAATGGCGTCGATGGGGCGGTTCTCGCCTGGGCCATTCGACAGCGACACCTTAGTGAGCCGATTGTCTGGGTTACCGATGGCCAAGTCACCGACTCCCACGACCACCCCGATGACCGGCTGACCAGCCAGTGCGCCGAGTTGGTACGACGTCACCGAATTCGACTCGTGAAAGAACTTCGAGAGGCCGGGCCATCCCTTTCGGGTGCACGAAAATCCAACAGTTCCCAAAGGAACGAATTTGGACGATTGGGTCGCAAACTCCTTGAAATGCGGACGTTTTAGCGGCGTTGTCACAGACGCAAATTACTCTTGCGTCGAACACTTGTTCGCCTTACACTATACGAACAGGTGTTCGTGAAAGGGGTCAGCCATGGCGGCTGTAGAGATCGAGGAGTTTGAGGCCTTTGAAGCTCTTCCGGAGCGCCCACATCTTCGTCTGGTGAGCACTCCCGAGGTGTTTCGCACTGGTCCCTCGCTGGCGATTCGACGCGCGGCCCGTGCACGTATGTTGAAGCGTCGCCGCCGCACTCTGCTCGCATTCGCACTGGTAACGGGACTCGTGATCTTGGCATGGCCCGGACACGCTTTCGGAGGAGAGACTGGGAGTGGTCTGCCGAGTGATTTGGCCAACGGTTCGGTCCTCGCATCGGGCATGAAGTACACCGTGCAACCCGGCGACTCGGTCAGTTCGATTGCTCGAATGATGAATCCCATTGACCCGAAAGTGGCTCGGGCGGACCTCGTTCACGAGCTCGATTCGACGGTCGTCGTACCCGGCGAGCGCATCCTAATCCCCTAAATTGCAAGGGATTTGGGTGTATCCTCAAGGCATGCGCTGTCCTTTTTGTTCGGCGGACGACGACCGCGTCGTTGATTCGCGCCTTGCCGAAGATGGCGTGGCTATCCGGCGCCGCCGCGAGTGTTCGAACTGCAACCAGCGCTACACCACCTTCGAACGAATCGAAGAGATTGGTCTCTATGTCCTCAAGCGCTCTGGGGACCGCGAGTCCTTCGACCGGGAAAAGATCCTGCGTGGAATGCGCGCGGCCAGCAAGAACCGCCCGGTCGACGAGGAGAACCTCGAAGTGTTGGTGACGGCCATAGACGAGTCGATGCGCCTACTCAACCGCGACGTGACCAGTGAAGAGGTGGGAATGGCGGCGCTTGAGGCCCTGCGTGACGTCGATGACGTCGCTTACGTCAGATTCGCCTCGGTCTACAAGGGGTTCGAAGGGACTGAGGACTTCGCGCGCGAGATTGGCATGCTCGTGAAGACCACCGCACCCAAACTGCGCGGCTGATGCGTGCGCTCAATCTCCAACCGCAGTGCGCCATGGCGATTTACGCCCACCCCGACGACGCCGATGTCGCGGCCGGTGGACTGCTCGCCCAATGGGCCCAGGATGGTTGCGCTGTACACCTGGTCGTCGTGTGCGACGGCGACAAGGGCTCGCACGCGCTGATGGCTGATGCGGTGGCGGTGCGCGAAGTTAGAGGGGCCGAGGTCGAGTTCGCGGCCGATCTGCTCGGTGCCGCGACCGTGACGAAGCTCATGCGACCCGACGGTGAAGCGAACAACGACGAAGAGCTGCGTGGCACATTGGTCGGGCTCATCCGTCAATATCGGCCCGACGTGGTGGTCGGACCCGATCCCACGGCGACGTTCTTCGCCGGCGTCTACGTGAACCACCGCGACCACCGCGAAACGGGTTGGGCGCTTCTCGACGCGGTCGCCCCCGCGGCCGCGATGCCGCTGTATTTCCCGGATCGCGGCGAACCCCATCAGGTCGCCCGTCTTTTGCTCAGCGGCACGCACGAACCGGACGTGGTCGCCGACATCTCGGGCACGATCGACACCAAAGTGAAGGCCGTCTTGGCGCATAGTTCCCAGTTGGCCGGTGACGCCGACGCCATTCGTGAACTCGTCTACGGGCGGGCCGAACAAGCGGGACGGCCCGTCGGGGCCCAGTTCGGTGAGGCATTTCGCAGCGTTGAACTCGCCTTCTGAGAACCCATCGGTCGACGACGCGCCGATCCTGCACATCGACCTCGACGCGTTCTTCGCGTCGGTCGAGATACTCGACGATCCTTCGCTCCGGGGTAAACCGGTGGCGGTCGGTGGCGGAGGAGCGCGTGGCGTCGTCGCCAGCGCGAGCTACGAAGCCCGCCGCTACGGGGTGCGAAGCGGAATGCCCAGCGTGATCGCTCGGCGTCGCTGTCCCGAACTCATCATCATCCCCGGTCGCTTCGATCGCTACGAGGCCTATTCACGCCAGTTCCATGACATCGTGCGCGATCTCACGCCCGAATATGAACCACTCGGACTTGACGAAGTGTTCGCCAACCTCTCGAGTCTGCGTCGGTTGCGCGTGTGGCCGATGGAGGCCGCGGCCGAACTTCGACGACGAATCATGAGTGAACTCGGTCTGCTCTGTGGGGTGGGTCTCGGGCGGAACAAACTCTTCGCCAAGCTGGCCTCCAAGGAATCCAAACCGTCCGTCGTCGACGGTCAACTCGTCGAGGGTGCGGGGGTCGTGTGGGTTAGCCCGGCCCTCGAGAAGAAGTGGCTCGAAGAACTACCGGTACGCGCTCTCTGGGGCGTCGGTCCCGCGACCGCCGCGAAGTTGCAGAAGTTGGGACTTCGTTGGGTCCGAGACCTCGCCAAGGTCGACGAATCGACATTGGCCCGACACGTGGGGGTGGCGATGGCCTCGACACTCGTCGCCTACGCGCATGGAGAAGACAAGCGTGAGGTGACCATCGACCGGGTCCTGAAGTCGGTCGGCCACGACCAGACTTTCGCGAAGTCGTTGAGTGGAATCGATGCGATCGTCGAAGCCGCCAAGACCCAGGCCGCGGTCGTGGCGCGAGCGCTGCGCGCTCAGAGTCGCGTCGCGCGCACGATTACGGTCATCGTACGCTTCGACGACCTCACGAGCGTCAGTCGCTCTCAGACGCTTTCGTTCGGCATCGATGACGAGTTCGCGATACTCACCCTCGCCGAGGCACTGCTGCAGTCGATCGACTTGGCGAACTCGGTTCGCCTTTTGGCCATTCACGCCTCATCGTTTCTTGAGCGAGAGGACAACAACCTGCAGTTGACGTTCGGTCTGGATCCCACGTCCAATGATCCGCGCGAACAGGCCGAGGCGATTTCGCGCGAGCGCCAGGTCTCCAACGAAGCACTGCGTGACGCAGTGGACGACGTGCGCGAGAAGTTCGGTCGTGCGGCGCTCGCAGCGGCATCCGAACTCGGTGAACACGGCATCGAGATCGCCTCCCAACGTGGAAGCAGCGCGTTCGGTCCCGAGGAGTTCCTTCACGGTTCGTGACGTAGGTCATCTTCTCAAGGGGGAGTGGCGCCACAAAGCCTTGGCCTTAGAGGGATTCAGCCTCCACATCCATCACCGGCGATGGCGTCGAATTGCGGTGGGCCGTAGGGGCGGACTAACTCTCGTCCTCGCGCTCGTCCTCGACCTCGTGTTCGTGCGAGGGAGCAGGTTCTGATGCCGGAGCCATTGGAGTGCGTCGACGTCCGAGCAACCACAAGAAGGCCGAGCCCACGCGTCCGATGGGGTGATGGTGCTCAGATGGTCCGTGACTCTCGCCGGGAGCCGACGTGTCGCCGCCGCCCGTCAGTCCGGCCAAAGGATTGCCGCTCGAGTCGGGATACTTCGATACTCTCGCGAGTCGGCGTCTCGGCTTCCTCGGTTTGTCGCCTGTTGAACCCATGGTCAGACTCCTTTCCAATCATTGATGAATGTGGCGCCTTACGGCAGTCGATGAGGTGGCGTATCGAGTTTGCCGATTCCCGACGCCAGGACGACCGAGTTCGGAACTTTCAAAAGGCCGTCTTCAGTCTGTAGCGTCACGTAGGTGAGTCCGATGTCGAGCACCCACGCGTCAACGACCCCGACGGTACCGGAACGAACTCGGATGTGCTCGCCGACACTGAAGGGTCGAGCGAAGAGCAGTACGAGCGAGGCGAAGATATTACCCAGGCTCTGTTGGGCCGCGATGCCGAGCACGACGCCGGCGAGACCGAAGCCGATGATTAAATGAGAAATCGAGACGCCGAGCAGTTCGAAGACGGCAATCAACACGAGTAGGTAGCCGACGCCGGTCGCGATGAGTCGCACCACCGCACCCGCAGCTTCGATCTCGCGTCGAGCTAAGAATCTTCCCATTCCGTCGGCGAGGCGGCCGACGGCGTAAATGCCAGCGATGAGAACCACGGGAACGGTGAGCCAGGCGACGTAGGAATGGTGCATCGGTCCGCGACGATGATCGAACTCAGATTTCACGATGATGGCTGCGACGGCGATCATCGCCGCGACGCCACCAGAGATCCATACGTTCGCCATCGTGGAGGGCGACCTGCGTAAAACCTTCCGGGGCATAGACCTCAACCTTAATTACTGTGAGGGGTTCTATTGCACATAATCCCTGGTCCTCGGTATAACCACCCCGATAGGACGAACCATAGAAAATTCTGATGCGTTTCTTATAACGAAGGCGTAAGGTCCCAAATGACGGACTCGCTTCGGAACGCTTGCAGTTCAGTCGGCGCGATTTCGCCAGGAGCTGTACATCGTTGCATGCCGGTGTGGCGAGGATCGATTCGCATAGGGTCATCGCCGGAGTTTCGTTCTACCGAATCGAGAACGAGTTGCAACGAGTAAGTGGTCGGAAGTGTGCAATACGAGTTGCTGTGGATGTTGGGATTTTCGTATCCGCCGGTGCGGTTGACTTAGTGGACTCGTCGTTGGTAAGACAGTGCGAGCACAGGGCAGCGGCACTCGAGCGATTCCGAACGAGTCAACATCCATCGCAACTCGTGATTACTACGAGGCCGAGTTATGGAGCGGACGTGGCCGGATGCGGTCAGTGTTCTGCGCGACCCGTTGCGTTGCGTTCGACCTTGTTGTTAAGGTGGTGCCAGAAATGAATTGCACCCAGAACACCGAGAGGACGGCGATTCAATGGCCAAATTTCTAAGCGACGTGAAGACACTTCGCGAGAATGCCCGAAAGAATCTTCGCAAGGGCTCGATCACCGACGCCTACGGCGCTGACCTTCCGAGAGTTCTGGAGGTTCTGAACCAATCTCTCGCCACAGAGATCATCTGCGTGCTTCGTTATCAACAGCATTCTTTCGCCGCTCATGGTCTCGATTCCGAGGCAGTCGCGGCAGAATTTCTGACGCACTCGCGAGAAGAGCAGGGTCACGCCGAGTTGATCGCCGCGCGGATCAGTCAACTGGGGGGAGAACCGGATTTCAACCCGGACAGCATTAGCAGCCGTGCGCACTCGGAATACAAGACCGCCGCCAGCCTCACGGAGATGATCAAGGAGAATCTCATCGCCGAGCGGATCGCAATCAGTTCTTACTCCGAGATCATCGCCTGGCTGGGCGACGGCGACCCCACCACGCGACGGATGCTCGAAGAGATCTTGGCCGTCGAAGAAGAGCACGCCAACGACATGGTCAATCTGCTCGATGACAGCAAGTAGATCGATCGTCGAACAATTCGTCATTTACGACTGACGGGTGATTGCACCAAACTTGACCGGGCCGTAGCGGCGGCGAAAGGCTACGTACAGGCCACCACCAGCGAGGATAGGCAGCCAGTACGTCACGAGGCGATAGGCCAGGGTCGCGACGATGGCACTGGCGCTGCCGACACCGGCGAGCACCAATAATCCACTCAGGCTGGCCTCAACGACTCCGAGGCCGCCGGGCGTTAAGGGCAAGAGCGCGATGACCGCGGTCGCAGCGTACGCCAAGAGTACGAGTGGGGCGTTGGGCTGCGCACCCGTTGCTCGCAAGGCGCAGAGCAGCGCGAAATAGTCGAATCCGATCCGCCCGCCGATGAGGAACACGGCTTCACGCCATCGTCGGCCCAGATTCTTACGCAGGAGGTTGCGTTCGTCGATGAGGCGTTCGGGAAGATCAGTGGTTTTGGTCTTTCTCGCGGGAATGGAATTCAGTACGCGCTGAAGCGCTCTTGCGAACCACGTCAGCAAGCCGTTGGTGGTGAGAAGGATTGCGCCGAAGCTCACGATGAGGACGAATCCGGCAATTCCTAGATACGCCGCGTGCGCAAGTCCGGGACTCACGGGAAGGCCAGCGAGGATGGCGGGCACGACACAGACCGGGAGCAAAAACAGTCCCGCGAGTCCGATGATCGTCGACGCCGCCAGACCGCCGGCCGCCGAGGCCGCATTGACGCCGCCGATCGCGAGCATCTGATACTGCACGCCGGCACCCACGACGTCGCCGGCCGGAAGGATGTTGGTCACGGCGTTGCCGACCAGCAAGGCCGCGATGACCGTGAACCATTGCTTCGTTCGAAGAAGCAATCGCAACAGCGTCATCGCGCACGTAAAACTCACGACTTCGGCAGCCAACATCAAGGCGAGCCACAAGACACTCAAATGGAACAGTTTTGGCCATGCCGAGACCACTTTGAGAAATGCCGGGAGCGCTACATAGAAGGTGAGACCGGTGACGACAATCGCCACAATTCGCTTCACCAGGCTCGACGATTTCTTGGCGGGGGAGTTTTTGGTGATTGGACATTCTACGGGTTCAACCAGTTCGAATCGAACGCAACAACACACGTTGGGCGATACGCGTGGATGTAGCGTCGAGTCCGTGCCCGATCTCGACCAGGACAGTCTCAATCGCGTAGAGACCGGCACCGTGACCGGCGACCGAAGCGCCCACCAGACATTTCGACCGGACATACAGGGCCTTCGAGCGATCGCGGTAATTCTCGTGATTCTGGCGCACGCGAGCGTGCCCGGTTTCGGAGGGGGGTACGTCGGTGTCGACGTGTTCTTCGTCATCAGCGGCTTCGTGATCACTAATCTCTTGCTCCGACAGCCTCGGCGCCACATTCGCGGCAATCTGGCGCATTTTTACGCGCGGAGAATTCGACGCATCGTTCCCGCGGCGACCTTGACCCTCGTCGCGACGACGTTCGCGGCGTACTTTCTGCTGGGAACGAACTTCGTCCCGCAGTTGCTCGGTGACGTTCGTTGGGCGTCGCTCTTCTCAGCGAACTTTCGACTGATCCACACTGGCAGCAACTATTTCATTCCCGGCGTGGCGCCATCACTCGTGACGCACTATTGGTCGCTCGCAGTCGAGGAGCAGTTCTATCTCTTCTTCCCGCTGGTGGTGTTTTCACTCACGTGGTTGGTGCCCATTCGTAATCGGGCGACCTCGTTGGGTCTGTTCTTGGTCGCGGCGATTTGTGCATCGTCGTGGTACTCGTGGCACCTGACGCCGATCAGTCCGACGGTGGCGTACTACTCACCGTTCACCCGATTCTGGGAGATAGCGCTCGGCGGTCTGATTGCGTTGCTCCCGAGTGCGTGGGCGCGTCGGACTCCGTACATAAACTCCGCTCTCGCGGTGGTGGCGTTCGTCGTGTTGGTCGCCGTCGTGTGGCGGCTCAACACCACGAGTGTGTACCCCGGGGTATTGGCGTGGTGGCCCTGTGGCGCGACCGCGGTGCTGCTATGGACCGGTCAATCGAGCGCAGGGGGAGTGGTTACTTGGCTTTCGTGGCGACCGATGCGCTACATCGGCGACATCTCGTATTCCCTCTACTTGTGGCACTACGTGTGGTTGATGCTCCCATTGCAAATGGTCCATCCGCCGACGTCGGACTGGGCCCGAGTCCTCGAGGTTGCCGGCGCGTTCGCGTGTGCCGCGATTTCATACCATTTCTTGGAGAATCCAATACGTCACTCGAAGCGCCTCGACCGCGACGGGATCGCCGTGGCCCTGATGTTGTTGATCTGCATAGGCCTCTCGTGGGACGCAACGCTCCTGGTCGGACGCTGGGCGCACGTGACCTGAGCTGCTCAACGATCGATGTACATGGGCGCCTCGGGCGGAATGCGCACGTGAAACACGTCGCCGATCGTCCGTGTGACGTACGTGGCGATGACGTCCTCACCCACGAAGCTGAAGTGAATGCCGTCCGGTTCACGCAGCAGTGACGGAGTGTTGTTCACTCGCGCGGCCTCGGCGAACCGCCCTTGAGCGTTCGCGAATAGATCCCAGGTGGGGAGGAACGTCATCCCTGGCACGCTCGAGGTCACCTTGGCGAAGACCGAGTTGAGGAGCACCATGCCCTGGCGATAACTGTTGGGTTGCATGATCGGCATACCGACCCAGAGGACGTACGCGCCGGTCTTCGTCGCGGCGTTGGCAATCTTCGTGACGATGTTGGTGTAGGCGACCACCCACGGCGCCGATCCGAATGCCAGCACCTGACCGTTCACTCTCAGATTCTGTTCGTCGTTGGCCCCGAAGGTGATGATCACGAGTTGCGGTTTGTATTGCGCGAGCAAGATTTTTTCTTTTTGCGGCCAGTTGTAGAACCACGGAGTGAGGAGACCGGTCGATGACTTGTCCGCCTGCACGAGACGTACTTCGTGGTTGTGACCGAGTTCGCGAGCGAGACCCCATCCGACGTCGTTGCCGAGCGAGTCACCGATCTCGAGCACGGTGCAACGTCCGATGACGGAGATCGGCGGCACCGCCGTCGTGGTATCAGCGGATCCACCTCCGGGAATCGGTGCGCCGGTTCTGAATCGACAGCCGGAACCCGGGGGCCTGAAGGCCGCCATGTTGATGATCGGTGGTGGCAGATTCGTCAATATTCGCGGTGGTTGCGTCGGCGTCGTCGTTGACGAATCGGTCGCCGCGTTCGTCGTTGGTACAACTTTCGTCGTTGTCGCAGTCGTCAGCTGGGTCGTGGTTCCCACGGTCGAAGGAGAGTGGTGATCACTTTTCAAGACGAAGCCCGCGACTATGAGCGCCGACACGCAGAGTCCGAGAACGACCCGTAGGGCCCAGTTGGGACCGGCACCCGTGCGAGTCGACTCAATTGGCATCTATTTCGAATGTAACAGTGCCCAGAGAAATTACACCAACAAACGCAGATTACGAATTGTGAAGTTGTTCCCTACGAAATGACGGTGACCAGTGTGCCGTTCGGCGTGTAAGGCAAGACCGTCTCGGCGCTGGCGAAGGGCATCTCGACGCATCCGAGGCTTTGAGGGA